>Ga0075029_100002298_pt1 | contig 10860 bp, 8 predicted proteins | sample LitLauG_LLR_2013_FD_71391 | JGI IMG/M metagenome (GOLD analysis project Ga0075029, IMG submission 71391) | Freshwater sediment microbial communities from North America - Little Laurel Run_MetaG_LLR_2013 | ecosystem: Environmental > Aquatic > Freshwater > Creek > Sediment | place: USA...
CGCTTGCGCCGGTTGGGTTGGAATGTACGCTTGGGCATGAAAAGTAGCTGCTCCTGATTCGTTCAACGGTCTTAAGGCAAACCATGAGTATAAATGACGCACGCACTGCGCGGCAAAGGCTCACGCGACGGATGGCGGCGACCCAAAACTCGTTTTGCCACTCCGGATGGAACAAGGGCCGTGGTTTCCAGCCGCGGAGCGGCACAAGAGTAGAGCCCGGGGCGCAAGCCCCGGGTGACCGTGGGAAATGATCCAGCCCCAGCGGGGCGAAAGAAAAAGTCCTAACGCGCGCTATCTGATCGGCCACGCTCGCACCGACGCAAGTCGCTTCACGCTCTGATTGCATCATTCACGCGGCAGTTACCAGCGCGGCACTTGACAGCGAGCGCGCTTCGGGTTCTGAATAGGGATTCGTGCAAAATTTCCAGCCGAAGTTTTCCACACAACAAAAAGTTTTGTGCTAGTATGCCGCACTGATCTTGCTTTCGAAATTGTTTTGGTTGCGGCAACAGCGCAACAAGATATTCTGGCGCATTCCGCAGTAAAATTAACGGTTCCAGCTACTTCGTAAACAGCAGTCTTTAACAGGCGCCCTCAGACCAGCCGCCGGAGGGCCGCGGTGAATAATTCATATATGTCAGTTCCAAGCACAACTCTCTCACCGAATCCGTGGGCCCGCATCCTCGACGCTCTGGAAAAGAAAATTAACCGCCATTCCTACGACACCTGGCTGAAACCAACGCGCTACAGCCACTCCAGCGGAGGGGTGCTGTTCGTTCGCGTTCCCACCGTCGAGTTTCGCCACGCCGGCGACAAATACGCAGACCTGATCCAGGAAGCGATCGACAATCTGGGCCTCGGTTTCAACGATGTCAAGTTCGTCACGCCGGACGATGATCCCGCGGCCACCGCGGTGCGCCACGACGGCGGCCTCTCTGCCGTTCCGACGACAGCTCCACCATCGCAAGCTCGCTTCGACTGGGATGGCGCAGCGCAACTCAACCCGCGCTACACCTTCGACGCGTTTGTGATCGGCAGCGGAAATCAGTTTGCCCACGCCGCCTGCCAGGCCGTCGCCGAGCGCCCTTCCAAAGCCTACAACCCGCTGTTCCTCTACGGCCCCGTCGGCATGGGCAAAACCCACCTCATGCAGGCCATCGGACACGAGATCAAACGCCGCACGCCTCAGACCGCCATCTGCTACGTATCCAGCGAGAAGTTCACCAACGACATGATCAACTCGCTGCGCTACGACAAGATGACCAGCTTCCGCGACAAGTACCGCGGCGTCGACGTGCTGCTCATCGACGACATCCAGTTTCTGGCGCAGAAGGAGCGCACCCAGGAAGAGTTCTTCCACACCTTCAACGCCCTGCACGAAACAATGAAGCAGATCGTGATCGCCAGCGATCGCTCGCCCAAGGAACTCGCCGAGATCGAGGACCGCCTCCGCAGCCGTTTCGAGTGGGGACTGATCGCCGACATCCAACCCCCGGATCTTGAAACCAAGGTCGCAATTCTGCAGAAAAAGGCCGAGCAGGAAAAAGTAACTCTGCCCACCGATGTGGCCCTCTACGTCGCGTCCAACATTCGCTCTAACGTGCGCGAGTTGGAAGGCGCGTTGATCCGCCTGGTAGCGCACTCCTCGCTGATTGGCGCCGAGATCACCCTTCCTTATGCCCAGCAGGTCCTCAAGAACTTCATCGACTCGCAGGCGCGCAAAGTCACGATCGAGTCAATCCAGAAGATGGTCGCCGAGCAGTTCGGCCTGAGGTTGGTCGAGATCAAGGCCAAAAACAATTCTCGCGCGATTGTCTACCCCCGCCAGATCGCTATGTATCTCGCGAAGCATCTGACTGAAGCGTCGCTCCCTGAGATCGGCCGCCAGTTCGGCGGCAAGCATCACACTACGGTTCTGCACTCCGTCGAGAAGATCGACGAGCTTCGCAAGACCGACAAAGATTTAAACAGGCTGGTCAATAAATTGACCGAGCAATTAGGCGGATGAACCGCGGGATTGGTTGAGTTTTCCACTCACCAGTCCAGTCTTCCTTCGTAGTCGTTGTGAATGAGTTGTGGAACCTGTGTAAGGCCGGTACGTAATCGTAACAGTGGCCAACTTATGGTAGGCACTCCGCAGAGTTCGGGACCGATTTCTAACATCAGGGATCGGCCTGAAACCCGGTGAGAACAGGCGGGTTGTCCCGGTTTTCCACTTCTGCGACCTGCTTACTGTTACTGCTGGTTTTATAGGTTTTTTATTTGATATAAGGTAGTAATAATAGTAAGGGTGAAGTTGCTGCATTCGGGGAGACGGACTTTATGCCGGTGGAAGCCGCCGTTGCCGCGGGAACCATGGAGATCACAGTCAGCAAGTCAGAATTGCTGCGGGAATTAACCGCGACGCAGGGAGTAGTCGAGCGCAAAACCACGATTCCGATCCTGTCTAACTATCTTTTCGACGCCGCTGGAGACCGTCTGTCGCTCACGGCCACCGACCTCGATTTGAGCCTGCGCACGTCATGCAATGCAAAAGTGAAAAAAGAGGGAAGCTGTACCATCCCTGCGCGCAAGCTGCATGACTACGTGAAACTCCTGCCCGACGCCGACATCACCATCAAACTACTGGAGAATCACTGGGTCAGCATCCGCTGCGGCCGCTCCAACACCAAAATGGTAGGCATGGCCAAGTCGAACTTTCCCAGCCTGCCCGTATTTCCATCCGCCGGGGTAATCTCGATTCCAGCGCAGGTTTTGCGCGGCCTCATCGCACGCACTGGCTTCGCGATCTCGAGCGAGGAGTCGCGCTACACGCTGAACGGCGCCCTCATGTTGCTCAAGCCCGAATCCATCACCATGGTCGCCACCGACGGCCATCGCCTCGCACACTGCGAACGCGCCGGCGAGAAATTCGAAGGCGTCTCGGGTGAGATGAAGACCCTGGTCCCCAAAAAGGCGATGGATGAACTGAAGTCTTTGCTCGATTCCACCGACGCCGAGACTGTCGAGTTTGCCAAGGATGACTCGACCCTGTTCTTCCGCATCGGCTCGCGCCTGCTCACCTCGCGCCAACTCACCGGACAATTCCCCAACTTCGAAGCCGTCCTCCCCAAAGACAACAGCAAGGTGGTTCCGCTGAACGCCGAAGAATTAAATGCGGCGATCCTGCGCGTAGCCCAGTTCGCCGACGAGCGTTCCCGCGCCGTGCGCCTGCGCCTGGAAAAAGGCGAGGTCAAGCTCTCCGCCTCCTCAAGCGAAGCGGGCGAGTCCGAAGACTCCCTCGAAGTCGACTACACGGGCGATCCGCTGACCATCGGCTTCAATGCCGTGTACTTGGTCGACTTCCTCAAGGCCGCTGGTTCAAGCGAGGTGCGCCTCGAGTTGAAGGATCCGCAGTCCGCCGGCCAGTTGCGCCCCGCCGAAGGCGACGACTACAAATACCGCTACATCGTGATGCCCATGCGGATCTGATCCTTCCCCAACCCTGATCGGCACCTACCGTTCCAAACAGTCAGTCTCTTTCTGGCTCCGATTGCGTTTTCTGGCCACGCCCGAAAAGGCCGTTGGGCTTGACCTTCAGCCGTGCCTGCCTTAAAGTGGCCGCACTTCATTTTTGAAGGAGGCAACACTATGTTAGATGGATTCAAGAAATTCATCCTGCGTGGAAACGTTGTAGATATGGCCGTTGGCGTGGTGATTGGCGCGGCTTTCGGCGGCGTAGTCACGTCTTTGACCACCGATCTTTTGACGCCGTTGATCGCCGCGATCGTAGGCAAGCCGGATTTCTCGGCCGTCCAGTTTACGGTCCACGGGTCGCTGTTTCCCATCGGACACTTCATCAACGCTGCGGTCTCCTTCCTTCTGATCGCCACGGCGATCTATTTCTTCGTGGTGACCCCCGTGAACGCACTGGTCGCCCGGATGCGCAAAGACCCGGCGCCGGCCGATCCCACGACGAAGAAATGTTCCGAGTGCCTGAGCGAAATTCCCATCGACGCGCGCCGCTGCGCCCACTGTGCCCAGCCGCAGATCGGCAAAGCCGCGTAGTCGACACCGAGCATGCGACTGACTCGAGCTTTGAGAGGGCGCGGCTTTAAGCCGCGCCCGTAGTTTTGGGAAATCAATGTCGGCTTTGGCCGCTGGGGTGAGTTTTTCACCCGCCCGCCGAGTCCCAACCTTCCCTCGCGTTGGTAAGATGACGGAATGCATCTCCGCCGTACTCGGTCTTACAGATTTGCTTTCATCCTGGCAACCATAGTCGCCGCGCTTACGGCTTCCCCTGGATCGTGCGCGCAGTCATCCTCTTCCTCAGCCAAACACGCGAAGAAACCTACCGCGGCTCCGGAACTCGATCCCGGCTCTGTGTCCAACGGAATCTATCGCAATAAGACCCTCGCCCTTACTTGCAAGATTCCTGAGGCCTGGGTCCTGCGGACCGACGAAATGAATACCCAAGATTCGGAGACGCCCCCGGATTCCTCAGCGGAAAACGCAGCCTCCAGCGCCGGCTCAAAGGTTTTGCTCGCCGCATTTTCCAGGCCCCCCGCAGCCAAGGGCGAAGACGTGAATTCCTCCATCCTGATTGCGGCCGAGAGCATGTCGGCGTACCCGGGATTGAAAGACGCCGTCCAATACTTTGGCCCGCTAGCCGAAGTCGCCAAAGCGCAGGGCTTTACCGCCGACCACGAGCCCTACGAAATTGCAATTGGGACCCGGTCACTGGGGCGCGCCGACTTTCACAAAGACGTCGGCAGTCGCGTAATGTGGCAATCGACCCTGGCCATGCTGGCGCACGGCTACGCGGTATCAATCACCCTGATCGCCGGCACCGAGGACGAAGTCGAGGACCTGATGGACGGATTGAGTTTCAGCGCAGGTGGAAAGTAGGCGGAGTACCGGGTGCGGGTGCCCCATCCTAGCCGCGTTCTTTGCGGCTAGGGTGGGGATTTTGACTTTCTGGGTCGGATCGATTACTCCAACGGCTCGGGGTGCAGGCTTAGATCCCTTTCCCCGGCGGCCTTCTTCTCCGCGTATTTCTTCATCCACGCTTCCCAGCTCTTGCCGGCCGCAGTGTCGCGTCCAGTGAAAGCAAGAGCGGCGATGTCGGCGTAAGAAACAGCAATTTTCTCGTTCGAGTTCTTGGGGTAGATGCGCACGACAGACTCCTGCAGCGTCTTCCCCGTCCGCCGGTCGAACAAATATCCTTCCACTTTCGACCCGTCTTTGCGCGTGATGGTGACGTCGCCCCGGTAATCAAAAGCCTTCTCCAGCGCCACGCGGATTTCCTCTTCGCTCGCGAGCTGAGGAATCCATCCCTCGAGCTGCTCTCGCTCCGTGCCCGGAGCCACCTCAAGCGCATCCGGATTCACATTCGCATGCGGCGGCGTCGCCTGCGGAGACGCGTGGTCGATATGTCCCGCTTCTTTCCCTGTCATGATTCCTTTGGCCCCACCGTGGAAGAGCGGCGCTTTCAGCGCCGCGTAAAGCAGAATCAGTTTCTTGATCGGGTTTTAGCCCCTGGACGCGTCGTGTTACAACTACGCTTGCGTCTCCTGCAGCGACTCGCGCGGCGGAGCGATCTGCACCAGCGGGTTCACCGGCGCCTGCGGCTCTTCCAGCATCCGTAACGCCTCTTCATCGCGATACCGCGTAAACAGCGTCGCCTTCACCGTAGCCACAAACCCGCCGAACGAGCTGTAGATGGCGTCGACCGCCGAGGCCTCATACCCGCTATGCACCATGCAATTCGCGCACGCCGGATTCCCCGACTCAGTCCCGTAGTTGCTCCACTCGGTCGTAGCCAGCAGCTCGGCGAAAGTTTCCGCGTATCCGTCCTGCAGAAGGTAGCAGGGCTTCTGCCATCCAAACACGTTGTAGGTCGGCATCCCCCACGGCGTGCACGGATACGTCCGCTTCCCCATCAGAAATTCCAGAAACAGCGGCGACAAATTAAACTGCCAGTTCTTCTTCCGGTTCGACAGGATCGCGCGAAACATCCGCCGCGTCCGCGCGCGTCCCAAAAAATGCTTCTGATCCGGCGCCTTGTCGTAGGAGTAGCCAGGCGAGAGCATCATGCCTTCCACGCCCAGCTCCATCATCTCGTCAAAGAACGCGCGCACCGATTTCGGATTCGCACCATCGAACAGCGTCGTGTTAGTCGTCACCCTGAAGCCGCGCCGCAGCGCCTCTTTTACCGCGTCCACTGCGATGTCATATCCGCCTTCACGGCACACCGCCAGGTCGTGCTCCTCCCGCTGTCCATCAAGGTGCACACTGAACGTCAGATACTTACTCGGCTTGAACAGATCGATCTTTTCTTTCAGCAGCAGCGCATTGGTGCACAGATAGATATATTTCTTCCGTGCGACCAGCCCTTCAATGATCTCGCCGATCCGCGGATGCATCAGCGGCTCGCCCCCAGGGATCGACACCATGGGCGCTCCGCACTCGTCGACCGCGCGGAAACATTCCTCCGGCGACAAATCCTTTTTCAGAATGTGGGCCGGGTACTGGATCTTCCCGCATCCTGCGCAAGCCAGGTTGCAGCGAAACAAAGGCTCCAGCATCAGCACGAGCGGATATTGCTTCCGCCCGGCAAGCTTCTGCCGCAGGACGTAACTCGAAACCGTCCACATTTGTGACACAGGTACTGGCATTCTAGTCGGTAATCCTTGATGTCGATTGTATCAGGAACATATTGCGTAGGGACGGACGCATTCGTCCGTCCAGTCGAGCGAAAGCTCGACTCGCTTGTCACTGCAGACGACATAGACGGCACCGCCTCCCAGCGCAGATAATCCCTTCGACCTAGGAGATCCCATGGATCGCAGAGCATTCTTGCAGTGGAGCAAGTTGGCCGGCCTCGCCGCTGGACTTCCAACCGTCGCACAACTCGCATCGGCCCAGACTTCGGAAGGCAAAGCTCATTCCCCGACAAGAGCCGCAAGCCCCTCGTCCCCAGAAACGATACTGCTGAAGGACTATCGCCCGCAGTCGATCTACAAAATCCCCACCACGCAAATCCCGCGAGCCAAGTACCCGGTGATCGACATGCACTCGCACCCCTACGCCAAGACTGCGCAGGAGATCGATCAATGGGTCCGCAACATGGACGATGTTGCCGTCGAAAAAACGCTCATCCTGACCATGACCACCGGCGCCGAGTTTGACGACATTCAAAAGAAATATTCGAAATATCCCGAGCGTTTCGAAATCTGGTGCGGCCTCGATTTCACCGACTACCGCAAGCCCGGGTTCCCCGCGTCGGCCGTCAAGGAACTGGAACGCTGCCACCAGGCGGGAGCGCGCGGTGTAGGCGAGATTCACGATAAAGGCAAAGGCCTGCGCTCCGGCAAATCGAACGCACCCGGAATGCATCCCGACGATCCGCGCGTGGACGCCCTGTTTGAAAAGTGCGGCGAGTTGGGAATGCCGATCAGCTTGCACGTTGCCGATCCCATCTGGATGTACCAGAAAATGGATCGTCACAACGACGGCCTGATGAACGCCTACGAATGGCGGCTCGACAATCAGCCCGGCATCGTAGACCTGTCGGGAATGATCGACATTCTCGAGCGCAGCCTCGCGCGCCACCGCAACACCACATTCATCGCCTGTCACTTCGCCAATCTGGATTACGACCTGGCGCGGCTGGGCGAGGTGCTCGACCGCCATCCCAACTTGTACGCCGACATTGCGGCGCGTTACGCCGAGACCGCGCCCATCCCCCGCTTTGCGGCCCAGTTTTACGAAAAGCATGCCAGCCGCCTGGTCTACGGAACGGACATGGGGATGGACAAGAGAATGTATCAAATCACCTTCCGCATCCTGGAGTCGCTCGACGAGCACTTCTACGAAATCGACCAGTTCTCCTATCACTGGGCCCTGAACGGCCTCGGCCTCAGCGATGAATTACTGAAACAGCTCTACCACGACAACGCCGCACGACTGTTAGGACGTTGAAATCCTGAGAAACTCGTGTGGGGACGGACGCCTTCGTCCGTCCAGTCGAGCGAAGCTCGACTCCCCGACCACAGCAGTAAGACCGCTAGCGCCGCATCCCCCGCATAAATCGACAATCCACCGTGCCCAGCCTACAATCGCCTCATGGGCAGCCTCGGCCAGCAGACTCCGGTCGTAGAAGAACGCGACAACTGCCGCCTGATCATCGTCGTGGCCGTGGCGGCAGTGATCGCGGTCATGCTGGCGATTGCCTTTCTGCTGCGCGAGCCCCCGAAGGCTGTCAAGACGATCTCGCCCTACGCGGCTAATCTGAAATTCTCCGACTTCAAAATGAGCGCCGCCGAGAATTTCATTGGCGCCACGGTCAGCTACATGGATGGCACCGTCACCAACACCGGCGACAAAACAGTCACGCGTTTAGTCGTGGAAGTCGTTTTCAAAGATGAAATCGGCCAACTCGCCCAGCGCGACCAACTCCCCCTGCGTGTGCTCAGAACCAGCGGCCCCTACCCGGAAGCCGTCGACCTGAGCGTTTCCCCGCTGGCTCCCGGCCAGACTCAATCCTTCCGCCTGACCTTCGACAGCATCTCCGCCCAATGGAACCGTCAGTATCCGGAGATACGAGTGACAGACGTCACCGTGAAGTAGGAGCGCGGGATTGCACCTTGAATGGCACCAGGAATCCAGCCGCGAAGCGGCGACAGAATGCAGCCCAGGGCGCAAGCTGTGGGACCTCAAGTCCGGGAATGAACGAGCCCCGTAGGCGCGACAGACAAGCTACGACACAGACTCCATAGCGAACGGCGCGGGTTCACACCCATGCCCGCGCCGCTGCAAGTTCACCGAATTCACACTAAACAAGTCGTTCTTTTCCCACGTAACCACTTCCGGAACGACGGCGCTCACTTCCTCGGCAATCACGCCGACTTCGTGCTTGCCATTCGCCTTCAGGTCGTACCAGACCCGCGGATTTGTTCGACTCTACCCGAGCGCCCACCCTTTCGCCGAGAACGCGAAAAGAGTGGGGCCGGTGCCGCATCCAGCTATTTCCTTACCTCGGGAACCACGGCCTGGGGCGGGCGGTTAAACGTCTTCAACCGCGGCGGATGCGACGGACGAGCCGCGATCTGCTGCCGAATCGCCTCCGCCGTTTCATGATCGGCGTGTTGCTCCTCCAGACGCAGGGTTTCCAGACCTTTCCGCTTGGCCACGATGCGATAGTCGAAGGCCACATTCGATTGCCCGCTGCCTAACTCTCGAACCTCAAAGCTGCCTGCGGTTTCATGGGTGACGTAGAGCCCTTTACAATCTCCCTTCGGGGTGAGGAATACGTGGTACTCGGTCCCCGTATTTACGGTCTGTGCAAAGGTGGCATCGAGTTCGACGGTGGCAGTGCCGTCCTTCAATTTGCCGGAACCAAAATCCTCGAACCAGTTCTCCGGACTTTCCACGGCATAGAGCAAGACCACGCGATCGTCCGGCAGTGCCACCACGGCCGACTTCGTCCCGGTAGCGCCGAAGTTGCCCTTGGCGTACACGCCATAGACATCCCCCTCGCCAACCACACCGTAGCCGTTATTCGAAGCCTGGCTAAAAAGACCGACGCCGGCCGCGACAGATGCCGAGGAGTACATGCCGTAGTAGCCTCCAGCGCCCTCCACGCCAATCCCGGTTGAGGACCCCCCGACCACGCCCTGGCCTGCTGCCGAGTACGCTACCAGCGCTTGTCCTGATGCCGTGACCGTCACATTGTTGTTAATTGTTTGCGCCCCTGTGAACGTGTTGGCCGCCGCTAGTTGTGGAACCTTGGTGGTGTCGAGATTGAGCGTGACATTGCCGCCGGCTCCGCCGCCGGTAAGATCCGTCCCCGGAGTGACGCCCGTGACGGTGGTCGAGCACGCCCAGGCACTGCCGGTCCATGCCAGCACCTGACCGCTGCCGCAACTGGTCGTTAAGCCCAGATTGAGCGTGCCGCTGGTCCCGCCGCCGCTCAAACCGCTGCTTGCCGACGTCGTCACGCCCGTGATCGTCCCGGTGCCGGGAAAGGTTTGGCTCGCAGCGAATTTCACCGGCCCCGTGAAGTTCCCCGTGCCCTGCACATCCAGCGTATACCCCGGCGCAATCGTGCCGATGCCGACGCTGACCGCATACGTTCCAGTGCCTCCCAGCACCAGAGCGTTGCTCTCACCGACCTTGGCGAACTCGCCAATCGCAGTGGCATTACTGAGGCCGTCGACCGAAACGTCGCAGAGGTAACCGATACATGTGTTGCCGCTGCCCGTTCGTTGGTAATTGCTGAATGCAAAATAACCAACCCCCGTGTTGTTCTGGCCCGTGGTGTTATGCTCGAGCGTCAGCACGCCGACGCCCGTGTTGCCGCTGCCCGTAGTGTTGGCCTCGAGCGCGCTCGCGCCGCCGGCGGTGTTGTAGTTGCCGGTGGTATTGTTTTTGAGCGTGCCTGAGCCGCTGGCCGTGTTCCATCCCCCGGTGTTGTAGAGCCCCGCGGCGTTATAGAGCGCCTGGTAGCCGTCGGCGGTGTTGTAGCCTCCCGTGGTGTTGTAGTAGAGCGCGTCGAAGCCCGTGGCGGTGTTGCCCGCGCCCGTCGTGTTGTTGAGCAGTGCCTGAGACCCGCTCGCCGTGTTGTCGTCTGCAGTGTTGTAGAAGAGCGAGAAGGCTCCGCTGGCCGTGTTGTAGCTGCCCGTCGTGTTGTAGGAGAGTGCCGACGCGCCGCTGGCGGTGTTGTAATTGCCCGTCGTGTCGGCGCCGAGGGCCTGGGGACCGATGCCAGTGTTCCACGTGCTGTTCGTGGCGGGATTCCCCGCGAATCCGAGAAACGCGTTCGAAGACGAATACTGCCCGAAGGCGAAGAGATTGCTTCCAATCTGGAAGCTATTGCCC
>Ga0075029_100002299_pt1 | contig 10858 bp, 12 predicted proteins | sample LitLauG_LLR_2013_FD_71391 | JGI IMG/M metagenome (GOLD analysis project Ga0075029, IMG submission 71391) | Freshwater sediment microbial communities from North America - Little Laurel Run_MetaG_LLR_2013 | ecosystem: Environmental > Aquatic > Freshwater > Creek > Sediment | place: USA...
AAGGAGGAGCGAATGACCGCACAAAAGTCCTCGGACACGGGTTCGTCCCGGTCCTCAACCGCAACCACCGCCGCCACGACCGGCGCCACGGGACGGAAACCCTGGAAGAAGAAAACGCCGGTCGAGGTCGTGCTCGACCAAATCAACCGGCTTCGCGACGACGTCGCCCAGAAAGAAGAGGAATTCAAGCAGGCGAAAAAGCAGCTTGAAAAACTCGAAGCGGCGCGGAAAGTCCTCGAGGCCACCTAGTTCTTTGTACTTAGGAGCCTGCCAAACCGGCACGCTCCTTTTTTGTTGGCTGAGCAGAACGGGGAAAAAACCGTTTGTTACCGATATTGACAATCGCCATGCGACAGTCAGAACTGAGCAATGCAGTCGCGGCCGTTGCGGCAAGCAGTGGCGAGCGGCCGCTCAAACGGAGATCGAAAAGTGAAAACAAAATGTTCGGTGAGCTGATATCCGCGGTTTGCGTCCTGGGGATCGTGATCGTCGGGATGTTGATCATGATCCAGGCGATCACCCTTAATGCCATTGGACGACTTCTTCTTTTCGTCATGGCGGCAATGGCCGGTGCCTGCGTCTTGAGAATGCTTCTCGTCTCGGTGGTGGTTCCCTGGCTCGTCTCGCTCAAGGCGCTGGTCAGGTGGCTTGCGCTTGCCGCTATCGCAATCATCGCGCTCGTGTTTGTCGTCCGAATTACCGTCTCGAGACTTCAACACCGAATCGCCAACACGAATGGAGAGAGTTATGCAGCTGACAAAGAGAGTCCAAGAAATTGATTTCGAGGAATTGGGATATAAGGCAATGCTCGAAGCGGGCGATGAAAGCCGGGCCAAGCAGGCCTGTGCGCTCGAACTCCATGCCTACGAGCAGGTACTACGACCGGAAATCGCGGAGATCGGGTCCGAAATCCAAGAGCTCAAGAACCGCGATTTCGCCCTTCATGCCCAGCTCTACGACCGTCCCATCCCGGTGAGCGACACCGCCATGCTCGTGCGCTCCATGGGAGCCCGCGTTCTCCTCGTCCTCGCGGTCCTGGCCGGAGTCGCGAGTCTTGCCGGAAATCTCACCCTCTTCTATCTCTTCGGCTTCGGGATGCTCGTCACCCTGGTTCTCGCCGTGGGAGCCACGGCCCTTCCGCTTGCCGTGGGCCATCTCGCCTACGAAAAGATCGTCGCGCAGCACAAGGCCTTGCAGGGCGCTCTGATTCTCGGAGTGCTGGCGCTTTCGATTGCCGGCCTCATGCAGCTCGGCCAGGCTCGGAAAGCCGTCGTTGACAAGGCCGCGGAAAAGGGCACCGTGGCCTCCTACGTGGATCAGGATTCGCCCGACTCCCAGACCGAGGATATCGGAAACAGGCCGCAAGAGACTGAAACGAAGGCGCACCAGACCCTCGGCGGCGCAATGTTCACGATGCTCGTGGCCGCCGATCTGGTTCTCGGCCTTCTCGCCGGGTTGCTCACGCGGCTCCGGAGCGAGGAGGACTATACCGCGTGGCGGGAGCTACGGAATATTCGCAAAGAGCTTCCAGTATTGGAAAGGAGAGTGTCGACGCTCGTCGCGTCTCTTGAGATTGCCAAGGTGCGGTGCATGGCAGGCATTCTCCGTGCCCAGAACCTGCTCCAGAGACGCCGCCCTCCCTACTACCGGGCGCTCACGATGCTCGCGCTCTTCGTTTTCTTCTGTGCATGGCCACTGCGCGCCCAGAAGGTCGAACGCTACGAGGGTGTTCTCATCGACACGAGCGGCTCAATCGCCAGGGCTGGCGCAACGAGCGAACTCTTTCGGGAATATCTGTTCTCGACCAAGAAGCTCTTGCTTACCGAGCCCGCCTCGAGCCGGGTCTGGGTTTCCGCTATCTCGACCGACTCTTTTGGCGGAGTCCACGAGATTCTGAAAGGCTGGACGCCGGAAGCGCACGGGGTATTTACCGATGACCTCACACGAGCCCGCCGCCAGTTGACGGCTAGCTTTGAGGCAAAGTCGTCCGGCATGGCGCCCGTGGCCGCCGGCACCGACATTATGGGCGGGTTGTGGCACTTGAAGGCCCTCTTCGAATCGGATCAGCAATCGGAAGCTTCCCGTTCGGCGGCGAAGACGATTTGGATCTTCTCCGACATGATGAATGAGACGCCAAGCTTCCTGATGCCGGCATTACTGGAAACCGGGCCGGAGAGGATGCTCGAACGTGCGAAGGCCAATGGACTTCTCGTTCCCTTGAAGGGCTACGCGATCTACATTCAGGGCGCGTCGCCGACCAGCCTTTCCCCGCAGGCGTGGCTTACGATCAAGCGGTTCTGGGAAATGTACTTCGCGGCGGCAGGAGCTCGGCTGATTTCGTATTCGGCAGAGTGTGATGTCGTGCGCTAAAACTCAGATTGAAGAAGTCCCACAGCCGAGATAGAAGAGGCGTCGACTGCAGGTTGAGCGGTTGAGCTGTGATGAGGTCTGGAATTGTCCGTGGAGTGCGCCCCGTTTTCTGGCTGGCGTGGTGAGTTCGGACCACCATTTTCTGCATGAAATAGTGTGGCGTACGCGATGCGGTCTATTTTCGCTCCTGCGCTTATACTCATTCGGGGGGCTCAGCGAAAGAGACGAGAATGCAGTTCGGAATCCAGACAAAACTCTGGGGGCCACACCTCCGGTCTCCGGAAAGACTGATCCGTCAATTGGCGCAAATCGGATTCGCGGGAATCGAATTCGCTCAACATCCGACCGCATTGCGATGCGCTGGCCTTGGACCCGACGCGTTGAGTCGATTACTCGCAGATTTGAACGTCACGTTGCTGGGTTTTTCTGCTGCTGGAGAGACCCATAGAGATTCCAACCGACATTGCGGGTTTGGCTTATATCGATATCGGCCAGGGAATTGCAGCAGTGGGCGAGCAAATACGCACGGAGCTTGCGGATTGGGTATGAACGAGCTTTCGAAGGAAACGGAATTAGTCCCATACCCGCTGCATGAGGTCATGGGGCCGCTCGTCTGTATACGGAATGATGTGGATTTCATTCAGCACCGGCTTCATGAACTCGACAGGCACAGACTTGAATTGATGGTTGACGAGTTGCGCCTAAACGCCTAAACGTTGAATTGATCCTGAGGATGTTCTCCAAGTTCGACCTACTTGTAGATTCGAAACGCTTACGCCCCCTCCACTACATTAGATTACTCGTATTCAGAGACGTCGTCGTCAAGGCGCTGACGTGGCACAATTCGTTGCGCCGTTAGAAAATGAAGTCGCCATCTATCGAGATCAGCCTGCCGTCCAGTTGAATACCAAAGGTGCCCAAGACTATGCCTACGCATGAGGCAGGAATTGAGGGGACGTCTGTCGAACGTGCAAAACGCAAACAAGTCGCATTGGAGCAGCGAATCGCAGCGAGAAACAACTTCCTTGTTATTGCCCTGGCATCAGGCTTTCTCTCGGAGTCTTCACCTATCAGCAGACCTGAATCCAGAGCCCCAGCGATGGACATGGCGGGAGTGGGTTCACCGTGGGTGCCGAGCCCTAAAAGCGAAGTGGCAGGCTGACTATCTTCACAGACGGGCTGAGAAAGGTCTCTTTGTAATTCTGGACGGCGGACCTAGAAACTTTGGTAACTGGTTTTGGATTACGGACTCGACATAAGCTGTCCTAATGCCGGCAGGAACTCAGCGCTATTCTCGGACCAAGATGGTTTTGCCAGTGCGCGTGTGGCTCGACGACGAGGCCGGCGAAACTTTGTCCATGCACTGGGTCCACACGATTGACATCAGTCAGATCGGTTGCCGGCTGGGCGGGTTGCGCACAAAGCTTTCTCCGGGGCAGACCATAGCCCTACAACGAGGGCAGAAAAAAATTCCGTTCCGTGTCATCTGGAGCAAGCATCTTGTGGCCAACGAAAATCACGCTGGAATGGAAGTGCTCGACTGCGGAAGAAGCGTTTGGGCTGTCGGACTTCCGCTATCTCCGATAGCCGGAGACTCGATAGAACCTTCCTGGGCCACCGGGAATTCTTCGGCGACAGTGGCCACTCTACCACTTGTTTGTGTTCCCGAGGTGTCAGCATCCACTCGGAGTGCGACAGACAACCGGAGCTTAAGTTTTGGGTTACTGCTCCTTAATTTTGCACTGGGGTTGTCTATCTATTGCGAAATTTTCAATGACTGGGGCTTGAGTTTTGGCTTGCTGCTCCTCGGCTTGCTGCTCATCGGCTTGGCGCTGGGGTTGTCTTTCTATCAGGGACGCGTGGCAATTCAGCCGCCTGAAGCTGCTCCACCCAGCACCGAGGGCCTCGATTGGGATGAAAAGTCGGACTCGTCAATTTCGTAAATGGACACGAACAGGCGTTGGGTGGCACAATGGCGCCGTTTTTGGGATCAAAAAGGAGATTTTGCGAAATGAACATCACGCAAAACGAGTTGCCTGTCGGTGGCAGTCTGGTGCCACGAGAACAAGTAGCTCCGTTGCCAGCCAACGAGCGCGAACGACTGGAAGCCCTGCCTCGCTATGAGATCCTGGACACCGACTCGGAACGTCACTTTGATGACCTTACGTTGCTAGCCTCCCGCATCTGCCAGACTCCAATCGCTCTGGTCAGCTTGGTCGATAAAGATCGGCAGTGGTTCAAAGCCCGGGTTGGACTGTCGGTTCCAGAGACCTTACGGGATGGTTCCTTCTGTGCCCATGCCATCCTGCAACCGAATCTGTTCATTGTGGGGGACGCCACGGAGGACGCGCGATTCACAAATCACCCGCTGGTGGCGAACGAGCCAAGAATTCGATTTTATGCTGGTATGCCGTTGTTTACGTCGGACGGCCATCGTGCATTGGGAACTCTGTGTGTGATGGATCGTGTGCCCCGGGAACTGAACGAGACGCAAAAGGAATTGCTTGAGGCTCTAGCCCGCCAGGCGCAGGCTTTACTCGAGTTTGGGTTTAGACTGCGACAGGAAAAGCACCTGTCGCGCATCGATTCGTTGACCGGGGCGGCCACCCGGCGAGCCTTTTACGAAAGCCTGGAGGGGGAACTCAGCCGTTTGAAACGGTACGGTCGACCTCTCAGTGTCGCCTACCTTGACCTGGACAATCTGAAACGGGTGAATGATGAATTGGGTCACGAGGCGGGCGACGCTGTTCTCTGCGCGGTCTCCGCCACCGTCCGCAAGAACTTGCGGAAGACAGACACGGTCGGCCGGCTGGGGGGCGACGAGTTCGCCATCTTGTTCTCCGAAGCGGATTCCGACACCGCTCGAGCCGCCATGAACAAGTTCAACCACTGCCTGCTGGAGGCCATGCGGCAGAACCAGCGGCCGGTCACTTTCAGCATTGGTCTCGTCACCTGCTTGAAGGCGGCGACCTCGGCAGAAGGACTCATGAAGAAGGCCGATGAGCTGATGTACGAGGTAAAAAAAACAGGCAAGAACAACATTACTCAAGCCATCGTTTCCTGACTCCCCTGCCCAAACCATTGATGCCGATCCTTTTGGGACCGGAATAGTAGTCCGTCAAACTGGACTTGCCCCTTGAATCCGTATCCCATAACTGAGTGTATTTCGTAGTGGTTGGGGAATCCGGTCTAAGGTGAACGCGATTCCGCTCTGAAGCCGAACACGATTCCGTTGTGATTCCGAACGGCATTCCGGTCTGAAGGTGAACGCCGATTCCGCTGTGAGGGCGAACAGTTTTTAAGGTTATATTCGGGCGGAAGAGTTCTGGCAAAATCTAGAATATTTGCAGAAAAATTGCACCCATGGCGAGGAGACGATGTTGAGCGGCCCGACGCGCGAAGGCTTGGCTGTACTGCAAGGGCTGTTGCTCTGCGGTCACTGTGGCCGGGCTATCACCGTTCGGTACACGGGCAACGGTGGCATTTATCCCATGTATCTGTGCAACTGGTTGCATCGCGAAGGGCTCACCACCAAGGACTTTCTGAGCTTCCGTTATGATGTCCTGGATTCCGTTATTGCCGAGGAACTATTAAACGCATTGCAGCGCGCGGAACTGGAGCTGGCACTGGAAGCATTGCAAGAGCTGGAGGCGCGATCAGGGCGATCATGCGCCAATGGCAGATGCGACTGGAACGTGCCGAGTACGAAACCGCACTTACCGAGCGGAGGTATCAGGAAGTCGATCGTGTCGACACCTGCCGTTGGTTTTTCTCACTGAACCCACACGTGAAACAAAATCCCATGCTACAGGTTGCAACATCAGTTCGTCCGATGAACTCATCTCGCTGATTCTCCAGCAGGGATGGGGTTTGGGGGAAGGGACGGCGCTTGAGTCCCTTCCCCCAGCAGCCCTGTAGAAGATTTCTCATCATTTCTGGCAAAGAAGCTCACTGTGGCACTGCTTGCTGCTTCGACGCGATCGGTCTTATGCTCGAACTCCTCCCGCGAGCAGTAGCCCAGCGCCGAGTGCAGCCGCTTTTGGTTGTAATAGCGCTCGATAAACTCCTCGATGTTCCTCGCGCAGATCATCGAGATCGGCGTACTCAGTCGCATAAATCTCTTCGCGCTTCAGCGTCTTGAAGAAACTCTCGCAACTCGCATTATCGTACGGATTCGCTGGCCGGCTCATGCTCGGAACCATCCTATGCTGCGTTAGGATCGCAACATATTCCGCCGACGCATACTGCACGCCTCGGTCGGAATGGTGCACGAGCCCGGGCAGCGGCTGACGAACCCCAATCGCCTGCTCCAGTGCCGCCGTCGCAAGCCACGCGGCCAACGTGCGGTCCAGCTTCCAGCCCACCACCTTGCGGGAGAACCCGTCCAGAATCACGGCCAGATACACGAACTCGGCACGCAGCCGAATGTACGTGATGTCAGGCACCCAGAGCTGATCAATACCGGTCAACGTCATCCGCCGCGCCAAGTTCAGATAGATCTCCAGCGCGTGATTCGAATCGGTCGTCGTCACGAACGCCCTGGGCCGCACCGCGAGCAGGTTGTCCTCCCGCATCATGCGCCAGACGAGCTTGTGGTTGACCAGCATCCCGCGGCGGCGCAGCTCAGCCGTCACCCGACGATAGCCGTAGCGTCGCCGGTGTTCCAAAGTAATCTGCTGAATCACGGACCTCACTTCGACCTCCTCCTCTCCCGGAGCACCATCCTGCAGCGATCGGTAGAACCCCGCGCGACTGACCCGCGCCAGTTCACACATCCGCTCGACACTCAGGCCGCCTTGCATCGGCATCATTTCCCGCGGCTCTTGAGAACGAAGCGGCCATATTCGTCGCGCGGTTTTGGCGTGACTTCTACCGTTCTATGCTCACACACACCGCGAGGAGTGCGCTCAGCAAACTGCTTGTGTTTGTCGCGGGTGTCGGCATTTTGTATCTGATGCCGCAGCGCGCTCTTGCCGCCGACCGAATAGATCTTGTCGTCATGGTCGATCTTACGCAATCGGTTGCAGTGAAAGGGAGCGAGAGCAGGACCGAGAGCGAGAAGAACCTGCAGGCTGTGACCCGTCTCTTAGCCCAGGTGCCCGCCGGTGCGCACGTGACCGTCCTCGGCATCACCGACAACAGCTTTGCCCAGCCTTACATTCTGTTGTCAGCGGATGTTGGCGGCGATGAAGGGTACTTCCACGAAAAACTCAACAGTGCGAGACGACACTTGGTGCGCATTTGGCGGAGACGCATCGAACATTTACAGGGCGCATTCTCGCACACGGACGTTTTCGGCGCTCTGCTGCTTGCGGATCAGCTGTTTCAGGAAAGAGCGAGCGGTTGGAGAAATGTGTTGGTCATCCTTTCCGACATGCGCCAGGACACGGCCGACCTCAGTTTGGAAACTCCCTCGGAGTTTGACGTCAAGTCAGCCCTCGTTAAGACGGAGATGAAAGGATGGATTGCACGTTTGGGCAGTGTCCAGGTATATGTCCTTGGAGTGGACAATGCAGGTAAGCCAATCGCTTATTGGTGGCAACTGCGCGAGTATTGGATCGACTACTTCAATTCGGCCGGAGCTCATGTCGAGAGCTATTCGGTCCTGCGAGAATTTCGAAATCTCCGCCCCTAACTGCTCAAAGGCCTGGTAGTTGCCAAAGTGTGAATTGCCCGCGAAGCTCGACTCTGTCCGTTTCTTATGCCACTCGCGCGGACTTTCTGTGCTCACTGCACTTTGGCACAGAAATCATCCTCCGCAGCTCTCGGATAGTAGCCTGAAGAGCGCGCCTTTTGCTCTCGTAGTTCTCGTCTCGTTGCGACACGCGGGCCATTTCACGCTGGAGTCTTTGAAGTCCTGACATGGCTTCGCGTACAAAGGCAACGCGCGCGGCTGGAGCAACGCTGGGCATGAGGGGCCTCACCGACATCGAAGATGGAGTTGGTCTGTCGGGCGGAAATGACGCCTAGTTTAGGGGGCACAGAATTGCCTGTCAAGTGCTGCTGCAATTTGGCGCGGCGCAATTTGGTGTTGAAACCATATTCAAGGTGTACAGCGGTGCGCAGAAGTACCTGTGCCTCGTCAAAACTCCGCGCGGCGCGAACGCACTTAGAATCAATAGATTTCCAACGAGCCGACCTCGAGGCTCCGAAGTCATGTAACAATGTTACATGGAAGAGATTTTCGACGAATCGAGTTTTTTGCACCAGATGTGTTGACGCGCATTGCCGACCATCCCAATCAGCCGGATCGAAGACTTGCTGCCCTGGAACATCAACACCGCTACACAGGAAGTGCCCTCCTAACTCGTTCGTGGACACTTAATACGGTGCACGGCGTACGCTTACGATACTTCGAATCTAGAAAAGATCTAAATGAAGATTACGAGGCATGAGCTCTGCCCCTGCTGCTCCGCGACGGATGACATGCCGGGGTTCCCTGCTTAAGCTCCATGAACGAGGCTCGCAGACCTCCCCGCCCGCTCTTTAGCAGTTCGACGGCTTTCCGCCGCAAGGTGGGGACGGCGCGAAGTGAAGGGCGTAGAGATACCAATCAGATGACCCCACGTAGACCCACCCGGTGGACACTGCAGGCGAAGAAGCGAGAGTGGTCCTTCCGACGTCATGTGTCGGAAAGCTCGTCAGCGGTTTGCACACCGTGCCGGTACACTTTGTGATGCCGGCTGCGTCGAAGGCATAGAGATGGCCATCCGTAGACCCTACGTAGACCACACCGTTGGCCACTGCGGGGGATGACACAACAGGTCCCTTCGTTGGGCCGAACCAGAGCGGTTTGCACACCGTGCCGGTACAGTTTGTGATGCCGGCTGCGTCGAAAGCGTAGAGATTATCATCGTTCGATCCTACATAGACCACGCCGTTGGCCACTGCTGGGGATGAATAAACAGGTCCCCCTGTCGGGCCGGTCCAGAGCGGTTTGCACACTGTCCCGGGGCTGCAGCCGGCTGCGTTGAACGCGTAGAGATTGCCATTGTCCGATCCTACGTAGACCACGCCGCTGGCTACTGCGGGGGATGACTTGAACGCTCCTAAATATTCACTGGTCCAGAGCGGAGAGCAAAAGCCACTGCAACTCGTGCTGAAGGCCCTGAACGTGCCACCACCTGCATCATCTCCCGCGTAGACTAATCCGTTCGACACCGCTGGCGACGGGTAGTAGGATGCTACCGCTCCGCTCCAAAGAGGGACGCCGGTTGCCGCGTTGACGGCGACTATACTTCCTAAGAGGTCTCCTGTCACGACATAAACCACGCCGTTAGCAACAGCAGGCGAAGAGAACGCCGCCGGTTCTCCGCCTATCGGCGTCTTCCAGATCAGACACCCCTTGGCCGCATCGATGGCATGGAGGTAGCCATCATATGACGCCACATAGACAACTGAGGTCTGGACTCCCATTGTCTGCACACAGCCCAAGTCATTAATTACCTCGTCGGCCACTGCGGGCGACGACTCATCAAACCCCAGGTCGAGCTGGTACTTCCAGAGTGGCGGGCACACCCCGCTGGGGCTGCACCCTTTTGTTGGGCCAAATGCGTCGAAGGCGTACAAATAGCCGTCCCCCGATGCAACGTACACCACGGCGGACCCGCTGATCAACGCGACTGCGGGCGAAGAAGCGATGGGGCCTCCTGTCGCTCCTTTCCATGCGTAAAACAGGTTGCTCACGCTAGAAGTGCTCAAGATGGTTTCATAGGGGTTGTAGCCCGTGTGCGCCGCGTCGCCGCGGAATTGGGACCAGCAACCTGTTACCGTGAGGAGAACTAGAACGGCGAACGCTAGGGCCAACATCTTAGAGAGACGCATGGTTTCCTCGTTGCTGATAGGATTTCGCGCCCTGGCTCACAAGAGAGAGAGTCTGGCTACATGCGCCGTGGAGAGCCAAGGACAATGAGCGCGGCGCTAACCATCGGTCGCGGCCGATGGGGATGGCTTCCTTACTCCCGCTGCTCCGCGAAAGTGTCAGCGGAAACCATGCGCGAGTTGCAGCCCTAAATGCCCAAACAACTAAAACCCGCAAAATTTCGTCGGCTGAATTCCATGATAGTAGACCTATCTTTGTCAAGAGGTCAAGAAGTTCTTCACAAGTATCTTAACTAACCGGAATTTCCTTTTTAGCTCCCAATAACCCGGTACTATACTGTGCCTCGTCAAGACTCCACGCGGCTCGAACGATTTAGAATCAATTGATTCCCAACGAGCCGACTTTCTAGCTCAAAGGTGTTCTTAGCAAACTAAAATGTCCGCCTTTGGTAGCAAGTGAAATGTCCGGTTTCGTTAGTCTCCCGTCGCCGTCGCCGAGGCGGTGCGGGGCCTGAACGCCATTCGAACCTATTTCAGTAATACCAAAATACCATTTTGGAATCCGCAGCATGAGTATTTCCCGCATCTTGTCCGCAAGCACGGGAAATGGATCGTCATACAAGGTGCGCCTCGTCAAAACCTCGTGCACTCGCGTAATGAATGAGTT
>Ga0075029_100002301_pt1 | contig 10853 bp, 9 predicted proteins | sample LitLauG_LLR_2013_FD_71391 | JGI IMG/M metagenome (GOLD analysis project Ga0075029, IMG submission 71391) | Freshwater sediment microbial communities from North America - Little Laurel Run_MetaG_LLR_2013 | ecosystem: Environmental > Aquatic > Freshwater > Creek > Sediment | place: USA...
GTCGCCTGGAGGCCGTGCGGTCCTGACGTCACCCGCGCGCACACTCACCGGGGATCAGTGAAGCGCGCCCCCGATCGCGTCCTCGCCAATGGCCCCCGATCGCAACACACGGAATTCACTCGTGGTCAGGTCCACGACCGTCGAGACCGTACCGTCGCACTCGCCGCCGTCGAGCACACCGCCCAGATCGATCGACTCGCCGAAGACCTCCAGTACGTCGGCCACGCTCTGACACGGCGGCTCGGCGTGCCGATTGGCACTGGTGACCGCCAATGGACCGCTGAGCTTGATCAGTTCGCGCAGGAGCGCCAGGTCCGGAATCCGAAATCCGACCGAGGAGCTGTCGCTTCGAACTCGACGAGCGAGCTCATCGGGGGTGCGCACGACGATGGTCAGCGCACCCGGCCAGAAGTTCGATGACAATCTTTGCGCCGGTGGCGTCCAGTCGACTCCGAGTGCGACGATCTGGTCGACCGAGTCGACCAGGACCGGTAAGGCCAGTGACCGGGGCCGGTGCTTCAACTCGAAGAGCGCCGCTACGGCGCTCGGCGACTCTATCGACGCCGCGACTCCGTAGACGGTGTCGGTCGGCACCGCGATCACACGGCCGGCCGCCAGTGCGGCGAGCGCGGACTCCAGATCCAAGACTCGGACCATCAGCGCCGGGCCACCAGCATCCGCGGGTGACCGGTGAGATCGTCCAAACCAAAAACGTGGGCGAACCCGGCCTCGCGGGCCAGCTCGAGGACGATGTCACGTTGGTCGCATCCGTGTTCGGCGACGAGGGCACCGCCATCGTTGAGCCACTCGCGCGCACCCACGACGATCGTCTCGAGGTCTTCGAGGCCTTCGATTCCGCGCGCCGAAGGAGCGACCAGGGCGCTACGTGGTTCGTGACGAAGGACGGGGTCGAGCGATTCGAACTCCTCGGCCCCGACGTAGGGAGGGTTGGCGACGATCAGGTCGACTCGACGTCGAAGCGACGTATCCAACCGGGCGAACCAGGAGGACTCGACGAAGGAGACCGCGTGCAGCCGATGCTTCAGAGCGTTGCGCTTGGCGACGTCCAGTGCGTCGGTCGACTCGTCGACGGCGATCAAGGTCGCGACGACGCCACGATCCCTCAACTCGCTCAACAGGGCGAGCCCGATGGCCCCCGACCCGCAGCCCAAGTCGACGATCAACGGGGCCTCTGCGCCGCTGCGGACGAGTTCACCGAGCGCCACGTCAACCAGTTCCTCGGTCTCCGGTCGCGGGATCAGGACCCGCGGATCGAGGTCGAGGTCGAGGGTCCGGAAGGGCCAGTGCCCGACGACGTACTGCAAGGGCTCGCCGTCGAGTCGTCGCTGGGCAGCGTGGCGTAGCGCAGAGATCGAGTCTTCGTCACCCGCGATCATGAACTCCTCCACGAGCCAGCGGGCTTCGCGGCGGTTGAGTCCCGAGTCGATGAGCTCGGACACCAGGTACGGGTTAGCGCCCGTCACTCTCGGCCAACTGTCGGGCCCGCTTCTCGGCGAGCAGGGCGTCGACGTAAGGGTCGAGGTAGCCCGCCAGCACCGCGTCGAGGGTGTACGTCGTCAGGTTGATGCGGTGATCGGTGACGCGGTTCTCCTTGAAGTTGTACGTGCGGATCTTCTCGCTGCGTCCGCCACTGCCGAGCTGCGATCGTTTCAGGTCTCCGAGCTCGCTCGCCTGGGCGTCCTGGGCCGCCTTCAAGAGGCGAGAACGAAGCACGATGAGGGCCTTGGCGCGGTTCTGGATCTGGCTCTTCTCGTCCTGCATCGAGACCACGATGCCGGTCGGCAGGTGCGTGATGCGCACGGCGGAGTCGGTCGTGTTGACGCTCTGGCCACCGGGACCGGACGATCGGTAGACGTCGATCTTGAGGTCACTCGGGTTGATGTCGACGTCCACCTCCTCGGCTTCGGGCAGTACCGACACGGTCGCTGACGAGGTGTGGACGCGCCCCTTGGCCTCGGTGACCGGAACGCGCTGGACCCGGTGGACTCCGGCCTCGTGCTCCAGCCGGGCCCAGGCGTCCTCGCCCTTGATCAGGTAGATGGCCTCGTCCAGGCCACCCTGCTCGGATTCGCGTTCTTCGATGACCTCGAGCTTCCAACCACGAAGCGCGGCGTAGCGACGGTACATCTCGGCCAGGTCGCCGGCGAAGAGGTTCGCCTCCTCTCCGCCTTCGGCGCCGCGAATCTCGAGGATGACGTTACGGCCCTCGTTAGGGTCGCGTGGCAGCAGCAGGGTCTCGAGGTTGAGCTCCAGGTCGGGGATCCGCTCCTCGGCACCGTTCATCTCTTCGCGCCACAGTTCACGATCGTCGCCGCTCGACTCGTTGAACATCTCGCGGGCCGTGGCGAAGTCCTGCTGGGCGGCCTTCAGCTCATTCCACGCGTTGTTGATCTCGGCCAGTTCCTTGTGGCGACGCGACAGGTCACGAAGACGCGTGAGGTCACTCGCGACATCGGGTTCGGACAACGCCGCTTCCACGGCGCGTAGTTCGTCCTGAAGCAGGTTCAGGGTCTCGTCGATTGAGCGCACGAATTGAGGTGAGCGCTCGCGGGCCTAGGGCCTCGGAGTGCGCGCCTTGGTCTTTTGCGCGTAACGGCGCTGGAAACGCTCGACACGGCCACCGGTGTCGACCAGCTTCTGCTTGCCGGTGAAGAACGGGTGGCACTCGTTGCACAGTTCCACCGTGATGGCGGACTTGGTCGACTCGGTCGTGAAGGTGTTGCCGCACGAGCAGCGTACGGTCGCTTCGCCGTATTTGGGGTGAATGTCTGGCTTCATGGGCGCTCCTTGTTGCGAAGGAAGAGTTTACAGGATAATCAGCTGGTCGGAGCCGGGCCCCGGCCGATCTCGGCCAGGAACTCGTCATTTGAGCGTGTGGACTTGAGTTTGTCGATCAAGAGCTCCAGTCCGGCGGCCTCACGACCCTCGGAAGCGAGGCCGTTCAGGACGCGACGGAGCTTCCACACCTGGGGCAGCGCCTCACGGTTGAAGAGCAGCTCCTCGTGTCGGGTTGACGACGCGTTGACGTCGATCGCCGGGTAGATCCGGCGCTCCGCGAGGCGGCGGTCGAGTTTGAGCTCCATGTTGCCGGTGCCCTTGAACTCCTCGAAGATGACTTCGTCCATCTTCGATCCGGTCTCCACGAGGGCCGACGCGATGATGGTGAGCGAGCCACCCTCTTCGATGTTGCGCGCGGCGCCGAAGAACTTCTTGGGTGGGTAGAGCGCGCCCGAGTCGACACCTCCGGACATGATTCGTCCGGTCGCGGGGGCCGCCAGGTTGTAGGCGCGGGCCAGTCGGGTGATGCCGTCAAGGATGATGACGACGTCGCGGCCCTGCTCGACGAGGCGCTTGGCGCGCTCGATGCAGAGTTCGGCTACGTGGGTGTGCTCCTCGGCCGGCCGGTCGAAGGTGGAGGCGATGACCTCACCGTGGACGCTTCGTCGCATGTCCGTGACCTCTTCGGGACGCTCGTCGACGAGCAGCACCATGAGGTGGACCTCGGGGTTGTTAGTCTCGATCGACTGGGCGATCTGCTTCATCACCGTGGTCTTACCGGCCTTGGGTGGCGAGACGATGAGTCCGCGCTGCCCCTTGCCGATGGGCGACAGCAGGTCCACGATCCGCGGGGTCAGGTCGGCCTTGCCCTCGTTGGTCTCGAGGTTGAGCTTCTCGTCGGGGAAGAGCGGAGTCAAGTCCTCGAAGCGCGGACGAAGTCGCGCGACTTCGGGGTCGACCCCGGCGACACTGTCGACCCGGAGCAACGCCGGGTACTTCTCATTGGAGGCCGCGGGGCGAAAGCCCCCGATGATGGCGTCGCCCTTTCGCAGGTGGTAGCGACGAACCTGGTTGATCGAGACGTAGACGTCGTTCGGTGACGGGTGATAGCCCTTGGTGCGTAGGAATCCGTAGCCGTCGTCACGCAGGTCGAGGAGTCCCTCGATCTCGATGAGCTCACCGGCGTAGGGCTGATCGGCGTTGGGCATCGACTCGCCCCCGAAGCGCTCACGACCGTTCCGGTTGCGCCGGTTGCGCCGGTTTCTCCCGCCGGCTTCTCCGCTGAAGTCACGAGGTTGGCGCTCGGGTCGCGGCTGGGCGTTCTGGCGCGGGTTGGCGCTCCGTTCACTGTTCGCGGTGTTCGACGAGCCACCGGGATTCGATGTGGGTGCCGTCGAATCTGCCGACTCGGCACTGGTCTGTGCCGCGCTGGCGGGACGGGTGCCGGGGGCAGCGTCGGCGCTGAACTCGCCCAGCAACTCCTCGAAGTCGTCGCTCGGCGTGGCGACGGTGCGACGAGACCGCACGGCGCGAGTCGGGCCCGCGCCTTCGGTCGACGGTCCGGCGGCGCGAGATGGTGCGGACTCCGATTGGGCCGGATCGCCCATGATGGCCTCGATCAGTGAAGCCTTGGACGCTCGGGCCGACAGTTCGACGCCCTTGACCTTGGCGATGGTTTGGAGATCTTCGCGGGTCTTTGATTCGAGATCTGATCGGTCTGGAGAGGGCTTTGCAGCCATTGATGTTCCTTTCTCGCCGTTCGCATAGGTGCGGCCGAACGGAGAAAAAATCGGGAAATGTCGCCTGGAAGAGTTCCTCACGTCGGCGAAGGGCCGGACGAGTACGACGAACTTCAGTGTAGCCGCTTCGCGGTCCCTGTCCAGCACACCGCAGTCACCTGACGCGAGCCCGTCGCGGGGCGGATGACCTTCTCGCGCTCGGCCACCGGGCTCCAGCGCAGACGCAGCCTGCAGTTCTCAGGTCAAGCCAGCGCGCTCAGCAGGGCTTGAATCGACGCGTCCACCACGGGTGGACTCGCGCTGGTCGAGACCGCAGTGTCCGGGTCCTTCAGACCGTTGCCGGTCAAGACGCAGACCACGGTCGACCCCTCGGGGACCCCGTACTTCAAAAGGCCCGCCACCGACGCCGCCGAGGCGGGTTCACAGAAGATCGACTCGTGACGCGCGACGTAACGGTAGGCGTCGAGGATCTCGTCGTCGGTGACGCTACGGATGTCGCCGAGTGACTCGTGGATCACTTCGAGTGCGGGGATCCAACTGGCGGGGTTGCCGATGCGGATCGCCGTGGCGATGGTCTCGGGATTCTCGACCGGATGACCGAGGACGATGGGTGCGGCTCCGGCGGCCTGGAAACCCCACATCTTGGGCAACTTGGTGCAGTTCCCGGCGAAGTGGTACTGGGTGAAACCGCGCCAATAGGCGGTGATGTTCCCGGCGTTGCCGACCGGGATCGAGAGGATGTCGGGCGCTTCGCCCAGCACGTCGACGATCTCGAAGGCCCCGGTCTTCTGACCCTCGATGCGGTCGGGGTTGATCGAATTGACGATGGTGATCGGCATGTGCTGGGTCAGCTCACGGGCGAGGTTGAGCGCCTGATCGAAGTTGCCACGGATCTGGAGGATCTTCGCCCCGTAGACCATGGCCTGGGCCAGTTTGCCCAGGGCGATCTTGCCCTCGGGCACCAACACGACGCAGTCCATCCCCGCCTTGGCCGCGTAAGCCGCGGCGGCGGCGGAGGTATTGCCCGTCGACCCGCAGATCACCGTCTGGGCTCCGTTGGCCTTGGCCTTGGTTATGGCCATCGTCATGCCGCGGTCCTTGAAGGAGCCCGACGGATTGAGGCCCTCGAACTTGAGCCAGACGTTCGCCCCGAGGCGCTCGGAGAGCCGGTCGGCCCGGATGAGCGGGGTGTTACCCTCCTGCAGGGTGACGACCTCGTCCACTCCCTCGAGGTCGAACCACTGTGCGTATTCCTTGAGCAGCCCGTTCCAGCCGGTCACTGCGCACCCCCTTCGATGACGCGGATGCACGCCCCGATCGAGTCGACCGATTCCAGCCCGGCCAGTTCCTCGATCGTGGCGGTGACGTCCCTGGTCAGCGCGTGATGGGTCAGGAACGACAGGCGCGCCTCGTCAGCGAACCCCGACTGTTCCATGGACTGGATCGAGACTCCGTGGCTGCCGAAGACGCCCGCCACCGCGGCGAGCACGCCGGGGCGGTCCAGGACGTCGAGGCTGATGTAGAAGACGCTCGAGAGGTCTCCGGCGGGAACGCTGTGCAGCGTCGCGTCGACCGTGAACGGCACGTCGTGGCGGCCACTCACCTTGTTTCGTGCGGCGTCGAGCACGTCGCCCAGCACGGCCGTCGCCGTGGGTTCGCCACCGGCACCCTGGCCGAGCCACATCAACGGACCGGCCTTGGTCCCCTCGACGAAGACCGCGTTCATCGCGCCGTGCACCGATGCCAGAGGGTGTTCGACGTCGATCATGGCGGGGTGGACCCGACGCGAGATGCCCGACTCCCCCACCCGCTCGGCGACACCGAGGAGCTTGATCACGTAGCCCGCCCGACGAGCGAACTCGACGTCGACCGAGCGAATTCCCGTGATGCCCTCACGCGAGATCTCGTCGCCGTTCAACTCCATGCCGAATCCCAGTGACGAGAGGATCTGCACCTTGGCGGCGGCGTCGAAGGCCTCGACGTCGGCACTCGGATCGGCCTCGGCGAAGCCGAGTGCCTGCGCTTCGGCGAGGACGACGCCGTAGTCGCTGCCTTCGCTGGTCATCTTGGAGAGGATGAAGTTGGTGGTCCCGTTCACGATCCCCATGATGCGCTCGATACGCTCGCCCGCCAGCGACGAACGAAGGGCGCGAAGGATCGGGATCCCTCCGCCCACGGCCGCCTCGTAGAAGAGGTCCGCTCCGTTCTCGTGGGCGAGTCTGGCGAGGGCGGTGCCGCTCTCGGCCATCAGGGCCTTGTTGGCGGTGACGACGGAAACGCCGTGGCGCAGGGCGGTTTCGATGTAGGTACGGGCCGGTTCGATGCCACCCACCAATTCGACGAGAATGTCCAGGTCCGCCCGCGCACTGAGTGCCTGGGCGTCGGCGGTCAGGAGTTGCGACGGGATACCGGGCCGCGGCTTCGCGATGTCTCTGACCGCGACGCCTACCAGCTCAATCGGAGCGGTGGCGGCATCGACCAGGGCCACGTGGCGAGAGGGGTCGAGGAGTAGTTCGACCAGGGCCGCACCGACGAAGCCCGCCCCAATTACTCCGACTCGGATAACTGGTTGGTCCATCGAACAAGGCTAACCGACACCGCCGCGAGGTCGTTGCTAGACCTCGAGTCGCGCAAGGTCGTCGAAGGTCTCTCGGCGCAGCACCTCGCGGGCGTGGCCCTCGCCGACGAAGATCACCGCTGGACGCGGGACGCGGTTGTAGTTAGAGGCCATTGAATACCCGTAGGCGCCGGTGACGGGGGTCGCGATGACGTCGCCGACGCCAGTTCCTTCGGGCAGCCAAGCCTCGTCGATCAGCACGTCACCGCTCTCGCAGTGCTTGCCGACCAGTCGAGCGGCCCGTGGTCTCGGCGCCAACGGTCGTCCGACGTCGAAGGCCTCGTAACCCGATCCGTAGAGGACCGGACGAGGATTGTCGCTCATTCCACCGTCTACGGCGATGTAGGTTCGCTGGGAGACGGGCTTCACCACCCCGACCCGGTAGAGGGTGACCCCGGCCTGGGCGACGATGGCCCGACCGGGCTCGGCGATGAGACGAATCGAGGGATTGAGTCCGACGCGGGACGCGGCCTCACGCGTGGCGTGGCCCCATTCGGTGATCGACGGGGCCTGCTCGCCCGCGACGTAGGCGACCCCGAGACCGCCGCCAACGCACAGCTCGTCGAAGTCGTCGTCCTTCACGAAGGCGGCGAGCACCGCCAACGTCTCGTCGTACCCGGCGAAGTCGAAGATCTGCGATCCAATATGCGCGTGCACTCCGTGCAGCGTCAGCCCGGGGACTTCGCGCAGTCGCGAAATCGCCCGACGGGCGTCGCCGGTCGAGACCGACAGACCGAACTTCGAGTCCTCCTGTCCGGTGCGGATGTACTCGTGGGTGTGCGCCTCGACACCTGGCGTGACGCGCAGCAGGCAGTCGAGCGGCGCTGACGGGCTCACCAAGGACCCCAGACGCTCGATCTCGTCGAAGTTGTCGACGACCAGTCGGTGCACGCCGACGGAGATGGCCCGCTCGATCTCGTCGTGGGACTTGTTGTTGCCGTGCAGGATCACCCGGTTGGCCGGCACGCCCGAGCGCAGCACGAGGTCGAGTTCCCCGCCGGTCGCTACGTCCACACACAGACCCTCCTCGAAGGCGATGCGCGCCATCGCTCCACAGAGGAACGACTTCGAGGCGAACGCCACCCCGTCGTCGAAGACGCTGGCCGCCTCCCGGCACCGTGAGCGCAGGGTCGCTTCGTCGTAGACGAAGAGTGGGGTGCCGAAAGTGGCGGCCAGGTCGCGCAGGGACACCCCGCCGATCGACGCGTCGTGCTCGCTCAGTATCGCGGTGTCGGGCAGCAAGGACACCTGAATCGGCTCAGCACTCATAGAAGAACAATAGAAGTTGGCCGCGTGCGTCTGGGAATCTGCGTGATGACCGTTCCGGTAGTCTGGGGTGCGGGCCCTCGTAGCTCAGGGGATAGAGCATTGGCCTCCGAAGCCATGTGCGCAGGTTCGAATCCTGCCGGGGGCACTAAACACGGTGGCGGAGAGAATTAGCCAGTTCTTAGCGTCCTCATGGGCGGTACCTAAGAAGCGTCCGTATCTTCGAGTTCAGAGGTTTCCTCCCTTACCTCTTAAGGCCCCAGAGTGGCGCCGAGCCTTGGTCCGTAAAACCGGGATCGGCGCCATCGGGCGCCCATCTCGAATCGACTCGATGTCCCTAATCGATCCGAAAGTGCTGACTCAGCCGACGATCACCATTCTCACCGTGTCGGTGATCTGCGCTCCACCGGTGGCCGAACCGGCCATTATCACGACCGGATCGCCCGGCTTGGCGATTCCCGACTTCTTCAACTGCGCGACCGCGAACTCGCAGAGCTCGTCAATGTCGTCGGACGCTGATATGTAGATCTCCTGGACGCCCCAGGAGCTGCGTAACTGTCGGGCGGTGCCGTGACTCGGGGTGATCGCGACGATCGGCATCGGCGGACGGAATCGCGAGATGGCTCGAGCCGTCATTCCCGAACGGGTGCAGGCGACGATCGCCACGGCCTTCTCCTCCATCGCGGCGCGCCAGGCGGCGCCGGTCATGGCAGCGGTGATTCGCATGGCCCGCGTCCCGGCGCCACCGACGACCTCTTGGACCCCGAGGCCCGAACCCCACTTGAGGTAGTCGAAGGACTCCTCGGCCCGTCGCACGATGCGGTCCATGGTCTTGACGGTGCCGATCGGGTCGTCGCCGATCGCGGTCTCTCCGCTCAACATGACCGCACTCGCTCCGTCCAGCACGGCATTGGCGACGTCGGTCACCTCGGCACGCGTCGGAACCTGGGCGTGAGTCATCGATTCGAGCATCTGGGTGGCGACCACGACGGGACGGGCGTAGCGCACCCCGTGAAACACGATCTCCTTCTGCAGGTGGGGCACTTCCTCGATGGGCATCCGAACTCCGAGGTCACCTCGGGCCACCATGATCGCGTCCGAGACGGCGATGATCTCGTCGAGGTTGGCCACCCCTTCGCCGGTCTCGATCTTCGCCATCATCATGACGTCGTCTCGGGCCAGCACCGTCCTCGTCGAAACCATGTCGAAAGCAGAACGGACGAAGGACACGGCCAGGATCTCGAACTCCTCGTGTCGCAGGGCTTCCAGCCGGGCGCGATCGTCCTCGGTCGGCAGACGGTCGTTCAGGATCGACGAAGGTAGCGATAGACCGGGCTTGCCCATGACCGCACCACCCGAGGAGACCCGTGCGACCACCGTCGATCCCGGTCGGACCACGTCGAGCGAGACGCCGCCGTCACCCAAGTGGATCTTGTCGCCGACCTTCAACAGGGCGAGCACGTCCTTTCGCTCGACCGTGATGCGCTGCGGGGTCGAGGGCTCGTCGAAGGCCTCATCGAGTTCGATCTCGTCGCCGATGGTGAGGGTCACGGGAGAGGTTCCGAACGATCCGGCGCGGATCTTCGGGCCGGGTATGTCCACCATGATCGCGAGGTCCGGCGCGATGGCCCGAATCCGCCGCAACCGCTCGATCCCCGATGGGATGTCGCCGTGGGCGAAGGAGAGGCGAAACACGTCCACCCCGGCCGCCACGAGGCCCGTCAAGACCTCGTCGCTGTCCGAGGCCGGTCCGATTGTGGCTACGATCCGCGTGCGTCGCACGTTTGATTCCCTTCGCTGCGTTGTCCCAGTCTACGGGATGCCCGTTGAGCTCCGACTACGAACGGTGGCTTCGACGATCACGAGCACTCGAGAGTCTCCGTACTTCCTGCGAGGTCGTCAGTACCAACTGGTAACCGACGAGCGGCCAATGGTTGGAACGATGGGCCGCGACCGCGAGATCGTGGTCAGTTGCGTACCGGGACCACGACGTCGGACCCCTCGACATCGACGACCCGAAGTCTCATCCCGTACGTTTGGGCGAGCTCCTCGCTGCGCACTACGACCCCGGCGGGCGCGTCGAGCACGACGCGTCCGCGGTCGAGCAAGACGAGCCGGTCGGCGAACTGGCCCGCGAGCGTGAGGTCGTGCAACGTCGCCACCAGCGTCAGTCCACACTCCAGGACCTCCTTCTTCAGGAGTTCGAGCAACTCCATCTGATGGCGCAGGTCGAGACCGGTGATCGGCTCGTCGAGCACGATCACCGTGGTCGACTGGGCGAGGGCCCGGCCGAGCACCATGCGCTGACGTTCGCCACCCGACAACGTCGCGACGTCCCGTTCTCGAAACTCCGCCAGGGAGAGACGTTCGAGCACGGACTCAACGACCCGGCGATCGCCCTCGCCAGCCGATCGAAAGAGCCCGTGGTAGGC
>Ga0075029_100002302_pt1 | contig 10853 bp, 8 predicted proteins | sample LitLauG_LLR_2013_FD_71391 | JGI IMG/M metagenome (GOLD analysis project Ga0075029, IMG submission 71391) | Freshwater sediment microbial communities from North America - Little Laurel Run_MetaG_LLR_2013 | ecosystem: Environmental > Aquatic > Freshwater > Creek > Sediment | place: USA...
TGCCGGGCTTTTCCGTCAACCCTTTTTCGCGCTTTTACCAGCGCTTTCCTCAACATCTATTTGCATTATTTCGAACCGGTTACAGACAAATCCACGTGACTATCCTGTGGATAAACCGTCGGCTATCCGATCTGTCTTTGCGATACTGAAGCCGGTATGCGCAGGCTCGTCGTCCGCCCGGGCGCCATCGGCGATCTGATCGTTTCTCTGCCGGCCCTGGAGTGTCTTCGCACGGATTACTTCGAGGTTTGGACGGCTGCGGCCAATGTTCCGCTTGTGCGCTTTGCCGACAGGGTGCGATCCATCGCCGCCACTGGACTCGACTTGCTTGGGGTCACGGACCCGCCGCCAAAGCTGTTAGAGGACTTGCGCAGCTTCGATTCTATCGTCTCCTGGTACGGCGCCAACCGTCCGGAGTTCCGCGAACTGACCCGGTCACTGGCTTTGCCCTTCACATTTTTCCGGGCGCTGCCTGCCGAAAGCTCCGGCACGCATGCCACGGATTTCTACCGGGCCCAAGTCCGTTCGCTCGCCACCTGCGATGGCGCCGGCATCCCTCGCATACCCTGCCTCGTACGGCGCGAGAACTTCGCGGTCATCCACCCGTTTTCCGGCAGCTTGCGCAAGAACTGGCCGCTCGAAAACTTTCGCTTCATGGCACGTGAATTGGAGCGCAGCATGCCGGTGTATTGGTGCGCCGGCCGGGAAGACCCGTTGTTGCCAGGAGCGGTCCAAATTCCCGACCTTTACGACCTCGCCTGCTGGCTAGCCCGCGCTGCCGTCTACATCGGCAACGATTCCGGCATCACCCACCTGGCCGCCGCCGTGGGCACGCCCGTGCTCGCACTGTTCGGCCCCACCGACCCCGCCGTGTGGGCGCCGCGCGGCTCGCACGTCCAGGTTGTGCGGTGGTACTCCACTACACGCCGGGCCTGGTGAGCCAACCGTTGAGTTTGAGCCACTCCTCCAGTCGGTCCATATAGTGGTCGGCGCCGCCGCCCTTCTTGGAGAAGCCGTGGCGTCCCGTCTGGAAAACGTGGAGTTCGACGGGAATCTCGGCCTTGCGCCATGCACCGAACAGATCGATGGAACCCTGAAAGCCCACAGCCTGATCGTCGGCGGCCACGGCGATGAACAGCGGCGGCGCGCTGGCAGGTGGTGTGACCGACCCGGCGCCCGCGGCGTAAATCGGAGCGGCGAAGTTGGGCCGGGCATCGGCGGGTCCGGCGACAGCAGACAGGAGCACGGCGCCGCCGGCGGAGTAGCCGATCATGCCGATGCGGTCGGGCCGGATGCCGTACTCCGCGGCGTGCTGGCGTACCAGGCGCACCGCCTGCTGGCCATCGGCACCGCCCAACTCGCGCACGTTCTGCCCCTCCTGCGGATTTGGGGCCTTGACGCCAGCGGCTGGCGGCGTTGCGGGAGTGTAGGTCAGACGATATTTCAGCACGAAGGCGTCAATGCCCATTTCGTTCAGGCGCCTGGCAATATCGACGCCTTCGTAACTCATCATCAGATTGCGGAAGCCGCCGCCCGGAGCCACGATCATGGCGGTGGCGACGGCCTTCTCTTTGGCCGCCGGATAAAAGAGGAGTACCGGCTTGACGACGTTTTGCACCATGGGCATGCCGCCCGGCGAGTTGACCTGCCGCTCGGTCCAGTCCCAGTTTTCCGATCCTGGCGCAACGCCCGGATAGAGGGCGATCTCCCGCGCGGGCGGGGCCAGGTGCTGGGCCAAGGCATTGGGCGCCAAGCCGAACAGTGCGGCCAGAAGCAGGGAGTCGATGGTCTTCTTGGTGAGCGCTTTATCCATGGGACCAGCATACTCCGGCATAAAGTCAATTGCCGGCGCCGCCGATCTCTCCAGTGTGACGATTCAGATGGAAAGGCAGCGCGCGGTGGACTGCCCGGAGGACCCGGAAGACACCGCGGAACAGTATCTGCTTCGGTCGCTCTCCACGACCGAGGCAGAGCGCTTCGAGGAGCACTACATGGCGTGCGATAGTTGCGCCGGCGCTCTGAGCGCGGCGGAAGATTACATATCGAGCATTCGGGTAGCGGGTCTGCGGCTGGCAAAGAGCGGTCTGCGGCCGGCTTGAGCCTGGACTATGCGACTGCGCGCAGCGCCCCGAGGGCCTTGTCCCTGGCGCCGACTTGTGTCAAGGACTCCAGAGACAGCCCGGTACGGGTCAGGCAGTCTTCCACGCGGTAAAAGGACGGCAGGTCTTCCTCGTGGCCCGACCAGAATTCGGCGAGGTACAAGAACGCTGCCAGCGGGGACGAGGAACGCTCCGGCTGGTGATGAAATCGCACGGCTTCGACTATCTGTTCCGGGAAACCCCAGTGGGCCAGGATGGCGCCGCCGAGCTCACCATGGTCGGCCCCAAAGAGCAATCGCTCCACGTACGTGGCGGGGCACCCCTTTTCGGTCAGCCGGGCGCGGCTGTCCCGCGTTTGCCGGGCCAGGAATTCCGCAGCCAACGCACCGATATCATGCAGCAGACCCAGCATTAGCCCCTCTTCGGCGGTCGTGAACCCGGTCTGCGCGGCCAGCGCGGAACAGAATTGCGCCGTACTGACCGAGTGGCTCCACAGCCGGCTGACCCCGGCCGAAGCAAACAGAGGACGCATGGAGGCGGCCAGCATCACCCGGCGAGAGGCGGCGGTCCCGAGGAACGAAATAGCCTTGCTAATGGACGAGATTCTCCCGGCTGCATAATGCAGGGCCGAATTCGCCACCCCGATCAGGCTGCCCGTGAGGACCGGGTCGCGTCGCGCGACGTCCGCCAGTTCGTGCACCTCGTACTCCCGATCCTGCCCGAGGGACCGAAAGACCAGGCGCGCGGTGCAGGCTTCGACCGGAAGCGCGTCCCCGCATCCCACAGACTGCAGCAGCCCCGGGCATTGCATGGCGCGCAAGTGGGCCACCAAACGGGGATCGAAGCCTTCCATCGCGGCAATCTCCTGGAGTTCGTCCAGGATCGTGGCCACCTGGCGGTGCTCGAACTCCAGGCTTTCGAACTGCTCATCCACAATATGGCAGAGCGACAGGATGCCGGCGAGGGCCCGCAGCGGCGGTGCGGCTTCGGACACGCGCCGATGGTGGAAGAGGGAGAGAACGGTCCGCACCTCGGGCTCGACGATTGCCGGCGGCGCATGGGGGGTCCGTTCCGCGCCACGGGGAACAGCGCCACAAAGAACGTCGGTGGCGAGCCGGCCGAGAGGCGTTGGGTCCAGGAGCAACTCCATCGAGTCATGGAACTGAGCCGCCTGCGCCAACACCGGATCGAGGCGGGCATCCAGGCCGGCCCGGCGGCTGAGTTCGCAGCCCAGAGCCGCCACCCGCCGGCAATGGCCGAGCATGGCGGACTCGCGTTGTTCAGCCTCCACGGTATGGAAGAACCGGCCCATTTCATTTACTATTTAGCGCCGGTCTCAGCCGCCAGACAAGGTTCATTCGAAAGTCTCAGGTACCACGGCAAGCTGGCCCTGTGATCTTAGGTCGGTTTTCGGGAGCGGTTAAGGCAAGTCAGCAGAACATCCACGCCAGCAGTTCCAGTACGGCGCAAGCGCCATAAACGATGATGATTGGGTCACTCGGCATGGCGGATGAATCGGCACAATCCTCCGGGGACTTTAGCTCGGGCACAAATTGCCATATAATCAATCCACAACTCCTTGGGGAGGGATCTGTGCGTCGTGTGTCGTCTTGGCCTGTGATGGCGGTGGCTGCGGGAAGCCTCGCTTTAGGCCTGCAGGCTGCTGAACCCGGTTATTTTCGCGAGGTCCGCCCGGTGCTGCAGCGCCAGTGCCAGGGTTGTCACCAACCCAACCTGAAGTCCTCCAATCTCGACCTGACGAGCTACGAAGGTCTGATCGCGGGCGGCAAGCGCGGCCCCGGGTTGGGATTTTTGTTGAAGTATGTCACCGGCGAACTGAAGCCGCAGATGCCGCTGGGACAGCCGCCGTTGCCGGACGAACAGATCGCGGTGCTGCGGGCTTGGGTAGAGGCCGGCGGCAAAGACGATACGCCGGCGGAGGCGCGTGAGACGGTTTCGCTCGACAAGCCGGCGGTGTACTTGCAGGCCCCGGTATTGACGGCGCTGGCATTTTCGCCGGATGGCAAGACGCTCGCGGTTTCGGGCAACCGCGAGATCCTGATCCACACCTTGGATGGCAGCGCGCCGCCGAAACGCCTGGTGGGGCTGTCCGAGCGCATCCTCTCGCTGGCATTCTCGAAAGATGGCTCGCTGTTGGCGGCGGGCGGCGGCACCCCGGCCCGGTTCGGCGAACTGCAGTTGTGGGAACTGCCGGCCGGCAAATTGCGGCACTCGCTGATGCTGACCGGCGACACCGTTTTCGGAGTCTCGCTTTCGCCGGACGCCACGCGCGCCTCTGTGGGCTGCACCGACAACACCGTGCGCATTGTGGACACGAACAGCGGCAAGGAACTGCACCGGATGGGCGCGCACGAGAATTGGGTGCTCGGCACGGTGTTCAGCGCCGATGGCAAGCGCATCGTTTCGGTGGGGCGCGACCGGGCGGCCAAATTGACTGACACGGCCACCGGCGGATTCCTCGAAAACGTCAACCTGCTGCGCGGCGAACTGACGGCGATTGCGCGGCACCCCTCGAAAGAGATTGTGGTGATTGGCGGCGCTGACCGCATCCCATACGTCTACCTGATGGACCGGCCCAAGGTGATGAAGATCGCCGACGACACCACGCTGCTGCGCAAACTGGACCTGCAAAACGGTCCGATCACGACGCTGGCGTGGTCGCCGGACGGGCGGTGGATCGCGGCGGCGGGCGCGGCGCCCGAGGTCAACGTCTACGACGCGGATAGCGGCGCGCGCGTGGCGGTCTGCAAGGGACACACGGCGGGAATCTATACGGTGACGTTCAGCCCCGACAGCGGCACGGTGGCCGCGGGCGGGTTTGACGGGCTGGTGCGGCTGTACGATACCGGCACTGGCGAGTTGAAGAAGGCCTTCGTGCCGGTGCCGTTAGAGACGGCCACGGAAGGGCGAGGTTCGAAATGATGGGTTTGCTTCGCAAGACAGTGTGGGCCCGCGCCACTGGGCCGGGGTGGCTACTGGTTCTCGTTGTGCACGCCGCGTTCGCCGCCACGCCCGTAATTACGGAATTGCGGCCGCGGGGTGCGGAAGCCGGTCGGCCGTTCACCCTGACTTTGGTGGGCCGGAACCTGGCGGAGGGCGCGCGCGTCACCTCGTCGCTGCCGGCCGCGTTCACGCTGGTGGTGCCGCCGGCCAGCCCTGGCAATATGCAGGCGCCCGGCCGAACCCTGGCGTTCCTGGTGGAGCCGAAGGCCGACGCCACTCCCGGCGTGTATCCGGTAAGGGTCGAAACGCCGGGCGGGATTTCGAACATTTTGCTGTTCACGCTGGGGACTTTCCATGAGGTCACAGAAGAGGAGTCGCAGCCGAACTCGCCGCCGAACCGCAACGATTCCATCGAGACGGCGGAGCCCATCGCCGCCGTTCCGGTGGTGGTGAACGGCACGCTGCGCGGTCCCGAGCGCGACTTGTTCCGCGTGCCGGGCAAAGCCGGCGAGCGGCGCGTGTTTGAAGTGGAGGCGCGACGCTGCGGGTCGGCCATCGACCCGGTGCTGCGGATTCTCGACGGGTCCGGCAAGCAACTTGCCCGTAGCGACGACTCGCCGGGCGCCGGCCTGGATGCGCTTCTGGATTTCACGTTCCCCAAGGACGGCAGCTATTACGTGGAAGTGACCGATGCCCGTTTCAGCACCCAGGTGCAGAATTTCTACCGGCTGAAGATGGGCGCGTACCGCTATGCCGAGGGCATCTTCCCGCTAGGCGGCCGGCGCGGCGAGCAAGTGCCATTGACGTTCTTCGGCGCGCGCTTGGGCGCGGGTGTGCAGTCTACTGCTGACCTGCGCCACCTGTCTGCCGCGGATGCATTCACGCGTGTAGCCCTGCCGGAATCTCCCGCGCTACCTTTTTTGTTCGCGGTGAGCGACCTGCCTGAGCTGATGGAACCGGTGCCAGGCGCGGTGCCCGTGCCCAGCGTGGTGAATGGCCGGCTCGAAAAAGACGGCGAAAAGGATCGCTACCGGCTGCAGGTGGAGCCGGGCGAAAAGCTGTTGTTCGAGTTGCAGGCGCGGGAATTGGGCACTTCGCGGCTGGAAGGCATCATCACGGCCTACGACGCCAAGGGCAAGAAGCTCGATTCGGCGGGCGACCAGCCGCTGCCCGAAGACGTCTTCGCGGTACAAGGGACCAGCCGCACCAGCAGTGATCCGTTTCTGAACCTGACGGTGCCGGCCGGCGAGCACGAAATCGTGGTGACGGTGGAAGACCTGGCGCTGCGCGGCGGGCCCTCGTACGGCTACCGGCTCATCACGCGCCGGCAGCCGCAGGATTTCCAGCTTTCGATCGCAACGCCGTTCGTGAATATTCCGGCGGGCGGCACGGCGATGATCAGCGTGTCGGCCGACCGGCGCGGCTTCGATGGCGCCATCCAACTGACCATCCCCGGCCTGCCGAAAGGCATTCGCGTGGAGGGCGGCATCATTCCGCGCGAGTATGTGGACGCCAGCAACGCGCGGACCTTCAACCGCCGCGGGTTACTGATGCTGACGGCCGACCCGGGCGTGGCGCTGCCGGCGCGGGAACTGCAAGTCTGGGGCGAAGGCACGCTATCCGACGGCACCGTGCTGCGGCGGCAGGCTCGCGGTCCCGGCATGGTGGTGGATGTGGCGGGCGCCACCGAACAGGGTGTGGTGGACCGGCAGCGCGCGCTCACGGCGCCGTGGCTGGGGCTGGCGCTGCCGGCCGCGATCGGCCAGCCCCCGGCGGCTACGCTCGAAGTGAAGCAAACCCGGATCATCCAGATGGAAGAGGGCGCGCGCTACGAGTACACCTACCAATGGACGACGAAGGGGCGCGGCACGCCGCCGGCCCAGGTGGGCGTGGACGTGAACGGCGCCAAGGACATTCGGGTGATCGACATGAAAGACGATGCCAAGGACCTGTCCGGCACGTTCGCTGTGACCACGACCAAAGCCACCGACCCGGCGCGGTACGACCTGTACATCAGCGGCCGGGTGAGAACCGACGATGGCGACGAATCGATTGTGTCGCGCCCGATCCCATTTGAAGTAACTGGAGGTACCAGTGTTTCGAAATAGAGTGGCACGGCCATTCCTGGCTGTGTTGTTTTTGACTTTGCCCCTTTTATCGGCCGAGAAGGTCACCTACCTGCGCGACGTCGCGCCCATCCTCAACAAAGTAGGCTGCACCTCCGGCACCTGCCACGGCGCTGCCAAAGGCAAGAACGGCTTCAAGCTCTCGCTGCGCGGCTACGACCCCCAATTCGACTACGAAGCGCTGCTTTACGATCTTGCCGGCCGCCGCTTCAACCGCGCGGATCCGGCTCGCAGCCTGATGCTGGCCAAGCCCACACAGGAAGTGCCCCACGGCGGCGGCCTGCGGTTCGATGTCGGGAGCGATTACTACAAGACGATCTACAACTGGATCGCGCAGGGCGTGCCGTTTGGCGATCCGGCGGCCGACTCAGTGCGGCGCCTGGAGGCGGAGCCCGCGGAGATCTTCATGAAAGCCCCGGATGAATCGGCGGCGGTGAAGGTGACCGCGGTCTATGGCGACGGAGGCAGGCGCGAGGTCACGCGGGAAGCCATCGTGGAAAGCAATGTGCCGGATGTGGCGGCGGTGGAAGTGGGGCAGGCCTCCTCGCCTGCCATGATCAAAGGCGCTCGCGTCGGCGAAGCCACGCTCCTGGTTCGCTACCAAGGCAACCTGACCACGGTGCCGGTGACCGTTCTAAACCCGAAGCCCGGCTTCGTGTGGAAGCAACTGCCGCAGAACAACTACATCGACAAAGCCATCGACGCCAAACTGCAGAAGCTCAAGATTCAGCCCTCACCGGTGGTGGACGACGCCGCGTTCCTGCGGCGGGTGTCGCTCGATCTGACCGGCCAGCCTCCGACGCCACAGGAGGTCAGGGCTTTCGTGGCCGACGCATCGAAGGCCAAACGGGCGGCAGTGATCGACAAGCTGATCGCCACCCCGGCTTATGTGGATCACTGGACTCTGAAGTGGGGCGACCTGCTGCAAAACAACCGTAAATATCTGGGCGAAAAGGGCGCGTTCGAATTCCGTGAATGGATTCGCGATTCCATCGCTCAGGACAAGCCCTACGACCGCATGGTGCGCGAGATGCTGGAAGCGCGCGGCAGTTCCTATGAAAATCCGGCGGCCAATTTCTACCGCGTGACCCGCGACCCCAAGCCCACCATGGAGAAGACCACGCAAGTCTTCCTGGGCGTGCGCATGGTGTGCGCGCAGTGCCACGATCATCCGTTCGAACGCTGGACGCAAAACCAATATTACGAGATGTCGGCGTTTTTCTCGGCGGTGGGACTGCGGCCGGGCTACGAAGTGGGTGAAGAGATCCTCTACGACCAGCGCCAGGACTACGACATGAAACACCCCAAAGACAGCCGGGTGATGAATCCCAAGTTCATCGTGCCGGCCAACTGGGGCGGATCCGGCGCGGTGCCCACCGACCAGCGGCGGCGCCTGGCCTACGCCGAATGGCTCACGGCGAAGGACAACCCGTTCTTCGCGAAATCCACCGTGAACCGCTTGTGGAGCTACTTCTTCGGGCGCGGCATCATTGACCCGGTGGATGACATTCGCGCGTCGAATCCGCCGAGCAATCCGGCGTTGCTGGATGCCCTGACGAAGGATTTCGTGGACCACAATTTCGACCTGCGGCAGTTGATGCGGACGATTGCGAACTCGCGCACGTACCAGCAGAGTATCGCCACCAATGAATGGAACGCGCAGGACGCCGACAACTTCTCGCACGCCGTGCCGCGCCGCTTGAGTGCCGAGGAGTTGATGGACGCTCTGGCGCTGGCGACGGGCGTGCGGCCGGTGTTCCCCGACGCGCCCCCGGATACCAACGCCGAACAGGTTACCGACCCGCACGTCGGCAAGGATGGCTTCCTGGATCTGTTCGGCAGGCCGTTGCGCGAATCCTCATGCGAGTGTGAGCGGCGCAGCGACCTGAGCCTGCCTCAAGCGCTCAACCTGGTGAACGGCAAAACCATTTCGGACGCCGTCGCCGACGCCAACGGCCGTATCGCCAGGGCCGTGCTGGCGGGCCGGCCGGATCGCGAACTGGTGGAGGAACTGTACTTGGGATCGTTGAGCCGTCCACCGAGCTCGGAGGAATTGGCCAAGGGGTTGAAGTATTTGGAAACCGGCGCCGGCCGCGCGGCGCGCGCGCAGGATCTGCTGTGGGCGCTGGTCAACAGCAAAGCGTTTCTGTATAACTACTGACTGGGGCGCGGGCCTCCCGGCCTGCGCAGGAGGGTTTTCGTCATGCTCGTCATTCCAGGCCGTCGTTGCCATACTTGCGAAGGTCCCACGCGCCGCGAGCTGCTGCGCTGCGGGTCCATCGGGATGCTGGGGTTAAACCTCGCCAATTTTCTGGCGTGGCAGAAGGCCGCCAGGGCCGCCAACAAGTTCGATGGGGCGCGAGGGTTCGGCAGCGCCAAGTCGGTGATCATGGTCTTCCTGCAGGGAGGGCCGAGCCACATCGACCTCTGGGACCCCAAGCCCGACGCGCCGGCCAACATCCGCGGCGAATTCAAAGGCATCCCCACGAAGATTCCGGGCACGCACATCGGCGAGCACATGCCCATGATGGCCACCGCGCTGGACAAGGCCACTTTGATCCGTTCGATGAGCTACACGCCCAACGGCCTCTTCAACCACACCGCAGCCATCTATCAGATGCTCACTGGCTATCCGCCCGACCGCGTGTCGCCCTCAGGCCAACTGGAGCCGCCGAACGGTCAGGACTTCCCGACCGCGGGCAGCCAGGTGTCCAGACTGAAGCCGCCCAAGGAGGCCGTGCTGCCGTTCGTCGAGTTGCCCCGCCCGCTGCAGGAATCGGGTGTGATCGGCAAGGGCGGCGCGGCCGGCTTCCTGGGCAAGGCCTACGACCCGTACCGGCTGTATCAGGATCCGGCCAAGCCCATTAAGACCGAAGACCTGGCGTTGCGCAAGGAAGTGGGGCCCGAGCGGTTGAAGGACCGCTTCGAGCTGCTGAAGGGCATCAACGACAGCATGCCGGACCTGGAGAAGGCGCTGAAAAGTTACGCCATTGACGAATACTACGGCAAGGCCTTCGACCTGGTGCTTTCTGGCAAGGCACGCGACGCGTTCGACCTGACCAAGGAGCCGGATAAGACGCGCGAGCGCTACGGCTTGCACACGTTCGGCCAGGGCCTGTTGCTTTCGCGGCGGCTGATCGAGGCCGGGACGCGGTTCGTGCAGATGAACTGGCCGTCGGTGGCCAACGGCAACCCCGAGGTGGATTCGTGGGACACGCATGCCGCCAATTTCGGGCCGTTGAAGAACCTGCACTGCCCGAAACTGGACCGCGGATTAAGCGCACTGCTGGAAGACATGAATGACCGCGGCATGTTGAAGGAGACGCTGGTGGTGGCGATCGGCGAATTCGGCCGCTCGCCGCGGATCGGCGTGAGTACGTCGGGCAATTCGAATGCCCCCGATGGCCGCGACCACTGGCCGTATTGCTACAGCGCCGTAGTCGCCGGCTGCGGCATCGCCCGCGGTGCGCAATACGGGGAATCCGACCCGACCGCAAGTTCGCCCAAGGACAAGCCAACCCACCCCAACGACCTGCTGGCCACCGTCTACTATGCGCTGGGGATCGACCCGGATACCATCGTGCTGAATCACCTCAATCAGCCACGGGAGTTGGTGAAGGGGAAGGTGGTGACGGGGTTGTGGGGGTGAGGGATTGTTTGAGGA
>Ga0075029_100002303_pt1 | contig 10850 bp, 7 predicted proteins | sample LitLauG_LLR_2013_FD_71391 | JGI IMG/M metagenome (GOLD analysis project Ga0075029, IMG submission 71391) | Freshwater sediment microbial communities from North America - Little Laurel Run_MetaG_LLR_2013 | ecosystem: Environmental > Aquatic > Freshwater > Creek > Sediment | place: USA...
TTACCAGAAAAGCCGCTCTTTCTTTTTTGCTTCGACATAACGCTCGCGGGCCGTCTGCACCGTGGGGACTTGTGAAACTTCCGCGATCGGCACGTCCCACCAGGATTCGTACCCCGGCACACGCTGGGAATAGTCGGTTTCAATCACAATCACCGAAGTCTTCGAGCTCCTTCTCGCGTTGAGCAGCGCGGCCCTCAGATCGTCACGCGTGCGCGCGCGGACTGCCTCCGCACCCAGGCTGCCGGCGTTACTCACGAAATCCACTGAGACCGGATCGCCTTCGAGCTTCCCATTCTTGCGGTAGCGATATTCCGTACCCATGCCACGATTTCCGCATGCGCGCGAAAGTCCGCCAATGCTGGAGAAACCGTGATTGTCGAGCAGGATGATATTGACCTTCACCCCCTCCTGCACCGAGGTGACGATTTCCTGCGCCATCATCAGATATGACCCGTCGCCGACCATGACATATACTTCGCGATCCGGAGCGGCCATTTTCACGCCCAGTCCGCCGGCGATCTCGTAGCCCATGCAGGAATAGCCGTACTCCAGGTGGTATCCCTTGGGATCGCGGGTACGCCAGAGCTTGTGCAGGTCCCCGGGCAGGCTGCCGGCGGCGCAGACCACGACGTCGCGCGGCCCAGAAACTTCGTTGACCACGCCGATTACTTCTCCCTGGCTGATCGGAGGGCCCCAGTTCAGGTTGTGGATGCGAGTGACTTCCGCTTCCCAGGCTTCGCGAAGGGCTTGCACCCGCGCGGAGTATTGCGGGTGAACTTTAAATCCCTCCGCCGCCTTCGCAAGTTCCTCCAGCGTGACTCTGGCGTCGCCGACGAGGGGCAGAGCGGCTTGTTTGCCCGCGTCAAACTCGCACACATTGATGTTGATGAACCGGACTGAGGGATTCTGAAACGCCGTCTGCGAGGCCGTGGTGAAATCGGAGTATCGCGTGCCGATTCCAATGATGAGGTCGGCTTCCCGCGCCAGGACGTTGGCTCCGGGAGTTCCGGTTGCGCCCATGGCTCCGAGCTCCTGTGGGTGATCGAACGGCAGGGAGCCTTTGCCAGCCTGCGTTTCGCACACGGGAATTCCGGTCTGCGCAGCGAATTCCGCCAGCGACTGGCTGGCCTCGGAATATAAGACGCCCCCTCCGGCAACGATCAAGGGTTTTCGAGAAGACCTGATCCATTCGGCAGCCCGCGCCAGCAGGTCTCGATCACAGCGGGTCCGTGGAACAGTCCAGACTCGTTTTTCGAGAAACTCATCCGGGCAGTCGAAGGCCTCAGCCTGCACATCCTGGGGAAGCGAGACGACCACGGCTCCGGTATCGGAGGGCGAAGTCAAAACTCTCATCGCTGCGGGCAACGAAGTCAGAAGCTGTTCCGGTCGCTCAATCCGGTCCCAGTATCGTGCGACCGGCTTGAAGCAATCGTTCACGGAAATGTCTTGGGTCGCAGAGGACTCGAGTTGCTGCAGAACCGGCGCAACCGAGCGCCGAGCAAAAATGTCCCCCGGCAGCAAAAGCACGGGAAGGCGATTGATCGTGGCCAGGGCTGCGCCCGTGACCATATTGGTTGCGCCCGGACCGATCGAAGTCGTGCAGGCAAGCGTCCGGAGCCGGTTGCTTGCCTTGGCAAACGCGGCGGCCGTGTGCACCATGGCCTGCTCGTTGCGAAACAAGTAATACAAGAGGCCAGGATCTTGCTCGAGGGCCTGGCCGATTCCGGCGACGTTGCCGTGTCCGAAAATTCCGAGGCAGCCTTCCACCAGGCGCGCCTTTTTGCCGTCGCGCTCGCTGTACTGGTTCTTGAGGAATGCGACGACCGCTTGCGCCACGGTCATTCGAGTTGTCATGACGTGGTACTCCTTGGTGCGGCCTGCCGCGCGGCGTCAGGCTCGCCAGCAAACAATATAACTTCAGCCCCATATCTAAGCGATTAGATCAGGGCGTCGTTTTTCAGCGGGAATACGTCCTCGACGGGTTCTCATGCCTTAACCAGAGGCAGCCGCGGATCGGTCGCATTCCAGGTCGAGCGGATCCAGACATGTTGTGGGTCTTCAGTTACGGCCAGTGCGCGCGATGAGCCGGCGAGGAAGTTGAGGTAGTAGACGTCGTATCCCGGGCCCGCGACCACGGGGTGGAAGCCGTTGCGCACCAGCACAGCGTCGCCGTCGTGGGCCTTCACGATCTGTTCCGTTGAGCGATCCCTCGAGTAGAGGTGCTGAAACGCAAAACCTTCGGGCTGCTGAATCCTGTAATAGTAGATTTCATCCAGATCGACTTCGGCCGGCGGATTGTGTACGTCGTGCTTGTGCGGAGGATAGCTCGACCAGTTTCCGCCGGGAGTGTAGACCTCGATGACCATCAGCTTGTCGGCCGGAAAAGCCGGGGTCATCACATCTACGATTTGACGCGACGCATTCCCGCCGCCACGCAGGCTGCTGGTTACATCGCGCGGAGTGACCAGTTGCGGGGTGAGGCGGGCGTCAGAGGGCACGCGACACTCGGCAATCTCACAGACGCTGTCAGCTTTGAAGGTGACTCGATTGCCGGTGGGAAGGTAGAGCGCGTAGGGAAACCCGTCGAAAACATTCTTGCGCTTTCCGATGTGCTTCGCGCCCTGGCCCCAGTCGGCTTCGCAGGTGCCCCCCAGCACCACAAAAGCGGCTTCCTCGCCGAGGGTTTTTGCTTCGTATACGTCTCCGGGCTGCAGGCTACGCACGAAGAAACTCATCCAATCCCATTGCAGTTGCTGCCGCGACAGGTGAAGCAGTTCCCCCGACTTTCCCTCGCTCAACTGTTGGGAATGCACCAGAGTGTCGCCTTGGCTCATTGTCTCTCCCCCGATGGCCAGATGCCCCGGGAAAACGCCCGCCTAACCGCTTTGACAATATGGCAAAAGGATGTGCCCTTGTCAATCCGTAGGGTGCGTAGACGAGAGGATCGGGTCAGTGATCGAGAGCAGGCGTACGCGGGTCGCACCGGCAGGGGCTGTCAGGGGCGCGCCTCGACCAGCAAGTGCTGGCTGAACTGTGCCCGGAGACTGGCCGTCGGGCCATGTACAGCTCCGAGGTCCTTCCCGCTTTCATAGTCCTTGATGTGGTATTCGCGGTCTTGCAGGCCGCGCAGTTCGATTGGGCCATTCCAGTGGCGGGCGAAGAAGGCGTAGTAGATCTCCTCGCCTTTGCCGATCGCGTGTGTCTCGGGCCGGTCAAAGCCGATATCGTAGAGTTCACCGAGATATTTGCCGCGCGACAGCATTTTGTCTTTGTAAATAGCCATCCATTTTTCGAAAGCTTTCTCGCGCGCGGGTGTGAGGTCAAACTTGCTTCGCTTCTTGACCAGATCGGGCAGCACGAACTGCGTGCCGACGACTCCGCCCACGCCGACGGTGGAGGCGAAATCATTGCCGCCATCGCTTAACTCAACGTGGTCGCCGAAATAGGGGATGTCGTCTCCCATCAGGGCCTTCAGCGTTTTGCCTTTGGATCGGACTTGAAACGAACTCTCGGGATCGGAAGCCACCGACATGTTGAAATGCGGCATCGTGAAGAATGAGTAGGCGGTACCGCAGGGGCAGAATTCCACCAGGGCGTCGGGCTTCACGCTGCGGGCAGTTTCGTAAATCTCACGAAAGAAGTCGGGCAGCGCTTCGATCGAGTCCTCGGGACGTTTGTGCTGATGGGCAGGGTTGTAGCACGCGGGAACGCCGTTCATGTGCTGTCCGTCGAGTTTGAGCCCGTCGTAACCCCAGTCCCCCAGGATTTTCTGCACAAGCCTTTTGTGATACTCCACGACTTCACGTTTTGCCGGACACAGATAGTCGGAATTCCACCAGGAAATCTTTCGGCGGGACCCGTCGCGGTTGAGCAGCGCATAGTCGGGATGGTCCTTAAGCAGTTGCGAAGTAGGAACTGCGCTGAGCGGCGACCACCACAGCTGTGCCTTAAAACCCTCGTGATGGATGCGGTCGACCAGCGCTTTCATGTCGGCATCGCCATGGGGAAACTTCTTGGGATCGAGTTGCCAGTCGCCGTAGTTGTTTTGCCAGCCATCGTCCAATGTGACCCAGGCAAAGCCCAGCTTTTTAGCGGTGGGGAGCGTTTTGTAGACCTGTTCGGGCTTGACCGAACGGCCGTAGCCCCAGGCGCACCATATGGGGCCAAAGGCGCTGTCGGGAGCCGATGCCATTTGAAACCCCTGGCGCTGCATCATGGCGCGATAGTTCAACAAAGTGCGGAAGTAGTCGCCCTGATGCACAGCGACGAACGTGCGCAGCGTGTGGAAACTTTCGCCCGCTTGCAGTGTGACGTCTCGTTTTGCGCGGACCGCAACATGGGCGTGCATTCCGTCGGGCATGGAAACGGGCAGCGAGATGAGCCGCGGGCCCGGCTCGACGTGGCCGACCGCAAGTCCAACATCCTTTCGCCACACATCGACGATTGGCGTGCCGCCACCATAATCGCTGGCGTTCATCCCAAGAAAGTTGCCCTGCTGGAATCCGGGACGCAAGGGCAGCACCCAGTTGGGCCGCTTCTCATAGGAGCCGCTTTGGTAAGACCAGAATGCGGCCTCCGCCATCTTCCCCGATTTCGCCTTCAGAGCGCGCAGCGAGTATTGATGATTGGCCCAGCCGCGAATGTGAACTGGTGACGAACCCTGATTCGCATACTCGACATCGTAGACTGCGGTGGACGGGAAGTCGTCGTAGATTGTGACCGTAATGGATTTGCGCAGTGTGCCGGAGTCGCCCGACAGCGCCAGCCGCTGGCCCTTACCGAAATTGTCGGACACTTTCTCCGTTCGGCTGGAACTGAGCGCAAAGTCTGCCCAGCGCAGGATTGCGCCGCGCGGACCAGCGCCGCTCACCGTCTCGGTTGCAGCGAATGGGATGCCCAAATCGCGAACTCCGGGCAAGAGCGCCACAACGCGGCTGTGGAGCTGGCGATCAAACTCGACGCGCAGCACCGGGCTTTGAATTTGCAATGGCCCTGAGGAATCCTGAACGATCGACGCGGTTGCTGACTGCTCGGCGCTTTGCCCGCCCGGCTCCCGGCTGAAGGCCGCGCCAAAAAGGACAAAAACAGGAAGCAACAGCGCTTTCGCGCGTCTCATGGCCGGAGCATACCATCGGCCGGGCTGGGTCCGGCGTCGACGAGGTTGGGTGGGTCCGCGCATATTGAAGCTTGCCGAAACGCGAAATCCTGCAGTATATTGCGAACGATTACTTTTACTTTCGTTTCGTTGGGATTGTCAAGCGCTTCGCGCGGAGGGACCCGGTTTATGTGCCATAACTTGAGAATACGTTACGTCGTATGGTTCGCCCTGGTGGCGTCGTGCACGGCACAGCAGGACCAACCGACGGCCCAGATCGGTTACAAATCGGCCCCGGGTGCGGACGATAAGAAGACGCTTCTGCTGAAAGACTTTCACCCCGTTTCAATGCTGCATGCTCCGGTGCACAATATCGACCGGGCGAAGTTCTATGTGATCGACGTCCACAACCACGTGAACGACGCCATGAGAATCGACGACGCCATGCCTCCCGCACGAGTGGTGGAAATTATGGACAAAACCAATGTGAAGACGGTCGTGATCCTGACCGGAATGTGGGGCGACAAATTGCAGGCGGTGATCGACCAGATGGTGAAACCTTATCCGGGACGCTTCATTGTGTTCGCGCAGATTGACTGGAGCAAAGTGGACGACGCGAATTTTTCTCAGGAGATGGTGGCCCAGCTCGATGATGCGGTAAGCCGCGGGGCCCGCGGTCTTAAACAATTGAAGGATCTGGGGCTCAACGTTCGCGACAAGTCCGGCAAGCTGGTTGCGATTGACGATCCGCGGCTCGATCCCATCTGGGAAGAATGCGGCCGGCTGGGCATCCCGGTCTCGATCCATTCTTCCGATCCGGAGGCTTTCTTCCATCCCGTCGACAATACGAATGAACGATACGAGGAGCTGACCGAGCACCCGGACTGGAGTTTCTATGGCCCGCAGTTCCCCACCAAGGAATCCATTCTTGCAGCGCGCGATCGTATGTTCGCCAGACATCCGCATACTACGTTTGTTGCGCTTCACCTGGCGAACTGGCCGGAGAACCTCGACTATGTCTCGCAACTGCTCGACTCCCTGCCGAATGTGATGGTCGAGTTCGGCGCGCGCGAGGCAGAACTAGGCCGCCAGCCGCGCCGCGCCCGCGAGTTCTTCCTTAAGTATCAGGACAGGATCATGTTTGGCACGGACAACGGAATGGACGAAGAGATGTATCGCAACCACTTCCGATGGCTGGAAACCGCGGATGAATACTTCGATTACTGGGGATATCCAGGGCAGGGGCGCTGGAAAATCTCCGGAATGGAGCTTCCCGACTCAGTACTGGAGAAGATCTATCACAAGAACGCCGAGAGGGTCTTCGAACAGTTTCGCGGGCTTTCTGCTGCGACGAAGAAATAGCTGGGTCGCAAGTGCAGGGCTCTACACCAGTGTCAGTTGCACGCCTGCTTTTCTCAACGCCGCGAGATCAGGCTTGGGAATGCCGCGATCGGTGACGAGCCGATGCACGCCGGAGGTCGGCGCGATGGAAGAAAGAGAGCGGCGGCCGAACTTGCTGGAATCGCAGACGGCAACGACCACTCTGGCCACGTCCATCATTGCGCGGTTCACCTTGGCTTCGAGCAGATTGGGTGTTGTGAGACCTTGCTGGACGTCGAAACCGTCAACGCCCAGGAACAGAATGTCGGCGTTCAGCCGGCGCAGCGTCTCCTCGGCGATCGGGCCTACCAGCGAGAATGAATTCTTTCGCAAAGTGCCGCCGGTCAGGATGACGTCGAGTGACGATCCCGAAAGCTCAGCAGCAATGTTCACCGCGTTTGTGATGATGGTCAGGTTCTGAAACGTGCGCAGGGTGCGCGCAATGGCCGTAGTCGTGGTACCCGAATCCAGAATCACCACCTGGCCTTCCTGCACCATGCTGGCAGCGGCGGCTGCGATCTTCAGCTTTTCCTTGCGGTGCAGCTTCTCCTTCTCGCGCAATGTCGGATCATCAAGCGCACTCGCGCGCGAGGGTAAAGCGCCGCCGTGACTCCGATGAAGGCGGCCCTCTGCCTCCAGGATGTCAAGATCCTTCCGGATGGTGACCTGAGAAGTCCGGAATTGCCGGGCCAGGTCGGTGACCAGCACCCGCCCGTCGTGATTCAGAATCTCCAGAATGTGCCTTCGCCGTTCCTCGTTCAACACAGGGCAATTCTCTCCAGACAACAATCTTCACAAGTTCCGCGGTCTACCCGCCGTCGGCGGCCCTATTCTACGGCTTGGCAGCCCCGAAGCAAGCCATTTTACCCTTGACAGACCCGATAACCGAAAGTAAAAGTTATTATTCGAAATGATACGCAAGGCTCTAGTTTCGGCGCTCGCGCTTCCTCTGATGATGGCCTGGCCCGGTGACCATGGCTCCCCTCCCCGCCAGGACTGGACGAACTACGTGCGTATTGGGGCTTACGGCCTAAAAGGGGGCGACGCGGAGCAGATCGTTCGCGAGGCTCAGGAAGACGGAGTGTTCGGAATTGAAGTCGACAACGACATACCGGGCCGGTACGAAAGCTTTCTGGACCCCGAAACCAAGTTGAAGGCCATCCGCGACATTGCGGAGAAAGCGCATGCGGCAGGGAACAAGGCCTTCGTCTACATTGCGGGCACCGAGTGCATTACCGCCAACGGCGACAAGGCCGCACACACGATGGCCAAAGACCATCCCGACTGGCTGCAGAGAAAAATTTCGGGCGAGCCCGCAATCTTTGGCGGAGGTACTGCCTTCTGGATCGAAAAGGGCGACGAGGATGTTTGGGTCAGCCCTTATGCCCCGGAATGGCGCAAGACTTACATGCAGAGGGTGGGGCAGATTGCGGGCACCGGCATTGACGGCATCTACATCGACATTCCTTATTGGATGACCCACTTCGAAGGATGGGAAGACACCTGGGCGAGCTTTGACGACTTCACAGTTGCAGCTTTTCGGAAGGAGACCGGTCTCGATGCCAAGACCGACTTGAAGCTTGGTAACTTTGCGGACCCGAACTTTCGCAAGTGGGTGGAATTCAGAATCCAGACATTCACCGCCTTCATGCAGGAAATTGATCGCAACGCCAAGTCGGTGAACCCTGACATCAAAACCATCCCCGAGATTTACCCAGGGGTTGAGAAAGAAGCGGTTCGGGTCGGCGCGGACGTCTACAGTCTCTACGGAGTTGTGGATGCCATCGCCCACGAATATGAATTCGGCGAAGGTGACCACATGGCCTCGTCGAGAACGCCGCTCGATTGGTTCAGTTATCAAGCTGGTATGCACTCGTTTCGCGCGTTTGCGCAGGGCAAGGCCACGTGGATCCTGAATTACTCCTGGGACGGCGACAAGAAAGTGGACCGTAGCCAGTCGATGCTGAATCTGGCGGTTTCAGAGATCATGGCCGGGGCCAACTTCTGGGATGCTCCGGGCCACTCGATGGCCGGATCCAACGATCGGGCCACGCGAAGAAAGATTTTTTCCTGGATCAAGGCGCATGAAGATGAGTTCTATCAGCCGCGCGCCGCAATCGACCCGGTTGGCGTCTACTTCTCTCCGGCAACCAGAAACTTCTTCGCCGACGACTTTGTTGCCTCTTACCGTGGAATTCTGATTCTGCTGATGCAGGAGCATTTTGAGTTTCAGGTGGTCACTCCTCGCACGCTTTCGGAGTTTAAGGGAAAAACGCTGATTCTTCCGGATGTGCGCATCCTGAACGAAAGTGAGGCATCGTGGTTGCGCAAGTACGCCGAAGGTGGGAAGACGCTAATAATTACCGGGGAGGATGCGACGCAGCTTGGCCCACGAACAAATATCACCCGGCTCAGCAAATGTCCGGGCAAGGATTACCTCGCTGCTTTGAGCGTCGACTTTACAGCGACGGCACCTGATCGCGAGGGTGATCTGCTGCAAGCCCTGAAATCGGGAGCGGCAGTCCGCGTGACCGGTTCGCCCATGATCGCGACTTCCATAGCGACGGTGAACGGCAAGCCGCACGTCTTCATGGCCAACTTCGCCGGACTGCAAGGCGGAGCCAATCCGGTGCAAACGCCGCAAGCTGGAGTTCAAGTCACTGTATCCGGCGCAAGCCAGGGGCACGGATTCTTCCTGCCGTTTCTAGGCGAGGTGCAATCGGTGAAAGGTAAAGCCGGTCCCAGCGGCCTTCGCTTCGAACTTCCGACCATCGATAAGGGAGCCGTATTTTGGTTCGAACCATGAGCGCTGGCACGGGCTTCTTACGACGTGCCGAATTCAAGAAAGAAGGCTGAGTGTGGACGCGCTTTCTGAACTGCTGAATCTTAGGGATGATGAGAAAGCCCGCCGGGGTTTGGCGCACACGCCCGCGGAAATTGCCCAGCAGCCCGAGAAATGGCTGACAACATTCGCGAGTTTCCGGAGGAGACTGCACGAAATAGCAGGTTTCCTGTCGTCGGCGGGACTGGGCGCGGCTTCCCAGCCCAAGCCAACTGTCTTCCTCGTTGGCGCCGGGACCTCGGATTACATCGGTCACGCACTGAGTTTTCTGCTGCGCAAACAATGGCAGTGTGAAGTCCTAGTGGTGCCGAGCACCGACCTGGTCACGCATGTCGACGAGTTCCTGGTCCCTCCACGCAAGACGCTCTGGATTTGGTTCAGCCGCTCCGGCGACACGCCCGAGGGAGTCGCGGCCCTGGAGCAGGTGCGCAAGAAGTGTCCCGATGCATGGCACCTGGTGATTTCCTGTAATACAAATGGTCGCATGGTCCGGGAGAGCGCCGATCAACCCCGCACCCTGACGATCCCCCTGGAAAATGCGGTGAACGATCGCGGTCTCGCCATGACAAGCTCATTTTCCAGCATGGTTGTGCTCGGGCAATGTCTGGGCTCGGCAGGCAATCTCGGTGGGTATGAGGAGACGCTGGCGCGGTTGGTTCAAGCGGGGAAGAGTTTTCTGCCGAGCGCTGCGAATCTTGCGGCATCGTTGGCGCAAGGCCCCTACACCAAGGCCTGCTTTCTGGGTTCTGGAACGCTTCGAGCCGCGGCAACGGAATCGGCACTTAAGCTAGTGGAGTTGACGGCGGGCAGAACACTTGCATTCTCTGAGTCGCCCTTGGGTCTACGGCACGGACCGATGGCTGCCCTGGACCAGAACACGCTGGTAGTCAGCTTTCTTTCCGGCGACCTGCAAGTCCAGCGCTATGAATTGGACCTGCTCGAAGAGATCGGGAGCAAGAAGCTGGTGACCACGCGAGTGATTGTGGGGGCCAGGAAAATTCCAGACGGCGCCGCATTCACTGAGCACCAGCTTGCGCCGTCAGTTCCGCTCGACGTCGCCGATGATTATCGAAGCGTGGTCGATGTGATGTTCGGACAACTGCTCGGACTGTTTTTTTCGTTGCGGTGGGAACTTCGCCCCGATTGCCCCAGTCCGAATGGCGCGATCAGCCGAGTGGTTCAGAACGTGAGCATCTATGCGTGAGGGGCAGATTCAAATCGCAAAGGGACGGGTAAGGAGGAATCCGTGATCGAGGTCTGCGTGGTCGGCGAACTCAATCTCGATCTCATCCTCTACGGCCTGCCGAAAGATCCGCCGTCAGACCGGGAATTGCTGGCCAGCGGCCTTTCGCTCACCTTGGGAAGTTCGTCTGCGATCTTTGCGCACAATTTGAGCATGTTGGGCACGAAAGTTGGCCTTGTATCCAGAATCGGCCCTGATCCGCTGGGGCAAATCGCGCTGCAGCGGCTGTCGGCGGCCGGCATTGACACGTCGCGAGTGAAACAGGGAACGGGCAAGACCTCGACCGGGCT
>Ga0075029_100002305_pt1 | contig 10843 bp, 9 predicted proteins | sample LitLauG_LLR_2013_FD_71391 | JGI IMG/M metagenome (GOLD analysis project Ga0075029, IMG submission 71391) | Freshwater sediment microbial communities from North America - Little Laurel Run_MetaG_LLR_2013 | ecosystem: Environmental > Aquatic > Freshwater > Creek > Sediment | place: USA...
TCTCTGGCAAATCTTCGTCAACGATCCCAACGGCGTCATGATCGAGTTGAATTACGAGGCTGCCAAGGAGCAGGACGCAGGATCGGCGCCCGCCGAGCGTGCGGATGATTTCGGCAGGAGGTAGCCTTTTGAGCGGGATCGCTCTATGGGTCGCATCCGAATATTGCATAGCGTTTTCGAGCGAAGTGGACTCCGGTTCGCGTGAAGAAAACGCGTCAAAACAAAAGAAAAGAGCCCGGTTCTGATACAATCAGAACCACATGGCTCCAGGAGATGCGCCGTGGGTGTCACGCAGCAGCAGGTTCAGGATGCTCTCGCCAAGGTGGCCTCGCCGCGCGGCGTGGCGCTGACGAACGCGGGCGTGTTGTCGGTAATTGCAGTCAACGACGGCAAGGTGTTCTTTTCGATCAATGTCGATGCTGCGGAAGCCCGCGCCTGGGAAAGCGTGCGCGCCGCCGCGGAGGCAGCGGTGCGGGCTGTTCCGGGCGTCAGCGTGGCGATGGTCGCACTGACGGCCGAACGCAAGCCAGGATCGGCGCCGCAGCCACCGCCGCACCGCCATGCGCAGCAGGGCGTGCCGAACGTTTCGGCACACCGGCCGGCGCAGGGGACAGTTTCGCCGATGTCGAGGCAGGCGGAAATTCCCGGCGTCTCCGCCGTCATCGCGGTGGCCTCGGGCAAGGGTGGCGTCGGTAAATCGACCACCGCGCTCAACCTGGCGCTCGGCCTGCGCGATCTTGATTTGCGGGTCGGCCTGCTCGATGCCGACATCTATGGCCCATCCGTGCCGCGATTGACCGGAATCCGCCAGAAGCCGCTGCTGGACGATAACAGGAAAATGATCCCGATCGCGCGTTTCGGTCTTTCGATCATGTCGATCGGCTTTCTGGTCGAGGAAGATACCGCGATGATCTGGCGCGGGCCTATGGTGATGTCGGCCATCACCCAGATGTTGAGAGACGTGGCGTGGGGCGCGCTCGATGTCCTGGTGGTCGATATGCCTCCTGGTACTGGTGACGCGCAGCTCACGCTGGCGCAGAACGTGCCGCTCAAGGGCGCCATCATCATTTCGACCCCGCAAGACCTTTCCCTGATCGATGCGCGGCGCGGCCTTGCGATGTTCAAGAAAGTTAACGTGCCGGTGCTCGGCATCATCGAGAACATGAGCTATTTCCAGTGTCCGCATTGCGGCACGAGGTCGGACATCTTCGGTCATGGCGGCGCGCGGCATGAAGCCGAGCGTCTTGGCGTGCCGTTTCTGGGTGAAATTCCGCTTCACATCTCGATCCGAACCGCCTCGGACGAGGGAAGACCGGTCGTCGACAGCGAGCCGAAGGGGCCGCACGCGGCGATCTACCGGGAGATCGGGGCCAAGGTCCGCGATCAGCTCAAGGGAGCGATCGCCGCTGCCTGAGACCGGCTTGTGGGCAGCGGAGTTAAAGTCCACCCGACTAGCGCACCCGCCTATGCGACTTTCGTTTAATCGTCGCAATACCGCAGACGAGACACCAGTCATGCCTTCGTCGCGTTTTCGCGCGCCCGACTTCCGTGTTAAAGCGCGCTGGGAAACGCCCTGAAGGAGATGCCTTGATGAAGCGTCGCGATTTTTTGAAGGTTTCAGCAGCGGGCGCCGCCGCCACCGCCGTGGCCTCGCCGGCAATTGCGCAATCGATGCCCGAGATCAAGTGGCGCATGACCTCAAGTTTCCCCAAGTCGCTCGACACGATTTATGGCGGCTCAGTCGAATTCGCCAAAAGCGTTGCGGAAATGACCGACAACAAATTTCAGATCCAGGTCTTTGCCGCAGGCGAAATCGTTCCCGGTCTGCAGGCGCTGGACGCGACCTCCAACGGCACCATCGAAATGTGCCACACCGTGTCATACTATTACGTCGGCAAGGACCCGACCTTTGCAATCTACGCCTCCGTGCCGTTCGGACTCAACGCGCGCCAGCAGAATTCCTGGTGGTACCAGGGCGGCGGGATTGAGCTCGGCAACGAGTTCTTCAAGAAGTTCGGCGTGATCGGTTTTGCCTGCGGCAACACCGGCACGCAGATGGGCGGCTGGTTCCGCAAGGAGATCAAGAGCGTCGCCGATCTTTCCGGCCTGAAATTCCGCATCGGCGGAATTGCCGGACAGGTGCTGCAGAAGGTCGGCGTCGTGCCGCAGCAGCTTGCGGGCGGCGATATCTATCCGGCGCTCGAAAAGGGCACCATCGATGCGGCCGAATGGGTCGGGCCCTATGATGACGAGAAACTCGGCTTCCAGAAGGTCGCCAAATACTATTACTACCCGGGCTTCTGGGAGGGCGGCCCGATGGTGCATGCCTTCTGCAATCTGGAGAAGTGGAATTCGCTGCCGAAGAACTATCAGGCGATCGTCAACAACGCGACCGCCAATGCCAACACCTGGATGGCCGCGCGCTACGACATGCAGAATCCGGGAGCGCTGAAGCGGCTGGTCGCGGGCGGCACGCAGCTTCGTCCCTTCACCAACGAAGTTCTGGAAGCCTGCCTGAAGGCAACCAACGAATTGTGGGCCGAGATCTCCGCGAAGAACCCCGATTTCAAGAAATCGATCGACGCGATGCAGGCCTATCGCTCGGACCAGTATCTGTGGTGGCAGGTTGCCGAATATACGTTCGACAGTTTCATGATCCGCTCGCGCACCCGCGGCTGATTACTTCTCAACCAGGCGAAGGCCAAGTCCGGTCTCGGAAGAGGCACGGGCCTTTTGCGTTGCGGTAAGTCCATTCGACCCATGGAAATCCGCCAGCAAATGTTTCATGGTTGTCCAAACCTCGAAAGAAGGTTGAATGATCACATCACCAAGGGAAGGGAATTCAATGAAGCGTCGAGACTTTATCAAGGTCACCGGAATGGGCGTCGCGGGGGCTGCGACCGTAGCTGCGCCCGCGATTGCGCAGTCGACGCCGGAGATCAGATGGCGCATGACGACGAGCTGGCCCAAATCGCTCGATACGCTGCACGGCGGCGCCGAAGTGATGGCCAAGGTGGTCGGCGAAGCCACCGACAACAAGTTCCAGATCCAGACTTTCGCTGCCGGCGAAATCGTGCCGGGCCTGCAGGTTCTCGATGCCGTGCAGAACGGAACGGTCGAGATGGGGCACACCGCCTCGTATTATTATTACGGCAAGGATCCGACCTTCACCTTCGGCTCGTCGATACCTTTCGGACCCAACTCGCGCCTCAACCAGGGCTGGTACACGATCGGCGGTGGCAGGGAGATCCTCAACGACTTTTACAAGAACTACAACGTCACATCGCTGCTTGCAGGCAACACCGGGTGCCAGATGGGCGGCTGGTTCCGCAAGGAAATCACCAACGTCGCCGATCTCCAGGGACTGAAGTTTCGCATAGCCGGTTTTGCCGGGCGCGTTTTGCAGAAGCTCGGCTGCGTGCCGCAGCAATTGGCCGGTGGCGACATCTACCCGGCACTGGAAAAAGGCACCATCGACGCGGCAGAGTGGGTCGGTCCCTATGACGATGAGAAGCTCGGCTTCTACAAGGTCGCGCCGCATTACTACTACCCCGGATGGTGGGAGGGCGGCCCCATGCTTCTGGCGATCGTCAATCTCGACAAGTGGAATGCGCTGCCAAAAAATTATCAAAGTGTGCTCGAACAGGCAGGCCACTATGCCAATAACTGGATGATGGCAAAATACGACGCTCAGAACCCGATGGCGCTGCGTAAACTTCTCGCCAATGGCACCAAGCTTCACGCCTTTCCGCCGCCCGTCATGGAAGCCTCCCTCAAGGCGGCAAGGGAATTGCACAGCGAGGTCGCGGCGACAAACGCCAATTTCAAGAAGGTCTACGACTCGCTGAATGCTTTTTCCAGCAACGGCTACCAGTGGTTCCAGGTCGCCGAAGTCGGCTACGACAATTTCATGGCGCGGCACTCGCAGAGCTAGAGCGTTTTCGAGCGAAGTGGAAACCGGTTCGCGTGAAGAAAACGCGCCAAAACAAAAGAGTAGCGCCCGGTTTTGATTCAATCAAAACCGAAATGGCTTCTAGATCATGATGCGATTAAGTGGAATCGCATCATGATCTCATCCCTTTGTTTGAGCATGATCTTTTCGGAAAACCGGTTTCCACTTTTCCGGATCATGCTCTAGTGTCCCGCATCCGAGGTTCGCACGCCCTCGGGTCCGGGTCACTATTTTTGCACACGATTTCCGGCCGGCATAAGGCCGGCCGGAAATTGCAGGATGTCTACCGCTCCGCGGTGACGAGCTGATAGGTCCCGCGCTCGAACGCGTCGTAGACGGCCAGCGCCTTGGCGTCGGCGAACGGCAGGTACTGCATCAGGATCACGCCGGCGATGCCGCGAGCCGGATCGATCCAGAAAAACGTGTTGTTGATACCGCCCCAGCTCAGGCTGCCTGGAGAGCGCTTGCCGGGTACTTGATCGGTCGTAATGAGGAAACCAAGACCCCACTTGTCGCGGCCGTCCGCGATGAAGGTGAAGTCGGCGCTACGCGGCAGGGCGCTCTTGAGTGCGGAGACCGAGATCGCGCCGATCTGGTTCTGGCCCATCAGAGCCACCGTCTCGGCTTTGAGCACGCGTACCCCTTCGAGCGTGCCGCCGTTGAGGAGCATGCGCACGAAGCGCCCGTAGTCGCTCGCGGTCGAGGCGAGGCCGCCGCCACCGACCGGCGCCGGTATGGTGAGCCCGGGCTGCGGGTTTTGCAGTATAATGGCGCCCTCCATACGCTCGCCAGCGCGCTGCTGTTGCGCGACGAGGCGCGGTCCCTTCGCCTCCGGCACGTTGTAGGACGTGTCATCCATCTTGAGTGGAGCAAAGATGTGCTCGCGGAAATAATCCTCGAGTTTTTGGCCAGACAGCGCCTCGACCAGTTTGCCGACCACATCGGTGCTGGTGCTGTAGTGCCAGCGTTCGCCGGGATCGAACAGCAGCGGTCCGCCGAACGGGTACGTTTCGCCGGCGCGCGGCTTGAAATCGCGCCAGATCGCGCTGGTGAACGGATAGGCCAATCCGGACGTGTGCGTCAGGAAATGTCTGACGGTCGGCGGCCTTGATGCGGGGCGGACGCGGTAGGCTCCGCTCGCCGCGTCGAACGATTCAATGACCTTCAGTCCCGCAAGCTCTGGCAGGTACTTTTCGGCCGGGTCGTCGAGACCGAGCCGGCCCTGCTCGACGAGTTGCATCAATGCCACCGAAGTGACCGGCTTGGTCATCGAGGCGATTCTAAATAACGCGTCGGTCGTGAGCGGGCGCCCGGTCGCGACGTCCGCCACTCCGAATGCGCTTTGATAAAGCACGTGCTCGCGATCGGTGATCAGCGCGACCACGCCCGGCACGTCCTTGCGCTCGACAGCGCCACGCAGGCTGGCGTCGAGGGCCGTACTCCCCGGCGAATTCTGCGCGTTGGCGGTGCCGGCCATCGCAGCAACCGCAACGCCTGCGGCAAAGACAATTTCGGCGGCCATTCGATGCATAAAACCTCCCTGTTGTGTACAGCCCGGGTTTCGCTGGCAGCTCTCCCGAGGCTTTGTCCTTTGTCCTGCCTGAAAGCGGATCGCTACTGCTTGGGCGGACCGAAATCGAGCGGTGGCAGCTCCATTTGCGGAACGTCGATCTTGATCTTGTTCAGATCGACATCAAGGGGCTTGTCGAGCAGAGCGGTCACGGTGATCGGGAAAGCGATCACGAGCGCCACCATGATCGCCTGGAGTCCTACCCAGGGCAGGGCGCCCCAGTAGATGTCGGAGCTCTTCACTTCCTTCGGCGCAACGCCGCGCAAATAGAACAGCGCAAAGCCGAAGGGCGGGTGCATGAACGAAGTCTGCATGTTCACGCACAGCATGACGCCGAACCAGATCAGCGCCGCATCCGCTCCAACCACGGGGGTGAGTATCTTCTGCGCGATCGGCGCGATCATTGGCAGGATGATGAAGGCGATCTCGAAGAAATCCAGGAAGAACGCCAGGAAGAAGATGAACAGGTTGATGAAGATCAGAAATCCCCAGACGCCGCCGGGCAGCGACGTCAGCATGTGCTCCAGCCAGACGCCGCCGGATACTCCGAGGAAGACCACGGAGAAACATGTCGACCCGATCAGGATGAAGACGACCATGGTGGTGATGCGCATGGTGGTCTCGTAACCCTGTTTGATGAGGCCACGCAGGTCGGGAATGCGTACGGCCTCGAGGCAGATCCACAACACCGCAAGATACGTCACAGCAAAGGCAAGCTTGAAGATCAGCCCTTCGGTGAGGAAGATTCCGACAATGGTGCCGATGCCGCCGGCAATGGCGCCGATGATGAGGAGCTTGCGTCCGGTCGTGGAAAAATCCTTGCTGTGAATCGCCGCCAGCACGATGGCGCCGACCGCGCCCATGGCGCCGGCTTCCGTCGGCGTGGCGAGACCCATCATCATGGTGCCCAGCACGACGAAGATCAGCACTGCGGAAGGGATGATGCCGAGCAGGCATTTCCTCCACAAAGCCCAGCCGGTCAGGGTGCGCGCCTCCTTGGGCACCGGCGGCACGTGATCCGGCTTGAAGACGCCGAGCAGGAACGTGTAGGTCGCAAACAACGCGATCTGGAAAACCGAGGGTCCCCATGCGCCCAGATACATGTCGCCGACCGATTTTCCGAGCTGATCGGCGAGCACGATCAGGACCAGCGATGGCGGCACCAGTTGGGTGATCGTGCCCGAGGCCGCCAGCACGCCGGTGATGTAGCGCATATTGTAGCCGTAGCGGATCATCACCGGCATCGATATCAGCGCCATGGCGATGACCTGTGCGGCCACCGTGCCGGTGATCGCGCCCAGGATGAAGCCGACGATGATGACCGAATAGCCGAGGCCACCGCGAATCGGTCCGAAAAGCTGGCCCATCGAATCGAGCATGTCCTCGGCCAGGCCGCATCGCTCCAGTATCGCACCCATGAAGGTGAAGAAGGGGATCGCGAGCAGCAGTTCGTTCGAAAGCACGCTGCCGAACACCCGGCCAGGAATCGCCTGGAGGAAATTCAGATCGAAGAAGCCGAGATGGATCGCAAGAAAGCCGAACGATAAGCCGACCGCGGCAAGCGTAAACGCCACCGGAAAACCGATCAGCATGGCAAGGACCAGGCCGCCGAACATCAGGGGCGGCATCGCCTCCAGCGTAATCATTGCGTCGGCCTCTCGTATTTCGCGTCGATCGTAAGCTCGCCCTGCAGCGCGGCGATGCGCTTGATGACCTCCGAGACGCCTTGCAATGCGAGCATCACGAATCCGGCCGGAATGACGAATTTGATCGGCCAGCGGATCAATCCGCCGGCATTGCCGGACATTTCTCCGACCGCGTAGGCTTGCATGAAGAACGGCCACGACAGATAGGCAAGCAGCAGGCAGGCCGGGATCATGAAGAACAGGGTGCCGATCAGGTCGAGCCACAGCTGTCCGCGTTCGCTGAGAAACAGATAGAAGATTTCGACGCGGACGTGCTCGTTACGCTTGAACGTATAAGACGCGCCGAACATGACCAGGATGGCGAACATATACCATTGCAGTTCGAGCCAGCCGTTGGAGCTGTAGCCGAACGCATAGCGGATCATGGCGTTGGCCGCGCTCACGATGCAGGCGGCCAGAACCAGGAGATTGCAGACGTAGCCAATCTTTTCGTTGACCGTGTCGATTGCCGAACTGACGGCCAGCAGAGGACGCATGGTGTCTTCCCCGGCGCTCATCAGGTTTCGTCCGCTGTCCTGGCGGATGTCGTTCTGATTCGGCGCGCGGGTCTGCAGCTCGATTCAAAGAGCGATCGCAACAATCATCCTCCCCCGTGACGCCCGTGCCGTCTTGACTGGCCGATGCGGCACAGCGGCTTATCGAGCGCAAAAAAGCGAAAGTGTCGGCGCACCATTTCAGCGCGTCGTGGCGCCGTCAATTGGAAAATCGACCGGATCAGCGCGAACTCAAACGCTCGCCGCGCTGCCACCAGGCCGCGAGGCTTCAGCCGCCGGTGACACTCATGTGGCGGTTGACACTGGGCCGGTTGTGCCGGCGGTCGATGATGAAGTCGTGGCCCTTCGGCTTCAACGCGATGGCGCGGTCGATTGTCGCACTCAACAGCTCATTGTCTGCAGAAGCCCGCAGCGGTTTGCGCAGATCGGAGGCATCCTCGTGCCCAAGGCAGGTGTGCAACGTGCCGGTACAGGTGATGCGGACGCGGTTGCAGGATTCACAGAAATTATGCGTCATCGGCGTGATGAAGCCGAGCTTGCCGCCGGTTTCGTCGACGCGGACGTAGCGCGCCGGTCCACCCGTGCTCTCGTCGAGGTCGGTCAGCGTGTATTTTTTGGAAAGGCGCGCTCGCACCAGCGATAACGGCACATATTGATCGATGCGGCCGGCGCCGATGTCGCCCATCGGCATGACTTCGATCAGTGTCAGTCCCATGCCCTCACCGTGCGCCCATTGCATCAGCGAGGGGATTTCCTCTTCGTTCAGTCCTTTGAGCGCCACCGCATTTATCTTTACGGCGAGGCCTGCCGCGCGCGCCGCTTCAATGCCGGCCATGACCTTGTCGAGGTCGCCCCAGCGTGTGATGGCGCGGAATTTGGCAGCATCCAGCGTGTCGAGTGAGACGTTGATGCGGCGCACGCCGCAATCCTTCAGCTCGTCCGCAAAGCGGGCCAGTTGCGAGCCATTGGTCGTCAGCGTCAGCTCATTGAGCGCGCCGGAGGCCAGGTGGCGCGACAACGATCGCACCAGCGACATCACGTTTCGCCGCACCAGGGGCTCGCCCCCGGTCAGCCGCAGCTTCCGCACGCCCTTGGCGATGAAGGCCGTGCATAAACGGTCGAGTTCTTCAAGCGTCAGCAGATCCGCCTTGGGCAGGAAGGTCATGTCTTCTGACATGCAATAAAAGCAACGCAAATCGCAACGATCCGTGACCGAGACCCGCAAATAGCTGATCGTGCGGCCGAAAGGGTCGGTCATCGGACGCGACAGGGCGGCGGGTGGATTTGCCACGAGTGCAGTCATTTCGGATTTGCCTTCAGGGGCTCTCGGGAAACATTCCCTGGACGCAATCTATGCACGTTGCAGCGCTCGCACAATCCGCAAACCAGCGGTCCGTCAGGTGGTGGGTTGCAAGCAATTAACGGATGGAGCCGGGGGGCGGGGGAACGCCGCGTCCCGGATCCGGGAATGGGGACGCCACAGCGGCTGGTGCCGCGGCCGTGTCAGTCGGCTTTTTCACCCTTTTTGGCCGCATCTTGTTGCCTTTTGGCGGCGTGACGGGCTGCAGTTCCACGACCACCGGATTGGGGTCAACCTTCGTCGTCGCAGACGAAAGCAGATCCCCGGGGATGCGGGTGACCTGGACCGGGACTGTGGCCGGCTGGAACCTCGCCAGGGTGTAACCGACCGTGAATCCACCTTCGGGAGCGGTCACGGTGACGGAACAGGGGGTCTTGCAGCCCGGGCCGATCGAGGTTCGCGCCTCGGCGCCAGGCGGGGTCGATTCAAGCTGGAGCTGAACCGTTGGCGGAGCAGACTTGAAATAGTCCGTCAGGGAATAGGCCGAAAACGATGAGCAACCAGCCAAAGTCATTCCACCTGCGGCAATTACGATGACACGACGCATGATCAATCCGTCACTCCCTGATCATGATCCGATGGGTTAATTCGGAATCTGATCCACTATCTGCCCGGGCATGAATCCGCGCGAACTCCCGCGGCCTGGCGAGGAATTCGCCGCGAGAAGACACTCCGCAACTCTCGGATCATGCGCTCATTATGGCCGACGGCCATCCCCGGCCAAACCATAAGGGCCTCGATACGATGACGCAACCGCTTGGACCTGCGATTGGTTGATACGCGTCCTAGGCGAGTAATAAATAAAATAAAATCAATATGTTAGTACGATAAACGATGTCGGATCATCAGGCTTTCGACGGCGCTCGGCAGCTCATTCATGTGATGGATGAGCCGATCCGGTTCGAGGTCCGCGATGGGGACCTCGGTATATCCGAAGCTGACGCCGATCACGGGGATGCCGGCGCGGCGAGCCACGCCGATATCGGTGCCGGCATCGCCCACCATGATTGCCGAGGCGATGTCCCCGCCAGCACGCGCGACGGTCTGGCGCAGGATGGCAGGATCGGGCTTGGAAACGCCGAATGTGTCGGCTCCGCAAATCGCTGCAAAACGTGCGCTCAAGCCCAGCCGATCCAAGAGAAGTTTGGATAGCCACTCCAGCTTGTTGGTGCAGACTGCGAAGTGGTATCCACGCGTCAGAAGGTCATCCAGTGCGGTTTCAAGGCCTTCGAAGGGTCGCGAACCATCGGCAATGTGCTCCGCGTAATAGGCGACGAAATCGTCGGTCAGTCGGGTGATGTCGGAGGGACTGGCTTCCCGGCCTTCCAATTCCAGGCCGCGCTCGATCAGCTTACGAACGCCCGCGCCGATCATGTTGCGCGCCGAATGAAGCGGCACCGGCGGCATGCCCTCGCGGTCCAGAATGTAGTTGAGCGCGCCGATCAGGTCGGGCGCGGTATCGACCAGCGTGCCATCAAGATCGAATACGACGGTGCGGGGGAGGACCATGGAAGGATCGCTAGCGGGCGGGGGGTGATCACGCAAGGGGCCTCGCCTGAAAAACCGCCGGTTGCGGCTGGATCGCCGCAACGCTAATAGTCGGCCCGGAACCCGCGGTAGCGCGTGTTTCCTGAAGGATTACGCGTGAGCATGGATCAGCTAAAGCGGCAGGCGGCTGAGCGCGCGCTCGATTTCGTGAAAGCGGGCATGAGGCTCGGCCTCGGCACCGGATCGACCGCGAAGCATTTCGTCGAGCTGTTG
>Ga0075029_100002307_pt1 | contig 10838 bp, 4 predicted proteins | sample LitLauG_LLR_2013_FD_71391 | JGI IMG/M metagenome (GOLD analysis project Ga0075029, IMG submission 71391) | Freshwater sediment microbial communities from North America - Little Laurel Run_MetaG_LLR_2013 | ecosystem: Environmental > Aquatic > Freshwater > Creek > Sediment | place: USA...
TAGTCCGCCGCCATTCGGCGGCGCGCCCCGGGGATCCATTGCAACGGGCAAGATGATCTACGAGGACGGCCTGCCCGAATCCAACGTTCCCGCCTGCTCCGCCTGTCATGGCGCGGACGGGCATGGCCAGAACGAAATTCCGCGGCTTGCGGGTCAGGTCTATCCGTACATGGTCGGTCAGTTGACCGGCTGGGCAAACGCGCGGGGCCAGGGAACTGCGGTCGATACTTCGGCGATTATGGCGCCGACGGCGCATAATCTAACGCGGTCACAGATTGAAGCGGTTGCGGCCTATGTGAGTTATCTGCATTGAAAGCGGGCGTCCAAAAATTTCGTTTACGTGCGTAAAGCGCGAAAGCATGGGGTCATGAAGCGCATCGGATTACAAATAGCGATCCTCGCGATGGTCGCCTCCACCGTCTCCATCGTTTCCGTTTGGGCCGGTGAGAGCGCGGCCGTCCGCAACTGCACCTGGTGTCACGGCACGGGAGCACAAGGCTACACGGTCGCGCCGCGGCTCGCCGGACAGAGACCGCAATACATCATGAGCCAGATCCGGAGTTTCCACGAGCACACGCGCGACAATCCGTTTTCGAAGCAATATATGTGGGGCGCGGTCGCGGCCCTTAATCCTTACACTGCGCGCGACCTGGCGGCCTATTTTGCCTCGATCCCACCCAAGCCCGCCAATGATGGCGATGCCAGCCTCGCCTCGCGCGGAAGAACGATCTACATGGATGGAATTCCCGAGGCCAACATCGTCTCTTGTTATGCCTGTCACGGCCCGAATGCCGAGGGCATAAGAGACATCCCTCGTCTCGGCGGCTTGGCTCATTTTTATATCAAGGCCCGGCTTGAGCAGTGGGAACAGGGATACCATTCGACGCCGGGATCTCCGATGCCGATGGTTGCGACCCATCTCGGCCCGGAAGAAGTCGAGGCGCTCGCCTCGTATCTGAGCTTCGTCAGATAGCTTCGCGTGCCAAGAGTTCGGATATCTGACTTTGTCGGCGCGCTTTTTCTCGTGGAATGCCCGCTCAGCCGCCGCGCGTGATCAGGCGCAAGTGGTCGCGGGCGTGTTCAAGCCGCAGCCGACTGCCGTCCTGTTTGATCTCGTGAAGCCAGTCCGAGCCGGTCGGGGCGCCGGTCGATCTCGTCGGAACGCAAAATTCGAACATGCGTCGATTTGCCGCTCATTTGCGAGCCAGGGCTTGATCCTGGTTCAGGAACCCCTGCCCCAGTCCGTTACACTGTAAAATGTCGACTGCAGCCGCTGTCAATAAGGGGCAGCGCAATTTGAGCGGTCGGCAGGGGCCGCTCCGATTTCAGCGCGGTGGGCGGCCCCGCCAGCATTAGCGTTTTGCAACCGTTTTACGATGGAGGTCGCCTCACCTGGCGCAATGCCGAACTGAGGCAACGTGAGCTACCATTGGATCGCAGTTTCCAAGTCGATCTGGGTTCTCGTTTGAGTATCGTATCATGCACGAAATTCACGCAGAAACGTTCCGCCGAGAGGCTGTGGAGTGCGGCCAAAAAGCCGAGGAAGTCGCGCGCTGGGGCAAGCGGGCGTGGCTAAAGCTCGCCGAAGATTGGGACAAACTCGCGCGTGGCGAGGACCTATATCAAAAATCGCAGCGACTGCGGACCTCGTATCGTTATGGCGCTCTTGCGGTGCCACTCTGACCAACCGGCGAGCCCTTCGGTATAGATGGATGATTGGTCTTTGGTTACTCTCGCTCCCAGTTGCGACTGCAGCCTGGCTGGCCGTACTGGCGTGGGCAGCGATTTGGCTGGTCGAACGCGCTCTTTCCTGAAAAGCATTTTCTTTGCGCGCGGCAACATCGGAATCGGCAAATTGCCGCGGGACTCGGATTTGCCGCGAATCGCTTCTAGGGGCCGACACAGCCATTTCGACAGAAGAAATGGTCAGGCCCGACGTGCGTTGCCCGCAGTCTTCGTGCGTCGGGCTGCCCAAGCCTTCAGACTTGGAAATTCACGATCCGACTGGGCGGCTCGTCACGGCGAGACGGTTTGCCGAATCCGTTGCAGAACCCGCTGACCCGGATGTGCCCTCAATGCGAGAAAACGTTCACATCATGATTTCTGCCATCGCACGGAGCCGGGAGTGCGAGGCGAATAGAAGTCTGAGAAATAAGTACAATGATTCCAGTACTGTCTGGCGGAAGGGGTGGGATTCGAACCCACGGTACCCTTGCGGGCACGCCGGTTTTCAAGACCGGTGCCTTAAACCGCTCGGCCACCCTTCCGGACTTTGAGAGCACTCGGCTTGTCGGCGCATACCAGGGCAAGCGACAGATCCAGCCGCCGCTCCGCTGTCGCTTTGCTACCCAACGTCTTCGGTCTTGTCTAAGGCCGCTCGCAGTGTCCCGTCAACCGTCGCGGTGGGCATTAACGCATGACGCCGCGCTGTGCGCGGCGTCATGGACATCGCTCGATTTCGATCCACGCCATTCCGGAGCGGTGGCGCTTTTCGTGAACTGCTCGATCGCGTGCCGGGCCCCGCCTGTTTGTGACACTCGAAGCATTTGAGTCCAAGGCGATTGTCGACGTCCTGAAATCCGCGGCTGACGGCCTTCGAGCGGCTCTGATCGACGTCGGTGTAAAAGAATTCCCAATCCTTTTGGGATTGAAACTCCGATATCAAACGAGAAGCCCCCGCTGACTCGCCCATAGCTCCCGGCGGCCGAGCCCGAGAATCCGTCGGAAAAACTCGCCGGCGCGCCCAAGGCGTAAATGTGTCATGCGCTGTGGCGCGTCGCGGTTAGAGCCGCGACCTGAGAGCGCTGGCGCCGGAATGGGTCAGGAGCAGACCCAGATGATTATCATCGCCAACGGGACGCCGATCCCGAACGCACCGCCAACAATGTTCGCAAATGCCGAAAGCAAACCCAACCCGCGCCTCAACTCGTTACGCCGTGACATGCCGTTGCCTCCATGAAGCCCCCACGGGAAACCGCCCGCCGCCCAAGGATGAACGATGTCGGCACGCTGAATGTGTATGGTTAAGAAATGGTTAATAGTTGCGTAAGCTCTCGAAATTGAAACCGCGGCCCTCGCGCAACCGCCGCTAACGTGTCCCGCAAGCCAAGCGGCCCGGTCGGGATCAACCCAACAACATCCGGGTGCTGGACTCGTCGTTCCAGGTTCGATCACCGCATTCGCATTCATACATATGGATGACGCGCCCGGTCTCCACGTCGAGCATCTTTCGTGTCAATTCGAGCGATCCACCGCAGAAGCGGCACTTTTTGACCGAGTCAGTTTGAGGGCTGTGAATTGCCTCGGCGACCTTCTCTGCCCTAAACAGCTCCATGCCCATCTCCCCGCCTTTTCTATTTTGATGATAACAGACCACGCCGACATCTGGTCCTAATTAGGGCTTGAGGCGATTCAAACCTCGCTCTTTTGCGGCCCAATGGGTGGTTGGACACCATCGGCCTCCAATCGTTCAACGCTGCGAGCGGTCTTAGGCGCTGGATCATGATGCGATTGAGTGGAATCGCATCATCATCTCATCCCCTTGTTTGAGCATGATCTCCGCGCAAACGCGTTTTGCGATTGTCGCGAGGGAAAATCGGTTTCCACTTTTCCGGATCATGCTCCAACGAAGCCTTATTCAGCCCCGAAGGTTGTTCTTGCCCATGACAGGGCGCCCCGGGATGAGGGATAAGCGCCCGATCGGACTAATCTGCGGTGATCCGAGCTAGGGGCGGTGCGAGGAACGCCAGGCCGATGCGCTTTTGCTGGATCCAGATGACCTTGCACTCCCGGATTGATGAGTCTTTCGCCATCACGAGACGAAACTGCTCGGGCACAAAGGCGGGATTCTCGACGTCGATCGCAGCGCCATCCGGCGAGATGTTGCGGACCACGCAGCCCATGACCGAACCCGCCGACGACACATAGGCAGGCTCGTTGATTTCGGTCCGTTGATGCTTCCGCTTCTCTTCCATCGATGCTGGGCCCTGGTCCCCCAAACCAGGGTGAGGCTAGTCCCAAACTCTAAACAAATTCGCTTGCGTCGCTGCGGCCCGATCTGATCAGATTTCGTAAACCATCTTCTTCAATGCGATTGAACGCAAAACAGTCCCTCGCGCGGATCGCGTGGCGCAGACAGTCAACTGTGTGATGACCGCAGGCGGTCAGCGTCAGACCTCCGGCAACTGCCGTGCGTCTGCGCCAACCGCCGTCGCATCCAACGGTGAGCCTCTATCCCACAGCGATTTTCGATGCGGTCGCTGTCGGCCTGGCGCTGGCCTGAATCGTTAATGCACCGCCGGCGGAAGTCGTTGGCGGCGCAGTGCTGACGACGTCGAGACGCAAATCGTTGGTGTCGGAGGTATCCAGGCTCAACGCTTCGCCGTTGCCGATCGTTGTTCCCTCCACGGTAGCGAACGACCCGGTATCGGTGGCGAAGGTCAGGAACGTGAACGACTGCCCGACCGCAGGGGCGAAGCCTGCGAGCTGGATGACGTTCAGCGTTCCGTCCAGCGTGAGGTTGCCGCCCACGTTCAGCAAGCCGTTGCCGCTTGGTCCCACTTCGATGTCGAGCTCCGAAGTCGACTGCAACGCCAGATCGCCTGAAATCGTCACGGACGCGCCCGCTGCGATCGATAGCGTGCCGGTGTCGATGAACGGCCCGGTGAATTGCACGGGCGCGTCATTGATACGCAGCTCACCCGCATTGTTGAACCGCGCAGCGATCACGTTAGTAAGCACCGGGCCAGTGGCGCCCTTGTAATAGGAACCAAGGTTATTGAACAGCGCTGACGCCCCGTTGTCGGCATCCCCGAAGTTCGTAGCCAGGATTTTTCCTCCGTTGAAGCGCTGGTTGAAGGTTGCCCCGACATCGTTGACGAAGGTTCCTGCTGCCGGGTTGCCGTCGTCGAACGGGTTGAGGTTGATCACCCCGCCGAGCCATTCGGTATCGCCCTGGTTCTCCAGCACGCGGCCGTCGTCAAGCCCGATGCCGTTGTCCTGGATCGTTATTCCACCCTGGGCGATGGTCCGGCCGGTACCGGTCATCGCGCCGCCGGTCAACAGCGTAGTTCCGGTCACATTGACAGTGCCGGCCCCGGTAAGCAGGCCACCGCTTTCGAAGAGGCTTCCGAGCATGGCGTTGGCATCCAACTGCAGCGTGCCGCCATTGATCGAAGTGGTGCCGGTTACGTTGTACTGCGCGGACGATTCGATCGCCACGATGTTGCCTTGGACCAAAATCTGACCGGCACCAGTCGTCGCGGTGCCCCCTTGGACGATGATCTGACCGGCACCGGTAACCGCGCCGCTGAAGATCGTGTAGGCAGAGTTGAACGTCAGGGCGGAGTTCGCGTCGACTGAAATCATGCCGGTGGACGTACCACCGCCGCTTAGCGTCAGCGTACTGTTGGTAAGGGACAGGCTGCCGTTGTTGGTGAACGCCACGCACATCGATGTGCCGATGTTTCCAAGCTGGTTGAAGGTGCCTTCGTTGTCGAACAGACCCGTGGCCGGGCCATCCGAGGAAACGATTGATCCATCAGCTACGCCGCTGTTGGAAAGGCTCGCGACGTTGGCGTTGAACACCGCACCCGCATCGTTGCGGAACGAGCCGCCGAGCGCCGGAGCGCTGGCACCCCCTCCGAACTGGATCGATCCCGAGGTCCAGTTGGCGATGCCCTGGTTCTCCAGCGCGTATCCTCCCGCAAGCGTCACGCCGGTTCCATCGATGGTCAGACCGCCCTGCGCAACCGTCCTGCCCGAACCGGACAGCACGGCGCCGGCCAGCGTCGTTGCGCCCGTTACGGTGACGGTGCCCGAGCCGGTCAGTGTGCTGCCGGTGAGATCGAGCGTTCCCAACGTAACGGGTCCAGCGAAGGAGATCGTCCCGTTGTTCACCGTCGTCGTGCCTGTCACCGCAAAGATGGAAGTAGCGCCGGCAGCGAACGATCCGCCGCTCACCTGCACATCTCCGGCACCAGTGATCGAGCCGGTAACCGAGACGGTGCCGCCGGCCGTAGCCATCGTGTTGTCCACGATCAGTTGATCGCCCGAGCCCACGGTTATAACTCCGCCGAGGGTGGCGTTCAGGTCCTGGAGGGTCAGGCTGCCGACAGCCACGCTCGACGTCGCGGTGAGATTCAACGTTCCGCCAGAGAAGGTCAGGTTTCCGCTGCCGGAGAACGACCCCGACTGCATGCCGCCGCCAAGCACGAGGCTGCTGCCGCTGCCGATCACGACGCTGCCCTCATTGGTGAAGGGAGTGTCGGCGTCGACCTCATCGGCATTTGCGTTCACGCTCGCATTTGCGACCGCGTTCACATTTACGTTCAACGTGCCCTGATTATCGAACAAGCCGTCACCAGTGATGTTGCCGCTGGTCCAGTTCGTCGTACCGAGGGCCTGGAGTGTACGTCCGGCGAGGCCAAGACCCTCGATCGTGAGCGCGCCCTGCGTGATCGTGGTTCCCGGCCCGACCATGAGCCCGCCCGCGACCGTCGCGGAGCCCGTCACGTTCACCGTGCCGGTTCCACCCAAGGTACCCCCCGCCAGAACCAGCGAGCCGAGCGTGGTGGCCCCATCGGCATTGAAGGTGCTTCCAGTGACGACATTGAGCGTGCCTTCGAGATCGGCTTGCCCTGCCACCGTCAGCGCGCCGTTCTCGGTAATGGTGAGTGTGCCGGCGCCAAGCTGTGTCAGCGTACCGACCTGGTCGGTGCTGTTCATGAAGATCGACCCGCCAGCTGCGAAATCGACCAGGACGTCGTCGGTCGCGTTCGGCACCCTGCCCGCGCTCCAATTGGAGGCATCGGACCACACGCCGCCGGACTGCGGGCCGGTCCAGACGTCGCTGAAGGCCTGCACATTGAAGTGCGTCGTCGACACACCTGCTCCGAGCGCGTTGCCGACGAGGTCCTGTACACCGGCGTTTTCGATCTGGAGTTGATAGGCCCCTGCGGGCAGATTTCCCGCGCTGTTGAAGGAGACCTGAACGCTGCTGCCGTTCGCCGCCAACGTCGCCGACACGCCCGGCAGCGGCTTGCCGTCAGGCCCGATGATCTCAAACGTCGAGGCGTTTACGCTGCTCGGATCGATCGGCTTGGAGAAGTTTACCTCGATGTCCTGGAAGGCCTGGGTCCTCGTTGCGCCGTCCGCGATGCTCACCGAGGCGATGCGCGGCGGCGTGGTGTCGGCCACCAGCGTCACGGCAATCGGCGCCGTGGTCGAGACGTGACCGGCGGCGTCGGTCGCCTGGATCTCCAGCGACAGGCTGGCTCCGTTGAGCGTGGAGAGGAACGGCAACGACGATGCGTTCAGATCGAACGGCGCGGCGACGTTGTTCTGCAACACGGTCGTGGTGGTCGCGCCCGTGGTCGGGTCGGTTGTCAGCGCCAATAGCTGGACGCTGGTCACCGGCGAGGCATCGCTGACCTTGACGCCGAACGATATCTGCTGCCCCTCGACCAGGGTCAGGCCGGGTTTTGTCGGATCGAGCGTTTTCGGCTGCGACGTGATCTGGATCGACGGCCCCGCCGAATTGCTGGTAAGCGCTTCATAGTTGACGATCTGCAAGCCCGCGCTGCCGTCGGCCACGAAGGCGGCCGTGCCATCAAGCGCTATGCCCGAGGGTGTTTCGATCAGGCTTCCCGGCAATTGAATTGCCGTGATGAACTGGTTGACCTTGGTTGGGTCCGAAGCATCGAACACGTCCAGTTCATTAGTGGTGCTGCGAGCAGCGGCGCTGCCGATGGTGACCGCTATTCCCGATCCATTGACGGCAACCCTGGCACCAGGAACCGCCGAGGCAATATTGAGGTTCTGCGACCCTGCGACCGTCATGTTGGCGGGATCGCTGACATTGATGGTCAGGTAGCCTCCCAACAGCGGTACACCACTGGCCGTATCCGGGACGCTCGCGTCCGCGGCCGCGATATAGGCGATACCGTTGCTCACCGTCAGGTTCGAGCCGACGGAGAACGTGTCGTCGAAGGGCACGGGAAAATTGACCTCGCCCTGTTTCGACAGCGTTCCATCACTGCCAATTGCGAAGGAGAACAGACCTTCATGCGTTGCGGCAAACAGCGTCGAGCCGCTGCTGGTCAGGCCGATGATCTGGTCCGGCAAGCCATTTGCCGTCTGGGCGCTTCCCAGGCCGATCGTCTGAAGTGGCTGGCCGGTCCCAAGATCGAACGCGTCGAGATTGGAGCCGTCATTGGCATAGACGATGCCGTTGGCGATCTGCACCTGGGTGGCGTTGATCGGGATCGTGTCGAGCATGGTCGGATCGCTGGGATCGGCGACATTGATCAATTGCAGTCCGCCAGCGCCGCTCGCGACCGCGGCGATCTGCAGATTTGAATCGACCGCGACCGCGCGCGGATCGCCGCCGAGCGTGATCTGGCTTTCGATCGTCGGGTTGGTGTGGTTGGTGACGTCGACGATCGCAAGCCCTGTCGTGGTGGCGACATAGGCGGTTTGCTGATTTCCGCTGGTCGAGGCTGAGATCGCGACCGCCTGGGCCGAGCCCTGAAGTGCGACGCCGCCGACGATGCCGGTGACGTTTGCCGAATTCACCGTGGCGGCGTTGAGGCCGTTCCGGATCGCGGCAAGGTTGGAGAGACCCGGTACGATCGGCTGCGTCGAGGTGGGATCGACACCGAGGATCTCCTTGGCTATGTCAGGCACGCCATCGTTCAGCGTCGACGCGAGATCAGAGAAATCCGAATAGTGGAGCGGTGGAATCTTGGTGTCGACGCCCGACGCCGAGCTCATGCCGCTGGCAGTACCGACAGCCAGGTTGCCCGAATCGAGTACATCGATGGTGTAGGCGGTGTCGGGCGGCAGGAAGACGTTGATGGCGCCGCTCGTGTCGGTAGTTCCCCGGATAAGCTGGCTGCCCCCGCTGCCCTGGATCGTAATCATATAGGCCGCGTTCGCCGGCGGGCCGACGAGTGCGTCATAGGCGAAGTCGACCGTCTGAGGAAGATTGTTAAGTGCGGTGACGGCGTTGCTGCTCAGTATGCCGTTCAGGTCGCTTGGCGGCCCCGCGGGTAGATCGAGCGGTGGATCCTCCGCGCCGGCGTTCAGAAACTCCTGAAGATCGCTATTCGTCTGCTGCGCGATCCCTGAAAATACTCCTTCCAGCGAATTTGCATCGCCATTCACCTGTGCCACGAGACTAGCCACGGCGGCGGCCATGTCGGGGTTCGCGGCAATCGTTTCGTTTGGCACAATGCCCGTATTGTCGATTTGGGCCGAAACGTTCGCTATGGCGTCTGTCTCGGCCAGGCCAAATTCCGCCTGGTTCGTCGAATTATTGAGCGCGGCGTTGTCGGCGTCGCCAAGTCCATCAGCGGACGTAGCGGGAGGAAGTGTGGGCGGCAGTGAAACCGGATTGGTTGGCGCCGGCAGGTTCGACGCCAAAAGAAGCGGCGTAGCGGAATGGTCCCCGCCGACCAGGAAATCTTGAAGTCCTGTGGGCAGTTGACCTCCATTGTCGATATACGGGGCCAGAGCAAGTGTCAGCCCAGTATGGGCGATACCCAGCCCGATGTCTCCGACAACGTTTCCTGCGTTCTTCAGGTCTCCCAATAATGAAGAACCCTTGTCGAACGCCCCCGCAACGTTCCCGTTGGCGCTACCTTTAACGACGCCGAAGGCATCCTGAAGCAGCTTGTCAAGCGGATCAAAAACCGCCTTGTCGGTGACAAGTCCCTGAAAGAGGGCATCGTCGGGCTTGATGCAACCAGCTGCCACAAGCCTCGCAGCACCGGCTTCCAAGAGGTCGATGGATTTTGTCGCGGCGTCGAACTCGGCAAGAACGGCATCCACGGGCCCGAGCGACTGGGCTGCCGGGTTGCTTGGCGCACCCAGCGCGCTGCCGAGTTTCTGTGCGGCATCGTTTGCTTTACCCTGCGCGGCCACGAAATTCATTATCGATTGTTGTCCCTCCGTTTGAAACAGTTTGCTGAAGTCAGCGGTAGTCGCGTTCGGATTGTTTGCAAGCGCCTGGAGGTCATTTCCGAATTTCTGCAAGCCCTTGGAAGCCGAGCTGTCCGCCTGCTCCGCGCTGTAAACCGCCTCGCCTGCCAACGCCACCTTTCCGAGTGTCGTACTCAATGTTCCAAGGCTTCCACTCTTTGTACCTACGGTAACGAGGTCCTTTCCGAGTGCTAAGAGATTTTCGCGATCCTTTTCGGTACTGGCGAAGAGCGTCTTCACCGGAGCGTCACAATTCGGCGGCGAAGTTGCCAGCGAGCCCGCCGGCGAGAATATATCCCAGCCCGATTTGGTGATACCGCAGCCCGGATCGGTGGTGATGGTCTTGCCGTCGGCCGAGACAGTGCCAGTGCCCACGACCGACGTCTCGCCGGTCGCGTAGTCGAAGGTGAGTAGATTGAGCCTGGTGCCCGCGGCGGCGCCAAGCGTGTTCGGCACGGTGAGCGCGGCCGGCGTCGTCAACGAGACGAGACCCGGGATCTGCACCGTGACGACCACGGAGTGCTGGGTCAGGCCATCCGGCAGCATGTTCTTGATGGTCGAGGCCGGAATCAGGCTGAAGGCGACCGGCGTGTTGCCCGGCATCGGGTTGCCGTTCTCGTCGACCAGCGAATTCTGGGCGATGGTGAGCGAGAGCTGTTGCTGCTGTTCGGCCGAAAGCTCCGGCGAGGATTCCGGCGTCGAGTGCAGCACTGTCGATCCGTCCGGATTGAGGTTGGTGACCGTGTTGGTGGCAAGGCGCGGCAGGAGCAGCACCGGGTTGTCCGCATTCGCTACCTGCGAGGCAATCGTCCCGCGGCTGCCCTCGATGGTGTTGTCCTGGCCCGGCTTGACGTTCA
>Ga0075029_100002308_pt1 | contig 10838 bp, 17 predicted proteins | sample LitLauG_LLR_2013_FD_71391 | JGI IMG/M metagenome (GOLD analysis project Ga0075029, IMG submission 71391) | Freshwater sediment microbial communities from North America - Little Laurel Run_MetaG_LLR_2013 | ecosystem: Environmental > Aquatic > Freshwater > Creek > Sediment | place: USA...
TGGCCTGAGCCGAGTGGCGCAGTCGGAAGTCATAAACAAAAGCACCTGATTTTGAACTCAGACGTTAACCTAAAGATTATTTTCCGGTGGCTTGGCAGATTCTTCGCCGGCCGGGCGCGGTGTTATTTCAAATCCAGTTGCCTGCAACGGCTTCTTGAATCACTTTGACCACATGGAATCTGCGATCTTTCGTGCGAGCCGGTGGACGAGCGGGAATCATCTGTTTCCCACGGTCATCGAGGTGACGGATCGGTCAGTCGTTCGGCACAAGCGTTCATGGTTCAGCAAGGATGAGATGAGCATCAGCATCGCCAAGGTCGCGTCGGTCCACATCAAGACGGGCATTTTCTGGTCGGACATCCTGATCGAGTCGAGCGGCGGCAGCGATCCGCTGGCCAGTCACGGCCACTCCAAGGCGGCCGCACGCCGCATCCGGGAACTGGTGGAAGCGGCCCAGGGAATGGCCAACTGCACGGGGAAAGTGAACTTGTCCTGATCCGGTTCCGAGCATGAATGGCCTCTGGTTTATGTTTGCGATGCTGCTGGCAAGTGCGCTCTTCGCGCGTGCCGACCAGGAAGCGGTGAACTTGAAGGATCTGGTGGAAGGTGCCCGGCAATGGGCGCTGGAAAATTTCGACACGAACCAGCTCGACGCACTGCCGGCGGTGGATGGGCAGTTGGTGCGGCAGTTTTTTCAAAACGCGCAGCAGCGATTTCAAGGCGACTACGTGGTAAATCTCGCGGTCCTGAAGCCCGCTGCACACGTCGTCCTCCCATTGTTGGCAAGCCGCGCGGAGACCCAACCGTACGCCGCGTGGCTGACCGCGCAACTGGACTATTTTGACGTCGCCGATGAAATCCAAATCACGGTTCCACCGCCAACGGCTGACACCAACAGGCCTCCGCCAGTCGTGGCCAATCCCTCGCCCCAAAAGGAGCGCGAGTTGTGGGTGAGAAAAGTTGCCGGACGGCCGTGGCCCGCCGCCGCCAAAAATTACGTGCGGCGGCTGAAGCCGGTTTTTGCGGCGCAAACGGTTCCGCCGGAACTGGTCTGGCTGGCCGAGGTGGAATCGGCCTTTGACCCCAGCGCGCGGAGTCCGGCCGGAGCGGCGGGCTTGTTTCAACTGATGCCGGACACAGCCAAGCGATTTGGACTTTCCTTGCGGCCGCGGGATGAGCGTTTCCAGCCGGGGCCGAGCGCGACGGCTTCGGCGCAATACTTGAAGCAACTTCACGACCGGTTCGGAGACTGGCGGCTGGCTCTGGCCGCGTACAACGCCGGCGCAGGCACCGTGCAAAAACTTTTGGACCACCACCCGACGCGCAGTTACGACGACATCGCCGGACAACTGCCGGCCGAAACCCAGTTGTATGTGCCGAGGGTTGAGGCCGTGCTCCGCCTGCGCGAAGGTGTGAATTTGGAACAGCTTGCGGTGCCGCGGAGTTGAAGCCGTTGGGCAGGCGCTCGGATCCATACATCCATGGCGAAAAGTCAGTATAACACCCCATTGCAGGAGGTGCATTTGGGGAGTTCGTTGTCACGTCATGAAAAACCGACGATCCATCCCAAATGGAAAGTCAGATTTGCCAACACTGCCTGCAGCAGAGGCCGCGATTGACCGCCCGGGATTCGCCACCGGAATCGCCGCGCGAGATTGCCCTGGGCGTTGCCGCCGCGACCAGGCTTCGTTGCCAGATCCCACCAATGAAAGCTGATTCTTGTGCGTGCTGTTTGTTGGATATGGTTTTGTGCGGGGGCGGTCACGGCTGCGGATGCCCGGGCGGAGGAGTCAGGCACCAGTTTTCAATACGAACCCAAACCGGGAATCTCGGGCAATGTGCTCGTGGAAGATCCGGCCACGTTTTGGGAGCGGTTCAAGGTGGTCTTTGACCACCGGGCCGCCGGAATGTTTGAGGATCAATTCCACCCGCTCAACTTCGTCAACTGGGAGATCCAATGGAAGGACCGGGATTTCAACCACCTCTCCGAGCACAACGCCGGCATGGCGCGGCACGCATTTGCGGACGCCTTCCGCTCGAGCGCGCGGGACGCGGCCCTGAGCTTGGACCTGCCTGGTCTGGAATGGTTGCGGGAACGGCAGGGGTTTCTGCCCGAGTTCCTTTGGTATTCGCTCGACAGTGTGGAAGAGCAAAGCGTCTCACCGCTCAACCCGTCCTACCGGTCAGTTGAGCGTTCCTGGTGGAGTGAGCTTTCGGAAGGCGGAAGGCTCCGTTACGGGGTGCGTCCTTTCCGCACCGATCCCTACGCCTTTCTGAGCTGGAGGATCAAGGACGGTGACAGCGTGTGGCTGCTGGGGAATGCACGCTATTACTTCCGGAATTTCGGCGACCACTGTTTCGAACTCGCCCTGTCCGCGCCAATCGCGCGCGGGTTTTCCATTGACCTTGGCACGTCCTGCCAGTTCGGAAGGCACCGGCTGGAAAAGAAAGCGGTCCTCAAGCTGCTCAAAACCTTCAAGTCCGGTGGCGTCCTGAATGTGGCCTTGGAGGCGCAGCAACACCCCACGCTGTATGCCGGAATTACCGTGCCGTGGTAATCCCCCACCCCAATCACAACGCGGGGCATCCACAGGCTCCGTCTTCCGGCCCGCCAAGCCCGCCAAACCGGACGGGAAGTTGTGCGCCAAAACTCCTGCTGGAGGGGCAATGTTGCAGTCGGATCGGTTGCACCCGGCATCCAGGCATGTTGGCCGCCTGGTAGGGTAACACCCCATGGCACTGGCAAGGTGTCCAGGGTTAGTCTTTGAAACAAACATGAAGATCAAACAGAAAGCGGAATTGACATTCGGTGACTTTGTTGCGGGAGCTTACCAGGCGTGGGGAGCGGGTCAGGCCGCAAACATGGTCTGGTTGATGACCAAGGCGCGTCTGGTGGTCATGCGAGAGCTGCCACCTTTTTTAATTTCGACAACGAAGGGAAGAACCGTATGAACAAGCAAATCAGTCCGGCTCGCGGCTTCCAGATTGTACTGGGGATTGCGCTGCTGGCGGGCTTGGGGGGCTGTGTGGGTTTTGTGGACGGAGGTTACGGCGGCGCGGTGATTGTGCCGGGGCCGCCCGACGTGTTTTTTTGGGGCGGTGGATACGAAAGAGGGCGCGACGTGCGTGATTATGGTCATCGCGGATTTGAAAGTCGCGGGTCAGCGCATCCTGGCGGCGGCGGGCATGACGGAAGACGGTGAACCACACAAACTCATTGGACAAAACGAAACCTGATTAATTTACCTCCATGAAATTTTCAAACCAACTGACACGTTTTCCCCGACTTTTGAACACCCTACTGTTGGCCGGCGCCTGGGGCATATTGCCGGCGGATCTTCCGGCGGCGGAGCCGGAGGCCATGCCACCAAAACCGGCGGTCGCACAACGGTTGTTCGCTTCGCCGGAGGCAGCCGTAAAAGCCTTGCAGACGGCCACCGAAGCCCAGGATAAAACAGCTTTGAGCGACATTTTCGGCCCGGAGTTCCGGCAACTTTTAACCGGCGATGAAGTGCAGGATGCGAACAACGAGCGCAAGTTTGCCGCCGTCATGGCGCAGGGCTGTAATCCGGTGAAGGAGAGCGAGGATAAAATCACGCTTGAGCTTGGCACCAACAACTGGCCGATGCCGATCCCACTGGTGAAAGCGGACGGGCAATGGCATTTCGACACGGCGGCGGGCAAGGAAGAGATCATCAACCGGCACATCGGCAAGGACGAACTCCACGCCATCGGCGTTTGCCGGGCTTATGTGACCGCACAACGGCAGTATGCCAGTGCGAACGCGGTCGCGGGCGGAGCCGTAATTTTCGCTCAGAAATTCAAGAGCACGCCCGGCAAGAAGGACGGTCTTTACTGGCCGGCGGTGGGGACCGAACCGGCCAGCCCGTTCGGACCGTTGGTGGCGGAAGCTCATGCCGCGGGTTACACCCGGCACCCGGGCGCGGGGCCGCATCCGTTTCATGGTTATTATTTCAGAATTTTGACCCGGCAAGGCGCGGCGGCGCCGGGCGGGAAAATGGATTACTTGAGCCACGGCAACTTGACAGGGGGGTTCGCGCTGGTGGCTTATCCGGTGCAGTGGGACCAGTCGGGCATCATGACCTTTGTCGTCAACCAGGAGGGCAAAGTGTTTCAGCGGAATTTAGGCGAAAAAACTTCCCGGCAGGCGGGAGCTATGAAGGAATTCAATCCGGACAGCACCTGGACGCTGGTGCCGGACGAAGGCGTCTCCAGCGCGGTGTCCGAGCAGTGATGAGGGCCGGCGCCCCCTTGGCACACTTCCGCGCTCCAGCTTGGGTTCGCATGAGTTTGTGATATGCGAAGAATCATCAGTGGTGCGCCACGCCCAGGCGAAAGCAGTGAAGGTGGAGCTGCGCTAGGAAGCGGCGCAGCTCCACCTGCGCGTACGCGACGACGGTAATGGATTTGAGGTGTCGGTCGTCCGGGAGAAGGCCGTGCGTGGCGCGAGTCTGGGCCGGTTGAGCATGGAGGAGCGGGCGGCACTGGCCGGTGGCGGGCTGGAATACACGTCGAGTCCCGGGCGGGGCACTGAAGTCCATGCCTGGTTTCCGTTGCGGTGGCAGCCTGGGCAAACTTGAGCCGGCACCGATGAAAAATTTCAACGAACCGATTCGCCTCATCCTGGCCGATGATCATACGCTGGTGCGCGCCGGCATCCGCGCCCTGCTGGAAAAGTTGCCGGGGGTGAAAGTGGTGGGCGAGGCCGGTGATGGCCGTGAAGTTCTGAAGCTAGTCAGGGCGCAGCAGCCGGAGGTGGTCTTGATGGACATCGCCATGCCCGGTCTGAACGGCCTGGAAGCAGCGGCCCGCATGGCCCAAGAATTCCCCGCGGTGCGGGTCATCATTTTCTCCATGCACAACAACGAGGAATATTATTGGCAGGTGCTGAAGGCGGGCGCGGCCGGTTAACTGCTGAAAAAAGCCGCGACGGCCGAGTTGGAGACCGCCTTGCAACGGGTGGTTCACGGGGAGATTTATCTGAGCCGGGAAATCTCCGCGCGACTGGTCAAAAAGTTTCCCGGGCCGGGCCTCGCCGCCCGGAAAAGCCCGCTCGAAGAGTTGACGAGCCCCCCAGCTCAAGATTCTCCAGCTCATCGCCGAGGGCCAGAAATCGCCGTGCTGCTGAAGGTCAGCCCCAAGACCGTCGAATACCATCGCCTGAAGTTGATGGAGCGTTTGAATCTGCGCGATATTCCCCGGCTCGTGCGTTTCGCCTTGCAGGCCGGGTTGATACCGCAGGAGGGTTGAGTCGGCCGCGTTGACGCCGCGGGCCAGCGGCGGGAAAATTCAAGGCAGGACGTCGCGCAGACGATAAAAGCGCGCCGGATAAGACGCGGCGTCGGGATCCGTGAAATTGAACGAACCACTGGAATCCAGCGTCTGGGTGCCCACCACTGTCCAGCTACCGAAATCCGTGGTGGCTTGGATCTCATAAGTATGGCCCACCGGGCCTGCCCCCGTGAGTTGAATCGTTCCACCCGGCGCCACGTTGAACTGCAGTTGTGGCAGTATGGGAATCGTAGACATGATTTCATCGGAGAAAGGGCTTTCATCACCGCTGGCGTCGTAGGCGGTCACCACGAAAAAATACGTCGTGCCTCCGAGCAGGCCGGTGATGGCAAATTGGGGGGCGTTCCCGGCGGAAGTCATGTTGGTATAGGTGCCGCTCGTCCCGCCATAGTAAACATTGTACCCAGCCACGCTTGGATCGAGACTGAGATCCCAAGCCAGCGTCAAGCTTTGTTGCGCCTGGGCGGTGGTGCAAAGAGTGATTAGGGCCGGCACCAGGAGCGCCAACCAAGAGCTGGACCGTGCGGCTCCCAGGGCAAGGCGGCCCCCACGCATGTCGGGGCAAAGCGGCCGGGACGCCGGGGCCTCGCAAAGATCCCGGTTCTCGCGGCCAGGCCGCGTTGGAGTTGCCCCGGTGTTCGATGAGAGCGACCGCGTTCGGGCGGCGTTTTGTTCGCAATTGGAATTCATGCCCTAGCATCGGGGTTCCGGGCTTTTCCGCCACTCGGATGTTCCTCGGTCTCACCAGGAAATTCCTTGGTGTGGCGCGGACTTGGCAAGACCGGGAACGATTGCCCCAAAATGCGGGGTCAGTGCCAGCCCGATTAATCCGGCTTCCGCAAGTCGCCCATTTGCGGCTCTCGGTCGGCGGTTTCGACCACCGGAATCGGCGGTGGAATCTCTTTCCACCGGTGCGGGTCAAACCTCGTCAAACCCAGTCAAACCGGTTTTTGCGGGGCTGCATCCCAAACAGGGTAGGGTAACACCCCATGGCGGCGACGAAGGTTTCCGGTGCATTGTCTGGGTGTGAAGCGGAACCATTATACACAAGCCAGAGTCAGCCGTCCTGATTCCGCGCCAGCACTCAAGCAATAAGCCGAGCCACAATCCGAACATGAACCCGCTTAAAAATCTATTCCTGGAGGAGCTGGCCTGCCGGTACGACGCCGAGGGGCGGATTGTCCGGGCCATGCCCAAGTTCAAACGAGCCGCCACCTGCAGTGATTTGCGCAATTGGATCAACTGCCATTTTCAAGAAACCGAAGACCACCTCAGGTCGCTGGAACAGGTGTTCAAATTGTTTGTCGCCAGGGTTCGGGCGAAAAAATGCAAGCCCACCATGGCGCTGTTGAAATCGGGCGATGCCGCCGCCGCCGCCTTCAAAGATTCGCCAGCCATCAATGCCGCGCTCATCTCCAGTGCGCAGAAAATCCAGCACTGCGAGATCGCTTCGTACGGTTGCCTGCGGGAATGGGCCGCGCTCATGGGAAACCTGGAGGCCGCCTTCTGCCTGCAGGCAATGCTGGACCAGGAAAAGGCGGCGAATCAAGCGCTCATCAAGCTGGCCCGTGCCCGCAGCAATTACGAGGCGTTCAGCCCCATGCCAGCGCCGGACCGGGGCAAGGCCGGCGACGCCAAACCTCTGAACAAATGGCCTGAGCCGCCGCCCGTGAACTTCGGCCGGGATCGTCGCCCGTTGTTATTCTCGAGTTGATCAACTTGATTCCGCTGCTGCCGCGCTTCGCGGCAGGGCGAAAGATGCAAATCAAAAATTTATGCGAACCATTGAAAGAACAATCGAAGTGGACCGCCCGGTCAGCGCCGTCTATGACCAATGGCGCCGTTTTCAGGACTTTCCGCTGTTCATGGAAGGCATCCGCGAAGTCCGGTTGACCGATGACAAACACCAAAGCTGGAAGGCGGTGATTGGCGGAAAGGCCCTGGCGTGGGACGCCGAAATAGTTGAACAGGTGCCCGGCCAGCGTCTCGGCTGGCGCAGCACCCGCGTCGCGCATAATTCCGGCACGCTCACTTTCATCGCGCTCACTCCGGCCAAAACGCGAGTCATTCTCTACCTGGCCTATGATCCGAAAGGTCTTGTCGAAAAACTGGGCGACAACCTCGGGCTGGTTTCGGCCAGAGTTGCGGGCGACCTGAACCGATTTAAGAAGTTTATCGAATCAAGGGGCGCCCCGGTTCAAACCAGGCATCGTGCGGAGATCCCCCTTCCCGCCTGCCCATGAACCAGACTGGCCCTTGGACTTTTGTGACCCTGGAAATGAAACGGACGAACCAATATTTATGAAACACAACCACAACCATGACAACGCCCCGGGTGCCAGTCTGCAACTGGTGACCGTTCGCTTTGAATTCACGCATCCGAGCGCCAAAACGGTTTGCCTGGCGGGAACTTTTAATCACTGGCAGCCCGAAGCCAAGACGCTGCATTCCTCCGGCGTCGGCAACTGGTGGAAGGAAACCTCGCTCGCTCCCGGCACCTATGAATACTGCCTCGTCGTGGACGGCCGCTGGATGCCCGATCCGCGGGCCAGAGAATCGGTGGCCAATCCGTTTGGCGGCAGAAACTCGATTTTGCACGTGGCCAGTTCGCCGGAAGCCGCACATCGCGCCGACGCGGCAGATTTACCTCTGAAAAACATCAACAAACAAAAAACACAAAAAATATGAGCAAACACACACAAGCCACCAGTAGTGACATCGGACAACTGGCCGAAGACGCGCAGGCGTTGATGGCCGCCACCGCCGACGTGGCCGGCGAAAAGGTCGGGGAAGCGCGCAAGCGGCTCGCCGCCGCGCTGGAAAGCGCCAAGGCCATTGCGGCCAATGTCCGCGACAAGGCCGTCGCCGGCGCGAAAGCCACCGACGAAGCCGTGCATGAACATCCCTATCAGGCCATCGCCATTGGCGTCGGCGTCGGGATGATCGCCGGTTATTTCCTGGCCCGCCGCTGTTCGCGCAGTTGCGACTGATTCCGTTATGGAAACCGCCACCGTCAGCCTCAACGAACTCGCCGCCACCTCGCGCACGCTGGCGCGGCGGCTCTTGATCATCGGCGAAAACCGCCTCGAACTGCTGACGGTGGAAATGCAGGAGGAGCGCGAGCGCCTCCTGCGGGCCATTCTTCTGGCGCTCGGCGTGGCGGCTTTTGGCCTGCTCGCCAGCCTGACGCTCACGGCCGCCATCGTGGTTTGGCTGTGGGCCTGGTCACCCGGCACGGTGCTCTTGATCTTGACCGGTCTTTACGCCGTCGCCGGGGTTTTTCTTTACCAGCGGCTCACCGGACTGCTGCGCAACTGGCAGACGCTCGCCGCCTCGTTGGACCAGCTCCGCAAGGATCGTGCCTGTCTGGAAAAAATCCTCGTATGAAACCGCTGGAATCGCGCAAGCAACTGTTGATCGCTGAAAGCGAACTCAACCGCTCGCAACTCGTTCAGGAATGGCGCACGCTGGCGGATGAAGCCCGCTCGCTCGTCCATCAGGCTCGAACCATCAGCAGCTTTGCCTCCGCCGCCGCGACCTTGGTGGCCGGCCTGGCGTCGTGCCGGCGCAAAGAAACCCCGCCCGCCGCCGCGAAACCTTCCTGGGGGCAGACCCTCGGGAAAGTCGCCGGATTGTTTTCCACGTTCTGGTCGGATTTTCGTGCCCGGCGTAAAGCGTAGGCAGCTGCGAAGCACATTATGCAAATAGAACTGACAAAAATATCCGAGGCCTTGCAGCAAAAGGCGAAAGTCTGCGAGACCATCGCTCAAGACAAAACGGAAGAATCATTGACCGGTGCTTCCGCCGAGAAGGAGACCAACCAGCAGGATGCCAAAGATTGGCAGTCAAAGTCCGAGGTCTGGCTGGAAGCCGAAGCCATTGTGCGCGCGGGTTCAACCGATCAAGTTCCGCCCAACAGGTAAGGCTGACGCGAAGAATTTAACTTCGCAGCGGAGGTGGGGTTTCACCCCATACCGGCGGACGGTCTGGAGAATTACCCTCATGCCATGAACAGCCAGAATAAAAGCAGCGAGCCGGTTCGGTGAATTCTTCCGCGCCACTTCAAAACGAATGACTCGCACTGCCAGCATCATCAGCAAAATCGCGTTCCTCGGCGATTATCTGCCGAGGAAATGCGGCATCGCCACGTTCACGACGGATTTGCGCTGCGCGGTGGCGAAAGAATTTCCCACACTGCAATGCCCGGTGGTGCCGGTCAATGATCTCGCCGGCGGTTACGACTATCCAGCCGAAGTGCGCTTTGAAATTGCGGAGCAGGATTTGCCGTCGTATCTGCGCGCGGCGGATTTTCTCAACATCACTGACGTGGACGTGGTTTGCGTGGAACATGAGTTCGGGATTTTCGGCGGACCGGCGGGCAGTCACGTGCTGGCGCTGCTGCGCGAACTGCAAATGCCCATCGTCACCACGCTGCACACGGTGCTGCGCGAGCCGAACGACGAGCAGCGCCGCGTGATGCGCGAACTGATCCGGCTCTCGACGCGGCTCGTGGTGATGAGCGAGCGCGGCCGGGAGTTTCTGCGCGGAGTTTATCACGCGCCGGCAAACAAGATTGATCTGATTCCCCACGGCATTCCCGACATGCCGTTCGCTGACCCGAATTATTTCAAGGACGAATTCGGCGTGGCGGGCAAGCAGGTGCTGCTGACGTTCGGTTTGTTGTCGCCGAACAAGGGAATTGAATTTGCGCTGCAGGCGCTGCCGGACATCATCCGTGAGTTTCCCAACATCGTTTACATCGTGCTGGGCCAGACGCATCCGAATCTGCTGCGCAACGAGGGCGAGGCGTATCGTCTGAGCTTGGAGCGGCTGGCGAAAGATCTCGGCGTGCAGAAGCACGTCGTGTTTTTCAACCGCTTTGTTGAGCTGGAGGAGTTGATGCGGTTCATCGGTTCGGCGGACATTTATCTCACGCCGTATCTGACAGAGGCGCAAATCACCTCGGGCACGCTGGCATACGCGTTCGGCAACGGCAATGCCGTCGTCTCCACGCCTTACTGGCATGCGGCGGAATTGCTGGCGGCGGATCGAGGCAAGCTTGTGCCGTTCCGCGATGCGAAGGCCATTGCGCTCGCCGTCGTCGAACTGTTGCGCGACGAACCATTGCGCCACTCAATGCGCAAAAACGCCTACAAACTCGGGCGCGACATGATCTGGAGCCGCGTGGCGCAACTTTACGCGAAGTCGTTTGAGCAGGCGCGACAAGATCATAGTTTCATCGGACGAAAGTCCTCGCCGATCAAGACGCTTGACGAATCACCCGGCCAGTTGCCGGAGATGAAACTGGACCATCTGTTTCGCATGAGCGATTCAACCGGAATTTTCCAGCACGCGAGTTTCACCGTGCCGAATTTTGCCGAAGGCTATTGCACGGACGACAACGCCCGCGCGCTGGTGCTGGCGCTGATGTTGAAAAAATTGGGCCACGGCTCGAAATGCCTGGACGCGCAGGCGGCGACTTACGCGGCATTCCTCAATCACGCCTTCGACCGCCAGCGCGGACG
>Ga0075029_100002310_pt1 | contig 10834 bp, 8 predicted proteins | sample LitLauG_LLR_2013_FD_71391 | JGI IMG/M metagenome (GOLD analysis project Ga0075029, IMG submission 71391) | Freshwater sediment microbial communities from North America - Little Laurel Run_MetaG_LLR_2013 | ecosystem: Environmental > Aquatic > Freshwater > Creek > Sediment | place: USA...
CCCGCACCACGTGGGCCGGCGTGGTGTGGAGCCCGAGCCCCTCGAGGGTGCCGGTGGCCGACGGGCGCCAGTACGGGGCACCCAGTCCGGCCAGGGCCGGCACCATGGTCACGCCGCCGGCGTCGGACACCGAGGCGGCCACGGCGTCGAGTTCCTCGGCCGATGCCAGGAGCCCCATGCCCACCAGCCACGACACGGCGGCGCCGGCGGTGTAGCTCTGCCCGTCGAGGCAGTAGGCCGTCGACCCGGGCACGTCCCAGGCCACCGAGGCGGACAGGCCGTGGGTCGACCGGCGAGCGTCGGGGCCGGTGGTGACCAGCAGGAACGCGCCGGTGCCGTAGGTGCACTTGGCCGCCCCCGCGACGAGGCAGCCCTCGCCGACCAGTGCCGCCTGCTGGTCGACGGCCAGACCGGTCAACGGCAGCTGCGGGCCGAACGCCGCCGTGGTGCCGAAGTCGCCGGCGCACCCGGTCACCTCGGGGAGGTCGGCGGCGTCCAGGCCGAAGATCCCGGCCGCCTCGTCCGACCACTCCCGGCGGTCGAGATCCAGGACCATCGACCGCGACGCGGTGGTGACGTCGGTGACGAAGCGACCGGTCAGTGCGTGGACGAGCCAGGTGTCCGTGGTGGTCACCACCCCCTCGGTCGTCCGGTTCCGCCGCAGCCACGCCATCTTCGGTGCCGAAAAGTACGGGTCGAGCGGCAGGCCGGTGAGCGCGCCCAGCCGATCGCGTTGGGCCTCCAGGCCCTCGGTCACCGAGGTGGCGCGGCGGTCCTGCCAGGACAGTGCGGTGGTCAGCGGCTCGCCGGTGGCCCTGTCCCACACCAGCACCGTCTCGCCCTGGTTGGCGAGACCGACGGCGTGCACCACCACCCCGGCGCTGGCGATGGCGGCCCGGCCGGCGGCGATCACGGAGGCCAGCAGCTCGGCCGGGTCCTGTTCGACGGCGCCGTCACCCGTGGCCGACGGGTGCACGGGACACTCGGCCACGCCGAGGACCGCACCGTCGGGCCCCACCACGAGCGCTTTGGTCCCGGACGTCCCCTGGTCGACGGCGAGGACGTTCACCGGCGGCCGTCCGGCACCGTGGGACCGCCGGCGGCCCGACCGACCGGGACGGTCGAGGTGCCGGCCCTCTGCCCTGGTCTGGTCACGGGCCAACGCTACCCAGGAACACACCCGTGCGTCCGCACTGCCGGCGGCCGGCGCCGATGACTCCTGCCGGCCTCCGCCACGGAAAGCAACCTGGTGCCCACGCACCGCGTCGGCCGGCGCGCCCGGCTGTGCCTGATCGCGCCTGAACGCCGGATCAACGGATTGTCACAAGTGGGTGCGCGCGGTACAACCCTTGGTAAGCGGCACCACCCAGGGGCGAGACAGACACTGCTCCCGGTCGTTCCACGGGCATGTCGTTGTCAGCGCGGGAGCACGACGAAAGGCGGAACAGATGAGGAAACGTCGTGTCCTGAGGGCGGCGGTCGCCGGCGCCCTGTCGATGGCGGCACTGACCCTGCCGGCGGCGGCGGCCTCGGCCAAGCCGGCCGGCGGGCCGAAGGTCTGGGTCAACGCGGCCGCGGCGGTCGGCTCCAACACCAGTTGCACGAATCCGGGCTTCACCTCGATCCAGGCGGCCGTCGCCATCGCCCAGGCCGAGTCCGGGACCGTGGAGGTGTGCGCCGGCACCTATGTCGAGCAGCTGGACATCACCGGGAACATCTCGCTCGTCGCCAACGGCGCCGTGACCATCCAGCTGCCGGCGGCACCGGCCGACTCCACCACGTCGTGCGACCAGGCAGTGGTCGCCAGCGGCGGCCAGGCACCCCAGGACGAGATCTCCATCTGCAACGCGACGGTCTCCATGCTCGGCGACTTCACCGTGTCCGCCTTCTTCCCGAACGTCTGCTACGACAGCCTCTACGCCATCTTCGTGGGCCAGGGCTCGTCGTTCAGCTCCGGACCGGCGGTGCGGGGCGGTCCGGCCCTCAAGATCGCCGGTGCCGGCGTCCCGGTCGGGGCCTCGGACACGGGTTGCCAGGGCGGGGTCGGTGTGGAGGTCGGCTGGTCGCCGGCCAGCGCGTGCCCGGGCAACGTGCCGGGCAGCCAGGTGGCGTCGGCCGCCATCAGCGGGGCCACGATCACCGGCTATCAGAAGAGCGGCATCGTCGCCACGTCGGTCGGGTCCACCCTGTCGGTGTCCTCGACCACCATCACCGGCCGCGGTGACCTCCCGTCCACCAACATCGCCGAAAACGGCATCGAGGTGGACTGCGGCGCGGTGGGCACGCTCTCGGGGGTGAACGTCTCCGCCAACGAGTGCGACGTCGTGGCCCAACCTGCCTGCGGGCCCGACTTCCTCAACCAGACCCAGTCGTCGGGCGTGCTGTTCTACGAGCCGGGCGCTGGGTCGACGCTGACCAGGTCCACCATCTCGAACAACGACATGGGTGTCTACTACCAGTCGTCGGCGGCCGCGCTCCCGGTCACGCCGGACGTGGCGCTCTCGGGCAACAAGCTGATCGGGAACCGGGACGTCGGGCTCGGCATCAACTACGGCACGGTGTCCAGCACCAAGGACACCATCATCGGGCCGGGCGGCGTGGGTGTGGGCATCGACGTCCTGCAGTACGCCGGCCAGCCCTACGGCGTCAGCGCCCTGGTGAACCACGACACGATCACCGGGGAGTACAACGCCCTCGAGCTCGAGTCCGACGCCGTCGGTGCGGGTGACCCGGCCGGCAGCATGTCCATCAACCACAGCAAGTTCCTCACGGGCAACACCAACTACATCGCCAACAACAGCCCGGGCCACAACTTCACCATCGCCGGCCTGGGCAACCACTGACCCACGGCTGACGGCGACCAGGACCCCGGCCGGCACCCGCCGACCGGGGTCCTGTCGCGCCGGCGCGGGGTCCACCGACCCCCGGAGGCGGCGGCGTCCCCGCCGACGGTGCCAGCGGTCGGTCTGCCGGGTCAGTCCCCGGGTGGCGGCGCCAGTGCGTCCACCTCGGCGGCCTCGTCGGGCGTCAGCACCCAGGTCGCCGCAGCCGCGTTGGCGCGGACCTGGGCGGCCGAAGTGGCGCCGGCGATGACCGAGGCGACCACCGGCTTCGCCGCCAACCAGGCCAGGGCGAGCTCGAGCACCGAGTGGCCGCGTTCCGCGGCCCATGCCGTCGCCGCGTCGACGGTGTCGAAGTTCCGCTCCGACAGCAGCCCGCCACCGTCGGCCCCGAAGTGCACCAGGCGGGTGCCCGTCGGGGCTCCCTCGCCCCGGGTGTACTTGCCGGTGAGCAGTCCGCTGGCCAGGGGGTAGTAGGGGAGGTAGCCGATGCCCAGGCGCAGGCACTCGGGCACGGCGTCGTCCTCGTCATCCCGGTGGAGCAGGCTCCACTGGTTCTGCACCGAGGCGAAGCCGGCGGCGCCCGGCCCGACGGCATCGGCCGCCTCGCGCAGCTGGGCCGCCGTGAAGTTCGAGCACCCGATCTCCCGGACCTTGCCGTCCCGCACCAGCTCGTCGAGGACGCCGAGGGTGTCGGCGATCGGCGTGGACGGGTCGGGTCGGTGGACCTGGTACAGGTCGATCCGGTCCGTGGCGAGCCGGGTGAGGCTGCGCTCGACGGCCGTGCGGACGTAGTCGGGGTGGGCTCCACCCTGGCCGCCGTCCACCGGACTGGCGAACTTGGTGGCGAGGACCACCTCGTCGCGCCGGCGGCCGAGGGCCGCAGCCAGCCGGGCCTCGCTCTCGAGGTAGGAGTCGGCGGTGTCGAAGAGCGTGATGCCGGCGTCGAGCGCGGCGTCCACGACCGGTGCGACCGCGTCCGCCTCCATGAAGAAGCCGAAATTGTTGGTACCGAGGCCGATGACCGAGACCTCGAGCGAGCCGATGCGACGGGTGTCCATGCCCCCGTCCTACCACTGTCCGACGGACGGCGGACGTTGGTCAGGGATTCGCCACGGGTGCCGGCGGTCGACACCGGTACCCGACCGACCCGCACCCGGGCCCCGGGACGCGCCACTCCCCCCGGGGTCCGGCGAACCGGTCCCCGGGGGGAGTGGGTCGGGCCGCAGGCGGGCCGTGGGTCAGTTGCTGATGCCGATCGCCAGCTTCTGGGTGGTGACCGCAGCCCCCGACTGGGCCCTGACGGTGACCAGATGGGTCTGGTCGGTCACCAGCGGCTGGCCGGAGATGGTGGCCGTCCCGTTGTTGTTGTCGGTGAAGGTCAGCCCGGCCAGGCCCCCACCGAGGGTCGCCGACAGGGTGACCCCCGTACCGACGCCTGTCACCGTCACGGTGAACTGCTGGGTCGGAGGACCGCTCCGGGAGAAGTTGGCCGACGCCAGTGACGAGAAGCCCAGCACGTGGACGGTGAACGTCTGCGTGGTGTCCGGACCGAAGCCGTTGTTGGCATGGATGGTGAACGTGTAGTTCCCCCCGACCGCAGGCGCGGTGCCCACGAGCTTGGCCGTGCCCACCTTGGAGCCCTTGCCCGGGGTGAGCGTCAGCCAGGCCGGGAGCCCCACGGTGGAGAAGGTGGGAGCGGGGTGTCCGCTGGTCGTCACCGTGAAGTTGACCTTCCTGCCGACCGCCGTCTGGACCGACGGGGCCGACGTGATGGCCGACGTGTTGGAGGTGGACACCAGGGTGAAGGACTGGACGGCGTCCGCATAGGCCCCGTTGTGCGCACTGAACGTGATCGGGAAGGTCCCGAACGACGTGGGCGTGCCCGACAGCACGCCGGTCGACCCATTGAACGACACGCCGACGGGCAGCGCCCCCGACTCACTGAACGTCGGGGCCGGGGTGGCGGTCCCGGTGACCGTGAACGTGCTGGGCTGGTTCAGGTAGAACGTCGCATTGGCGACCGAGGTGATGGCCGGTGCGGCGCTCGGGGTGACGACGGTGGGCCAGAACCCGGGCTGGCCGAACCTGGCGGCGTCGGGCGTGAAGCCGACGATCCACGGGGTCAGCGCCACGGTGGCCACCGGTGCCGCCACCGTGCAGCCGGCGGTGTTGGCGCCACCCGGGCACCCCCACCAGTTGCCGGCGGCGGGGATGACGCCGGACGACGCGTTGATCAGTCCGGCGGCCGCGGTGGCCGTCAGGCTGTTGCCGGCGATGACGCCGGACCCGGAGGTCGTGTCACCCGGGTCGATGAACACGTCGGCCACGTTCCCTCCGAGGGGATTGGGCCCGACGACCCCGCTGACGGCGTTGTCGACGACGGTCGGGCCGACCTCGGGGGCGTCGAGGCTGATGCCGTGGGCCCAGCCACCACCCTGGATGGCGCTGACGGTGTTGCCCCTGATGACGGCCGCCGTGGTCCCCCGGTTGAGGAGGAGGCCGTAGGCGCCCCACGAGGCGCTGGTGACGTTGCTGATCCGGTTGCTCTGGATGCTGAGCCCGGTGGCGGATCCGGAGTTGCTCGAGTCACCCACCAGGATGCCCTGGGCCGACTTGTGCTGGGTACCGCCAGACGTCAGGTTCGAGATGGCGTTGTGGTTGACGGACACGCTGTTCGGCTGCGTCGACCCGTTGCCGGCCACGTAGATGCCGATCGGGTTTCCGGCCGGTGCCGCCGACGACCCGCTGGTCGACATGCCGGAGACGATGTCGTTCTGGACCGTGACGTTGGACGAGGTCGGGTCGACCTCGATCCCGAAGGCTGCGCACGAGGCGCAGGTCACCGGGGTCGACTGCTGGACGGAGAAGCCGTCGACCGTCACGTTGGGCGAGGCGACCTCCACGGACACGTCGTTGCCCGACGAGTACGGGCCGGCGATGACCGACTCCGCCGATCGGGTCGCAGGCCCGGCCGCCGATGTGCCGGCATTGGCACCGTCCAGGGTCAGCGGCTTGGTGATGACCACGTTCTCGGCATAGGTTCCGGCCGCCACGTCGACCGTCCCTCCGGACGAGACCACGCCGATGGCGTGGGTGATGGTGGCGAAGGGCGAGCCCGACAGCCCGGAGTTCGAGTCGCTGCCGGTCGGGCTGACGTAGCAGGTCGTGGTGCAGGTGGCCGCGTTGAACTGCACGGCGGGCACGTCATAGGGGGACGACGTGTACGGGGGCTGGTCACCCCAGCAGCCGCTGTCGAAGCGGAACGTGCCGACGCCGCCCGCCCCGCCGTCGCAGTAGTTGCCGCCGTAGCTGGTGTTCCAGAAGAAGCCGTTGGTCTGGACGTTGGACCCTGACGTGACGTTGGTGGGATCGAGGCCCAGGGCGACATTGAGGGAGTCGTAGGGGCAGCCCTGCGAGACGGCGTTGCAGGAGGTCACCCCGATGGGTCCGCCGATGGCCGGGTCGCCGGTCGACGTCGTCTGGTACTCCACGGCGTAGATCACCCTGTCGGGCACCGTGACGTCACCGAGGTTGACGTTGACGTCGCTGACGATCCCGTGGAAGCACGACGCGGCCGCAGCGTTGTACCACTCGCCGAGGCTGGTTCCGGTGCAGTGGGTGGCGTCCGCCGACGGCCGGTAGGGCACGGTGACCGACTGGGTCGCCGTGTGCAGGAGCGCTCCGGGGCTGTTGTCCGGATTGGCTGCGTACAGGTTGATGGTCAGGGGGATGGAGAAGGTCTCCCCCGGGGTCGTCACGCAGTTGTCGTTGTTCCACTTGCCGCTGTCGCCGCAGCCCCAGCTGCTCATCTGGACCGTGACGTTGTCGAGCACCCTCGAGGTCCCCGGGGCGAACTGGATCTCGTTGCCGATCTTCGAGAAGGCGTAGGCCTCCTGACCGAGGGACCCCAGGTTCTGGCCTACCGCGGTCGGGTCGGTGCTGTTGTAGATCGTCGTGGTCGGGGTGGCCGCACCCGCAGCCACCCGGGGGATGGCCGTGACGACACCCATGGTCAGTGTGCCCACCAGTACTGCAACTACCGCCAACACTCGCCGCATGTGAAGACCCCTCGTTCATGCACTGGCGACCGTGCCGGACCGACCGTGCGCCCATCGGGCGCGGACGGCGACGACACAGCAGCCAAGGCGGAGCCGTTCCGCCATCGGCGAGTGTCCCCCCGGACAAGCGCCATAGCCATCATCAATTCTGACGGTCTGCGCCCTGAACAAGAGTTCTACCTGCTGAAACACGGGGTTCAGCCGGGGCCGACACCGCGGCGACCGACGATTGCAGCCACGGACGGTGACCCTGACAGCCGGTGCGGCGTTCACAGCGGTGGGGCCGGATGATCCGTCGGCGCGTTCGACACGTTCCGTCCGACGGCGTCGGTGGCGTCGACGGACCCGCGAGTCCCACGCGGTGCCGACGCCGCTCAGGTCAGACGCGCGCCATGTTGTCGAAGCGGGCGTGGTGTCCGATGAAGGCGAGACGCGTCGTGCCGGTCGGTCCGTTCCGGTGCTTGGCCACGATGACCTCGGCCGTCCCCTGGGTCTCGGTGGCGTCCGGGTTGTAGACCTCGTCCCGGTACAGGAAGAGGACGACGTCGGCGTCCTGCTCGATCGAGCCCGACTCACGGAGGTCGGCGAGCATGGGCCGCTTGTCCGGTCGGCTCTCGAGGGAGCGGGACAACTGCGAGAGCGCAACCACCGGCACCTCGAGCTCGCGGGCGAGGATCTTGAGACCGCGGCTGATCTCGGACACCTCCACCTGTCGGTTTTCCGAGCCGTGGCGGCCGGTCATCAGTTGGAGGTAGTCGATGACCACCAGGCTGAGTCCCTCCCGGCTCTTCAGCCGGCGGGCCCGGGCCCGGATGTCCATGACCGTCAGGTTCGGGTTGTCGTCGATGTAGATCGGCGCCTCGCTCATCCGACTGATGGCGTTGCCAATCTTCGGCCAGTCGGCCTCGCGCAGCTTGCCGGTCCGCATGCGGCCGGCGTCCACCCGGGCCTCGGAGCTGAGGAGCCGCTGGGTCAGCTCCATGTGGCTCATCTCCAGGGAGAACAGGAGTACGGGCTTCTTGAGCTTCACCCCGGCGTTGGCCACCATGCCCAGGGCGAACGCCGTCTTGCCCATCGCCGGACGGGCGCCCACCACGACCAGGTTCGACGGCTGCAGGCCGGCCAGCTGCTCGTCGAGATCGGTGTAGCCGGTGGCCAGTCCGGTGACGGTCTCACTCCGGCTGAAGAGCTGCTCGAGGTGGTCCAGCGTGGCCCCGAGCAGGTCCTCGAGCGGTGTCATGGTGTCCACCACCCTGCGCTGGGCCACGTCGAAGACGAGGGACTCGGCCCGGTCCAGGACCTCCGAGACGTCCTCGGGCACGCTGTACCCGAGTTCGGCGATCTCCCCGGCGACCGACACCAGGCGGCGCAGCAGCGCCAGCTCCTCGACGATCTTGGCGTAGTACTCGGCGTTGCCCACCGACGGGGTGTTGGTCAGGAGTGCGACGAACACCGAGGTCCCGCCGATCGACTCCAGCATGTCGCGTCGGCGGAGCTCCTCGGGGACCGTCACCGAGTCGGCCGGCTCGCCCCGCTGGTAGAGCGAGGTGATGGCCTCGAAGATGTGGCCGTGCGACGCCTTGTAGAAGTCCTCGGCCTTGCAGTTCTCCATGGCGGCCGCGATGGCGTCCCGGGAGAGCAGCATCGCACCGAGGACGGACTCCTCCGCCTCGAGGTTGTGCGGGGGGACCCGGCCGGTCGTGCTCGCCCCACCGGGGTGGGAGGCGAGCAGCCGTCGGGGTCGGGTGTCGTCGAACGCCTGGACCATGGTGGGTCAACCCTCTCCCGGATGGCCTGTGGAACGGAAGACCCTCTTCCTGGGGAAAGGCCCGTCCGGTCCTGTGGACACGCCGTGGACAACCGGGGTCGTCCTGGGGACCACCGGTCGGGCGCCGTTGCCCGGGGTCCTGCCGGGCACCGTCCGCACCGCGTCGGACGTCGGGGTGTGGTCGAGGAAGGGCATCGTCCCATCATGGACAACGGCTGTGACAGTCACCGGTCGACCCCACGCGACCGGGTCGGGACGCGTGCGTGCCCCGACCAGGGGCCGGGGCACTCACCGTGGTCACCGCGGGCGGCCCGGCCGCGCCCGGTCAGGCTTCGGCGACCACGTCCACGGTCAGCTCGAAGACGACGCCGCCGATGAGCTCGACGCGCACGTTGTGCTCGCCGACCGTCTTGATCGGCTCCTCGAGCACCAGGTCGTGACGGTCGATGACCGCCCCGGTCTGCTCCTCGACGTGGCGCACGATGTCGGCTGCGCCGACCGATCCGAACAGCCGCTCGTTGGCGGCGCGGGCGGGAATGGTGATGGTGTTGCCCACCAGCGCCTTGGCCACCGTCTCGGAACCCTCGCGGTCACGGGCGTCCTTCAGGTCGCGGGACTTGCGCATGGTGGCGGCCTGTCCCTCGATCCCGTCCGAGGCGATGATCGCCTTGCCGGCCGGGAGCAGGTGGTTGCGGGCGAACCCGCCGGCGACGTCGATGATGTCGCCGCGCTTGCCCACCCCGTCCACGTCGGTGCGGAGGAGGACCTTCATCACTCGCCACCTTCCTGGACGGGCTCGACGATGACGACCTCGTCACCGGAGTCGAGCTCCACGACGTCGACCTCGACCACCTCGACCGGGGCCTCGGCGCCGTCGAGCGGCGGGGTGCCGTCGGGGATCGCCGTCGACGCACCATCCTCGCCCAGCGTCCGCTCCTCGTCGCGCCCACGACGGCCGCCGCCACCGGCGAACCCGCCGTCACGGCCGCCACGCCCGCCGCGGCCACCCGGCCGCTCGGTGGTGGTGCGCTGGGTGTAGGGCAGCAGCACGAGCTCACGCGCCGTCTTGATGGCGATGGCGACGTCGCGCTGGTGCTGGGTGCAGTTGCCCGACACGCGACGGGCCCGGATCTTGCCCCGGTCGCTCATGTACTTGCGGAGCATGGCGACGTCCTTGTAGTCGACCCACTCCACCCGGTCCTTGCACAGTGCGCACGGCTTCTTCTTGACGCGCCGGCCGTTGTCCTTGGGCGCCCGACGAGCGGTGCTGCCCCCACGATCGTTGTTCCTTGCCATGACTAGAAAGGCTCCTCGCTGTATCCGTACCCGGAGTCGGCAGGTGCGCCGCCCCCACTCGACTGTCCGCCGCGTCCGCCTCCGCCGCCGGACGGACCGTCCGCGGGGCTGCGCCGCTCGTTCTTGGTGACCTGGGCGGTGGCCCAGCGGATGCTCGGCCCGATCTCGTCGGCCACGACCTCGACCTTGGACCGCTTGTCGCCGTCGGGGGTCTCCCAGCTGCGCTGCTCGAGCCGACCGGTCACGATGACCCGCGAGCCGCGGGCGAGCGACTCTGCCGCGTTCTCGGCCATCTCCCGCCAGCACACCACGTCGAAGAAGGAGGTCGCCTCCTCCCACTCCTGGGTCTGGCGGTTCTGCCACCGGCGGTTGACGGCCAGGCCGAAGCTGGCGGTCGCCTGGCCGGTGTTGGTGAACCGGAGTTCGGGGTCGCGGGTGATGTTGCCCACGAGCGTGACTGCGTTGCCACTCATGGTCAGCCCTCCCCGTTGGCCGCGGCCGCGGCTGCGGCCCGGCGGCCGGCGACCTTGTCGGGCAGCCGGATGACCTTGTGGCGCAGGACCTCGTCGGCCAGCACGAACACCCGCTCCATGTCGGCGACGGCCGGAGGCTCGGCGTTCAGCTCGATGACCACGTAGTAGCCCTCGCGCTTGTGCTGGAGCTCGTAGGCGAAGGTCCGTCGACCCCAGCGCTCGACCCGGCCGGGGTTTCCCCCCTTGGCCTTGAGCGCGGCGAGCGCTCGGTCGAGCACCCCGTTGACCGCAGCCTCATCGGCTCCGGTGTCGAAAATGACCATGGTTTCGTAGGGCCGCATGAACGGCTCACCTCCCTCTGGATCGGATGCGCTGCACCCGAGCCCCACGGCGTGG
>Ga0075029_100002316_pt1 | contig 10810 bp, 6 predicted proteins | sample LitLauG_LLR_2013_FD_71391 | JGI IMG/M metagenome (GOLD analysis project Ga0075029, IMG submission 71391) | Freshwater sediment microbial communities from North America - Little Laurel Run_MetaG_LLR_2013 | ecosystem: Environmental > Aquatic > Freshwater > Creek > Sediment | place: USA...
TGGCTCAGCCAACATATGAAGCGCGCCTGGGTCCCCGGTATCCTGCGTGGCGAGGCCCTGGCCGAAGCCTACGCCAACATGGACCTGTTCGTGTTTCCTTCCAAAACCGACACCTTCGGCAACGTTGTGTTGGAATCGATGGCATCGGGTGTGCCGGCCATTGTGAGTTCCGCGGGAGGGCCGCGCTACCTGGTCCAGCCGGGCGTAAACGGCTACGTCGCCGATTCGGTGGAGGAGATTTTGCGCGCCGTGCTGCATCTGCGCCTGGCGCGTTCGCAGCGCATGCGTATGTCGCGCGACGCACGCAATACCGCCGTCGCTTACTCCTGGGACAACGTCTTCGCCCGTGTGTATCAGCACTACGGGGAAATCACGGCAGGTGTACGATCCCCTGCTGAATCGCGTAAATCGCCGCTTGCGTCCGGTCCCGCGCGCCCAGCTTATCGAGCACGTTACTGACCCTGATGCGCGGCGCGAATGGTCGTTTTGGGTCTCTAAGGTTTCCTTCTCACCCGGCCGATGGAAACTCCGTGGACCCATTCGAACGAACACGGCCGGGCGCCGAATTGAGTCCAGAGACGCTCCGTTGTCTGGAAACACTGTTTCTGCCGGAAAATTGTGACCGTGCCAAGGCGCTGCTGCGCGAAGGACTTGACGGAAAGGTACCAGAGACCGAACGTTGCCGGATTGCGGCCCTCAAATACAGCGACGGAGATCTTCTGGAGCTCGAAAAGGCGGTAACGCTAGCGCGGAGAGATTTTCGCAATCTGCTGATGGCCGCCGGTTTTGGCAACGACGTGAGAGCCCATCTCGAATGGAGGCCAAAGCCGGCGTCCGAGCCATCGGAGATCGATCCCGTGGGGCTCGCAGAGGGGATCCATGCCGGCGTACGTGCGGCGCTTTCACCGATTGGGTTTGACCGGCAGGGTGCGGAGTGGAGGCGGGACGTCGATGTCATTCAGGCGCTGCGGTTGCTGACAGGCTTGACCAGCCGTGTCGAAACACGATTTTTCCTCCGGCTGACGATCGATTGCAAACCGATAGGTGTCATGCTGCAACTGCCCAAGTTGCCGAAGGGGAGGGGCGCAATGACGCGGGAACAAGGATATATTTTCCGGGCTCGCGATAACGAGGACGCTCTTTACGCTGCCACCCAAGCAGATGTTGACCTGTACGCGCGGCCGTGGTTCGAACGCTTCACGACGCCCGACGAGGTAAAGCGCGGCTTCGAGGACGGCACGTTCAAGCCCTACCTGGCCATTGAGGGCCGGGCAGTCATCTTCTAGTCCGCTCCCATCGGCTGCGGCTAAGGCAGGTGCACGATCCCCTGCTGAATCGCGTAAATCGCCGCTTGCGTCCGGTCCCGCGCGCCCAGCTTATCGAGCACGCTACTGACGTGGATGCGCACGGTTTTTTCGGCGATCTTCAGCTCCGTGCCGATGTCGCGGTTGCTCTTGCCCTTGGTGATGAGCGTCAACACCTGCAGTTCGCGCGGCGTCAAATCTTCGGCCGGGATGCGCTCTGAAAGGCGGTCACGCACGGCGCGCGGCAGATAGCGGACGCCTCCATGCACGGTGAGAATGGCGTCCAGCAACTGGTCGCCGCTGGCGTCCTTGGTCAGATACGCCATCGCGCCCAGGCGCAGCGCGCGGAACACATCCTCGCTGCCTTCGTAATTTGTCAGCACGACGATTCGCGCGTCGCGATGCTTCTTGCGGATCGCGGCGATGGTCTCGAATCCGTCGATACCCGGCAGGCGTAAGTCCATCAGCGTTACGTCGGGCAGGATGCGATCGTACATTTCCAGAGCCTGCTCGCCGCTTTCGGCCTCCGCCGCGATGGCGATCTCGAAGCGTCCATTCAGCACGGAGCGCAGCGCCACGCGGGCCAGGAAGTGGTCTTCGACCAGCAACACTTTTAGAGGATGCACGTTCATGCCGGTACGTCCACCCAAACTTCGGTACCTGCGCCGGGCGCCGAATAAATCCGCAAATCGCCGCCCAGCTTTTTGGCCCGCTCATGCATCACCGCAAGGCCGAAATGTCCCGGCGTCGCCTGAGGAGATTCGGGAGGCTGGAAGCCCCGCCCGTTATCGCGGACGCTCATCGAGATGCGGTCCGCGGCATATTTCACCTGGATATTCACGTACTGGGGCGCGCCGTGCAGTAGCGCGTTGGTCACCGCCTCCTGGCCGATGGACACCAGATGATGGATGCAGACGGGCGAAAGGCGGCGTTCTTCGCCCTGCACACTCAGCTTGGTTTCGAGCGCCGCGCGCGGGCCCAGCAGGCTGAGCGTCTTGTTCAGTTCCTCGCTCAGCAAACCCACCGGCTCCTCGCCGCCGCGCAAATCCCAGATGATGCGCCGCGCCTCGGTCTGGCAATGCTTCACCATGGTGCGCGTCAGGTCCAGCGACGCTTCGGCCTCCGCGGGTGCGCTCTCTAAGCGATTGCGCGTGGCCTCCAATTGCCAGGAAATGGCGGCAAAATCCGCCATCAACGTATCGTGCCATTCGCGCGCGATGCGGTTGCGCTCTTCCAGCACCCAGGCCACTTTCGATTTCGCCTGCGCCAGCCGGTGCCGGAACGCCATGGCGATGATGCCAGCCGCGGCGAGAAGGTCTAACGCGAAAAACCACCAACGTTGATAAAAACGCGGCGCCTGTTGGATGGAAGCGGCGGCAAACTGGCTGCTCCACGGCCCTTGATGATCTCGCACTGAGACCACGAACCGGTATTTACCCGGAGGCAGGCGACGGTACAAAATATGCCGCGCGCCGGTGACGATCCAATCCGCGTCGTAGTTCTCTAATTTGCAGCGGAACTGCAATTGCGCAGGGTCTGACAGGCGCACGGCGTCGAACTGAAAATCCACGTCGCTCTTGCCGGGCGGAATCGTGATGTTTTCCAGGGACGCGGCCGGTACGCGGTCGATGGTGATTCCCGACAGATGCGGCGCGGGCGGAGGCAGAGGCGCGTCGATCTGGCTGGGATTCGTGTGCGCGAATCCCTTGGCGGTGGCAAACCACAGGCTGCCGTCCCGAGCGCGCGCGGCCGGGGGCTGCGATAAGCCTCCGCATTCGCTGCTCCGCATACCATCGCTTTTGCCGAGCACTGTCACCTCGATGCTTTTAGCGCGGCCATCGGCCAACTCATGCAATTGCGCCCGCGGCACGCGCAGCACGCCGCGCGTCGAACCCATCCACAGCATGCCCGCGCCATCGTCGAGCACCGAATAGATCGGAATCGGCGGTAGCCCTGCGTCGGCGGGTGTGTGGATCACCTTGCGCCCCTCGATCCTCTCCAACCCACCGGCCTTCGTGCCCACCCACACGCCGCCCGCGCTGTCCACGGAGATGGAAATGACCGCATCGTTCGGCAGACCGTCCTTCATCGTCAGCGTCGTGATGAACGAGCCTTCGATGATGTACAAACCCTGCGGCGTTCCGGCCAGAATCTCTCCCGACGGTGCCTGCTTCACGCACGTGATCATGCGCTGCGGCAGGAGAAGCTGCCCTTTTCCGGCCGAGGGGACGCCGCCGTCGTATTTCAGCAGACCCGCGTACGTGCCAACCCAGAGGCGGCCGTCACGGTCGAACAGCAGCGCGCTGATGGCGTTGGAAAACGATTCGCTGCCGGTGAGGTAGCGCCGCATGCCCGCGCCGTCGAAACGATATAGGCCATCCCACCACGTCCCCACCCACACGCCGCCGGAGCGGTCCTCGGCCAGCGCCCGAATCGGCGATTGCCGCCTCGCGCCGGGAAGTTCCACCGGCTCCAGCTTGCCCTGCCGCAGACGGAACAACCCTTGCCCCCAGGTTCCGAGCCACAGATTGCCGTGCTGATCGCCCAGTACGGTGGACGCGAAGCTCTGTGGAAAGCCCTCCGGTGGGCCGTAGGGGATCAGCGCGGCGCTGCGCCAGCGGCTCAGGCCCCCGCCCAGCATGCCGATCCACAGATCGCCTTCGTTGTCCTCAAAAAGATCGCGGATGTTATCGTCGGCCAGGCCGTCGGCGCTGGTCCAATGCGTGATCTCACCTTTTGACGACAAGCGGAAGATGCCGTGACCGCGGGTGCCGATCCACAAATTGTCGTCCCGGTCCCGCAGCATGGTGGTCACCGGGCCGTGTACTCCAGCGGCAACTTGATCGCTCCATCCGCCCGGCCCCTTGCTAAGCTTCAGCAGCCCCCGTTCCGTGCCGACCCACACCCGGCCGTGCGCGTCGGCATACACAGCGCTCACAGCGCCCAGCCCGGGATCGCGAAGTGCAACGGGACGCGCGGCGCCTCCGGCCCAGTGGAACAATCCTTTCACGGTGACGATGAACATGCCTCCGGCGCCGTCTGGCGCGAATGGAGCCGTGATGTCGCCGGGCACCAGCCCCAGCGCGCTGAGGCATTCGACGCGATCGCCCGCCGCACCTGGAATCATCCGCTCAACGCCGTTCTGCGTCGCTACCCAGATCACGCCGTCGCGATCCTCGATCATGCCGCGCACCCGCTCCTGGGTGAGTCCGGCATCCTCGCTCACCTGGCGGGAGCGCGCACCCGAGCGGTGCAGGACGCCGCGCCCGTCCGTGCCGATCCATAGGTCGCCGGTTTTGGAAAACAGCAGCGCGCTGACGGGTTCATTCGCTACCGTGTCCAGAGCGTCCGCCTTCACCGGCGCGAACCGTAGGCCGTCGAAGGTTGCCATGCCGCCGCCCGTGCCGATCAACAGGCGCCCGTCGGGCTGTTGGACCAACGTGCGGACGTTGCCCTGCGGCAGGCCGTCTTCCACTCCCCAATCCTGTTTCTGATATTCGGAGAGCGCGCGCGTCGCGGAGGAAGCCCTGGATAAGGATGCGGCTGCGCAGAGCAGCGCGATCCATCGGCATTGGCTCTCGAACATCATCCCCTAGAAGCCTATCCTATAAAACAAATCCCCTCGCGGACCGGCATGATCCGCGAGGGGACGTGACTGAGTCGCCCGTCAGGTTGCCCTTAGAATGTGTATTTCAAGGCCACCTGGACGTTGCGCGCACCCTGCGAACCCTGCAACAGGCCCATCGTCGTGCCGATGCCGCGTGTCGGAGCGTTCAGGATCACGCTGTTCGTGAGGTTGATAAACTCGCCGCGCAGCTCGATCCGCTGATGCTCCGTGATCGAGAAATACTTGGCGAGATTGAAATCGAGCGTGTGGTATCCGGGGCCGGGCAGCGTGGCGACGCCGCAGTTGCCGAACGTGTGGGCCGCCGGCTGCGCAAAATCGGCCGAGTTGAACCAAATGTAGCCGCCTTGCGCCGCTTGCTGCGATGTTCCATAGACCTGCGCCGGAGCGATACAATTGGCGCGCGACGAGCGGGCCGTCGTGCCCGAAACGTCCGTTGAGGTCAGCGTCTGCGGGAAGCCGGAGTGCAGGCTGAGAATGCCACCCGCTGTCCAGCCGCCCACCACCAGGTCCGCCGCCTTGTTCATGTGGCTGCCGTACTTCATTCCGCGCCCGAACGGCAGCGAGTAAACCGAGTTGGCGACGAAGTTGTGCGTCGCGTCGTATTCGCACCTGCCCCATTCCGCGGCCATATTGTAGATGTTCTCCCAGTACGCCGAGGTGCCGCCGGCCTGACCGCCCTCGCCGTAGTAACCGATCGAGTTGGTCATGCACTTGGACCACGTGTACCATGCGGTGAACTGCAGTCCGTTGCTGATGCGCTTGGTGTACGTAGCCTGCATAGCCTCGTAAGACTGCGTGCCGGTTGAGGACGTGCCGGAAATCTGGCCGATATCGGCCAGCAGTGACGGGTTACCCGCCAGATACTGCGTCGGCGAGACCGATCCGTCCGGATTCAGGACCTTTTGCATGTAGGGCATGGCCACCATCAGGTGCGTCGAGCGCTGCCCAATGTAGGCGACGTTCAACGTCGAGGTCTGCGTGATTTGCCGCTGTACCGTGAAATTCCACTGGTTGGCGACCGCCGGCCGGTCGTACGGATCCCATACGCGCAGCGTCACCGAATGATACTGATCGCCTGCGTTGGTGAAGAATGGCGCGAATCCCTGATCGAGCGTCGATCCAGGCAGCGTCTTGTAGTTGCCCGAAGCTGAGTACTGGTTGTCGTGCTCGACGGCGAACGGAGGATTGATCGGCAGACGGAGGTTCGTGCCGGTTCCTTCCAGGTAGTTCGACAGCGTGTAGCCCATGCGGATGACGGTCTTGCCGCCGCCCGGCGTCCATGCGATGCCGACGCGCGGCTGGAAGTTGGTGATGCCGTTGTACTGGTTATACAGCGCGCGGCAGTTGTTGAACGGGCAGGTCTGTCCGGCGGTGTATTCCGTGCCGCTGAACAGCCCGAAGTTGGCCTGGCGGTTGTCCACTTCCACCCAAGGTGTGTGCAACTCCCAGCGCAGGCCCAGGTTTACAGTGAGGTTCCTGCTCACGCGCCAGTCGTCCTGGAAGAACGCCGCCAGCGAGTTGGACCTGTGTCCCCAGGTGCCCCCGTTGACGCCACCCTGGATTTCGTTGGGCAGGCCCAGCAGCAGATCGGCCTCGGCGATTCCGCCGTTGGCGCTGGAAGCGCCGTTGCCGGGCGTCTGCGTGGTGTAGTAGCCGTTAAACAGGATCGTTCCCGCGCGGCCGTTATTGCCGGAGTAGAACGTGTCGGCGCGATACCGGTAGCCCTGGAAACCATAGTGCATCGTATGGTTGCCCTTGGTTAGAATCTGCGTGTCTTCATAGTGGATCACAGCGTCGGCGAACAACTGATAGACGTCGCTGGTTCCAAGACTCGCCGCATTGCCGCCCGAAAGGCTGATCGACGGCAGGAAAGCCGAGGGAACGGCCTGGATCCCCACGGTCTGGGCGAACCCGGTTAGGCCGTTGGCCTCCGAGCCATTGTTGATGAAGACGTAGTTCACGCCGAGGCGCAACTCGTTCACCAGCGACGGGCTGATGGTGCGTGTCCAGTCCGCCACGCCGGTGTGGCTGGGATAGACGGCGAAGCTGTTATAGGCCAGCGGATAATTGCGGATGGTCGGGTTGGTGAAGGCGCTCTCCGAGTAACGGAAGAAGATGCGGTCCTTGTCGGAATAGTTGTAGTCGACCTTGATGTCACCCTGATCGCCGTTGATGTAGCTGCGGACGCCGTACTGGAAATTGTTCAGCAGGTTTCCGTTGGTCGGGGCGGGATAATACTGCGAGCCCAGAATCTTGCCTGCCGCCGAATCGATCAGCGACGTCGGAATCACGTTGTTCGGGAACGGCGTGCGCGCGCCGCTGGAGGTCAGCGCGAATGGATTGTAAATCTGTACCGGCTTTGCCTGCGCCAGAAGTGCCGAAAAATCGCCCGTGCGTTCGGCCGACGTGATCAGCGTGGTAGTGGAGACGCTGGTCGGCGTATCCAAACGCGATCCCTGATAATCAGCGAAGAAAAACAGCTTATCCTTCTTGATCGGTCCGCCGGCGGAGCCGCCGAACTCGTTCCAGCGCGACGCCGGACGAGCCGCCTTCAGGAAATTGTTGGTCCACGAATTGGCGTTCAGCTTGTCGTTGCGGAAGAATTCGTACGCGCTGCCGTGGAACTGATTGGTACCGGACTTCGTCGTCACGCTGACGATGCCGCCCATGTAGTTGCCGAATTCGGCCGGAGCGGTGAGTGTAATTTCGTTGAACTCCTGAATGGCGTCCACCGACGGCGCGTAGCCGACGAGGTTGTCTGACACCTGGTTGTTGTCCAGACCGTCGAGCATGAAGTTGTTGGACTGTTCGCGGTTGCCGTTCACGTTCGGGCGGTCGCTCGAAGAGGTCGTCAAACCACTCTTGAATCCTGCGGGATTCGGGTGAATGCTGCCGGCCGCGAGCAGCGTCAACTGCACATAGTTGCGCGTCGCCAGCGGCAATTCCAGGTTGGTCTTTTCGTCGATCACCTGGCCTACTTCGGTGGACTGCGTCTGCAGCAGCGGAGCAGCCGTGGTCACATCGATGGTTTGCGTCACACTGCCGACCGTCAACGCCACGTCGATCCTGGCGGTCTGGTTCATGTCCAGTTGGATAGTCTGCACTACCGCCGCCTGGAACCCGGCGTGGGTCACCTTCACCGTATAGTTGCCGATCGGGAGACGAGGCAGGCTATACGAGCCCTCACCGTTGCTTTCGGTTGGCCATTCGGTGCCGCGGTCTTTATCCGTGGCCACCACCTTGGCCGCCGGAACTGCGGCCCCGGTTGGATCAGTTACTTTTCCCGTGATGGCCGCTGTCACCTGCTGCGCCCAGGACGTGGAAGCGAGAAAAAATACTGAGAGACAACTCACCGTCAATAGACGGACGAACCCACTTCTCATACTACCCCCTAAAAATAGAACTGCTATACGTATCATAAGACAATGCTTTGACAGCGTGGGCATCGGGCAATTAACGTAGTCTAAAATAGGTCATTTGTCCTAATTGATTTGCATTAAAGAGACGCATGTTTCCTTGAGTCCCAAGGCGGCGTATACTGGTGCGAACCGAAGGAGATTTCCTCAAAAAATGAAAACCACCAATCGCCGCAATTTCCTGGGAAAAGGCGCGGCAGCCGCGGCCGTTACCGCCGCAGCCGTCGTCCCGGCGAAGGCGCAGTCCGGCGCACCCACCAAGAAGGTGATTTACCGCAACGGCAAAAAGCCGGACAAGACGCCTCTATTCAATTCGACAGTGGCCTATGGCAACCTGATCTTCATTTCAGGCGTCGGCTACCACAAAGAAGGCGACATCAAAGTCCACACCAAGGGTGTGCTCGATTCCATCAAGCAGCAGCTGGAAAGCGTCGGCTCGTCCATGGAAAAAGTCTTAAAATGCAACGTCTATCTGAACGACCTCAAGGACTATGCCGCGATGAACGAGGTCTTTCTGGGCGCGTTCGGCGATGAACCGCCGGTGCGCACCACCATTGCCGCCGCCGGAGGCATCCCCGGCAACTCGCTGGTCGAGATCGACGTCATTGCCTGCATTTAGAAGTTGTCTGGCGGGCTCTCGCGGCACCGTCAGTCATAGGATGAACAATGTTATCGCCCCTGGCGCCAGCCAGGGGATCAAAGGAGCCTTCATGTTTTCGACATCTGGATTTAACCGCCGCGAAATGTTCCGCCGCGGCAGCTTCGCCGCCTTGGCCGCGTCGTTCGGCGGCGCAGTAAAGAAGGTGGCCGCCGCGCCGCTGGAGTTCGGCGCGAATATGTACCGGTCGATTGGAGTGCGCCCCATCATCAATGCGCGCGGGACGTTCACCATCATCACGGGATCGCAAACGCTGCCCGAGGTGAAGAAGGCGATGGATGAAGCGTCGCGCAGTTTTGTCCAGATGGACGAGTTGGCGCAGAGTGTGGGGAAGCGACTGGCTGAGATTACCGGGGCCGAATGGGGCATCGTCTCCAACGGATGCTGCGCGGGCGTCGCGGCGCTGACTTGCGCGTCGATCGCCGGATTCAATCCCGAGCGGATGCAGAAAATCCCCGATCTGACCGGCCTGAAGGACGAGGTGATCATCCCGTCCTATTCGCGCAACGTCTACGACCACGCGGTCCGCATGACGGGCGTGAAAATCGTCGAGGTGAAAGAAGCGTCAGAACTCGCTGGCGCGTTCAACGAGCGAACGGCGGCGGTCTACATCCTCGCCGGCAATGGTGACGAAGGTCCATTGGGGACGAAGGCCATCGCCGACGAAGCGCGCAAACATAATGTGCCGGTGATCGTGGACGCGGCGGCGGAAATCCTCACGCTGAAGCCCAATGTGCATCTGGCGCGCGGCGCATCGGCAGTGGTTTATAGCGGAGGCAAGTGCATACGAGGTCCGCAGGCGGCAGGATTGGTGCTGGGCGAAAAGGCTCTGCTTGAAGCCGCGTGGGCCAATAGCGCGCCGCACCATGCCTATGGACGCGCGCTGAAGGTAGGCAAAGAAGAGATCATGGGCATGCTCGCCGCAGTGGAGATGTGGGTCAAGCGCGATCATGACGCCGAGTGGAAGACGTGGCTGTCGTGGTTGGATCAGATCAAGACCACGGTGTCGAAAATCGACGGCGTCACAGCCACGATCAAGGAGCAGAAAGCGGAGCTATCGAACCGCACGCCATCTGTGGTGATTCAGTGGGACGCGGCGAAGCTCGGCATCACAGGCACGGAAGTGCATAAGCTGCTGGGCGACACGGAGCCGCGCATTATCCTGGCCAGCGGTAACGGCACGCGTCCGTCGATGATGGCCAGCAGCGTATCGGTGGTGCCGTATCAGATGATGCCCGGCGACGCGAAGGTGGTGGCGGATCGTTTGTACAACGTACTGACCAAGCCTCTGAAGTACGAGAATCCGTCGGCGGACGTGGCCCCCACGGTGAACGTCAGCGGCCAGTGGACCGCGCGCCTGGAATACGGCCGCGGCACGGCCACGCACAACATCATCCTGGAGCAGAGCGCGGAAAAGCTAAACGGCACGCACGAAGCCGAGTTCGACCACGGCGACCTGATGGGCTCCGTTTCAGGCAACACGGTGAAGTTTCAGAGCCGCTACCGGATTCAAGGCCAGGGCCTCTCGTATGCGTTTACGGGAACAGTGGCCGGCGACAAAATCACGGGCACCGTCAACATGGGCGAATACGGCGAAACAAGTTTCACGGCTGAGCGGCACAAGTATCAGACAGGTCGGCGGAGAGGGTAGAAGACTGTGGGGCAGGGCCTTGCCCTGCTTTTTTGCGGCGCATGGCGCCGCGCCACATTATTTCTTCTCGGTGATCCTGCGGAACACTCGCAGCAGATTCCCGCCGAGAAACTTGCGGATTCTTTCTTCCGAATACCCTCGCCGCAGCATCGC
>Ga0075029_100002317_pt1 | contig 10807 bp, 9 predicted proteins | sample LitLauG_LLR_2013_FD_71391 | JGI IMG/M metagenome (GOLD analysis project Ga0075029, IMG submission 71391) | Freshwater sediment microbial communities from North America - Little Laurel Run_MetaG_LLR_2013 | ecosystem: Environmental > Aquatic > Freshwater > Creek > Sediment | place: USA...
CCCTATGAGGAGCGGACCAGCCTGCAATTCCGCATCGTCAACCGCAGGCCGAACGCGCTCATGGAAATGAAGGCGACGGTGATCCTGATGACGGTCAACGGCGAGTCCGCCAATCTGAAACGCGAGTTTCAGCCGTTGCCGCTGGAACTCGAATCCGTCAATATGCTGCCGCTGACGTGGACCATCGTCCACCCGATCGACGAATCAAGCCCCTTTTTCGGCAAAACGGCAGAGGATCTAACGCGCCTCCAGGCCGAAGTGATCGTCCTGATCAAAGGCTTCGATGAGACGTTCGGGCAGAGCGTCCATTCCCGCTATTCCTATCGCTTCGATGAGATCGAATGGAACGCCAAGTTCACGCCTTCCTTCGATTTTGACGAACACGGCGATATGGTGCTGAACATCGACAAGGTGGGCAGCCACAAACACCTGTAGCCAGTCGGCGAAGGGGACAGCCTACTGTGTCCCCAACCCTCAAACGTCGTAGTTTGAACACAACTGAATCGGTGGACACAGCGGGCTGTCCCCTTCGCTCACGGTGCCAGCCGGGCGAGGTTTCACGCAAGCTCACCCCCGTCAGGGAGTTGGCTCAGAGTCTCCCTGGCGCACCGCTCCCACGTAAACCCCCGCGCACGCAGCGGACCCTCAACCCCAAGCCGCGCCCGCAAAGCAACGTCGCTCGTCACGCGGTCCAGCGCATCCTCGATGGCCTGCTCGCGTAAGGGATCGAAAAACAGCGCCGCGTCGCCAGCCACTTCGCGCAGCGGAGCGATGTCGGCGCACGCCACCGGAAGGCCCGCCGCCATCGCTTCCAATACCGGCATTCCGAAGCCTTCAAACGTTGAAGGATAGACGAACGCATCCGCGCGCGCGAACAAATCCAACAGTTCCGCGCGTGGAATCCAACCGGTGACCCGCACGGATGCTTCCACCCCCAGTTCGCGAATCAGGCAGTCGAGCTGCCGAGCGAAAAAGCCCCGCATCCCGGCGATCACCAGCGTAAAATCGCGCTTCTTGCGCGCATACGCGCGGATCAAGCGGTCCAGGTTCTTGTGTGGATGCAACGTCGAAACGCACAGCACGAATGGCTCCGTCCGCGACCGGTCGAGCGAGAAAAACTCCGCCTCCACGCCGTGATGGACCACCGCGATTGTCTCCGGCGCGAGGCCATAGAAGCGCGCAAGGTCGGCCCGCGTCGCCTCCGACACCGCAATCAGTTTCCGCGACCGGTGCGCCGAGGTCCACAGCAGCAAGCGCCAGAACGGCAGATCGAACCAGCGAAAATGTTCCGGGTGACGCTTGTGCTGTAAATCGTGAAACACCGTAACCGACGGACACGCGGCAAACGCTGGCGCGGTAAAGCCGGGGTTGAACAACACGTCCAGCTTCGAGGTTTCGAACGGCAGCACCAACTGCTCCCACAAAATCCGCGCTGGACGAAAACGGGCGCGCACGGCTTGCGGACGGGCGTGGAAGTTCGCTTGCGCCGGGACCAAATCCCGAGTCTCCCGATTAGTAAAAACGAAATACTCGTTCTCGCGGTCGATCGCGGCGAGTGCCGCCAGCAGCCTGCGCAAATAAATCTCGGTTCCTCCGACGCCTCCGGGGATCAAGTACAGCGCGTTGACTCCAATGCGCGCCATGCTCAGCGGCCCAGCCGCTGCAATGCTTCCCGTGCGGTACGGTTGGCTGGGTCGAGGCTTAATGCCCGGCGGTATTGCGCGGCCGCGCCCACGCCATTGCCCTGGAGTTCAAAGACGCCGCCGCGGTTCACATAAATCTGCGCGATACCAGGATCGATGGCCTGCGCCGTGTCCAGAGCACGCACCGCCTCATCCAACTTTCGCTGTTCTCCGTAGACGGCTGACAGGCCAACGTAGGCTTCCGCCAGCCACGGGTTCAACCGAATCGCGGCCATATATTCATCCGCAGCGTGGTCTTTCTGGCCAGCGCAGCTGAGCGCGTTCGCCCAATCCACCAGCAATCGGTAATCGGGCGCATCCAGGCGGGATGCTGCTTCAAATGTCGTGGCCGCGCGTCCGCAATTGCCCTCCTGATACTGCGCAAACGCCAGATGAAACATCGGACGCATCTTCTTGGGCGACTTCGCCGACGTATCCGTCCACAGCGCCAACGCGGAGGACCAGACTTCGGCGCGTTGATACGTCATCACGGTCGAGATTGTAAGGATCGCCGCGCCCGCCGCGATGGCCTGCTTCAGCTCCAGGCGGCGCAGTACCTCCAGCACCACCAGCGTGAGCCCGATGAACGGCAGATACATGCGGCGCTCGGCCATCACGTCGCGAATGGGCAAAAACGACGACGTCGGCGCAAGCAGCAGCAGGAACACGAACACGCCGTAAGAAGCGAGCAGCCATCGCTTGCGGCAAATCCACGCGGCGGCGGCGAGTGCAATCAACGCACCCAGCCCGAAGATCGCGCCGTGATCCATCGGTCCCTGCGAAATGGCGATATCAGGATCGACGTTCTGTCCATAGGGCAAAAAGAACAGGCGGGCGTAGATCCAGATCACGCGGCATTCGGTGAAGAAGTACATTAAGGGCGACAGATCCTTCATCGCGAAGCCCACCGAACTCGCACTGGCGAGCATCCTTGCCACCAGCAAGCCTCCGGCGACGCAAAGCGCGGCGAGCAGGCCGTAGAGTACGATGTTCTTGCGCCATCCGCCCCGCCCCCAGAAGAAATCCGTGAGCAGGAACAGCAAAGGCAGGGTCAGCGTATGTTCCTTGGTGCCGATTGCCGCGCCGAACAGCGCCACGATGGCCAGCGCGCGCGCGAGCACCATCTTTTCGCTGTTGTCGTAGAGAAACACGGCGAAGGCGGCGTAATAAAACAGCACGCTCAGCACGTCGGAGCGGCTGGCCACGTACGCCACCGATTCCGTCTGCAAAGGATGCAACAGGAACAGCGCGCCCGCGAACACCGCCAGAGCCTGCCGCTTGCGCCCTTCGACTCCAGCCCACTCAAGCAACCGCGCGGCAATGAACATCGCCAGGACCGATACCCCGAAATGCAGCAGCACGTTGACGGCGTGATAGGAATACGTCACCGGGCCGCTCATCGCGTAATTCATCCAGAAACTGGCCATCAGCAAGGGGCGCAGCGTGTGCAGGGCGTCGAAAAACGTGAAGCTGACGGTTCCTGGGTCGGCGTAGAACAGGTACTGATCGTCCAGCACGAAGGGTCCGCGCAGCGCCGGACCGTAAACTTCGAACACGATAAACAGAGCAGCCAGTCCTGCCGCCCAATACCACCAGGGAGCGCGAGGCGAGGCGGCGGCCGCTTCCGCTCGCTTATTTTCCCTTCGTTTCTGCTTCTTCATGGTGTCCCTGGCGGTATTCAAGAATGGCCAGACGTTGCGCCATGGCCACGTTGGAGTCTTTCAAATTGGAAATCATCATCGAGAGGCGAAACAGGACAAGGAGAAACAGCGCTCCAGCCACAACCAGGAGCGCCAAAGGCGCAGAAGCCGCACCGTCGATGCCCATCGCCTGGGCGATGCGGTCCAGCAACCCTCGCCACAGGGAAAGCGCCAGCAGCGCCAGGGCTGCCGCGAACCAGCTCACCGAATATTCGACGCGGATGTGCGCCCGGCGCACGGAGGCGAGCACCAGCAGGATCAGCAGAATGCTGAACGCGGCGATGACATGCTGCAGGCGCTCCACGCTAATTCCTCCTTCCTTCAAATTTCAGCACATTCACGAACACGCCGAGAAGGACGTGGACCATATAGTAGAGCGATTTTAGTGGCGTAATGGTGGTGCGTCCAGCCCGCCGCGGACGCATGCGGCACGGCACTTCCACAAAACGAAACCGCTTGCGCTGCAGCACCACGAGCGCCTCGATCTCCGGATACTCCAGTGGGAAACTGCGGCTGAACAGCGCCAGCGCCGTGCGGTTCACGCCGACGAAGCCGGAGGTTGGGTCGCGCACGGGATGCCCTAGAATCGGCCGCAGCACGGCGCGAAAAAACACGATCGCCGCCGCGCGAAAAATGCCCGAATGCCCGCCCGATCCATTAAGAAACCGCGACCCGATCACCATCTCGCACCCGCCCTGCTCCAGAGCCTCCAGGATCTTGGGGATATCGCGTGGATCGTGCTGCCCGTCGCCATCCACGCGGATCACGTAGTCGTAGCCCAGTTCGTAAGCCAGTTTGTAACCGGCCTGCACCGCTCCGCCCAGGCCCAGATGATGTGGCAGCGCCAGCACCTCCGCACCGGCGGTGCGCGCAGCCGCGATGGTGCCGTCGGAGGAACAATCGTCCACCACCACCACCGGAACGCCGGTCATGATGGCGCGAACTTCCTCCACTACGCCGCCCACCGCGCCCTCCTCGTTCAGCGCGGGGATGAGGATCATCAGGCGCCTCACAACTCCGCCACCTTTCGTACGGAAATGGTGTGCGCGCTCAGAAGAGCCCGAAATTCCTTCGAGCTCAACTTGCGGCTGCGGAAAATCCTGCGGCGTTCTTTCAGCAGATAAGGCGAACGTACAACGGTGGACACGAACGCGCGTACCACCAGAAACGGCAGCAGCCACGAGGGATGCGATTCGCGAAATTCCGCGGCCTTGCCCGTCCGCGCGGCCATATAAACCAGGTGCCAAAGGTAGCGCGCCACGCTATAAAGTGGCGCCAGCGCGAGCATCGAAAGCGGAAAGGTTTTCACCACGGTGTACAGCCGGTTGCGCTCCACATAATACGCCTTCAGTGCCGATGCGCGCCCAGCCGATTTCGAATATTCGTGATCCACAATCGCGCCCGCCACGTACAGGCCTTCCCATCCGGCCCAGCGCGCGCGCAACCCCAGGTCCGTGTCCTCGCAGTAAAGGAAAAAGTACTCGTCGAAGATGCCAATCTCGTCCAGCATCTTGCGGCGATAGAGCGCGGCCGATCCGCTGGGGAACAGCGTGTCGCTCGACGACGCGAATCCCGCCGGAGCCTCGCCGTGGCCTCTCTGCTTGCTCGACCCATCAAGCGCGATGCGCATGCCCGCCGAATCCAGCAGCCCCGTGCCCGCCAGCCGCACCTGCGATGCGAACATGCCCGCCTTGGGCTTGCTTTCGGCTGCCTTCACCAGCGCGGCGAGCCATTCGCGATCCGGTACGGCGTCGTCGTTCAACACCGCGATAAGAGGGCTGTCCGATTCGCGGATCGCGCGATTGATGGCCGCGCCGAAACCCATGTTGCGGGCGTTTACCAGCACGCGAATACGGTCGCCCGAGGCTTGCGCGCGTCCATTGCCGCTGTTGTCGATCACCACCACTTCAAACTTGGTGAACGTCTGCGCCTCCAAGGCGCGCAGGCATCCGGCGAGCGCGTCATCGGCGGCCAGGGTAGGAACGGCGACGGTTACCAGGGTGCCAGACAAAGTTTAATCCTGCAAGACCACAAGAGGATTTGGCGCCGCCTCGCCGTCCAGATCCAGATGTCGCGGATCCAGCAGCCGGCCCGTCTCCACGTTGCCCATCGCGGCCAGCAGCGTTTCGCGCAGATGCGGATGCTCCGCTTCCAGCCCGCCCAACAGATCGCGCAACGAGCGCCGCACCGTTCCCGTCCGCTGCGAACATCCGCAGGGAATCACCGGAGCGCCCATTTTCGCCGCATACTGCGCGGTTAAATCCTCATGTACGAACACCAGCGGCCGGATCATGCGGAAGTCTCTTTCCTTCGACCACGTGATCGCCGGCAATGCGCTAATGCGTCCATTGAACAGCGCGTTGCGCAAGAACGACTCGCAAATATCGTCCGCCGTGTGCCCGAACGCAATCACGTTCGCACCCATGCCGCGCGCGATGTCGAACACAGCGCGCCGCCGGTATCTGCTGCACAGATCACAGCCATGGTCCGGCTGTTCTTCCAGCAGTCGGAACGAAGGATTATCCCGGACATACTTATATTCGATGCCGAGCCCGCCCAGATATTCCTGCATCGGCTCGAAAGGAGCCAGGAATTTCCCCTGCTCCACCGTGAACGCGCACACGGAAAAATCCACCGGGGCGCGCTTCTGCAGTAACAGCAGCGCATCCAGCATGGTGAGCGAGTCCTTGCCGCCGGAAACAGCCACGGCAACGCGATCGCCGTCGCGGATCATCTTATACTTGGCGACGGCCTCGCCCACTTTGCGAAGCAGTGTTTTTTCCAGGTCCACGCTTCTATTTTGTCAGGAATCCGGAGTCGCCCGGCTTTCCCGCGTCGTAAAGACGATATTCGGTCTGCCCGAAGCCTCCCGCGCGCGTCAGCAAAACGGTGCCCAACGGGCTGTTTCCAGCCGCGATCAGCACCATGTGATGCTTGTTCATCGGATTCGCCGCGGCCAGCACCAGCGCGTCGTTTTCCGATGAATGATCCTTGCCGGCGAGCACAAACGCCGCGCCGTCATAGTCCAGTTTCAGCGCCTTCGCCCACCCGTTCAGCGCCGAATTGGTTTCCGGACGCCCGATGAACAATACATCATGGTCGACCAGTTCGCGCTCGCTCACTTCAAAATCCTTATAAATGCGCACCGCGCTTTCGAACTGATCGAGAAACTGCTTCTGCCACTGCTCCGCCGCGTAGCGATTGGCGCCCGCTTCCATCACCGTCCCGTAAACGATGATCGTCGAGCCAAGTTTGCGCCGCAGATCGGCCGCCGTATACATCGCGCCGTCACCCGTACCCGGCAGGCCTGTTTCGTTCAACCATTTTGCGAACAATCCGCTCTGCGCCGCTCCGGCCGCCGCCACGAAATCCGACGCATGCACCGTCTTCGTCGTGTTCTTGTCGAAAAAGTCCTTCATCAAAGCGTAGAACGCATCGTCGCCGATGGCATGACGGAGCGCGTCCAGCAGCAACACTCCCTTCGCCTCGGCCAGCGTGTGCCAGTTCGACGACGTGGTAGACGACACCAGCTTCGCCAGCGTCTGTTCGCCGTCCAGCACTGCCCCGCGATACTGCGCACGAAATGCCTCCAGCATCTTCGCTTCGTCCTTCGCGCCAAGGACCGAATGATAAGCCGTCGCGCCCGCCGTCAGCCACACATCGGCGTCGGAGGCAGGCAGAATCCAGCCTTTCCAAAGTTTTTCGTTTGACGCGGAAGCACCGCCGCGGCCGCGCCGTCCCCCGCGGCCACCGCCGCCTTCCTCCGTCGAAGCCTGTTCCTTGATCGCTGACGCTTTCGGCGCCCCATCCAGCAACATCTTAATAGCGTCCGCCGCATGCCCCTGGAACAACCGGTAGCCCGACGAATACAGGCCGTCGTTGCCCCCGAACTGTTCCTTCTGCATCGCCGACGGCACCCATTCCCGTTGGTTCGGCTTGCCGAACAGAGCCCACATCATCAGGCGATTCGCCATGTCCGAATTCGTGATCTTCGCATCCATTGTGGTCGAGCTCACCAGCGGAGCCGTGCGGAACGCCAGTGCCGCGAACCCCTCGTCCATCTTGCCCTTGTACTGGCGATACATCTCCTGCCACTTGATGTCGCGGCTCGCGGGAACAAACGGCAAATCCTCCGGCTCGCCCTTCGGATCGGGCGCGTACTCCAGGCGCACATTCAAATCCTTGGCGTTGTTGCAGCCCCAATAAAAGCCCTCGGTACCGCCGAACCATTCGTTCTTCGCGCTGCTGTACAGCCTCGTCTTATAGGTGCCCAGCTCCAGCATCGCGATTTCATTGGTGCGTCCGTCGCCGACGATCCATTCATTGGTGTACAGCCCGTTGTTCTGCTTTGTCAGCAATTCCGCAACCTTCTGCACGCTATCGCCGTACTGAATCGCCTTCCGAGCCCGATACGCCACCGGCGTCCCTTCGCGATTGAACGGGCTCTGCCGGATCGTGGTCTCCGTTAGCACTACGCCCAGGTCGTTCTGATACCAATCCGTGCCGCTCTGGATGCCTCCGGGATAGCTCTGCATCAGCACGCGGCGGCCTTCCGTCGGCACGACGTCCAGCATGATGTTGGTCTGCTCGGCCAGCGTAAGGGGCCACATGGTCACATGGCCGATGATCATCTTTCCATCGCGCGTGGCCTTGCCCGTCGCCGCGAACGCGCTGCACCGCGCCGTCACCGGAACGTCGGTCTTTGCCGGATCGTAGCGGGGCCGCACCAGGCTCAAGCCCTCCAGGCCGCTGGGCGTCATCGGCATGGCCGAATTCAGCTCGCCCAATTCCGTGATGGTGTTCAGCGTCACCACGTCGATCAGGTCGATCGTGCGGCCATTCACCTTCGCGCCCGCCGCCGCTGCGCCATCGGCGATGCCTTTCATCTCCGTAAGAATCTCTTTGTCGAAGCCGCGCAGGAACAAGGCGTTCGCCACCGTACGGCCGTTATCCCACGCCGTGCGCTTCGACCGCGAATCGAGCTGCGAGGCGCAGCGGTCGATATACAGCTCAATCTCATGCGCCAGCAGATAACCGTGCTGATAGCCGCGATCGTAAGGCGCGCCTTCGATATGCACATACAGCCAGCCTCCGCGCGGATACCGGTACGCCGGGCCGAACGACCGCAGCGTTGCTTTCTGCGGCAACACCGGCGATTGCGCCACTTCCTCAATCGAAATTCCCTCGAACCATGCCTTGCCAGAAAACGCCCCGCCGCCCGCGACGTTCAGCACCACCTGATCGTCGGCGCGCGTGGCCATGAAGCGCAGATTCACCCGGGTCCAGCCGTGGCTTCCGCCCAGCGATTCCGAATGCACGTCCCAAGGCATCGACGCCATGCCGATGGAGGCGCCCGTCGCGATAGGCGAACGGTCCGTATCATGCACGTCTACTTTGTCGGTGCGCACCCAGCCCGATAATTCGTAGCTCTTGCCGACGGTTAAAGTAACCGGCGCGGAAAGCACATAAGCGTCAGAGACGCCGCCGTTCGGCTCCACACGCAGCGACGCGCGTCCGTCGCGCTGGACTTGCGAATCCTGCGCCGCGATTCCGCGCTGCGCCTGCCAGTGCGCCGACGCGTCAAACGATGCCTGATACGGAGGCGCAGCAAAAAGCGCCGGAACAAACAGCAGAGCAAGAACGATTTTCCGCATGCCTGTTATTGTACGGTAAACGGAACGTTTTACCGTGCCCAATTTGCGAATCCGCAAGCGGACACGGTAAAAATTGCCGACATTGCCCATTCGAATAGGGCCTTTGCGAGAGTCCTAAGGAAAGACCCTAATCGAATCACGAGTTTTGCGTCCAGCAAGGGGAGTGGCGCGGCAGTTGCATCGCTGTCGTGTATCAGATCCTCCGATCAAGGACTCCACCCTATGAAACAAATGGCTCACGTCTTTTGGCCCGGCGCCATTCTTCTCTCACTCATCGTGATGGTCTTTGTGGCAGTGGCCATTTTCCGAGGCCTGCGCATTCCCCAATGCCAGACTTGCGGCGCGGCGAAGGTCCGGCCATCCCGCGGGCTCGGACTCTTGGACGCGATCGGCTCTCTGCTGCTGATCCAGACGTACCGTTGTTCGGGCTGCCTGGTTCGGTTTCACGCCATCCGCCTGCCTGGACGACCCCGGCCGGCAAAGGTAGCATTACGCGCTCCACAACCAGCCAATCTGGGCCAAGTAGTCTCTGTCGACAGCGAATAACGCATGGCATGAAAAAACCGGGCGCCATTGCTGGCCGCCCGGCTGTACTGCACGCTTCATTTCCTAACCACTGCGCACCTGACTTCTGTTCAAGCAACCTGCTGTGTCTTTAGAAACAGGTTCATCTGATCCTTCAAATGCAGCTTGAGCTTCTTCAAGCGGTGTTCCTCGGCCTGTTCCTCATCGGACAGGTGCGATTTCGCTTCCAGCGCTTCCAGTAGCTTGTGATACTGGGCATGCTGGGTAGCAAGCGTGCGGAACTCCTCGCTCGTCGCCATCAGGTGCGCCTTTAATTCTTCTTGATTGGTCTCCATCTACGGCTCTCCTTTGTAAGGGAATGCCACGCCGAGTCTTTTGGTTGGGATTTGGTTCGGGCTCGGTGGGTTCGTTTTTATCGACACGGATTTTCAGCTTCCAGCCGGTCACCGACGGCCGACTGTGCATCATGACGATATCATGAAATAACCTTCATGACAATAGCCGCCTCTGATGGGTCGTGATAGTAGTTCTCCCGCCTGCCGCTCAAGCAAAACCCCAGCGACTCATAAAGCGAAATCGCCGCCCGGTTCGATTCGCGCACTTCCAAAAACCACTCCCCTCGCCGGCCGTATAGCGCTGTTTCGACAAGGATTCGACCGATTCCAGTGCGGCGCGCGGAGGGCGCGACCGCGACGTTCAGGATTTCGTGTTCGCCGGGCGCGGTGGCGCGCGCCACCAGGAATCCGCGTACCGTTCCCAGCTCGTCTGCAACGATGCACTGGTGCTCCAGATAGCTTTCGGGCGGCCACTGCGAGGCTTCCTGGGAACCGATCTGAATCGCGGCGATCATCGGCAAATCCGCCACCGTCGCGGCGCGAATGTCCAGAGCCACGCCGGCGGCTTCGCGCAGCAGAGCGCGCTGCTTCAGGCCGATCGCGCGCCAGTCGAACCGCGCTTCCACATGGGCGCGTCCCGCTGCCGCGATCTGCTCCCGGAGCGCGCGGTCGTGGAGCAGCTTCGCGATTCCTTCGGCAAACGCCGTGGCCGTGTCGGCGATCCACACGTTCCCGCCATGCTCCGCTCCTAGCCCCGCACAGCCAGTGGACGTGGATACCACCGCACGGCGCATTGCCATCGCCTCTAAAACCTTGACGTTGGTTCCCGCCGATTCCAGCGTAGGCACCACCACGATGTTCGCTCCGTTATAAAGAGGCCGCACGTCGGAGACGAACTCCAGGATCGTCAC
>Ga0075029_100002319_pt1 | contig 10805 bp, 3 predicted proteins | sample LitLauG_LLR_2013_FD_71391 | JGI IMG/M metagenome (GOLD analysis project Ga0075029, IMG submission 71391) | Freshwater sediment microbial communities from North America - Little Laurel Run_MetaG_LLR_2013 | ecosystem: Environmental > Aquatic > Freshwater > Creek > Sediment | place: USA...
GAGCAAATCATTGCAAACATTCAGATTTTGACAGATGCCATTCAGAAAGCAGACGCTGAATCCATTATGGCAGCCGTAAACAAGCTAGCTTACCTTTTGTGCTTGATTGAGCAGTTGTTCTCTTTGCTTCTAGCTATTGCAGCAATCCTTGCTGTCATCAAACCACTACTATCTATTTCTGGAATAGCTTCGTGTTCTTCTTCATCTGATTGCTGTACCGACGATTACTGCCCACCCTTTGTAAAGGGAGCGCCAGATGGACAGGTATCTCAAACCGGAAGATTGATTTACCTCAGTCAAATCTCAGCATCAACAGAAGGCTTGCCAGCAATATTTGGTACACTTCCAAACATTGACTTCTCGCTGAGACATGAGTCTTGGCAGTTTGTAGATACAAACCCACCAGGATTCAAGTTCCTTGACATCATCACGCCTTCACCAAACTACGGATTTATCTATTGGCCAGATAACGACATTTATCCAGCATCATCCAATCTAACGAGAGTCCCATACACATTGGATATGACGTTCAAGCTAGATCCTAGATTCTTTGGTAACCCAACAGATTCTAACGGACCTCAAACATTTTGGGTTAAGGATGTAATTGTTTATCAGAAGCCAACAGAGAATCCTATGTCCTGGAACAACGGCACAGAAGTTACGGACCCTGTTTCTGGAGCTTTGATGTTGGTTGGCGGCTTAGTATCAAGTGTTGCTGCAGATGGCTATCACCCATACTACATCAACGGATCACAAGCAACACTACAGACACTTGTACACAGACCACCCAGCACTGGAGCAATTCCAGCAGTAGATGATGGGTATTCAATCTACAATGTACAATACCACTTCAAGCCAAATCACCCAGTACTGATCGACAAGAAACTCATCACACTGATGTGTGCACCTGATGCAGCTGCAGAAGCAGCTGTGGTTGGAGCTGAGTATAATGACCTAAGATCTGCACTGGATAAGGTTGGACCTCTTCCAGATGTTGGAACGCTTACTCCAGATAGGACAGATGGAACAGGTGCTCTTGGTTGTCTTGCGAGAGCTTTGACGAAGTTCCGTCAAAACCTAAACGTAGAATCTGCAGCTGTGTTTCAATCAGAGTCAACAGCTTGTTTGAATGCTTTGAAGAAAGAAGCTACGGATTATTATTGTAATGGTGTAGCTGCCACAGCAGATCGTTTCACGTCCGATCTTGAGCTATCTCCAGAGATCCAGTTTATAGACGAGTACATTGGGGTTACAGTTCGCTTGAGAGATAAAACAGGAACACAATTGGGTGTCGGAGTATCAGCTGACATAGGTGCTTGTTTGGCTAAGCTGGTAACATCACAAGTAACACTTGGATTGATAACTCCATTCGAATACGATGGATACGGAGCATTCACGGCAAAGCTAACATCAAAGGTTGCTGGAACTGGTGAGCTTAGAGCTTATGTTTCGAAAGAAATCTTCTCTAAGATAATCAACAGAGATAATGTGAATGAGCATTCTCAAATAGTTGATCGTGTTCTTCCATACGAGTTCGTGGATCATACATCTCTTGTTTACCGTCGCGACCAGGGCGATTCCTTCAAGATTCGTTTCGGTCCACCAGACGTGGCGGAGGATGGTACCAATGGCTAATCCTAAACCTCAATCTGCTGGCGAGGAAAGGGCAGATTACGTTCTTGATGATTATCAATCCGTAGATATGGATATTGGGTCCATTGTAAAGAAATACATAAACCCAATAGATATTTACAGATCTCACGTCTCTCCAGCATCAACTGGTACACTAAAGCAGAGCGGCCTTACATCCTCTCAAAACGTACAGGAAAGTAGATGTTCTGCATTCTACAGAGTCCTTGGACTCCCTGTTATCGCACCAAATGGTAAGTTCTATTCACCTGGATTCAACCCACTTACTACAAAGAAAGGTCCAAAAAGACCAGATGTTTTTGGAGCTATTCCAGGTGATATTAAACAAGCATTTAGCAAAAGAGAGACAGCATCAAGGACAAACTATTCTACATTCGCTAAGTCTAATTTTGATGCATCTATATTATCTATGTGTTTATCTGTTCCAAATGGTCAACGTACATTTGGTTTCTCTGATAAAGACAAAGACAAGATCAAGTCACTAAAGACAGTACCTCCTCAGATAGAGGAGATAACAATAAGAGAATTGTACATAACAAGTAGGTTCAAGAAAAGAGATGGTTCAAATATTGATAACATCAATACATCAGTTTACCATCCTCTTGCACCTTTTATGACAGATCCTGTTATAGATGCTAATCTAGATCCAAAATCTGGAACTAGATCTGTTATGATTGGCTCTCCATTTCTAGATCATAAAGACTTAGAATATGAAAAGAATCAATACTTGAAGCGTCCAGGTTTGGAGTTTGTTCTTAGGCTTCGTCTTCGTCAACAGAAATTATTGGAGCAAACTGGCGCAACTTTGAGTTCAATATCTCTGGAAGCTTTTGCTGCAGATGTTCCCAAAGACAACCAGCGTGAGATTGCGGCAGCACTTTCTGACGTTGGTGTTGACCAGGCTGATGTTGATAAAGCTCTGAAGGGTGCTGGTAAGGTAGAACTGTACACACTGAATGATCTGGTAAAGACGTACAAGTTCTTAATCCACACTTATGTTCAGAATGTAAATATCATAGAGAATGTGAGTAAGAAAATCATTTGGATACCTTTGTGTAACGAGGGTGGTCCAGAAAAGGGAACTGAAGTTTCTACCACATTCATCCTTCCAAAGAGATTTCTAGATGTTTGGGAACTTGAGAAAAGAATCACGCAACTAGAAACAAAATCCTCTATTGCTAAGCAACAGGTTTCAATAGGAAAATCTGCAGATTGTAAAGACCTTGCTTTCTCTGACTTCACAATTTCTGAGTTCAACAATGTTGGAAACACATTCGATGATCCTCTGAAAGAGGCAAAGGCAGAGAGGGATACGCTAGAGGCGAATGCTTCTAATGCTCTAAAGGTAATTGAGCTTGTTTCTGGTGAGGTTTCAGGGCTAGGACTTGTAGATATTATAGCTGTGTACATGTCATTGTGGTCTTTGGATATCAATGTTCTGTTGAACTTGATTGATGATGATGCTGCTGAAAGATTAAATGATATCGCTGAGTTAAGTACAGCTAAAACAGAGGAAAGAGTAAAAAAGCCAGGTGATCCTTTGTCTGCGTATGAAGCTTTTGCAGATCGCGTTCAGACAATACTTTCGTATGCAGATAGGCTTTACCTGAACGAACTTCAACAGCCATCGGAAAATGATGGTGGTGATGTTCCTCGTGATGGTACGTCAATTTAGGAGAATCATGTCATTTGACCTAAAACTTTTTGGTGGAGATCTTGTAATCAAGAATGGAGACTTTGATACCGTCGAAGATGCGGACAAGCTTGTTCAAGATGTGTTGAAGCTTGTGAGCACGCAACTTGGTACGAATCCATTCTTCCCTGGGTATGGATCTCCGTTAGGTCAGGCTATGGTTGGTCTCCCTTATGAACAGGAATTCATTGAGGATGTGGCTACTCAACAGCTGCGAGCTTCTCTAGAGCGTCTACAAGACCTACAGCTTGATCAGGTAAAACAGAATCAGATTGTAACACCTGATGAACAGATTGCAGCATTTCAGGATATTAAAGTTGCTCAAGCGATAGATGATCCAAGATATTACATCGTGAATCTGACAGTTATCTCGAAAGCCTTTCAGAGAATTCCAGTTACATTTGCCGTTGTTTCAAATTGAACAATGCATTTTCCCGCATCTGGGGAGTGACTGGATATATGCTATTTTGTAGCTTTTTGAGGTAACATGGTTAGGGTTCGGACTGCCAATGACATAACTCTTAGCATCCTAGATTTTTATAGAACCGCGCAACCTCAGCTTGATTTGAAGCCTGGTCAAGTTGCTCGGGATCTTCTGGTTGATGGACAAGCCGTACAACTTTCTCAGTTGTATGATGAACTATTGCGTGTACAAGGTGCACAATCACTTCTCCTTTCTCTTGGCTCTGAGCTTGATGCTGTTGCCTCAAATTATGGCGCTTCCCGTAGACAAGGATCAAAAGCTTCTGGTATTGCTTTGCTCACATTCAATACCATTGAGGCAGACATACCAATCATTAAAGGATCTATTCTAACAGCGTCTAATGGTGCATCATTCACAGTCAATAACTCACAGACAGTTTCCGTCATCAACAAAAATACGTACAGAGCAACTGCCTCAAAGTACCAGGCTGCACTAGACTTTGTGGGTATAAAAGACCAATATGCTGTTGCTGTAAGTGTATCTGCTACATCTTCAGGTATTGGTGGAAACATATCTTCGTATGCTTTGAACACATCGTCAATTCCTGGTGTATCTGGAGTCACGAATCCAAATTCATTCTCTGGAGGATCTCCAGCAGAGGACGACTCAACATTCAAGAGAAGAATCCTTAGTATTTTCTCTGGAGCGAACACAGGTACAGAGACTGGGTACAAGAATGTTGTACTTGGAGACTCGGATGTAGTTGATGCTATTGTAGTAGGTCCTGGCGATCCACTAATGACTCGTGATGGTACTCAGGTTTACACAGCACCAGATGGTACCAAAACAATCACATCAGAAGGAACTGGTGGTAAGGTAGATATTTACGCGTACGGATTCCGTCTGAATCAAGTGCTGGACTCTTACATCTACCTTGATAAGTCAAACAAAAACGACCCAACAGACCCATCAAATGACTTTGTTCTTGGACAGATTGCATCTGATGCAAACAAGACTGTTTCCAGAAAGAGAATTGATGACATAACAAACCAGCAACTACCATCACAGCCAGTAACAAACATTCTGAGTGTTTCAGGATCGTCTTCTGGATCTAATTTTAGCGCTAGGTCTGTTGACTCATTTGGTCTTGTAACAGGAAATTATGTACTTGTATCTGATACTGGAGCTTATGCTGGGTCTCCATGGGGCTTTGATCGCTTGCACTGGATTGACGATAGAATCAGAAACTACCCAGAAGACATCACAAAAGGTAAGTTCAACTCACAGGACTCTACTGGCTTTTCTGACGTAACTCTTATAGATAGCATACAGCAGAATATCCAGGTCACCAATGAGAACTCTGTCGTAAATCCAAAGGACAGGTCTTCTATACAGCTATCTCACTACCCTCTCACATCAGTAACCCGTGTATTCAATCAGACAACTGGAGAGAGGTATGTAGTTGCCAATCAAAATCCAGATGGCGGATCTCAAAACACAACTGGTAGAATCATCATATCTGGAAGCACACTACCAGCTGTAAGCGATATCCTTCAGGTAGATTACATCTGGTTGTTCAATTACGATTCAAACTGGGACTTTGACAATCGTTCAACCTCAAACAACATCAGAACAGCCCTAGACTCTATTGACTGGGGTTACTCAAACGATGTCCGAAGAGAAGAAGTTGTCGTTCAGGCATCTGGTACGCAAGAGATATTGCAAGTAACTCACCCGGTGAATGCCGTTGTTTCTGTAAACACATTCACAGAAGAAAGTAATCTTGTAGTCACTCTCATATCAAATCGTTTGGCCATCCTGGTAGGATCTAAAGTGATAAACGTTATCACTGTTGTTCGCTCAGATGGTGCAGAACTATTTACTACAGGTCAGGATAACGGATCTTTCTCCGCATACACAATCTTCCTTCCAACTGATACAATTGCTAAGGTTGGTGATGTTGTATCTGTAAGATATAATGCATTTGACCAGTTCACAGTCAATGGAGTATCAGGATCATTTAGCGATAATATCATAACGCTTTCGCCATCAACATCAATAGTTCCTGGTACAATTGTAGAGGTAAATTACCTAGCTGATATTCGTCAGCTACTACCAGCAACAACTATCTCTGCTCTTCCTGTTTTTAGATACGCAAACTCCTTCCAAAACTCAGCATCTGGTGTGTTTGGAACACAGCCAACAACTCACATTTATGGCCCTCCAACATCTGTAGCTACAATACCAACACCACCCATTGTTAGAAACCTCAGAAGAGCACCATCAAGACTGAAACTCACTATTGCTGGTACCATTTCTCCAGGTGTTCTAACAGTTGCAGGAACATCTATTCAAGGTGTTTTCAATGGAGTTTTCACAGCTACTGCAAATGGTTTGACACATGACTTGTCAGCCCTTATCAGAACTGCTCTTGGACTAAACTCAAACCAATCAATCCCATCAAATGTAGGGATTATAAGACTTATATCATTCAACAAAGTACAAGTATACGGAAATGAAATAATCTCTGTACTAAAGAAATACGATGTATTTGGATATGAGTTGCTAAATACTGACTTCTCAAAAGCAGAGTCTGTCAAGAATACAGCCCTTACTCCAAAGCAAATCAAGCTGCCAAACACGGTAAACAACAACGATTCACTACCAGCGATTGGGGACAAGATTGCTGTAACATTCTACATATCAAAAACCTCAGATACAGAGAATGTTGCATTCTCAAAGTCTGGCTCGCTATACACTCAGAAGATCTTTGCGTTCGTAGATTCGGTTTCAATATCAAACGGATTTACTTCAGGTGCTTCTCAGTCAGCCACTCTCACGATAACACCTCAGAACCAGCCAGCTCAAGGAACAAGATACACATCATATTATGACTACATTGCTCCAAAACCAAATGAGCGAATCACTATCACGTACAACATGAACTCAGTGATAACTGATAATACATTTGCCATTGAAAGAGCGAGACCAATTGGAGCGGATGTTTTGGTTAAGGCAGCTATACCAATCAGGGTAAACATAAGTCTAGCAATTGTTGTAGAGAAGGGGTACGAAACATCATCAACAGTTGTTGCACAGAACGTAACAGATGCCGTTACACAATCTTTGAACTCACTTACACTTGGAACGGTAGTTGACCAGTCTGACTACATAAATGTAGCTTATAGAACATCAGGCGTAGACCGTGTAAGGGTACTTGCATTCAATGTGGATGGAGCTGTTGGTCAAGTGCTTAGCATTCAAGCACAGAAGAATGAGTACATTGTAGCTAATAAGGTAACCGTAACTGTTGAGAGTAGATAAATATGGGAAACCTCAGAATACTTGACATAAACGCGTCAGATTCCCGAACAATCAAGGTTAGGTTTTCTAGTCCGTTAGCACAAGATATCGGAACTTCAAATGTTCAGATTACATCTGAGACCTTGAATGTCCCTGATATTGAGGTTCGTATTGTCTCTGCAATAGAAGATATTCTGATAATACAGACACTCCCACATACTCCATTTGCTCGTTACAAAGTTCTTTTCAGATCCACATCTGGTGTTAGATTCCGTTCTTTAGATGAGACACAGTTCCTTATTGAAGATGACAGATCTAATGTTGTCAGTATTCTAGGCGCTGAGAATGACTACAATCCTACTCGTGACCAGTTCGTACTTTACCTTGGTGGTCAGAAATCTGTTTACAACCTAGAACGTGAAACGGTTGTTAGAACGATACTAAACCAAACATCTGACCTTCTGAATAGAGCAAGGGCAGATATTCGCCAAGCGAAGACATCAAATTACCTTGAAGTTGCAATCAATGATGAAAGAAAGACCAGAAGGTTTGGTCCCTGGGATCGTCTTCTACAGGAAGGTGCTTTCCAGGTTTTGAGAGTTGGCAAAGGTCCAACTAACGAAGTAACTCCAGGCGTAATTGCATTTGATTCGTTTCCAACAGATCCTGTTACACTTCAAAGACAAGTAGTTGAAAAAGAGACTTTGGTTCTTGGATATGGTGCTGGAACTTACAATGATCTAGTTCTAACATTAAAGCATAGACCAGTAACTAAGCTAACATCTGTTCAAATTCAATATGAATCTGGTGAGGTGTTTGATTACAACATAAGGTATCATGGATACCAAATCAAAGACCCAAAGTACGACACTCTGTATGGAAGAAGATTCATAACTCTTGACGATAATCAGATCAAGCTCTCAGATGACTTGAAGGATGATCCATCTTTTGTAACCCCAGGAGGAATTGACAAGATTATAGTAGGGTATGAATACAAGTCTTTGGGGCGTGTAATTGATGGGTACTCTGTAAATGTAGTAGAGATTGTAAATGTTGTTCGTGATCCTGCACCAGCACTTACAACAATGTTTTCTCTACCAAACGCTCCTGTAGTAACGGCAACTGACTCTATTCCAACATCAGGTGGAATACAGTTTCTAGACCCTTACTCAGAGACACCATTCCGCAGTGTACACCCTGCATTCGTCAGAGAGATACCTTACAGAGAAGGTGGATTACCAAGCTTCCAGGGTGAGTACTCTGTTGACTATGCAACAGGACGTGTGTTTGTTTATGGAGCAAGTACGCATGATGGTACTGGATTCATGCCTCCAGCTATGACGTATTACTACAGAAAGACATACGTCCCAAGACTAGACTACACATATGTTCCAGAGTTTTTGGATGTTGTAGCATCTCCGCTTAGAGACCTTAGATACAAGACTGCAAAGATAAACTACAATTTTGAACAGACATATGTTCCTGGTATTGATTACAATGCAAACGTACACGTTGAGTCAAGAGATGAACGCGTTGCTAATCGCCTAGCATCACTCGATTCCGTTTACACACTAAACTCTCCTGTAACTGATGTTTTCCGCATCTTCAACGAAACTACAGGCGAGCTTTACAAACTAAGAAGATTCAATGATTACAGAATTTTCTTTGACTACAGAATTCCCCCAAAGATTCTAGGCGTAACACATGAAAGAGTAACTTTCACAAGCATCTTGAATGAGCCTCTCATACTTGAAAAAGAAAGCGTCAATACTCTTGGTACTAGAGTTCTGAAATTCAGACTACTGAACCAATACATCGTATCAGGAACAGAAGATGTTCTTGGTTCTTCATTCAATTCATCTGTATCGTTCTCACAAACAGATGTGTTCAGTCATGAGCTGTACTATGATTATCAAGAGCTTAGTGAAGTAACAAACATAAACAGATTGATGGTTGGTCAATATCAGGTCAACTACCGAGATGGAATCGTTTATGTTGGTGTATCTGGAACTCAGAGCTTGAATGTTGGTACAGTATCATACAAGAACTCAGTAATTTATCCTCAATTCCCTCACGTGATATCCGTATCACAGCTATACACATCTATAAATGCAAACTACCCACCATCTAAAGTTTTGGATTATGATTCTTTTGGAGAAGCTAAGATTGTTCCAATCCCAACTCTTCTAGATTACTCTGACGAAAGATTCCTAAACAAAGATCAGACAAATCCTTACGTATTCTCTGACGGTACAATAACTGTAACGGATGATATCAAGGATTTGCGTGGTGTGTATGACGTTTTCGATCTGAACAACAATTCTGTTCCAACTAACTTTGCGGAGTCAGTAAGCACTTCTGCAAACATAATTACACTTGACAATATTGGCGTTTACAAGAGTGTTAGAACGGTAATAGGTCCAGGATTGATTGTAACTGTACCATTCATATCTCCTGGTGTTGAGATTGGAACAGCACAGGGAGTAATACGAGTCACAGATCAGACCAACTTACTTGACGGATACGAGAGTATAACAGGAAACAATATACAGCTTTCTGTTTCCTCTGGAGCGGTAGTTGGAGATGTTGTCGATGTAAGGTACTCTGTTGTTCTAAATGGTGCGTCAACACCTGTTGTTGATTACAACAGGGGTGATTTGTATGTTGACTATACATACCTAGCAGATGAGCTTCTGATTACGTATGAATGGGGAGATAACGTAATTGACTTCAGGCAGAGCAATACTCTAGAAGAGAATGATACGTACTATGTATCATATCTTGTTGGAGCTTTGAGGAACTCTCTTCTAGAGAATTTTGGCTCTCTAGTAAGAATAGATGCGTTACATGTCTTTGATGAGCAGCTAGACCGCGAAATATACCGTGATTTGGTCCAAGGTGCTTTGCAGACATTTACGCAAGGTCCAACGATTCCTGCTATGAAGCAGTTGATATCTCAGGTAACACAGATTGATCCAAAGATTATAGAGGCTCAGTTCTGGTCTTTGGCTGTTTCATACCTTGATAAAGAGAAAGCTTCCGTTATTGGAAACCCATATCTAACAATGGGTACCTTTGACCAAGGATTGGCTGTAAACGAAAGGGGAAGTGGTGTATCAATACCAGTATCCAACAACCTAAGGCTGGAAGAGGGCACACTAGAAGTGGCTGTAATTCCAGAATGGGATGGAATTGATAACGATGCAACGCTAACTTTTAATATATTGAAGGATGGGTATGTTGTTCCAGCTGAAAATATCTACATTGGTGCAAAGTCTTACAACCCAACACTAGATGATAAGAACAACTTCTCCATAAACAGAACGGATGTACACTCTCCAGAGGGTCTGCCAGCACTGATTTTTACAAAAGTTGGTATATTTATCTATTACGATCCAGATAACAAGCAATGGAAAGTCCTTGCTAAGGATGTTCCTGGGGTAAGTGGACCTGTATACACTGGAAACATCAAGACTTCTGGTGCGTTTTACGATGTAAAGTTCATACCAAACCTTGGAGAGCTAAGCGATGTTCTTAGGTCTGGTATTACAAGCGTTGATTTTGAGTTCCATTTGGATTATTATGATACTGGATCTAATGCGGATGGATACGGCACCACTGACGGATACATTCCTGGGTATTCCTTTGATGGAATCCAGTTTATGTCTGATGACAAGCACTACTTTTTCGACTTTGGAAGCAACGAAAACCAAAACAGATTCTCTTTGTACAAAG
>Ga0075029_100002321_pt1 | contig 10800 bp, 6 predicted proteins | sample LitLauG_LLR_2013_FD_71391 | JGI IMG/M metagenome (GOLD analysis project Ga0075029, IMG submission 71391) | Freshwater sediment microbial communities from North America - Little Laurel Run_MetaG_LLR_2013 | ecosystem: Environmental > Aquatic > Freshwater > Creek > Sediment | place: USA...
ATCGATTGGTAAGCCATCGCGCGAGGTTTCCTCGGCGGCGGTGTAAAGGTAGGGCATGAGCCGATAACGTTCCTCGATGAAGCGGCGCCGAATTGCCTCCTGTTCCGGACCGTCAACCCAGACCTCATGCATCCGGGTGCCCTTGGCAGAATGGATGCGGAAGATCGGCTGGAAGGCCGCAAACTCCACCCACTTGGTCAGCAATTCGGGCGAAGGTGAACCCGCAAAGCCGCCGACATCCGCGCCACTGAGCGCAAATCCGCTTAAGCCGAGATTGACGATCTGTGGGACAGTCATGCGAAGGTGATTCCAGGTTGAACTGTTGTCTCCGGTCCAAGTGCTGCCATAGCGCTGGCCGCCGGCATAGCTGGCGCGGGTCATCACAAAGGGCCGCTCGTTGGGCCTTAAAACGAGTTCCCCGTCAAACGTGGCGCGAGCATTCTCCAGGCCGAAGATGTTGTGAATTTCGAGTTCAGTGGCCGTGCGCTTTCGGAAGCCGGGTTCATCGATGCGGCTTTGAATGTTGTCTGGCATTGTCTTTCCGGGAGTTTCGAAGACCGCCGGCTCGTTCATGTCGTTCCAGAATCCGGAAACGCCATCATCGATGAAAGTCTTGAAGAGCGAACCCCACCATTGCCGTGTGCGCGCCTGGGTGAAATCAGGGAAAACGGCATCTCCCGGCCACACCTTTCCGACGTACGTAGAGCCGTCGGGGTTCTTGACGAAGTGATCACCAGCGGCGCCAGAATCGTAGGGAGCGTAGCCCACTCCAGGCTGCTTTGCAACGTGAAGGTCGGTAATGACAACCAGCTTGAACTTGTCGTTCGTGAGATCCTGCACCATTCCCTTGAAGTTCGGGAAAGCCTCTTCGTTGACAGTGAACGGCCAATTCTTGTGCTGAAAATCGATATCGAGCCAAAGCACGTCCGTTGGAATGCGATCCTTGCGCAGCCGATCCGCGATCTCTCGCAACTGTGACTCCGGGAAGTAGGAGTAGCGGGACTGCTGAAAGCCGAGCGCCCACAAAGGAGGCAAGGGCGTGGCTCCGGTAAGCCAGGACCATGCGGTGACGACCTGCCTCGGTTCCGGGCCGTAGATAAGGTAGTAATCGATGGGACCGTCGAGTGCGCCGAAGGTGTATTCACCGGGGTCTGAGTGGCCGAAGTCGAAGTTGGACCGGAAGGTGTTATCGAGAAAGACACCGAGCGTGCGTCCATTGCCTACATGCAGAAAGAACGGAATGCTCTTATAGATGGGGTCCGTCGACTCCTGCCACCCAAATGCATCGGTGTTCCACATGGTAAAGACTTCACCTGAACGATCGAGCGGTCCCGGTTTGTCCCCGAGACCGAAGAAATGGTCGTCATTTCCCCGCTGCTTGCTGACGGTGAAGTGATTGCCTTCCCACCGAACCGGGCCTGCGTCCTTCTGCAATACATTTCCAGAAAGGTCGGAGACCGTTAGCTCCAAATGCTCATCTATAAAAACTCGAAGGACGCGAGTGGCGAACCCGTGAGGCTCAGATGCAACCGATACGCTGTTTGTTCGAGACGCTGGCAAAACCGCCCATGAGGCGTCTTCCGGAACGGCATCGCCCTTCCAGATGCGGACTCGAAGAATGTCGTCTCTCAGCGCTTCGACCGCAATTGTCGTTCCTCCGGCTGTGGCAGTCACGCCATGAGGACCGGCCGAGATCTGTTGCGCGACAACCGGACATCCCCCGAAGAACAATACGGACGCAAGCATACAGACGTCGATTCGAGCCATTCGCATTTGTCCACTCCTCCCGATTCACGGGCTGCCTTCTGCGTTATCCGCGTTCATTGCTTCCCCGCGCTTCAGGCTGCAGATGCATAAGTTCCAGAGGGCGTTTGGAACAGTTTCTGCCGCGGATGGAAGTCTGCGGGGAAAACAGGGATTCAGACGACCCCCTTACCTTCCACAACATGTAAATACCGATTTGGAGCGAGGTTGCTGAGCTTCTCAATGTGCTTGCTGGGGGCCGGCCAGTGAATCTCCACCTCGTCAACGTGAGTGGCATCGCCGATTCCAAAAACCTCGCGAGGGTCGTGCGACGAAAGATAACTGCCGCCGTTGTTCTTGAGCCGCGTCCTTGCCGTTCCGCCGGCTTTCACCATGATGCGCGCGCCAATGGCGTCGCGGTTGCAGGTGACGCCTTCCAACTTCAAGCCCAGCCAGTTGTTCCCCTTGGCGGCGTTATTGTGAAGGAGAACCGGAGGAGCTCCGTTGACGCCGATAATCACATCGAGAGCACCATCGTTGTCGTAGTCGCCCACGGCCAGGCCCCTGGCCGCGAACTGCTTCTGAAACACGGGGCCTGCTGTCTGGCTAACGTTCTGCAGTTTTCTATCCTTACCCTGGTGATATAGCAACAGCGGCTCTTTATACTTCACCTGCATCGAGTAATTGTCGATCATGTCGTCGGGATGACCGTTGGCGAGCAGAAGATCAACGATGCCGTCGTTATCGTAATCGAAGTACTTCAATCCCCAGCCGCTCATGAGCTTGGTGTCGCGGGCCACTCCCGTCTTCTCCGCGGCATCGTGAAACGTCTCGTCTTTGTTATTGATATAGACCGAATACATCTCGTGGTCCACGTTTGCGACGAACAGGTCCTGCCATCCGTCTCCGTCGAAATCCGCTGCGTCCACCCCCATCCCCGAACGAGGCCGGCCATTTTCACTGAAGCCGACGTCGGACTGCAGTGCGATCTCTTCCCAGTTCCAGCGGCCATTGGGCGCGGGACCGCGGTTCACGAATAGAAAGTTCTGAACGGTATCGTTGGCGACGAAGAGGTCCGTCCGGCCATCGTTGTTGATGTCGGTGGCTACGACGCCAAGGCCCTTTCCCAAAGCTTTGGCGATTGCCGTTCCCTGGCTCACTTCGGTGAAGGTTCCATCGCCGTTGTTGTGATAAAGGAAACTGGCGGTGGGCTTGAACAGCCTGGGAACGCAGTAGTAGTTGCGCCCGAGTTCGTTATTGCCGCACGCAAGCTTCTTCACCCCCGAGTAGTCCACAAAGCTGCAGACGAACAGATCCAATCTGCCGTCGCCGTCATAGTCGAACCATACCGCACTGGTAGTCCAGCCTGGAGTGGCAACGCCCGCACGCTCAGTCACGTCAGTAAAAGTGCCGTCATGATTGTTCTTGTAGAGGATGCACCTGCCATAGGAGGTTACAAAGATGTCGGGCCAGCCGTCATTGTCGTAGTCCCCAACGGCAACTCCCATTCCGAAATAGGATCCGGAGACTCCGGCTGTCTCTGTGACGTCGGAGAAAGTGCCATCCCGGTTGTTCTTGTACAGAGCGTTGCGAACCGGACTTGAGGGCTTCCAGAAGTCGCTGGGACCACTGTTGACAAGGAAGATATCCATCCAACCATCGTTGTCGTAGTCCAGGAAAGCGCAACCCGGCCCAAGTGCTTCCGGCAGAAAACGGCTGTCGGACATCGCGTTCTCATGGACCCATCGGATACCGGAAACTGAGGGTGGCACTTCTGCGAACAGCGGCTCGTTTGAGTTGCCTTGAGAGCGGGAGGGAATACACAAAAGCTCCGCAACTCCGGCCACCACTCCGAGTTGCAGAAACCCGCGTCTGGACAAGGTCATCGCATCATCCTATCAAAGGGTGTCCGGACCAGTCTTTGACTGCTTCGGAGCATGCTGGAAAGCTCGCGGAAGGAGCTGCTCTTATCCAGGAAATGACTCATTGGGCCTCACAATCCTTATGCGGTGATCGGAGAATTTGTAGTGACCGCCTGGTAACTCGACCTTCGGCATGTGGCATGTCACGCACTTGTCTTTTGAGACTGGACAGTGCTTGGCTGCGGTTTTTCCGCGCGCGTGGCATGCCTCACACTTGGCGTCATAATCCGTGGGCCGGTCGCTGACCTCGGTATGCGGGTTGTGACACGCCACGCAGCTTATGCGCGGATCGTCCGGGTCGTAGCATTTACTTCCAGTCAGACGATAAGGCTGATAGCGAACGTTGGAGACATTGAAAGGGCCTTGCGTTGCGATCTCTGCCCAGGTCCTGTGGCACTGGCCGCAAAAGTTCGACGCTTGCTCCGCGGAAAGTTCCTCCGACTCGGAAAACTCCGATTGCGCCGCGGGCTTGCCTGATCCTGCTGATACCGCCGCCAGGTGAGCCTCGGAAGTTTCATGGCAGCGCGCGCACTGCACTCCCGGCGACAGCTTGTCCAGAGTGAGCTGAGTTCCGTGGACCGCATTGGTGGCATGACATCCGAAGCAACGTAGTTTGTCAGCGCGATTCATGAGTCGCCCCGCGGCTTCGAGCAGGCTGGCAGGCAAAGTTGTGTTACCGCCCAGGGTCGGTCCAAGACCATCGAGTACGCGATACCAGCTCATACGGCTTTCGTACAACTCGCCGTCTTTCTCCAATATGTAGGTCTGGCCCATTGCGGAGCTGGCACCGAACACCCAGCGGATCGGCATTGAGATAGTGTTTGTGCCGTCGGTCACAGAATAGACGCTTTGCTTCCCCGCACGTTCAATGCGATAGGAGTAACTGCCGTAAGTCCCGGTCAGAAGCGGATGACTGGTCAGGACACTGCTCTGCTCGACCGTTTCCAGCGCCAGCGCCATATTTGTGGCCGGTTGCGAAAATGCCTGCCAGTGGCATTTGGCGCAGGGGTTCTTGTTCCCCTGGTCAGCTTGAGCAAGGGATATTCCAGGAAAAGCGGATGAGAAAAGCAGCCCGAAGTATAAGAGCGTTTTCTTCCTGGTCATCATGAATTCAAGGTTACCTGTCCTCCGCGCACCTGACCAGCGTGGGCGCCGCGATTACTGCACCTTGCCCCCGGATTGATTGACTCCAGGCTGCTTGGCCTGCACCTCGGCCGTCAGCTTCTGAACGATTTCCCGCTCTCGCTTGCTCTCTTCCGGGCGCTTGAGCCGATAGTAGACCAGTGCCAGAGTCACGTGAGCCTCAAGGAACTGTGGTGACTCTTTGACCAGCCCAACCAGTAAGTCGCGCGCTTTTTCGAGCGCTCCTTCATCCATTGCAAGCAGCGCCAACTGATAGCGGACACCCGGATCTCCCGGTCTTGTCTCTGCCGCACGTTCAAAGTATTTCTTGGCAAGATCGTAGTTTTGTTCCTGTTTAGCCATGGCGCCGAGTTGCAGGTTGGCGTCGAAGTTATACGGGTCAACGCGCAATTCAGCCGCAAACTCTTTCTCTGAAAGGTCGGAATCGCCGGTAAGCATCAGGGCCTTCGCATAGAGAACATGCACCTCGGGCAGATTCGGATTAAGCGCATTGGCCTTCGCGAATTCTTCGCGGGCTCCGGCAAAGTCGGCCGCTCCCATTTTGGCGGTGCCCAGCATGAGGTGCGCCTCGGCCGAGTCGCCGTTCCGTAGAATACGATCAACAAGGACCTGCCCTTCTTCAACCCGCTTTTGCCGAATCAGCGCCGTACCGAGCAGATAGGCGACCCCCAAATCGTCGGGGTACTTATCCTTTTCCGGTTCGAGAATCCGGATAACATCCTTTTCTCGATCCAACTGCATATAACAATCGCCCAGCAAAAGCACGGCCTGATGATTGGCAGGGTTCTCCGCATGGACTCGCTCAAGTTGTGTTGTGGCCTCTTCAATCCTGCCCATTTTGTAATAGCAAAGGGCCAGGTTGAGTCTCGCCTCCACGAGTGCAGGGGATTGCCGGAGCGCGATCTTGTATTCCGAAATCGCCTCTTCAAACTTGCCCAGGCCTGCCAAAGCGGCGCCGAGGTTTGAATGGATGGCAGTTGCTTCAGGATGGATCCGAAGAAACTGCCTGTAATCGGCAGTCGCCCCTTCAAGATCACCGCTCTGCTGCTTCTGCAACCCCTCCTGCACAATTTCCTGAGGAGTCTGAGCATGGGCAGCCAGGGTCAAGATCAAGACGAGAAAATAGGCAAACGTTCTCATAGGGTTGTGGGTCCTGCAGGCAGTGCCCGCAGGACCCACGCTATCATGCTTTCCGATTGGTTGATGCTCCCAACAGCCTTAGAAGAAGAATTTCGCTGCAAACTCCATGGTGCGGGCACCCTGTTTCTGAGTAGCTTTGCCGAAGTTTGCGTTGTTTTGCGTGATCTTCAATGTTGCCGGATCCTGCGTGAACTGCAGGCTCAGGTTACTGCCGTTTGGGAAAGAATACAGCGGGTGGTTCAGGAAGTTGTAGGCTTGTGCGCGGATCTGGAGCGACGAGCTTTCCGACATCTTGAAGTTCTTGTAGATCGCCAGATCCGAATTGAAGTATTCCGGGCCGTAAGCAACAGGCATCATGGTCGGCCCGTTCTTGCCCGGCGTAGTAGGCGCTGCGAAGCAACTTCCGTTCACGTACTGATGAGCGCTGAGACCTGAGCGCGGATTACAAGTCACGAGTGGGTTCAGTTGTTGCGCGTTTGTTCCCAGGATGGACTGATTATTGATGGCGATACCGGTCGGGTTCGCCACGGTGACCGATCCTGGAATGATGGCTCCGGATTGCAAGCATGCTGCCCCTACGCAACTCAGGCCCATATTGTAGTTCGTGTTGACGTTGTAAGCGCCTCCATAAGTGATGTTGGCGCCGCTTTCAATCTGTGTGATCCCCGAAATCTGCCATCCGTTCAAGGTCCCGTTTACGAAGGGATTCACGTGGACCCTGTCGCCGAGATTAACGGAATAGGCCGCGTTGAAAAGCTGTCGGCGATCCGTCGGCTGGACGCTATAGTTGCTGGCAAGATTGAAGGGGTCGACTGTAGGCGACACAATGCCCAATGCCTTCTGCCAAGTGTAGTTTGCCTGAATCGTGAAGTACCGTGATCGGTGCGCCCAGCTAATCTGCATGGCGTTGTAGTTGCCGTACAGATTGTTGGTTGCCAGGTTCAAGTCGCCGTAGCCCTGCCCGGAGGAGTTGTCTAGAGGTCGATACAGGTTCGCATTGGCGTTTCCTGGATTGCTCGCGCTCAACATGGCGCCGAGCGGCACCAGGTTGATGTTGCTGCCCGCGCCACCAGACGTGTTCTGCAGATCTCTGCTGCGATTGCCAACGTAGGCAACCTCCAGGAGACCTTGCCATGGAGTCGCCCGATCCACGTTGACGCTCCAACTGTCGGTGTAAGGCTGCTTATCATCCTTCGAGTCGACGGCTGCCGGCGAGGCAGGGGTCGCGGAGAGATTCAGACAGGAAAGATTCGCCGCAAACAAGGCAGAGCCGGAAGCGGGATTTGTCGGGCAGCCGGGTCCACCCACCCAGTTGCTTGGAGAAAGGCCGGCGGTGGCGACACTCGCGGACGCATCCAGGCCGTTCGTAAACTGACCTGAGTGATAGTAGAAGCGGCCCCAGCCTCCACGTACGACCGTCTTGCCATTTCCGGTAATGTCGTAGGCGGCGCCGAGTCGCGGTTGATAGAACAATGCGTGCGTCGGGAATCCTCCCACCGGCACGGACGGAACCTTTGCATGCCATTCAAAACCGCAGAAGGAGGATGCGCAGGTCGGGCTGGATTTCGTGGCGTCAAAGATCGAATAACCAAATCCCAGGCCGTCGATCCACGGCGTGAGATGGCTGAAGCGCATACCGAGTTCGATCGTCAGTTTCGAGGTCAGCTTCAAGGAGTCCTGTCCGAAAAACTCCCAGGTGGTGTAGTTGATGTCGTTGATCCGATTCTTGTTTGTCTCCGTGTAATTTGCCAGGTTGCCCGTAAGCAAGTCGGCATACTCATTTCCCCAACTGTAGGTATTTCCCGAGGAAACCTGCAAGAGCCCGTTCGTGTCGTTGTTCGCGGGCTGCGCATTGCGAATCTTCTCCCAAAAGATGCCGGCCTTAATCGTGTGTTTTGCAATCACCTTGGTGAGCGTGTCACTGAAACTCGGCATGTACTTATTCGCATAGAGTCCCGAAGAAGCACCGCCGGCCTCAAAACCGCCCGGATTGAATACGAGGGCTGCTTCGCTGGGGCCGAACTGTCCAAAGGACGGGATCTGCGCAACACCGTTCAGGAAAAGTCCCTTGTATCCATAGCCCACTTTGGCGCGATCCACCTTCGAGGGATCCGCCAACACGTTCGGGAACCCGACAAACGTATACGCCACGACTGTTTCATTCGTCATGCTCTGGCTGAAAACATGTGTGAGCGTGCCGGAAAGAGAATCCGAGCGATTTCTGCCCTGGATTGGTGTCGGGTACGGCACCTGATCGGTATTGCGCCACCAGAGGCCAACCGGGAATTGCTGAACTTCTCTCTGGTAGTTGTAGCGGACAAACACCTTGGTGCTGTCGCTGATGCTCCAATCTGAACGGATGACCCATTGCTTGTTGTTCTGATTGAAGATTTCGGACTGAACGTAGTTATATCCGCCGGTGGAGTTCGGGTCCTTATTCGGAGCGGAAAAAAGCTTGGTCAGAGCCAGCATGTTTGGATCGATGCACTTGCCATTCGGAGTGCCGGTGCAGGCTGGAATCGTCGTCCCTCCAAAGGCTGCCAGGGCGGCGGAGTTGAGTGGTCCGGGAGCCTTGCCGGAAGCCGTGACGGTTCCTTCCTTTGCGATCGAAGCAGCCGAGAAATCGCCGGTCAGTTCCGACGCTATAGGCACGGTCGCCCGCAACAAACCTGTGTCCAGGGTCTGGTTGTAATACTCGAATCCCGTGAAGAAGAAAAGCTTGCTGCGGTTTTTGTTGAACCCTGTTCCAGGGATGATGACCGGACCGCCTATTGATCCGCCGGGATAGTAATAGGAATTCGCCGGTTGCTGTACGCCGCTAAAGTTGTTCAACCAGTCATTCGCGTTGAGAGAATGATTCCGGGCAGAGAAGAAAGCATTCCCGTGAAACTGCGATCCGCCAGCTTTCGTGATCGAGCTGATCACCACGGGGCCCTTCTGCTCTTCCGCGCTGAAGTTCGACGTCAGCACCTTGAACTCCTGAACGAAATCGGAGTTCGGGTTGACCGGCGTATCGCAATTGCAGCCCGGGTCGGAGACGTGGGCGCCGTCCGCCGTAATGTCAAGAGAGTTTGTGGGCAGGCCGTTGTAGGAGTAGGCCGCGTTCAGAGGGCTCTGGCTGCCGGAATCGCCATTGGCATTAATCCCAATAGTCTGGCCGTTGTAATTGGATTTGTTCTGGGTTCCGTTGGAGATGCCGAATCCGGGGACAATCTTGATGTATTCAGCGGCATTGCTGCCCACCTGCGTGAAGTTCTGGAGTTCTTTGGTTTCCAGAGCAAACGACTTCTCACCTGAGTCAGTGACGGCGATGGTTGAATTCACCGCGTCAACTTCCACTGTTTCGCCTGCTACGCCAACCGCAAGCGCTACATTGACATTGCGCTGCTCTCCGCCGCCGAGGCTGATGCCTTTGGCCTGGTACTGCTTGAAAGTAGGGGCATCCACCGTAAGGATGTACGTGCCAACTGGCACCGACGCAAATGTGTAGTAGCCTTCCCCGTTTGTTGTGGTGTCTCTCGTGGAACCTGACAGGGCATCTTTGAGGATAATCTTTGCATTCGGAACCACGGAGCCTTGCGGATCCGACACCACGCCGGTGAGAGTTGCGAACATGCTTTGGGAAAATGCCGGGGACGCGCCGAGAAGAAGCACGCAGACGAAGACGACTGGACAGAGCAATCTCTTTAACGTCACAGAAAACCCTCCAAGAAAAGACGCAGTTTTCTTACATAAAGCCGTATTACGAATAACGGCAAATTTGTTTTCTGCTTAGGGGAAGCCTAAACACATCGCTAACAATTAGTCAGCGAATGAATTAAAGAATCTTGCGCTCGGAAATAGCTGTTGTCAAGCAAAATGCTGAGAAAATCCCCAAACCCAAGTTGCAAACGTTTATCCATCGAAAGATGGAGAGTTGCTGCAGAGATATCATGAGCAAGTTGACGAGATGTCGTGAAGAGATCGTAATAAGGGGAAGGCCAATCTGAACTCTTGTCAAACGGCCAAAGCACTTAGCCAACTGATCAACAATCCTCAAGTGCCCGCGTGGCTCGGTGGGACGCCGACTTAAAGTTCGAGCATTCCCGAAGCCGTGTTTCACAACGCACACCTTTTGACACGGCCGGATCGAGTATTTCCGGCTGTGTGTTTTGTATGGTTTGGCGCGAGATTTAAGGGGCTTTTTCTGATCCCTCTTGCTGGCCTTTGCACCGCTGATCCTGTAAGTGTATTCGTTGACGATCTCGAAACCGCGCTTGCCGGCCATCTGCCGGAGATCGTAAAGCTGAGTTTCCCGATGCTGATCGAGGGTCGATACCCTCATATATGGAGCGGCGCGCTTCATCCGCTCCGTCTCTTCTTCTGCGGGGTAGCGTATCCACCAGGATCGCCTGCTCCACGGGTGCCAGACCCCCTCCGCCTGCGCCCTGCAGTACGCGGGCGAGCAGGATGATTGGCAGAGTTGGCGCGATACCGCAAAGAAACGAAGTCGCCGTGAAGAGCGCAACGCACGCAATGTAGTACGCCTTGCGACCGAACACCCTGGAAAGTCACGCCGACATTGGTAAAGTCACGGCGTTCGCAACCAGGTATGTCGTCAAAATCCAAGTCACTTCATCGAATGAACGCTCCAGGCCTGCAGCGATATTGGGCAGTGATACGTTTGCGATTGAGGTGTCGAGGAATCCAATGAATGTCGCAAGTGTGACTGTGCCGACGATGGTCCATGGGTTGACGTTGCGATCCGAGATGCGCCTCAGCGGAGGAACTCCTGGGCTACCACCCATGTCACAACCGCGCTCCCGCGTTCTGATGCTTTGTCATCTCGCCCATCACCTTTGCCAGGATGAGG
>Ga0075029_100002322_pt1 | contig 10800 bp, 7 predicted proteins | sample LitLauG_LLR_2013_FD_71391 | JGI IMG/M metagenome (GOLD analysis project Ga0075029, IMG submission 71391) | Freshwater sediment microbial communities from North America - Little Laurel Run_MetaG_LLR_2013 | ecosystem: Environmental > Aquatic > Freshwater > Creek > Sediment | place: USA...
ACGCCCACCATCCTGGCGCTGACCTATCGCACCGCCGACGCCATCGTGGAGAAATATCTGAAGAAGCCGGGAATGCTGGCCTAGTCAGTAATAGAAGTGGAAAATTGAAAGTATTTTGCGATCGCGAATGTGGGCGAATGTGTTGTGGACTTCGCAGGCTGTGGAAGGAAACTCAAAACGCTTTGTCATTCTGAGCGAAGCGAAGAATCTCTCTTTCATTTCACGGGCCTGAACCGAAGAGGGATTCTTCGGCTCGCTCAGAATGATAAAATAAACTAATTTCCGCAGCTTGTTCCGTCTGCGGTTTTTCTAATCCCAACGAAAATCAAAACCCACAGGCTGAAGCCTGTGCTACTTAATCCTGCTCGATCTTGATTCGCACGGGTTTTCCTGGTTGGAGCGCGGCGGCTTGCGCTTCGTCCATGTACATGCTGCAACAATAGTAGCGGTCGGCGATAGGCAAGCCGGAGACGGGATCGCGCTCCAAAGTCACCAGGATTCTGTATTCGTGGCGTTTGCTCCATCCCTGGCTGCGTACTTTTTCGGTGAGGTTGCCGGTCAGAATGACATCGGGATTTGGCAGCGGTCCGATGAAAGGTTTGCCGTCGACGAGCGGCCGGCCTTGCGAGTGGAATGCATTGACCACTTCCTGAGTGAAACGATCCGTGTCAGCAATCTCCATCTCCGCGACGGGTTCTTCTGCGGGAGCTTCTGCTTTGGAGCGGCGCACCAGCGCTTCCAGGTTCAGCTTGCCGGCCACTTCGCCCACAATGCCCGCGTCAACCACGGGCTGCCCGCGATGAAATGACTCCAGCAACGCGTTGAAGCACAAATTATTGATGCTGCGGGGAACTCCGCCGCTCGATTCCGCGATCCGCTGCAAAGCCTCGCTGGTGAAAAGTTGTTCGCCGTTCCAGCCCGCGGCGTGCAGGCGGTGATCGACGTACTCCGCGGTCTCCGCGGCGCTCAGCGCTTTCAAGTTGGATAGGCCGGCGATGCGCTGGCGCAGTTGCACCAGGCTGTCGCGCATGAGCGTTTCCGCCAGTTGTGGCTGCCCGGCCAGCACGATTTGAATCAACTTGGAGTGTGTGGTTTCAAAATCGGAAAGCAGGCGAATGGTTTCCAGCACCGGCTCTTGCAAATTCTGCGCTTCATCCACAATCAGCACAAAGCGCCGCCCGCGCAGCATTTCTTCCAGCAAGGCCTGATTGAGCGCGCGGTGCATGGAGACGACGTCCATCCCGGTGTGATCCACTTCCAATTCATTCAAAATGAAGCACAGCAATTCGCGGGAGCTGCACTGCGTCTGAAACAAGAAGATGACGCGCGCCGATTCGGCCAGCTCTTCCATCAGCTTGTGCAACACGGTCGTCTTGCCCATGCCAGGCTCGGCCACCATCAGCATGAATCCGCGAAAGTGTTCAATTCCCTGCTTGAGCGAGGCCAGCGCTTCGCGATGCGAGGAACTGAGATAGAGATAGGATGGGTCCGGCGTAACATCAAAAGGCTGCTGGTTCAATCCGTAGAACGAGAGAACATTTGTGGGCGCCACTTGTTCAGCGGGCGCTTCCATTTGATGCGCCTGCGGGAACATTTCCAGTTCCTCTGCCGCACGCTGCTCCGTTCCGGTACTAAATTCCAAAAGGAACGGCTCTGAAACGCTTTCATCCACAAGGTAAGTATTCGGCTCGACGCTAAATTCCTCCACACGCGGCTCTTGCAATTCGATGAGCCCGTATGCGGAGAGCGGAGCTGAACCGTTGTTATTTTGCAGCGGTGGTGTGGCCGCAGTTGCGCCAAACGTGGATAAGTCCACCAGCGCAATAGGTTCAAGGCTTTCAAATGGGAAGGATGGAGAATTCATTGTCACCTCGTCTGCAAGTTGTGGAACTGGGAATTCCACCGGTGCTGCCAATTGCTTCACGGAGACTTCCGGGGTTACAGTTTTCGGCATGTAGTTAATTACGGCTTTGGGAACCGTGTTCATGAGCAGGCCGGAGCTCAGCAACGGGGCCGGCGCGCGCCGCAAACTCTGCATGGATTTAATTTTCGGCGATGCCTTGAGTGTGGAGCGCAAGGGCGGCGTGTAAATCGAGTACTGAGGCCCCGCTGCTGTTTTTCTATTCCTCACGAACAGAACCAGCAGCCCGAAAAGAAGCATGCAGGTTCCGTAAGCGATGTTGGTTTCGATTCCTGGAGCAATCCAGTTCATGGTTGGTCTTCTCAGCTACTCCGAATCGATTAAGAGCTGCTTCTAAAATCGGCCGCTTCGATCAACTCAACTTTGCAACTATTGGTTGATGTTGAAGCGCCTACTGTCCGCGCAGCGCATCCGATTACCTGACAATTGTAGACAAGAGCCGCAAAATAACCGATAGGCGGCTGGCTTCAAAAATTTTGGTATCAGGGTACTGGAACTCGCTTGGCGAGGCCGTAAGCTGTTTATAATCAGCTTCCTATCAACAGATCGTCCATATCATCCCTGTTAACCGAATGCGGCTGCAAATTCGAGGCCTGGCCGCCAAGTTCTGAATGAGTTCTTGGGCCCTATGCTGCGTCTCTTGCCCTGCCCACGATTCTGCGATTTTTGTGGACAAACTGAAAATACGGAACATCGCCAGGATGGCTGGCCAGGCCACTGGCATATGCTAGAATCTTGCACTTGCATCCGAAGGGTTGGGACAGGCAATGAAGATCAGCAGAGAAGATGTGTTGAAGGTGGCGGCGCTGGCGAATCTGGAGCTGTCCGACACGGAGGTCGATACCTATCGCGGCCATCTGGACGACATCCTCACCTACATTGACAAGCTGAATGAGCTGGACACTTCAGGCGTCGAGCCGCTGACCCAAGTGGTTGCTGCCTCCGAGGATGATTCGGCTCTGCGGGAAGACGTTATTGTGCGCGCGGACATCATTACCGATGTTCTGAAGGGTGCGCCCGATCCCGAGGCGCCCTATTTCCGAGTTCCCAGGGTGATCGAAAAGTGAGCGCCCCAACCACATGGACAATTCCCGAAGTTCGCGCGGCGCTGGATGCGCGCAAGACTTCGGCCCGTGAACTGGTGAAGGAATTTTACGCGCAGATCGACAAGCACAACGCCGCCCTAAACATTTACCTGGCCCTCTCACCCGAACGCGCCTATGCCCAAGCCGATCGCATCGACGCATCCATCGCCGCGGGTGACGCGCTTCCCGCCCTGGCTGGCGTGCCCGTGGCCGTGAAGGACGTCATCAGCACGCGAGGCGTGCCCACAACTTGCGGTTCGCGCATCCTGGAGGGCTACCGGCCTGCGTACGATGCCACGGCGGTTTCGCTGCTCGAACGCGCCGGTGCCATCGTCCTGGGAAAAACGAATTGCGATGAATTTGCCATGGGGAGTTCAAACGAAAACTCCGCCTATGGCCCCGTCCGCAATCCCGTGGCGACCGACCATGTCCCCGGGGGGTCTAGCGGAGGGTCGGCGGCGGCGGTGGCCGCCAATCTGGCGGTGGCATCGCTCGGTAGCGATACGGGCGGATCGATTCGCCAACCCGGCTCGTTTTGCGGCATTCCTGCGCTGAACCCAAGCTATGGCCGCGTGTCACGTTACGGCCTAATCGCCTACGCTTCATCCCTGGATCGCATTGGCCCATTCGCGCACACGGTGCAAGACGCCGCCACGGTCATGTCCGTCATTGCTGGGCGAGACCCGCGCGATGCAACTTCGGCTTCCGTGCCCGTCCCCGATTACGTCGCTGCTCTCGGCAAGCCCCTGCACGGCTTGCGGATCGGCGTTCCCGACGACTATTTCGGCGAAGGCATCGACCCGGAAGTGCGAAAGAAGATAGAGGCTGGCATCGCCTTGCTGGAAAAGCTGGGTTGCCGGCGCGTTTCCATTCGAATGCCCAACACGGAGTACGCCATCGCGGCGTACTACATAATCGCCACGGCAGAGGCCAGTTCCAACCTGGCACGCTTTGACGGCGTGCGCTACGGCCCGCGCGTTCCGGGCGCAACCCTGATCGAAATGTATCAAAAGACGCGTGGGCGCGGATTCGGCGCCGAAGTGAAGCGGCGCATCGTTCTGGGCACCTACGTCCTTTCGGCTGGGTATTACGATGCCTACTACTTGAAGGGGCAAAAGGTTCGCGCGTTGATTGCCCGCGACTTCCGCGAGGCCTTTGAAAAAGTCGATGCCATCGTGACCCCCACTTCTCCGGTCCCGGCCTTCCGCATGGGAGAGCGGACCGCCAATCCACTGCAAATGTACCTCGCGGACATCTATACGGTCACAGGATCTCTGGCAGGGGTGCCGGGCATTTCCGTTCCATCCGGAAAGACTTCCTCAGGCCTTCCTATTGGCCTGCAAATTTACGGGCCGGCGTTCGGCGAAGAACGCGTGCTGCACATGGCCCATGCATTTGAGCAGGCAGGGGGCGGCAGGTTGTAATGCAAACGTTACAATTAGAATACTATTTTTAGATTCTGTCTGTTCCAAAGGTGCACAAAATTCCATAGGCATGTACAAAAAATAGCACTTTTTTCCTGTTGAGAATTTTCCCCGCTAACCGTGAACGTGCTTCTCTTGCCTGCAGCTTTCGGATAAAGCGTTTGATAAGAAATGTTTGCAAATTCGGAGAGGTGTCTGCGCTGAGATCCAAGCAAACGGCAGGATTATTGCTCGTGATTTCAGTAGCTTCGCTATTCGTATCTTTTTTCCGGGAAGCGAAGAGGTCACGGGAACGGCCAAGGATGGAAGACAATGATCACCGTCAAGTCCACTCAAAAGACTTTCACCGAAGACGAAATCTCAAGCCTCACAGGAATTTGTAGCGATCATCTTCGCACCGTCGCCCGCAGCAAGCACCTCGGCTCCATCGTGCGCGCTGCAGGAGCCACGGGTGGGCAGGCGGAACGCTGGCAGTTCAGCAACGCGGACCTGAGCGTCCTGACCGCGCTATTTCCTCGCTGCGAACATTAGAAGCGCTCCTCCATCTGCTTTTCCTCTTAGATTCAGCGGTTGCTTCTAAGTAGCACAGGCACTCCTACCTGTGCGGTTTTTGGAAGTGATTGCGTTACGGATGCGCCAAATTTCGCCAAAAGCGCACAGGCAAGAGTGCCTGTGCTACTAAAACCCTCCACCGTTGCGCGCAGCGCCCTTGAGCGTTATCCTGCAAACAGTCGATAAACCGTGCTTGGCTGTGCCGGCATCGTACATTCAAAGCGGGTAGCGGAGCTATCGCGGGCACGATGAAGTTCCCAACGCAAATCGCAATCCTCCTCGCGGCGCTGCTCGCTGTGCTGCCCAACGCGTCGGGCTCTTTTGCCGGGGTTCCACTAGCCGCGCAAAAGGATACAGAATCAAAGGCTTCTGACGCACCCGCCGCGATCCCTGTGGCTCTTCCCAAGGGCAAGAAAATAATCCTGAAAGACGGGACATTTCAGCTGGCCCGCGAATATACGGTAGAAGGCGACCGCGTGCGCTACTGGAGCGTGGAAAGCTCGCAATGGGAGGAAATTCCGGCGAGTCTGGTGGACTGGGACGCCACGCACAAGTCCGAAGCTGAGCAAGCCGCTCGCGATGCGGAGTTGAAGGCCAAAATCCGCGCTTCTACCCTGGCACAGCTAACCAAGGACATTGACGTTGACCGCAGCCTGGAAATCAAGCCGGGGCTGTTTCTGCCGGACGCAATCGGGTTCTTCGCTCTCGACCGCAACAACAACATTCGCGAAATGAAGCAAAGCACGGCGGAGGTTAAGGGATCGACTGGGCGCGAAGTCGAAAAAATCCTGACCGGCGTTCCATTCATCCCCAGCAAAGCGGCCATGGATATCCCCGGCGAACGAGCGGCCATGCGCCTGACCACGGCGGAGCCCGAATTCTTCATGCGCCCGGTGGATCGCCGCGAGCCGCGCTTCCGTTTGCTCCGCGCGCAAGTCAAGGGCGGCCATCGTCTCCTCGACACTGTCAGCATTCAGTTTACAGGCGAACAAAAACACAAGGCCACTGACATCGAGATTCAAACCTGGACGCCCGCCACGGGCGTATTCCGCTACACCCTCGACGAACGCCTGGAACCCGGCGAATACGCCTTCGTCGAAATGATCGCCGACGGCATCAGCGGCTACGTATGGGATTTCGGAATCGATGCGCCAAGGACAAAAACCAAATAGGAATGACAAACCGCAACGGAGTTGTCCATCATAAGAATCATGGACCGTTCAACTTCGCGAAATCACAAACTATTTGGCGGTTTTTTTGAGTTTGCCAAACTGAGTATCTGCTTTTCCTGCTGGCTTTCTACTTTTGCCCGCGCGCTTTCCATCTACTGCCAATTCTGGAGGGAGTTCGTCACCTTTCATTGGGGGGCTTCCCTTCCCGGAGCGGTCCAGAATGCGCAGGGTTTCCGCGCGGTCGGCGCGGCGTATTCGTTCCTGAAAATATTCCGCCGTGCGCAATGCGGAAAGCTTCTCCGCCAGCGCCACATTGATCAGCTGATTCAGAGCTACTCCTTCCGATTCGGCTACCTTGCGCGCTTCCTCCATCAGGGACGGCTGCAGCCGCAAAGCAAAATTATTTCTTCTCATCGCTCAGACCTCCTCATCGATTCCAGAGCGCCAAGCTAGAGGTGGCGGAATGCGCCTCGATCGCTGCGAAAGGCGGCAACCAGCACATCCGTATCGAGCACATAGGAACTACCCATGCCTTACAATGATATTGCAGGCAATATCACACGTCAAGTGCGCATCTTCCGGCCTATGAGGAGCTGTTCTTCGGCTGTAGGACTACAGGGGCGGGCAATTCATTCAGCAGCGCCAGCAAATCGGCGATGCGAAACGGCTTCTGAAGGAAGCGGCTGTTTTCGTGGCCTGCGTGCTCGCTGATAGCAGCGTCCACCAGGTCGCCGGTCATGAAGATGAAGAGAGGCTGTGCGCCACGTCGGACGGCCGAAACTTCCATAATGCGGTCGTGAAGATCGAAACCAGAAGCCACTTCTCCGGAGGTGGACTCCAGATTCAGATCGCACAGGATTACGTCGTAGAAATTTCTGTTCGACAAATCCTGAGCATGTTCGGAAGAGGAGGCGCGATCCACCAGGCAACCGTGGGCGCCCAGGGTGTCGGTTACAAGTTCCAGGATGCTTTCTTCGTCATCGACAACCAGCACTTTCTTTCTCAAGAGCGACGAAGCGCGCGCCACCGGCGTTTCATTTTCCGGGCGCGCAGTTCTGGCCGCATTCACTGGCGCATCGACCAGCGCCAAGGACTGAGTGCATACCGGCAGTGATACGGTGAAGACCGAGCCGCCATCGGGCAGCGGCTGCGCGGAAATATCGCCGTTATGCTCGCGAATAATCGCCATGCAAATGCTGAGGCCGAGGCCAGTGCCGCGGCCGGGACGTTTTGTGGTGAAGAACGGATCGAAAATGCGCGGCAGCAGTTCGCGGCGGATGCCCACGCCGTCGTCTTGAAAGGTGATCAAAATTCGCTCGCCGACCACGCCCAAACGAATGCGCAGCGTGCCGCAGTTCCGAACTTCGTTAATGGCCTGCTCTGCATTCACGATGAGATTCAAGAATACTTGGGTGAGCTGATTGGAATCGCCCTGCACGGTGGGAAGATCGGGGCGCGCGGCAAAGTCCACTTCAATATGATTTGCGAGCAGGGAGTGTTCGTGCAGCTGCAAGGTGCGCTGCAACAGGTCCGGCAAATGAAGCAGCGTGCTGCGCGGCGTGGAAGGGCGAGAGAAAACAAGCAGGCTCTGCACAATGTGCGCGGCGCGCCGCGCCTGCCGATAGGCCAGGTCCAACTGGCGGGACTTGTTTTCATCCATGGATTGATCGCGCAGCAATTCCGTGACGCCCAGAATGGCGGTCAGTGGATTGTTCAGTTCATGGGCCACGCCGGCGATCATCTGCCCCATGGCCGCAAGGCGTTCCGATTGAATGAGTTGCTGCTGCAGCCGCTGCTGTTCGGTGATGTCCCGGGCGGACGCGATCACTCCGGTGATGCGTCCGGTCTCGTCGTGCAGCGGTCGCGCGGACGCGCGGAACACCAGCCACGTTCCGTTCTTGTGCTGGGTGCGGTATTCGATCTGCCCTTCCGAGAGCCGGTTGAAGATCAAGTCGTCGAACAATTCCAGTATCGTGGTGCGGTCTGACGGGTCAATGCGGCCGCCCATCCTGTTCCCGACCAATTCCTCGGGGCGAAAACCGAGAATGTTGAAAACCTGGGGGCTTACAAATGTGTAACGTCCCTCGGTATCGAGGGCCACCACCAGATCGGGGAAGCTATCCATGAGGCGGCCCGCGAATTCCTGCTCGCGGTGCAATCGGCGCTCCATTTCACGCTGCTCGGTGACATCCACAAAAGTGCCCTGGTAGCGCACAAATTTCCCGGTAGGATCTCGGATGGCCGCGGTGGTGTGCACAGCGACCACGTTGCGCCCGTCTTCACGGTGCTTCAGCGTAATTTCGTGCGCGCGCAAGAATCCCATGCTACTCAGCAGATTTTGCTCTTCCAAACGGTCTTCCGATTTGCGATACAGCGAGGAAATCTCGCAGTTGAGCAATTCTTCCTTGCTCTCGAACCCCAACATTTGCGCAAGCGCCGGGTTGACTTCCGTAATGCGGTCGTCCGGGGAGGCCAGGTAAACGCCTTCGCGCAAGGTTTGAAAGAGTTCGGTGAAGCGAGTCTCGCTTTCGCGCTCCTTGGTCACATCGCGCGCAAAGCCGCTGATTCCAAGGACGGCGTCGTCGCGCACAATGGCATGCAGGACGCAATCAAAATAGCGGAGTTCTCCGGTCTGCTTCACGCGAGCGCGGACCACGCCTGTCCAGCGCCTGCGCTGCAAGAAGCGCGGCATCCAGTTCTGCAGGGCCAGCCGGTCGCTGGCTTCGGGAAGGTCGAAGAATTCATCAAGACCGCGGCCAACCACATCCGCAAAGGAGAGATTCAGCAGGTCGGCAAAGCTTCGGTTAACGGTGAGAATCTTGCCGTCGTTGGTAACGGAAAATAGCAGGTCTTCAAACGTATCGATCAGATCGCGATAGCCTTGCTGCGAGCGGGAGATCAGCGAGAAGAGTTGATCGAGCTGGTTTTCATCGCGGACCGGGTTGGAGCGCTGTTCAATGCCGCGTACAAGTCCACGCAGCTCAGCGATTTCATTGGTCTTGCTCCAGGCATAAGCGACGAACAAAAATACCAGAACCACCAACCCAACAGGCAGCGCCTCAAGGCGGTGCGGCATGGCCCGGATGGCATCCCAGGACGTTCCGGCAAAAGCCAGAGCCAATATTCCCAGCAGCAGGAGCGCGGCTCGCCAGACTCCTCGCTCGCGACGGCTCAGACGGTCACGCTCCGACGGAGGGGAAGGCGGTTCCGCGGAAACGTCCGCGCGTGGCGTAGAATCCATGTTCATCGGCAAGTTGTCTTGGAAGGCGCCTCCGGTTAGGCAGGGGACCTGGGAGGCTACCTTACCGAAAAATTATGGCGCGAAAGGCATGCCGGGGCAACGCAAAGACGTTCATTGAGTGGCCAAGTTGCTAATGCTTCTCGTGGCGAATCCAGAAACAAACAGGCATTCCCGCAACGTGATGATAATGAAGTATTTGGTTAAATTGACTAGCAATGCTTTCAGCTTTGCCGTAGCCCGCGTCTTCAGTCGGGTAGATTTTTCACTTGCGGAGGTGAAAAACCCTCGCCTCTGAAGAGGCGAGCGACAATGCAGCGATGGACCAAAATCCCTGAAAAGCTTTTATCAAATCTTGGGCGTCGGGTTTACGCCCCGATGCCTTTTAAACGCGGCAGAAGCGCAAGAGCGTTGTCGCGCTGGATGGCGCGGACATCCTGCGAGGGAAGGCCGGCGCTGTTCAGCCCGTCCACAATGGAAGCTACCGTCCAATACGGCAGGTCCGATCCAAATAGAAGATGGCTCACGGAAAAGAGCTTCAGGACCGCGGCCATGCCTGGCGGATTGGTGGCCACGCTGGCGACATCATAGTATTGGCGCTGCAATTCGCCTTCAAATCCATTTGGGATGATCGCGGCGCGCTGTTCCGGGGTCATTTTATTGGCTGGACCGGAAATGCGGCTGAGAATCATGGGCAAGGTGCCGCCGCCGTGAGAAAAGATGAAGCGAATATTCGGGCTGCGCGCAAATGTGCCCCTGTAAACCAAACTCGTAATCGTGCGCGTGGTGTCCGTGGGAAACTCGATGATGGATTCGTTCAGCGGCGGAATGGGATCGGAGCAGCATGTCACCGTGGGATGCACAAAAACGATGGCTTTGCGGCGATTCAGTTCGTCCATCACCGGGGCGTACTTCGGATCGCCAAGCAACTTTCCGCCCTCGTAACTGGTCAGGAGCCCAATGCCGTCAAGCTTCAAGGTGTCCAGCGCGTATTCGATTTCGCGAAGGCTGCCATCGATGTCCGGCAGCGGAATTGCCGCCCACATTCCAAAGCGTCCGGGATAATCCTTGATCAACTGCGCCCCGTACTCATTGCACTGGCGAGCCCAGGCGCGCCCTTCTTGATTATTTCCGAGCCACACGCCAGGACTCGTTAACGAACCGATGGCCGTGGCCACGCCGCATTGATCCATCTGGTCCAGGGAAAATTTGGGATTCCAATTGGTGCGCAGCGCTCGTTGGCTATCCGTCTCGTAAAACTTGCTGGCAATTTCGGCGACATATTTCGGAGGGTAAAAATGGTGGTGCATATCAATGATGCGCGGCCCCGCACCCGCACTCTGGCCAAACGTGCGCGGCGCCAGAGCCATCCCCGCGCCAGCAGCGGACAGCATGCCAAGTACGTCCC
>Ga0075029_100002324_pt1 | contig 10794 bp, 8 predicted proteins | sample LitLauG_LLR_2013_FD_71391 | JGI IMG/M metagenome (GOLD analysis project Ga0075029, IMG submission 71391) | Freshwater sediment microbial communities from North America - Little Laurel Run_MetaG_LLR_2013 | ecosystem: Environmental > Aquatic > Freshwater > Creek > Sediment | place: USA...
TGCCGCATTACGTGGTGAATTACGAGCAGAAATTTGAAGACACCGTGGTGCGCCCCTTTGTCGAGGAATATCTCGCGGGACGCACGCCGATTCCGTGCACGCAGTGCAACAATCACGTGAAGTTCGATCCTCTGCTGGTGACCGCGCAACAAATTGGCGCGGAGCGCCTGGCGACGGGCCACTACGCGCGAATTCGCCGCAACGATGCGACCGGGCGGTACGAATTGCTGCGCGCCGTGGACAGCGCCAAGGACCAGACTTATTTTCTTTTCGGGTTGTCGCAGGAGCAGATGTCGCGCACGGATTTTCCGCTGGGCGAGCTGGATAAGACCGCCGTGCGCGAAATCGCGCGCCGCGCCGCTCTGCCCGTGGCGGAAAAGCCGGAGAGCCAGGAAATTTGTTTCGTGCCGTCTGGAAATTACGTCAAATTTATTGATGCGTACCTCGGCGAGCGCGGCGAAGCGCTGCCGGAAGAGGAAGGCGAGCTGGTCACCACTTCCGGGGAAGTGATTGGCCGCCACCGCGGAGTGCATCATTACACGCTTGGCCAACGCAAAGGATTGGGAGTCGCGGCGGGGCGTCCGCTGTACGTGGTGGAGCTGGATCGCGCGGCCAATCGCGTGATTGTCGGCGACGACGCCGAGTTGCGTTCGGACGTCTGCGAAGTACAGAACATTAATTGGATTTCGTTCGCAAAGCTCGAAGCGCCGGTGCGCGCGGCTGTGAAAATTCGTCACCGGCACGATCCTGCAGCGGCCACCATAGAGCCGTTGGACGCTACCACTGCGCGTGTGAAATTCGACGAGCCGCAGCGCGCGATTACTCCGGGGCAGGCGGCTGTATTTTATTCAGAGGATGTGGTGCTGGGCGGCGGCTGGATTCGGTAAGAGCTGAGGTAACTGAGGTTTGATTTACTCGCGCGGCGGCCGCATCAGAGCCCAATACACCACAAAGCTTGCGGCAAATCCCACGAACCACGCATAGTCGTAAAGGCCGCGCAGCGGCGGCACAACCAACCCGATGAAGGCAACGCCCGCTCCGGACGCCAATGCCGCTATCGCGCGCCAATTAATGCCGCCTGAAAATTCATAAAATCCCCGGCGCTGGTACAAATCCTCAACGAGCAAGATTTTTTTGCGAATCACAAAGTAGTCGCAGATCATCACGCCCGCGATCGGTCCCAGAAATCCCGAATAGCCCACCAGCCAAACAAAAATATAGTTGCTGAAGTTGGCCAGCAGCTTCCACGGTTGAAACACGACCACGCCGATGACGCAGGTAATCAGTCCGCCGGTGCGGAAACTGATGAGGCGCGGCGAGAGATTGGAAAAATCATTGGAGGGAGAAACCAAGTTGGCGGCGACATTGACGTTGAGCGTGGCGAGCAGCAATGCCAGCATGGCGATCACCACGGCGATGGGATTTCCCAGGCGCGCTAGAACCTGCACGGGATCCCAGATGGCCTGCCCAAAAATAATTGCAGTGGCGGAAGTGACGGCCACGCCGATGAAGGAATACAGCGTCATGGTCATGGGCAGGCCCAGCGCCTGGCCCAGCATCTGCGAGCGTTGGCTGCGCGCGTAACGCGTGAAGTCGGGAATATTCAGCGCGACAGTAGCCCAGAAGCCCACCACGCCAGTCAGCGACGGCACAAAGAAATGAAAAAATTCTCCGAAGGTTTGAAATTTCGAAGGCGCGGAAAGCATGGTGCCAAATCCTCCGGCTTTCACCACGGCCCACGCCAGCAAGGCCAGACCGATCACCAAAAGAAACGGCGCGGTAACACCCTGCAGGAATTGAATGGTGCGAATTCCCAGCATGATCACAATTACGTGCAGCAGCCAAAATCCCGCGAAGCAAATCCAAATTCCCGCCGGATTATTTCGCCAGGAGGGAATCAGCGCGACCAGCATGGCGTTGATCGCTCCGCCACCAATCCAGGTATTGATCCCGAACCATCCGCAGGCCACCAGTGCGCGCAAAACTGCCGGAACGTTCGCGCCGAGCACCCCGAAGGAAGCGCGTGCAAATACCGGGAATGGAATTCCGTATTTCGCACCGGCGTGTGCATTGAGCAGCATCGGCGCGAGAACGAGAACGTTTCCGAGAAAGACAGTAACAATCGCCTGCCGCCAGCTCATCCCCCCGGCAATCATTCCGCTCGCCAGCATATAGGTGGGAATATTGACGCTCATGGCAATCCATAGCGCGGCGTAGTTGTAAGTGCTCCAACTTCGGGCGGAGGCAGGAATGGGCGCGAGGTCTTCGTTATAAAGAGAACTCTGACGAATGGTTTCGGCGTCAAGGACGCCGGAATGGATCCCGGTTTTTTCGGAATTGTCGGTTGCGGACATGGGTCAGTAAATGCCTCGACGCAAATCGGGGATTTGAGGGATCTGGATGTCCACCATGCGGCCCTCGTCGGCCAATTGGAAACGAACGCGCCAGGCAGAGCCTATGTCCTTAGCGCTCCAGTCGGATGTCGCGAGGGGTTTTGCTGGTTTATCTGATTCGTGCCACACCAGGTCCTCTCCCTTGTGTTCGAGCTGTTCGGTCTTGATCTCGTAGACTTGCTGGCTGCGCACATAAATTACCAGCGAGCGGCCGCCGAGTTGCAGCAGCAGCGGGTCGAGTTTTTTTCCAGCTTGATACAGGTTCCAGATTTTGATGGCTCGCGAGTCCACTTGCAGGATCGCATCAGGGATGGATTTCCAGGTGATTTTGTCGGCGGGGGAAACAGTGGATGCGCCGGACAGCACCAGGCCCGCAAGCACGAAACCGATTCCGCCGCGATGGATGAAACCAGCGATGCGCCGCATTTTAAGGCCAATCCACGGGCAGCTTGCGCGATTTCACCACCACATACTTTTTCGTCCGCGCAAACTCCATCAGGTCCACCAGCAATTGCACATCATTTTCGCAGTATTTACAGACTTCTTCCTTGCGGCCTTCGCGCCACCACTGCACGATTTCCAGTCCATCGCCGGTCTTCTGATGACCCAGAGTTTCGCGCGCCAGGTCGTCCAACTTGATGCGATGGCCAAGCCTGCGGTGCAAATCCACCAGCAGGTCAAAGGATTTCCCGGTCAGTTTGTCCACTGGGGAATAACCGCGCAAAACCTCGAAATCAAAACGATCGCCGTTGAAAGAGACGATGCGGTCAAACTGTTCCATCTCCGAGATCAGCTTTTTCACATCCGGTTCAAACCAGCGGCGAAAGCGATTCTGCGAATCCCAGGTTACGGCCACGGCCAGGCCAAAGCGCGCAATGTTTGACCAGCCGCCCTCGACTTCGTGGGAAAGGCGCAGCGTTTCAATGTCGAAAAAAATCTCGCGTGTTAGGTCGGGAAAAAGGCTGGGAGTTGTGGCCATTTGTTTGTGTATTGCGAGATTCTAACTTGTTTCAGCAGGCTCGGCCTGCGAATTTTAGTCTGTACGGAAATAAATAGCTGCGGGAAGAATGGTGAATCCTGAGCAAGAAAAGGTCAAGTGCCCACTGAATATATGAAGACATACGGGCAGCCGATGGCGGGTTCAGGACTGAGCGATTTCCTCGGGGATCAATTCTCGGTTCTGGCGTGTGTCCTCAGATCTTGCACGCGCGCAGCGTGTGCCGCAGGACGGGCAAAATTTGAATGAAAGCAAGAGCGGTTGGCAACATTTCGTGCACTGGACATCCCGCGCAGCCTCCACGGGAATCACGCGAAGAATTTCTTCCAGCGTGGTCATTCCGGTCATGAGCTTCGAAAGCGCGTCTTCCTGCATGAGGCGCATCCCCTTCATGCGCGCGGCATCGCGCACCAGTTCGATGCTGCCATTGGCGCGCACGATGGAGCGGATGGAATCATCCATGGTCAGCAATTCATAGATTCCGATGCGGCCCACGTAGCCGGTTTGATCGCACTTGTCGCAGCCGACGGCAACCGCCATGGTCCTGGGCGGATTAGCCATTCCCAACTGGATCAGGCGGTTTTGGAAATCAGTCGTGGCCTTGGCTGCCCTGCTGCACGAGCAAAGCTTACGAACCAGCCGCTGCGCCAGAACTCCGGTCACCGACGAGCCGATCATGTAGCCGGGTATTCCAAGATCGAGCAGTCGGACAATGGCTGAAACGGCATCGTTAGTGTGGAGCGTGGAAAGAACCAGGTGGCCTGTTTGGGAGGCACGCATGGCAATTTCCGCTGTTTCCCTGTCGCGAATTTCACCCACCATGATGATGTTGGGATCCTGGCGAAGAATGGAGCGCAGGCAACTGGCGAAGGTCATCCCGGCCTTGGTATTTACGTGCGCCTGATTAATGCCGGGGAGAACATATTCGACTGGGTCTTCGACAGTAACAATGTTGACCGAGGGCTTCCGCAATTTGTGCAGGGAAGAATAGAGGGTCGTGCTCTTGCCGGAGCCGGTCGGCCCGGTAACCAAAATCATTCCTTGTGGCGCGCCCAGAAGCTCCGAAAGCGCTGTGGAGACCGCATCTGGCATGCCCAGGTCTTCGTAGGAGGTGAGCGGCGCGCTGGTCTCCAGCAAGCGGATGACAATCTTTTCCCCATATTGCGTCGGTAGAGTTGAAACGCGCAGATCAATCTGTCGTTCGCCAAAAGAGGCCATGAAGCGGCCATCCTGCGGGGCGCGGCGTTCGGAAATGTCCATGTCCGAGAGAATTTTTACGCGGGAGATGAGCGTGTTTTGAAAAGCGCGCGGGATCAACTGATGATCGCGCAACACGCCGTCCACGCGCATGCGCACGGCGGTATCCGCGGCTCGCGGCTCGATGTGAATATCGCTGGCCCGCCGGGCCACGGCCACCTGCAACATTTCGGAAACCAGGCGCACCGCAGGGGTCTTTCGCTGCGATGCATCCGCCTGCATTTCCTTGATGGCTTCCTGATTGGCCTGCCGCGAACTGGTGGAGAAGAATTCCACTTCTTCAAATTTAATGCGCTCCGATTTGGAGCGCGTCCCATACGAATCTTCTTTTTCCGCGGCACCACCATACACCCTGTCAGTGGCTTGCTGGAGCTCTGACTGAAAGGAAAGGCGGGGCGAAATTTCGCAGCTGGTCTTAAACCGCAATTCATCCAGCGCTGTTAAGTTTTGTGGCGCGGCCATCGCGACTACCAATCGGCTACCTTCGGTGCGGATAGGCAGGACGGAGAGGCGCTCGGCCATCGCGCGGGGCACGAGTTTGACCGCATTCGGTTCGGGGACGATCGTAGAGCAATCCAGGTAGGGAATTCGCGACACTTCTTCCAGCGCTTCGCCGAGGTCTTCTTTGGACACCAAGCCGCGCTCGAGCATCAGCTCGCCGAGGTGAATGACTTTGCCTTGCTGCTCCGCTACCACCGCTTGCAGTTCCGCCGAAGAAATCTTGCCGCTATCGCGCAGAACTTCGCCAAGCTTCTTCCGTTTCATAGGACCCTCGGTATCCTGCCCGAATCACCTGTCCAACCGCGCATGCGAAGACACCACTACCTCCCAAGCACGCTGAAATTACGATAGCAGCCACCTGTTTGGCCTGGAATAGTGAAATACAAGTGAGGTGCTCGGCAGGAACGGGGTAGGGATTGCAGCTTAATCAATCCCTCAACGCATTCGCGAACAGAATTTCAAAGAATGCAAATGGGCAACCCGCCTGTAGCCTACGGGGGCAAACGAGCAGGGAAAATGGGGTTCTAAACCGTGATTTCCCCAAAGGACTTGTCCAAAAGTCGAACCGCTTCATCCACTTCCGCTTTGCCAATATTCAGCATGGGAGAGAGACGAATGACGTTGCTGAGCAGCCCGCCCTTGCCGATCAGCAAACCATGTTCGCGGGTTCGCTCGAGCAATTGGTTTGTGGCTTCCGGAGCGGGCTCTTTCGTCTGGCGGTCCTTTACCAGTTCCAGGCCGAGCATCAATCCCTTGCCGCGCACATCTCCGATGATCGGGTGCTTCTGTTGCAACTCCTCCAGCTTGCCCCGGAAGTAGGCTCCAACCGTGTGCGCGTTTTCGAGGAGTTTTTCTTCCTCTATGAATTCAATCGTGGCCTTGGCTGCCACGGAAGTGACTGGGTTGCCCCCAAACGTGGAAATCGTGAGCCCCTGGTAGGAGGCGGCGAGTTCCTTCGTCGTGATCGTAGCGCCGATCGGCGCGCCGTTGGCCATGCCCTTGGCGCAAGTCATGATATCGGGGGTGACCTCCCAGTGCTCGATCCCGAACCAATTCTTTCCGGTGCGCCCGAATCCTGTCTGCACTTCGTCGGAAATGAATAATCCGCCGTATTTTTTCACCGCCTTGAATACGTTCTTGAAATACTCCTGCGGCGGAGTAATAAATCCGCCCACGCCCTGTATGGGTTCAGCGATGAAGGCGGCGATCTGTCCGCTGGTTCCAGTTTGAATCAGGTTTTCGACGTCCTTCGCGCAGGCCACTTCGCAGTCCGGATATTTCAAGCCCAGCGGGCAGCGGTAACAATAGGGATTAATCGCGTGCGCGATCCCGACGCTGATGATTCCCGATTTTCGCCACGGGGCCTGCGCGGTCACGCTCTTGGTCAGCGAAGATCCGCCCGAATATGCATGGCGTAGGGCCACGATGTCGAACGAACCCGTGGCCATCCGTGCCAGCAGGATCGCCGCCTCATTGGCCTCCGTGCCGGAACTCGTAAAAAAACTGGATTTCAGCGCCCCCGGAGTGATCTGGGCGACTTTCTCGGCCAGCGCCACAATCTGTTCATTGGGATAAAGGGTGGAGAGGTGCTGCAGGCGGTCCACCTGCGCCTTTACAGGGCCGGTGATTCTGGGATTGGCGTGACCCACGGAAACGGTGAGAATTCCGCCGAAGAAATCGAGGTACTTGCGGCCTTCCAGGTCCCAAACATGCTGCATCGAAGCGTGGTCGGCAACCAGCGGCTCTTTGTAGAAATTCGTGACTGCGGGCCAAATATATTCCTTGTGCTTGCGGACCACTTCTTCGCTGCGAGTTGTTTGCTTGGGCTGGGTCGTCATGAGAGATCCTTTAACCACGGATGCACACGGATTAACACGGATAAGGAAAAAAAGAAAAACATGGGCCAACAAAATTACGCGAATGGATTTGATTTTACCATTCTGGCGAATCTTTCGCCGTCATCGAAGATTTTCATTTTCAGTTTTCTGGTTTTATCCGTGTTCATCTGTGTGAATCCGTGGTTCCATTGGCCTAATCCGCGGCTTGTGCCTTGCCGCTGGATAGCGAGCGCGTGATTTCGCCGTAGGTCTCCGGGCGGCGATCGCGGAAGAACTGCCAGGTTTCGCGCACTTCTTTCATTTCGTCGAGGTTCAAATCCGCGACCAGTAACTCATCTTTGTCCCGGCTGGCCTGAGCAATAATTTTCCCCCGCGGATTGCAGAAGTAACTTTTGCCGTAGAACTCGCCAATCTGCCACGGCTTTTCAATGCCTACGCGATTGGAAGCGGCGACAAAATAGCCGTTGGCCGCGGCGTGCGCCGGCTGCTCCAGCTCCCAGAGGTATTCGGAGAGTCCTGCAACGGTTGCCGATGGGTTAAAGACAATCTCCGCGCCATTCAGGCCCAGGATTCTGGCGCCTTCCGGAAAGTGGCGGTCGTAGCAGATATAAACGCCCACACGGCCGTAGCGGGTGTCAAAGACGGGATAGCCGGCGTTCCCCGGAGTAAAATAAAATTTCTCCCAAAATCCCGGATGGCAATGGGGAATATGATGTTTGCGATATTTTCCGAGGTAAGTTCCGTCGGCGTCGAACACCGCGGCCGTATTGAAATACAGGCCGGTCATTTCCACTTCATAAACAGGCACGACCATGGCCATGCCATATTTCCTGGCCAGCTTTTGCATGCGCGTGGTGGTCGGCCCGCCTGGCACGGGTTCCGTCAGGCCATACCATTTCTGTTCCTGCTCCGCGCAGAAGTAGGGGCCATAAAAAAGTTCCTGCAAACCTAAAATTTGGACTTTCCGCTTGGCCGCGTCGGCGATTAGCTTCTCATGCTTGACGATCATTTTCTCTTTGATCTGCTCCAGGGAGAACTTCGTGGGAGACCATTCGCAATGCGCCTGAATCAGACCGCAACGAACTATTCGAGCCATGCCGCACCTCCGCGGGATTTACTGTGCGAGTGTACTCTGCCGCCCCATCGCGCGACAAGGCCGCCCCGTGACGCCGTGTGCCGACCTCCTAACGCTTTGCCATCACGGCCCGCTTCCACAGATCCCAATCCTTGGGAAACTCCTGATTTCCGATTTCGGCCAGATGCGCCTCTTCCGGGGCAAGGGTTTCGATCTTTCTGGCACCGGCCTGCAAATGCATTTCCGCGTTAATCTTCAGGTACACGCTGCGGCCCACCGAATGCATGATGCTGTTTCCCACGGTGATTCCGCCGTGTCCCCGCATCAATGCCGCGGGACGATCCGCAAGTGCCTGGGCCAGTGCCTTGCCCTTCGGGGCGTCGTTGATCAGCATATTCGTCATTCCAAATGATTTGCGAATATCAAACGTAGGCAGGCCCGTGCCGATGAATCCGCCCATATGATAGATCGGCAGCAGCTGTTCGTTGATCGTTCCCATCAGCACCACGGTCGGTGCGTGGGTATGGACGATGGATTTTACGTCGGGTCGTGCACGGTAAATTTCGCTGTGAATCCAGCGCTCGCTGTACAGTTTTCGGGTGTCGCCGTTCACCGGAACGCAGTCCAGGTCCAGTTCCACGATGTCGTTCGGTGTGACCAGATCCGGGGCCAGCCAGCGCGAAATATAGAAATGATTCGGGTTCGCCGGATTACGCACGCTCACATGCCCGTAGCCGTCCACTACACCCTGATCCTGCAAGATGTGATTCGCCGTCACCAGGTCCGCCAACAAACTTTCCTTGTCCGTCGGGCCGCCTTGCGGGGGATCGGCCATCGCCATAGGTTTGGCCTTTGCCTCTTCCGGCGCCCCGAATAATGCGCTCGTCAGCAAGAGACCTGATCCGGAAAGGAATCCGCGTCGGCCAAATCCTGCAGGGAAGAAACTGTTTTTAATCATGGAGTTCTCCTGAGAAAAGCAATTTTGGATCAATGGCCAAGACTGGGCGCGCCTGTGAGAGGAATGCGCGGATGGCGCGAAACGGCCCACATTTCTCCGGCATCATATTGGCGGGATGGGAGAATATCAACGGATATCCCAAAATTTCTGAAATTAGGATATTCTTGCGGAGTTCTTTCCAACTACAACATTGCATCGCGACGAAATTTCGGACTTCCTTCATCGGTTCTACCGCGCCGTTCGCCGTGTATTTCCGGACTGCGTAACGCAAACGCAAGCGGTGGCGTTCAACATGTTCCTCGCATTCACCCCCATAATTCTAGTGGTTTTGGGTGCGGTAGCCGGGTCCGCCGCTTTCCGGCGGGCTTTGCAGGGAATCGTTGATCGCCTGAGCGTAGTGCTGCCCCCGGGGACATTCGGCATTGTTACCGCAATTCTTTCCCGGCGCAGCACGCATCCCTGGCAATGGGTTTTGTTGGGCCTGAGCGGAACGCTTCTGGCGGGAACGCAGATGATGAAATTGCTGGTGGAAGGATTTCGCGTTGTGTACAGGGAGAGCGAACGGCAAGATTTGATCGTGCGCCACTTGCGCGCCCTGCTTCTGCTCAGTGCAACCATTGTTCCCTCTATTTTCATCGTGAACCTGGTAGTGTTCGGCAGACAAGTGCGCAATTGGATGTTGAATATGTCTTCCATGCCGGTGCTCATCCGCCTCGTGTGGAGCGGCTTGTATATCGTGGCCTCGCTGCTTGTTGCCCTATTTGTGCTTTCGGTGATCTATCGGGTTGGCTGCCCCGGGCGCCACGATTGGGATTACATTGTCCCCGGAGCCGGTGTCGCTACCGTGCTGTGGTGGGTGGTCAGCATTTGCCTGGGCTTTTATCTTCGCCATGTGCCGTACAGCCTGGTGTATGGTGGCCTCGCGGTCACCATTGGATTGATGCTCTGGATGCAGCTTACCGCCACGATTCTCCTGATTGGTGCGGCGTACAATGCTGAACTCGAAGAGGCCGCCGGCTGAGTTCACCAGTAGCACAGGCTTCAGCCTGTGGATTTAGATTTCGCATATGCACAACTTAACTCAGACAGGCTGAAGCTTGCGCCTCCGCACCCCGCGCCGCAAATCCCCTGAATTCAACCCCTGCATACTTTCAAGACAACCGCCCTGCCTCCGCGCAACTTTTCTGTCCCCAGCGGGTTAACATAAATTGAAACGGGATTTTTCCTGCTGGACCCGGTACTGCAATGCGAGTGAGGGGAGCTGGAACGATGAAACAACTTTCGCCCCGTAAATCCAAACTGCGACGCCACGAGAAGGAAACTTTGGCTGCCGTAGCCGCCCTATTTTTATTTTTGTTGATGGTTTTTCTAACGCCCGTAATCCTTGTTGCCAAAAGCAAGAAGGATAAGAACAAGCCCGCTGATACCTCCATGATCGTAAAGGGTGTGCCCGTCCAGGAATTGTCATCGGATGAGGCGGTATTACAGGCGCTAAACCGCCTGAGTTTTGGCGCGCGCCCAGGTGATCTGGAACGCGTAAAGCAATTGGGCCTGCAAAAATGGATTGACCAGCAGTTGCGCCCGGAAAGCATGGATGACTCCGCATTAAATTTGCGCCTGGAACGCTTCCCGACCTTGCAAATGTCATCCACGAAACTTCTCGATGAATTCCCGGAGCCGAAAGTGGCCGCGAAACGGGAAGGCATTTCGGTCGAGCAATTTAAGAAGGAACAGCAGGCAAAATTGCAGACTGCTGCGCAAACCATGTCTCCCGA
>Ga0075029_100002325_pt1 | contig 10794 bp, 9 predicted proteins | sample LitLauG_LLR_2013_FD_71391 | JGI IMG/M metagenome (GOLD analysis project Ga0075029, IMG submission 71391) | Freshwater sediment microbial communities from North America - Little Laurel Run_MetaG_LLR_2013 | ecosystem: Environmental > Aquatic > Freshwater > Creek > Sediment | place: USA...
CGGATTGAGTGTGTAAATCAATTGCCGGTCGATTTCCGGAGGTGGTGCTGGTTCGAGCTCGACTGCGCTGAACGTGATGTTGCCGTTGCCCGCGCGCGTTCGTACCGCGGTGGACCGTAGCTCCCAGCAGGTCAGATCCGCGGCCGCAAGAACTTCCCGGCGCACCGCGTCGACGGCGGCCGAAAATCTGGTCGCCTCTGCCACCGACGCAGCGCCTTTGTTGACGGCTTCCGCGAGTGCGGAGGCAGCCGCTCCGAATCCGGGTGCCGCCTGTTCGATCGCTGCCGCCATCGCCTCGATCCGATCTGCCATGATATCGCGGTCGCGCTGTGCCTTCGCCTCAGCCAAGGCGCGCTCGGTCGAAGCGATCTGCTCGTCGAGTTCAGCCAATTCGGATCGAATCGTCTTGGCGCGTTCGACCGCGACGCGCAGATTCGTTTCGGCTCGGCCGAGCTTGATGCTGTTGGCTCCAGCCACTGCCAGCTGCTCGGCGGCGGCCCGCTTCTCGCCGACGACCGTTTCCGCGAGGCTCGCGCGCGCGGCCAGCTTCTGGCGCATCGCCTGCTTTTCCCCGAGCATTGTCTCGAATCGTTCGAGAGGGCTCATCTCTCGCTTGAAAAATGCCATGACAATATCCCTGCGAAGTCGCGAATCAGTGCGCTTGAAAAATTAGCCGAAAACTTGGATGACAATGCGGCTCAGGAGGCTACGGCTTTTTGCCGGTCCGGGGATAGGTCCTGTTGCGTCATATCCACATCGGAAGCTTCAATCGGCCGCAATGGCGCCGCTTGGTGGGCTCGGCCGCCTCTGGCCAGGTCAGGGGGCGTCCAGAGCCATGAAAGCTATCGCCAGAGATGACCTTCAAGCGTCCAAAATAGCCGATCGAAACACCTTCGAGGCGGAACTGGACACTTCGCGGGTTCACGACAAGGCCTGACAGCCGGGTATTCGGATGCGCCTGGGACCGGCGGAGGCTGAATGTCGCACAGCGTCCGGCCGATCGTGTCGAAAAAATCGAAGATGCGTCATGGCAAAATCAGCCGTGCCAGCTTGCTTTTGCAGAGGCCCATTCTATTCTCGACGGCGATCCGCCTCTGACCCGGAGGGGGCCACCAGTGGTTGCAAAGACAACCCATATTAACTAAGGCTCAGGAGGAATCGCTATGGCAGTCAAACACGTTGCATTGAGTCTGGCTCTCGCGTTCGGCCTTGCGGGCGCAGCTACGGCGCAGGAAGGCCCCAAGCTGTACGTCTTCACGTCGGGTTCGTTGGGAGGCTTCCCGAAGGCGGCGCTACAGAATGGCGGGCAGGGAACGATCGACTGGGCGCCGGTGGGCTTCTATGTGCTGAAGCATCCAAAAGGCAACGTCATTTTCGATACCGGCAATAATGACAAGACCATCACCGATGCGGCCGGGTGGTGGGGGCCGCTTGCCAAGGGCTTTGGTCTCAAGATGACGCAAGATGATGCTATTCCGGCCCAGCTTGGAAAGATCGGATTGAAAATCGACGACATCAAGTATGTCGTCGCATCTCACCTCCATCTCGATCACGGTGGAAATATTTCGCAGTTCCCGAATGCGACGCTTGTAGTCCAGAACGACGAGATGAAGGCCGCCTGGTGGCCGGATGTGGGATATTCAGTCTATTACATTCCGGGGGATTTCGCCGACACCAAGAAGATGAAGCTAATTCGCCTTGAAGGCGACCTGGACCTCTTTGGCGATGGCGTCTTCAAGATCATTCGCGGACCCGGTCATACTCCCGGACTGCAATTCGCCGTCGTTCGCTTGCCGAAGAGCGGGACCATCGTGTTGACGAGCGATGCAGTTTACCTGCAGGAAAATTTGGATAAGGACCTGCTGCCGTCACTCGCGGCCACGTGGAGTCCCAGCGGAATGTATTCGGTTTACTCCAAAATCCGGCAGATCCGCGACTCTGAGAATGCAAAGGTGTTCATCGCCCATGACCCCGAGGGTTTCAAGGCGACGAAAAAGGCGCCGGAATTCTACGACTGACGTTCGGCAGTCATGACCATCGCGACAAGCGCCGGCGGGGCGATTGCATCGCCCGCCGGTGCGCAAGATGCCGACGGGGCGCTGACAATCAGCGCCCGAGGCGTAAGCAAGCGTTACCAGTCCTTCGCCGCACTTCACCCGCTCGATCTCGATATCCGGCGCGGCGAGGTGTTTTGCCTGATGGGACCCAACGGGTCCGGCAAGAGCACCTTCATCCGGATACTTGCGGGCTATCTTGCACCATCATCGGGTACGGTCAGCATATGTGGGTACGATATCGTGACCGACGGACTCTCCGCTCGAAGGCTCATCGGATACGTGCCGGAGCGCGTACCGCTGTACAATTTCATGCGGGTTGAGGAGTTTCTTCGCTTCGCGGCGCGGCTGCGAGGCGTTGAAGAACGAAATGTCAGCCGGGAGGTTACCAGGGTGGTGGAATTGCTGGCGCTGGGCGAGGTCGTGCGCAAGCCGATCCGCACGCTGTCGCGCGGCTTCCGGCAGCGCGTTGCGCTGGCCCAGGCGCTGGTGCATGACCCGGAGATCCTGGTTCTGGATGAGCCGACCAACGGCCTTGATCCCCGGCAGATCATGGAGACCCGTTCCCTGATCAGAACTCTCGCCGGCAGGCACACGGTCCTGATGACTTCGCATATCCTGAGTGAGGTTGAGAAGACTGCGCACCGTGTCGGACTTCTTCTGAACGGCAAACTTCTCGGCGTCAGGGGCATTTCCGAGATCGACGACCTCGAAGCCTGGTTTCTTTCGGTAACATGAGAGTTCTCGGCGTTCTTCTCCGTAAAGAGCTGCAAGCGACCTTCACCTCGCCGATCGGTTTCACGATCATCGCGGTCTTTCTGCTCGTGATGGGCTATACGTTCAGCCTGACCCTGATCGCGACCAGGGTGGCAAATCTGAATTACATCTTCCATCAGATCTATGTGCTCTCGATCCTTCTTGTTCCGGCGGCAACGATGCGAGCTTTTGCGGAAGAGAGAGCTACCGATACACTGGAGCTGCTTCTGACCTCACCCATTCAAGAGACTTCGATCGTGGTGGCGAAGTTTCTGGCGACGTTCACCTTGATACTGGGAATGATCGTGGGCTCAGCCGTGTATGCGGTGATCCTTGGAGTCTACGGCGATCCGGATTGGGGTCCGATCTACAGCGGGTACCTTGCGCTCGTGCTTCTGGCCGCGTTTCTGGTTTCCATCGGGATCTTCATGTCGAGCCTTACCGAAAACCAGGTGGTTGCCGCTGCCCTCACCTTGGGCATTGCCCTCATGCTGTGGTATGCGGATTCGGTTTCAGGAATGCTGCCTTCGCCCTTCGACAGCCTCGCGCTCAACCTTTCCCTGATCGGACATTTTCATCCGTTGGCGATCGGGTCGGTGTTTCTTTCCGACATCGGCTATTTCGTCACCCTGACGCTGTTGGCGCTGTTCCTCACGATACGAAGATTGAAGGCGAGATGACGGAACATCTGGCCGAGTTGACGGGAATATTCTGGTTCGCCGCAATCGTCGGTGTGCTGCTGGTGCTGTTCGCTTTCGGGATACGGCTTCAGCTTCCGTTGTCGGGCCCGCGACGATGGCTTGCGCGTCTTGCAATTGGCGCAGGCGCCTGCGTCGCGGTTCTTTTCGCCAACATGGGGCTTTATCGTCACGATGCACATCTGGACTTGACGCGCGAGGAGGCCTTCACGCCTTCGCAAGAGGCGGAGCAGGTGGTGCACGATCTGAACGAGCCACTTGGACTGACGTATTTCTATAAAAAAAATGATCAGGCCGCGCTTGCTGCCATAACCACGTTGCGGCTGCTTTCGCGGCTCAATCCTCTGCTAAGACTGGAGACGATCGATACGGATCAGAACCCCGCGCGCGCCAATCAACTTGGCGTTCGTGTCTACAATACCGCGGTTCTTCAAACCAGGGCGAGGCGGGTCGAGGTCGTCAGCTCGGACGATCACGAGATCGCCTTGGCGATGCTTCGGGCCATGCGGGAGCGCGATATCGTCATCTGCTTCGGAACCGGACACGGCGAATATCAAATCGACAATTTCGAGCATCAAACGCACTTTGAGGGGCTGGGCGGGCGAGGCGAGCGGTTGGTGGTGCAGATGGAAGATCATGGCCTCGGCCGTTTGCGGCGAAGCCTGGACAAGCTTGGTCTGTCGTCCCGAAAGGTTGATTTATCGGTCGGCGGGCCCGTTCCGGACGATTGCGCGGTGCTGATGGATGTGAACCCGCGAACCCGCTTTTCTCCTCCCGAGACGGGGATCGTCAGGAGCTACCTGTCGCGCGGGGGCAGCTTCTTCCTGGCGATCGAGCCAGACTATGAGGTAGATGAGTCCTTCAAAGCCCTCCTGGCAGATGCTGGCGTAAGCATTGGAGACGGCTATGTCGTCGATCCCAACGGCCATTATTTCACCGACGACCAGATGATCGCGGTTAGCAAATACGACCAACACCCGATCACCCGGGGTCTCGCGATGTCGATTTATCCTGGAGCCCGGCCCGTGGCTGCCGCTCGTTCGGAGGCAGGCGGCATGACGGTAAAGTCGGAGGTTCTCTTCACCAGCACCGGCTCAAGTTACATCGTCGCCGAAAAGGGTATGTCGAAGGGTGACGGCGAGGGAGAGGCAAGAGGTCCACAACCGCTTGCCGTGGTGGCGGAGGGGAAGCTGCCGAAGGGGCAAGAGAAACCGTTCCGCCTGGTGGCGTTCGGCAACGCCGGCTTCGCCAGCAACTCCTTCTATCCCTATCTGTCGAACGCGGATATGATCCTCAATTGCCTGTCTTGGCTGGCCCGCGAACAGAAAGCACCCACAATCCGGCCGGTCATCGAGGACGTGCCGAGAGTGATCCTGACCGGCGCACAGGCCCAGGCGATCTTTATTCTTACCGTACTCGTTATTCCTGGAACCGTTACCCTGTTTGGGGGATTCGTCTGGTGGCGTCGACGGTCGTGAAGCATTTCGGTTTGCCCGCTGCTGCCGCGCTGGCGGCGATTTTCCTGACAACGATTGCGTTTGTCGGAGAGCGTCCACGTCCCGGTTCTGAACCGTTCAAGCCGCGGGGCCTGCTGTCCGATTGGCCGATTGAGGAAGTGACGAGCGTCAAGATCAGCAGGGGCTCCGAAGAGCGTTTGTTTACGCGCGACCCAGGCGGGCCATGGCGTTCGAGTGAGGGCGAAGTAGGTGCCGAACTCGCGGCGGAAATTGAAACCGGGCTGAGATTGCTTCACAACTCAGCCTCCGAACGTGATCTTTCCGACGACGAGCTTCGCGGCCGACCACTCTCGGAATTTGGTCTCGAAACACCGAAACTCGTCCTTACAGCGCGAACTTCCGCAGGCGCAGGCGCGATCATCGCGTTCGGGGAAGTCAATCCACTCGGGCTGACCCAGTATGTACGCATGGATGGCCGACCCGAGATCAACATGCTGCCGTCCTACGTGGCAAAGACCTGGGATCAGGCCGCTTCGCAGCGCTGAGTTGGCGCAAGGCTGCCAGAAGAGATCGCAGCCGGATGCCGCACGCGCGTTGCAAACGCGAAACGCGTTTGCGCGCAGATCATGCTCAAACAAAGGGATGAGATCATGATGCGATTCCGCTCAATCGCATCATGATCTAATGATGAATGCCGAAGCGGCTTGCCAGCAACGCGATCACGACGCAGACAAGAATGGCTGTGGCAAATTTCCAGAACAGGTTCGGGTTACGCTCGATCAAGGGCTTGGGAGAGGTCTCGAGATATCTTGAATTGGGGTTGCGAAGGTCGAACGTGAATTCGGACAGGCTCTCGTAGCGCTTGCCGGGATCGGGATGCACGGCCTTCCTGAGCGCGCCGTCGATCCAGGCTGGAATCTCGCGATTGTCGTCAAGAGCTGAAAGGTATTTCAGTTTGCCGAATTGCGAGCGGGTCCGCGCTTTGGCGGTCTGCGAGCCATAAGGAAGCTTGCCCGTCAGCATCTGGTAGCCGATGACGCCCAGCGAAAACATGTCGGAACGCGGCGAGCCGGCCTCTCCGAGCAAATATTCCGGCGCCGCATATTGCGTCGCGCCCAGGATATCGTCTCGGCCGCCGGGTCGGCCAGCCTCGGCGACACCCGCGATCCTGGTCGAGCCAAAATCGATGATCTTCACGGTTGCCGTCTTGTCGATCATGATATTTTCGGGCCTCAAGTCCTGGTGAAGCATCTCCTTGCGGTGGAAGGCGCGCAATCCCTTGGCGATTTGCTCGATGATGTTGCGCACCGTCTCGAGATCGGGCTTTGGATTATCGATCATCCACTGGCCCAGCGTTTGCCCGTCGACGAATTCCATTACGGAATAAAGGTAGTTGCGTTTTCTGGTATGCTCGTGCGGCTTCAACACGTGGGGGCTGTCGATCCGCCGGGCGACCCATTCCTCCATCATGAACCGTTTCAGGTAGGCCGGATCACCGCGCATATCGATCGAGGGGATCTTTATCGCAACCAGATCGTCCGAATCGGTATCGACAGCCAGATAAATATGACTTCGGTTGCTGCCGTGGATTTCCCTGACGATCCTGTATCCGTCGAACGGCTTTCCGGCTTCCAGCAGAGCAGGGGGCGGCAATTCGCTCGACGGTCCGAACACGTCGTTTGCGTCGGCGTCTGCAAGGTCGTCGATCCGAATGATCTGGATGGTCAGATTGTCGGGGCTGCCGCGCCGCAGGGCATCATCCACGATCAATTTTGCCGCCTTGTCGAGGTCCGCCGGATTGCTGCCGATCGTCCGGGCGACGAAGCGCGGGCTGACGTATTCGTAGACACCGTCGGTGGCGAGCAGGAAGACATCGCCTTTTTCCAACGCAATCGCGTGATAGTCGATTTCGATCTGTGGATTGATCCCCAGCGCTCGACCGAGGTAGGTCTGCTTTGAGGAAACGACGACCCGGTGGTCGTCGGTCAACTGCTCGAGTGCGTTGCCGGCGATCCGGTAGATGCGACAATCGCCGGCGTGAAAGAGATGGGCAGTCGTCGATTTCAGGACCATCGCACTCAGCGTGCAGACATAACCCCTGTCCCTGTCGTAGGCGTATCGGCTTTGTCTCGTTTGAGAGTGCAGCCACGCGTTGGTTGCCGTCAACACGCGCTCGGCCGATGTCTTCACCGACCAGGATTCCGGCGTGCAATAGTAGTCCGCGAAAAAATTCCTGACGGCCGATTCGCTGGCGATGTGGCTGACGTCGCTGCTGCTGACGCCATCGGCGATAGCGATGGCGATGCCCTTCAGGCTCAGAAGCGGTTCGTTCGGGATCAGCGCGCCGTGAAAGTCCTGATTGGACGGCTTGTGGCCCTTGTCAGAATATTGCCCCAGCGATATCCGCAGTCCAGCCGGCATGATGGCGCCAAAGAGGCGAGAGGGAGCCTTGCCTTCGCAGGCAAGGCTCCCAAAGTATAGTGCGGCGAATTTGAAGTTCCTACCGTGTCGCAGCGATCTCCCTTCGGGACGCGGAACTCGATTGCAAATCAGACGGCGGCGCGGATCTGCGCCGTTCGTATCTCGCGCTTCGGCGCGGTCCTGACATGCGTGGCGTACAGGGTCAGCCCGGTGAAGGAGATGCCGCCGACGAGATTGCCAACAAGGGTCGGAATCTCGTTCCAGATGAAATAGTCCGCGATCGAAAACTTGGCGTGAAGCATGAGTCCCGCCGGAAACAGGAACATGTTCACGACGGAATGCTCGAACACCATATAGAAGAACACCAGAATCGGCATCCACATTGCAATGACCTTGCCGGGGACCGTCGTCGAGATCATGGCGCCGACCACGCCGGTGGAGACCATCCAGTTGCACAGCATGCCGCGTATGAACAACGTCGCCATGCCGGCCGCTCCGTGGGCCGCGTAGCCGAGCGTTCGGGCTTCGCCGACGTTTCCAAGCGCTGCACCGACCTTGTCGGGTTCCTGCGTAAATCCGAAGGTCGTCACGTAGGCCATCATGAAGGCCACGGTGAGTGCCCCGGCGAAGTTACCAACGAAGACGAGACCCCAGTTTCTCAATACGCCGGACAGTGTCACCCCTGCGCGCTTGTCGATCAACGCGAGCGGAGTGAGCACGAAAACGCCCGTCAGCAGATCGAATCCCAATAGGTACAACATGGAAAATCCGACGGGAAACAGGATTGCCCCGACCAGCGGCTGGCCCGTGTTCACCGTGATCGTAACGGCGAACCAGGCCGCCAGCGCCAGGATCGCGCCGGCCATGTAGGCACGGATCACGGTGTCCCTCGTAGACATGAAGATTTTGGATTCTCCGGCATCCACCATTTTGGTGACGAATTCCGAAGGCACTAGATATGACATTTCACGTTCCCCTTGTTCGTAGCGAATTGAGTTACTGACTGCTCCATGGTCGCAACGCGTACGCAAAAATGCGATGTTCTCGAAACCAGGCTGCTTCGAAGATGTGCCCGCCTGGGTGCTTCGGATTGTTGCCTCACCCGCGATCGCGTTCCCCAGCCGGTTTGGCCGGGGTCAGGATGAGCAAGCTATTGAAGAACCGGCATCGCGACCGCTGCGCCAGGCTTGCTCGGTGAGTGAGCCAGGTGAGTTAGCAATGTGCCTGCCCCAGGTTTCAGCCCGTGATGGCCTCAACAATTCGGCGGACCGCAGTCTTCATTGACTGGCAACGGAACGATGCAATCGACGTGCCATGATCGGTCCGATTGAAGCCGGCCCTGAGTTGGCGCGAACAACGCGGTGCGCTTGCGGGCAATCGCCCCACGATTGTGCATGTTGCCAACATCCCAGGCAGAGGCGTTCCGACAGCGGCTGTAGGAGCATTTGCTCAATTATTGTGCGGCGCACAACAATTGAGCGATTGCAAGTTTTGGGTGCGCGCCAGGCTGACCTGGACTGCCCATCTTACCTTACAAGTATCTGTATTTCAAGAGATTTTCCCATCATAACGGCTTGGCATGAAGCTTGAATGGCGTAAGCCGACGCCACCGACGCCGTCGAAAACCATCGTCCGACTTGCAATCGCCAGACTGGGGCCTTCCCAGAACGCGCCCGCATGCCTTCGAGCGCGCGAGCGCTGACGGCTGCGCGCAATATGAAAAGGGAATACCTGATGAGATTGAAAGAGCCGACCTGGATTGCAGATTGGAATCCCGAGGACGAGACATTCTGGAATTCAAAGGGCAAGTTGATCGCGCGGCGCAACCTCATCTGGTCGATCGTCGCGGAGCATATCGGATTTTCCGTCTGGCTGATCTGGAGCATCGTCGCCACCAAATTGCCGGCGGCCGGCTTCCACTACACCACCGACCAGTTGTTTCAGCTGGTCGCGATCCCCGGCCTGATCGGCTCGCTGATGCGGTTTCCCTACACGTTTGCAGTGACGACATTCGGCGGCCGAAACTGGACCATCTTCAGCGCTTCGGTGCTCTTCATCCCGGCCTTTGGTCTGGCCTACTTCGTCGGCCAGCCCGATACGCCGTTCTGGCTGATGTTGATGATTGCGTCTACCGCGGGGCTAGGCGGCGGAAACTTCGCCTCCAGCATGGCAAATATCTCCTTCTTCTATCCCGATCGCATGAAGGGATGGGCCCTCGGCCTCAACGCGGCGGGCGGCAATATCGGCGTCAGCAGCGTTCAATTGCTCACGCCGATCCTGATGGGTGTCGGTCTGATCAACCTCTATCAGGCTACTCCGGTCGGAGGGGTCTATCTGCAGAACGCCGGCTTGATGTGGATCGTTCCGCTCATCATCGCGGTGTTCGGCGCGGTCTACTTCATGAACAACCTTACCTCCGCGAAATCCTCGTTCAGGGACCAGCTCGCGATCGTCAAGCGCAAGCACACCTGGATCATGTCGTTGATCTACATCGGCACGTTCGGCTCGTTCATCGGTTACTCGGCGGCCTTCCCATTGCTGATCAAGACGCAATTCCCGGCAATCACGATTGCCATCGCGTTTCTTGGACCGCTGGTGGGCTCCCTTGCGCGTCCCTTTGGCGGACTGCTTGCGGATAAGGTAGGCGGGGCGATCGTGACGTTCTGGAATTTCATTGCCATGGCTGCCGCCACCGTCGGCGTCCTGTATTTCGTAGGCGCCAGGGACTTCACCGGCTTCCTTGCGATGTTCCTCATTCTCTTCGTCACGACCGGGATCGGTAACGGATCGACCTACCGGATGATTCCATCGATCTTCCGCGAGGAAAACCTGCGCAAAGCCCGTGGCAAGGGCGAAGCCGGCCGCGCGCTTGCCTTGAAGACCGCAAGCATCGAAAGCGGCGCGGCGCTCGGATTCATCGGCGCTGTGGGCGCCTGCGGCGGCTATCTGATCCCCAGCGGCTTCGGCAAATCGATCGCGATCACCGGCGGTCCGCAACTGGCCTTGGTCATTTATCTGGCGTTCTACGCGGTCTGCCTCGCGATGACCTGGTGGTTCTACCTGCGCAGGAGCCCGTTGGAGGCCGGTGTGCCTGGTCTTGCGGAAGCGCGAGTCTAGCAGCGCATCGACCGCCCGCCGTGGCGCGGTTTCTCAATCAGCCTCGTCCCGCATGCGGGGCGCGAGGCAACGGCAAAGCGCTTCAGGAGGAAGATATGACGCCTGACCAGGTCAAACTCGTCCAGCAGAGCTTCTCCAGGGTCGTGCCGATTTCCGATCAGGCGGCGGTGATGTTTTACGACCGCCTGTTCGAGATCGCGCCGCAAGTCAAATCGATGTTTCCCGCCGACATGTCGGCGGGAAACATCGATTTGACTTGCGGCGCGATCTCGAACAGGCGGTCGTAAAACA
>Ga0075029_100002331_pt1 | contig 10782 bp, 9 predicted proteins | sample LitLauG_LLR_2013_FD_71391 | JGI IMG/M metagenome (GOLD analysis project Ga0075029, IMG submission 71391) | Freshwater sediment microbial communities from North America - Little Laurel Run_MetaG_LLR_2013 | ecosystem: Environmental > Aquatic > Freshwater > Creek > Sediment | place: USA...
TCCGCCCACTGACGACGAGAAGGCGTCGGTGAAGATCATCGAGTCACTGGTCACCTTGATGGCCGGCCAACCCGAACTCAACGAGTTCAAGCACACGCGCGTCGCGAACTGACGGCCTAGGCCAGGCGCAGGATCACTTCGACCAGGCACAGTGCGCCCAGCGCCAACGCCGGCGCCGAACCCTTGAGACCATCCCCCTTGCGAAGGTGGACGACCGTCGCGGCCAGCGTGGTGATCAACAATCCAGACGCCGCCACTTCGTTCAACGTCGTCAGCGCCGATCCGTGCTTGGACGCCAGTCCGACCATGACGCCCACTGCACCCAGTACTTCGAGCAGTCCGATCAGTTGGAATGACTTCTTTCTCACCCCGAGGTGCTCCGCGGACTGCGAGGCCATGGTGTTGAAGATCATCTTCTGGGCGCCCGCGGTCGCGAACGCGAGGAAGATGACGATCGAGATGATGCTGGCGACTGCTCTCATGTGTACTCCTTGTTGACCCGACAACTGTACCGGAGCCCTTCGCGAACACCGACGAGTGCGCGACGCCGAGGCGTTGGTAGCGTGGTCGCGTGTCGTCGACCCCCACTACCCCTGTGGACATCGTGCGCGTCGGGGTCGTGGGCGCCGGGCAGCTAGCGCGGATGATGGGTGACGAGGCCCGGGCCGTCGGCGTCGAACTCACCGTTCTGGCCAATTCGCTCGAGGACTCCGCGGTGTCGAACGTCGACCACGTCATCGTGGGGGACGCCGACGACGAAGCCGCCCTGCTGCGTCTCAGCGAGGCCACCGACGTCATCACCTTCGACCACGAATTGGTCGATCTGGAGATGCTCGATCGCCTGGTAGCGCGCGGCGTGACCGTGCGACCCAGTCCCGTGGCCCTTCGCTTCTCCGTCGACAAGGCCGTCCAGCGTGACGAGTTCGCCGCCGCCGGGCTGCCACTTCCCGATCACCGCGTGATCCGGGCCGAATCAGACCTGAGCCTCCTCGAGGGGTGGTCGAACTCCCATGGCGACGCACCGGTGCTCAAGGCCGCTCGGGGCGGCTACGACGGTCGAGGGGTGCTCTTTCCCGCCGACGACGCGGAGGCGCACGCGATGGCGCGCGAACTCCTGCCTCGAGGTCCCGTCGTCGTCGAGGAGCGGGTGGCGCTACGCAGTGAAGTGGCTCAACTGGTGGTGCGCTCCCTCGACGACGACGTCGTGACCTATCCGCTCGTCACCACCGTCCAGTCCGACGGAATGTGCGTCGAGGTGCGCTACCCCGCCGCGGTCGACGCCGACATCGAAGAGAGTGCGCGACATCTCAGCACGCGAATAGCACGCCACATCGGGTTAGTGGGGGTGATGGCGGTCGAGTTCTTCGTCACCGACGAGGGGCTGCTGATCAACGAGTTGGCGCTGCGCCCCCACAATTCGGGACACTGGACCATCGAGGGGACGGTGACGAGCCAGTTCGCCAACCACTTGCGCGCGGTCACGGGCCAGACACTGGGCTCGAGCCAAGCGCGTTGCGCGGCCGCGGTCATGGTCAATGTCGTGGGCGCCGACGCGCCGGGTTCACTCGATGCCGCCCGACACGTGCCCGGCGCCACCGTGCACGACTACGGCAAGACGTGGCGGCCGCGGCGAAAACTGGGCCACGTCACGTCGATCGGCGACGATCTCGGCGTCGCGCACGTGACAGCATGGGAGAGTGCCCGTGCCTACGGGACGTACACCCAGGAGGCATCATGAATCCAGTTGTGGGCATCGTGATGGGCAGCTCCAGCGATCTCGAGGTCATGGCCAGCGCAGCGGACACCTTGGGCCGCTTCGAGATAGAGCACGAGGTTCGCGTCGTCTCCGCGCACCGCACGCCCGACGCCATGCTCGACTACGGTCGCGAGGCCCGGGCCCGCGGACTACGCGTACTGATCGCCGGCGCGGGTGGGGCCGCCCACCTGCCGGGCATGTTGGCGGCGATGACCACGCTGCCCGTCATCGGGGTGCCGGTGGCCCTGGCCCGCCTCGACGGCCTCGACTCGCTCTTGTCCATCGTGCAGATGCCGCGCGGCGTGCCGGTGGCGACGGTCGCCATCAATGGCGCCACCAACGCCGCGTTGCTGGCCGCGCGCATCCTGGGCCTCGACGACGAGGCGCTCGCCCGTCGCCTCGACGCGTACCGCGAGGAGATCGCCGCCGACGCCGTCGAACAGGACCGGGGCCTGCACCGTAAATAAGGTGATTTCTTAAGGTTGCGGTGACGATCGCGGATGCGCTCAGGCGTGATTGCCAATAGTCTGAGGTAACACCAAGGAGGCCCCCGTGGGTATTGTCAAGCGTTTCTCCACCATGTTCCAGGCCAAGGCGAACGCCCAGCTGGACAAGCACGAGGACCCGCGCCAGACGCTGGACCTCTCCTACGAGCAGATGCTCGAGAACGTCACCAAGGTCAAGCGCGCGGTCGCCGACGTCGCCACGGCCCGCAAGCGCGTCGAGATCCAGGCCGAACAGCTCAAGTCCCAGGGCGACAAGTTGGCCGAGCAGGCCAAGCAGGCCCTCGCCCAGGGCAACGAGCCCCTGGCCCGCGAGGCGTTGACCCGTCGCGAGGCGATCGCCGCGCAGTTGAAGGACCTCGACACCCAGCACGCCTCGATCGTGGAACAAGAGGACAAGCTCACCGCCACCGCCCACAAGCTCCAGAGCGAGACCGAGACCTTCCGCACCAAGAAGGAGACCATCAAGGCCACCTACACCGCCGCCGAGGCCTCCACCCACGTCACCGAGGCGGTGAGCGGCATCTCGACCTCGATGAACGACGCGGGGGCCGCACTGCAGCGTGCCCAGGACAAGGTCGCCCAGATGCAGGCGCGCAGCGGGGCACTGGACGAGTTGATGTCCTCGGGCGCCCTCACCGATCTCACGGCAGGACCCAGTGACGACATCCAGGCCCAGCTCGACGCCGCCGGTGGTTCGAGTTCCAACGTCGAGGCGCAGCTCGAGGCGCTCAAGTCGCAGTTGGCCCAAGGTAACGCCTCGCCGGGCCTGCCCAGCGCTCCTGAGGGAGTGGACGCTCCCGGAGAAGGGGCCTGACATGGCCAAGACCAAGATCGAGACCGACCACGGTCTCAACGTTCGAATGTTCCTCACCGGTCTCGCGCTGGTGGTGCTGTACCTGATCATCACGACGTTGCTCATCTACCTGGGCGTGGGCTACGGCCTGGTCATCGTCATCGTCGCGGCGTTGATCTTCTCTCAGTACTACTTCTCGGACAAGATCGCGATGTTCTCGATGCACGCCCACGAGGTCACCCCCGCCGAGGAGCCACGGCTTCACGAGATCGTGGACCGGCTCTGCCTGCTCGCCAATATGCCCAAGCCCCGGGTAGGAGTGGCTGAGATGGACATCCCCAACGCCTTCGCCACCGGACGAAGCCCTAGCCACGCGGTCATCTGCGCCACGCGCGGCATCATGGCGCGTCTCAGTGACGAGGAGCTCGAGGCGGTGCTGGCCCACGAACTGAGCCACGTCGCCCACCGTGACGTGGCGATCATGACCATCGCGTCGGGCGTGGGCATGTTGGCGGGTCTGGTGTCGCGCATGGCCATGTGGGGAGCGATGCTCGGCGGTGGCGGTGGCGGAGGCGGACGCGGTGGCAACAACAACGACAATGCCGCGCTCGTGGAACTGGCCACCTGGGTCGTGTCGATCCTGATCTACGTGGTGGCCTACCTCTTGACCATGGCGCTCTCGCGCTACCGCGAACTCGCGGCCGACCGCTCGGGGGCCATCTTGATCGGCAAGCCCAGCGTCCTCGCGAGCGCTCTCGTGCACATCACGGGGGACATGGGCCGCATCCCGCGAACCGACCTTCGCAAGGCCGAGACGATGAACGCCTTCTTCTTCGTGCCCGCCCTGGCCGGTGGGACGGCGGCATCGCTGTTCTCGACCCACCCGTCTCTCGAGAAGCGCCTCGACGCGCTCACCAAGCTCGAGCGCGAGCTCAACGGCTAGTGGGTCTGCGCGATGCGCTGTTCGGGCGCACCAAGCAGGTGGCGCCGCAACTCGACAACATCTTCGCGTTGCCCGCCGCCGCTCTGACCCTGCAGAGCGAACTGGATCTGGTCACCTCGGGACAGGCCGGACTGTGCTTCAAATCGGGCAGTGGTGAATCGACGCTGTTGAGCGACGCGGACATCATGGAGCTGCTCAACTTCGAGGCCGAGAAGGACTCGGTCTCTCTCAGCACCGACGACCTGGGTTTCAAGTGGCTGGTCATCAATGACCCCACGGTCGACGGCCTGGTCACCAAGATCCACTCCGCCAATGCGACGATGGTGGAACACGAACTCGGGCCGCGGTTGCTGTGCGCAGTCTTCGGCTTCGTGCCCGCCACTCCCCCTGGCGAGGGAGCGGTGCGCCTGGTGTACCTGCTCAAGCAGGGGACGTTCTACCCCTTCGCGCCCACCGGTCCCAATCAACGCGACAACGAGCTCGAACTTCGGGTCAAGTCCTTCCTCAGCACCGACCTGGTGATGGAGAAGGACCTGTCGCGCTGGATGGCCCTGTGGAACCTCCCGGTGAGGTGAGTCGCGCAGTTGGTCGCCCGTCGCACGCGGCGACCTCGTTACCCCACGAGGTCAGCCCCCACCGTCGCCGCGTGCGACGGGCGACCAGGGACCGGACGAGAAAATCCACGGTGTAACCTGATGACACTTAGTTAGCCAGAGAGTCGCGTCTCGGACCTCGTGCCCGGCACGTCCGTGACGAGCTCCTGACTGACTTCGTTGTCGCGAAGGCGACACACCTGCAGCACCACCGTCGACGCAGCGCCCCGGCGGGAAGAACCAATGGAGGAGAGACATGGCCGTAGACGAGTCAATCGCGGGAGTGAACACCTCATTGGGTCTACCCGTAGTCGGTCGAGGCCCCAAGTCGCTGCTCAAGCGTATGACCGCCAAGTTCGTCTGGCCCTTCCTGCGTCACCAGGTCGACGTGAATCAAGTACTGATCAATGAGATCCGCGACCTCCAGAACCGCCACGGCGCGCTGCTCGAACTCGTCGAGTTGCAGCTCTCGGACTCCGGGCACCTCAATTCGTCCCTGCGCCGTCTGGGCGCCCAGATCGACTTCGTCGAGGACGGTCTGCACAACGTCGAGAACGCGCTTCACATCCTCGAGGATCAATACACCGTCGTGGCCGAACAGCGCGAGAGCCACCTGGCTGACGTGTTGGCGCACCTCGGGCGACGGACTGGCGAGTTGGAGAACCAGATCGACCTGGGCCATCGCCAGCTCCTCGCGCGCTTCTACGACGGCTTCGGCGCTCTGCAGCGCGACGCCGCCGAACTGACGCGCCAGTTCGCCGGTCTCAACGGCCGGTTCGCCGACTTGTCGGCCAAGCAAGAGAGCGAGCTCGAGGAATTGTCGCTCGAGGTCGAGCGCGAACTGCAGTCCCTCACCAGTGTGGCCGCCGTCGAGAGCCGCAAGTTCGCGACCCTGCTGGCGCGCGTCGCCGAGGTGGATTTCTTCCTGACCGAGGTGAAGCGCTCCTACCCCGACCTGGTGTCCCCCGAGCGTCTCGTCGGTCTGCCCTCAGGTTTCGACGCCCTCTCGAGCGCCTTCGTCGAGACCTTCCGCGGCAGTTTCGAGGACATCAAGGAACGGGTCGCCGTGTACCTGCCCGAACTCAAGTCGGTCGCCGAACTCGGACCGGTCCTCGACATCGGTTGCGGTCGAGGTGAGCTCCTGGAACTGCTCCAGGACAATGGGATCGAGGCCTACGGTATCGAACTCGGCGAGGAGAGCGTCCAGATGTGTCTCGATCGAGGTCTCGATGCGCGCGTCGACGATGCCCTGCACCACCTGAGCAACCTCCCGGAGCACTCGCTGGGCGCCGTGACCGCGATCCACGTCGTTGAGCACCTCGACATCGACACCCTGATCACCTTCGTGGATCTGTGCCTACGCTCGCTCAAGCCGGGCGGACTGGTGATCTTCGAGACGCCCAATCCGGGCAACGTCAAGATCGGCGCCGACCTCTTCTGGACCGACCCGACGCACCTGCACCCGTTGCCCAGTGAGTTCCTGCGCTTCATCGTCGCGATGCGCGGCTTCGCCGATGCCGAGATCATCCCCTTCAAGCGCGGCGCGACGTTCGCCCCGGCCCAGGCACTCGAAGCCGGTCAGCATCAATTGGTGGGCGAGTTGGCCGACCAACTCTTCGGACCCGAGGACTACGCGGTCATCGCCCGACGAGTGGGCTAGCCATGCGCGTCGCGGTGTGGACGCCGATGCCGCCCGAACCTTCGGGGATCGCTGACTACAACCTTCGCCTCTTGGCGACCATGGCGCGCGATCCGCGCCTGGAGCTCACTGCCGTCGTGCGCGAGGGAGTGAGCGACGCGTTCGCGCCGCGGGGTGTCGCGCTGTGCGCGGTGGGTGACTACGACCCCGACGACTACGACATCGACCTGTATCACATGGGGAACAACCCCACGTTCCACAGTTACATGTTCTCGCACATCGTGCGTCGCCCGGGCGTGTTGATGCTGCACGATCCCGCGATCGTCGACTTCATCGACGTCATCTTGGGCGGCAAGGAGCGCAGGATCTTCGCCGACGAGGTCGCCTACAACATCGGTTGCCCCGACAACGACTACCCCACGATCGACGAGGCGATCGAGCGTTGGGACCGGCTCGAGCTGCTGATGTCGCGACGCATCGTGGAAAGCAGCCTGGTGACCATGGTGCACAGCGAGTGGGCCGCCGAGGAGTTGCGCCGTCGATTCCACCTCGAGTCGGTTCGCTCCGTGCCCCACGCGGTGTGGAGCGACCGAGCCCCCGGCGCCGCGCGCACGGGGGCCACCATCGCCTTCGGGGTCTTCGGATCAATCAGCGCACACAAGCGCCTCCTCGAGGTGGTGGCGGCATTCGCCGAGGTGCGCGAGCGCGGCGTCGACGCCACGCTGGTGATCGCCGGGCGTCGCGACAATCCCACGGTCGAGAATCAACTCGAGATCTTCATCGACCGCCACGACCTCTACGACGTGGTCACCATGGACCTCGACACCGATGACGACCGCTACACCCGCTACCAAGAGGAGTGCGACGTGATGGTCGGACTACGCTGGCCCACCACCGGTGAGACCAGTGGTCCGCTGCTGGCGTGCTTCGCCATGGCCAAGGCCACCATTGTCTCGGACCTCCCCCAAAATCGTGAGTTCGATGACGACTACTGCCGCAAGGTGAGTCTGGACAGCGAGCGCGAGCACGAGGAGCTCGTCGCGGCGATGCTGGACGCCGCCGCCGATGTGGAGGCCACGCGCCGAGCGGGCCTCGCCGCTCGCCAGTACGTCAGTGCACACTGTGACGACGAACTCGTGGCGGCGATGTACTACGACGCGCTCGCGAGCGCCGTCTCGCTCTCGCCGCTCGCCCGCGAAGAACCCGACGACGTCGCGGGCGCCCTGGCCATCAACGCGATCGGCTCGTGGGCGGGGGCGACGGGTCTGGCCGAAGCGGGACGTCGCGCGGTCATCGCCCTACTGGACGAGGGCACGCTGGTGGCGATCGAGGACGTCAACCTCTGGGCCAAGGTCGACGCCTCGCGCCTGCCCGATCGGATCAAGATGCTCCCCCAGGGCCACCCTTACCCCATCGACGTGTCGTTCCTCAACGTGAATGAGTTCCACGTGGTCTCCGAAGAACAGCTGGGTCGGGGACCTGGTTCGTACCTCATCGCCATGTGGTACTGGGAACTCCCGGCGCTCCCGGCCGAGATGGTGCGCGAGATCCCTCGGGTCGACGAGATCTGGGTGGCCAGTGAGTTCGTGCGCGACGTCTTCCTGCGCTACACCGACAAGCCGGTGATGGTCATGCCCTGCGTCGTCGAGCCCGAGGTCGACGAGACGGTGACGCGCGAGCAGCTCGGCCTGCCCGAGGAGGGTCCGGTCGTCTACCTGGTCACCTTCGACGCCAACTCGACCATCGCACGCAAGAACCCCTACGGCGCCATCAAGGCCTTCGAGGAGGCGTTCGGTTGCGGCCGCAGCGACGTCGTGCTCGTCGTCAAGGTGGTCAACCTGGGCAGCTACCCAGTGGTCCAGCAGGACATGCGCGCCCACGTGGCGCGCGTGGGGGGCATCTTGATCGAGACCGACATGGCCCCGGGCGAGATCGGTGCGCTGATAAAGATGGCCGACGTCTACGTGTCGATGCACCGCTCCGAAGGCTTCGGTCTGGGCCTCGCCGAGTCCATGTACTTCGGCCACCCCGTCATCGCCACCGCCAACTCGGGCAATATGCAGTTCATGAACAACCACAACTCGTGCCTGGTGGGCTACACCTCCAAGGTCGTCGATCGCAACGACCTGAGTGACAACCCTCACGCCCTCGTCCTCTACCAGCCCGGCAACCTGTGGGTCGAACCCGACGTCGGCGAGGCCGCCCGGTGGATGCGATGGCTCTTCGATCACCCCGAGGAGCGCGAGCGCATCGGACGCGTCGCGTCGGCGCACATCCGCGAGAACTTCTCATTGGCTGCGGCCGGGCGCGCGATGAAGGCACGCCTCGACGAGGTCAACGCCCACGTGGCGACGTTGCGCGACATGGTGCGCAAGGGCTACTTCGACGACGAACTGGTGGACGCCGCCAACTAGGGGTGGGTCATGTCGGCGGGCACGATCGCCGCGTCGAACTCCTCGCCGCTCAGATATCCGAGCGCCAGCACCGACTCGCGCAGCGTCAGGCGTTCCTTGTGAGCCTTCTTCGCCACCTTGGCCGCCTTGTCGTAGCCGATCAGTGGGTTGAGCGCGGTCACCAGCATCAAGGAATTGTTGAGGTGGTGGCTGATTTGCTCGTAGTCGGGCTCGAGACCCTCGACGCAGAACTCGCGGAAGCGGTCGCAGGCGTCGGTGAGCAGGTCGATGGAGTTGCAGACGTTGTGGATGATGACCGGCTTGCAGACGTTGAGCTCGAGGTTGCCGCGCGAGCCCGCCATCGTCACCGCCGTGTCGTTGGCGACGACCTGGATGCACACCATGATCATCGCTTCGGACTGGGTGGGGTTGACCTTGCCCGGCATGATCGAACTCCCGGGCTCGTTCTCGGGCAACTGGAGTTCGCCGAGCCCCGAGCGCGGACCCGAGCCCAACCATCGCAGGTCGTCGGCGATCTTGATCAGGCTCGTGGCGAGGGTCTTGATAGCCCCGTGGGCGAAGACGAGCGCGTCGTGCGCGGCCAGGGCGGCGAACTTGTTCGGTGCGGTGACGAAGGGCTTGCCGGTGATGGCCGCGATCTTCTCGGCCACGCGCGCGGCGTACTCGCGGTGCGTGTTGAGTCCCGTTCCCACCGCGGAACCGCCGGCGGCCAGTTCGCAGACGCCGCCCAGCACCATGCGAAGTCGCTCGAGGTCAGCGTCGAGTTGTGACACGTAACCCGAGAACTCCTGGCCGAGGGTCAGGGGCACCGCGTCCATCAAGTGGGTGCGGCCGATCTTGACCACGTCGACGTAGGCCTCGGCCTTGACGTTGAGCGCATCGCGCAAACGTGACACCGAAGGGATGAGTCGGTCACTGATCTCAACGACGGCCGCGATGTGCATGGCCGTCGGGAAGGTGTCGTTGGAGGACTGGGACATGTTGACGTCGTCGTTGGGGTGCACCGGGGACTTTGACCCCATGACGCCACCCGCCATCTCGATGGCGCGGTTCGAGATGACCTCGTTGACGTTCATGTTGGACTGGGTGCCCGAACCGGTCTGCCAGACGCGCAGCGGGAACTCGCCCGCGAGCGTGCCGTCGATGACCTCGAGGGCGGCGCGCTCGATCAAGCCGGCCTTATCGACGTCGAGTTTGCCGAGTTCGTGGTTCACCATCGCCGAGGCCAGCTTCAAGATGCCGAACGCCTTGATCAGGGCGGGGGGCATCGTCTCGTGGCCGATCGCGAAGTGGTGCAGGCTGCGCTCGGTCTGCGCTCCCCAGTAGTGCTCGGCGGGTACTTCGATCTCCCCCATGGTGTCTGACTCGATGCGCGTGGCCATGTCATGTCACTTTCTTCGCGAAACGGCTTCCTTCGCCGACGGATTTTCACCCGAGAGTACGTTAGCGCTCCCCCGGTACCAGCCTCATCCCTGCGCACCGACCTTGGTCACAGTGCCCTGCGACGCCCCTAACCGCGGCGCGGGTTGTATCGTCGCTCTCACGCACCACTGCGTTGGCGAGGGCCGTGGCGGGCGCACGAGGGAGGACGAGATCGTGGACACGACCGGTGTGGCGATCGCGTCGGAGTCCGGTCCTCGCCCGGTGCCCGCGACATCGAGGTTCCGACCCGACGTGCAGGGACTTCGCGCCCTCGCGGTCACCCTGGTCATCGTGGATCACGCCGGGGTCGACCACTTCGCCGGCGGATTCATCGGCGTCGACGTCTTCTTCGTCATCAGCGGTTTCGTCATCACCCAGAGCCTGATCGACCTTGGACCGGGCCACCTCGGGGCCCATCTACGCACCTTCTACGGGCGACGGATCCGGCGCATCGTGCCGGCGGCGTCACTCGCCCTCATCGGCACGCTGGTCGGTGCCTTGGTGTTCTTGCGCGGCTCCTTCCCACCACTGTTGATCGGCGACGTACGGTGGGCGTCAGTGTTCGCCGAGAACATCCGACTCACCTCGACGAGTGCCAACTACTTCATCCCGGGCCTCACTCCGTCACTGGTGACCCAGTTCTGGTCGCTCGCCGTCGAAGAGCAGTTCTACCTCCTCTATCCGCTCCTCGTCCTGGGCACCATGACCCTCGCACC
>Ga0075029_100002333_pt1 | contig 10781 bp, 6 predicted proteins | sample LitLauG_LLR_2013_FD_71391 | JGI IMG/M metagenome (GOLD analysis project Ga0075029, IMG submission 71391) | Freshwater sediment microbial communities from North America - Little Laurel Run_MetaG_LLR_2013 | ecosystem: Environmental > Aquatic > Freshwater > Creek > Sediment | place: USA...
GGGCTCAAGGATACCCCTGTACCTACGGAGCAAATCATCATCGACAAGGTGGTGATAAACCCCAAACTCGACGAATCGCTTTTTGGAAAGCCTGATTCGGGGGTGTCTGCGAATACGAAGTTAAAGGCATCCTAAAGAGTTTCTCCCCATGATGGCGGGCCGAAGCGCCGATCGATTCGGATTCCTAAATCAACGCAAGGCACTAAAAACAAAGGTGATATGGCCGGAGCCCCTTAAGCATCATTGCGGGCGTCTACCTCAAGTCTAATGCTGGTGCATTTGCGCGAGCGCAACGATTCCAGCCTGCCGTTTAGCGGATCATCCTCAATAGCTTGTACCCCGCGCGTTTGCGACCGGGCACATCGCAGTGCCGAGCCGCACGTCCTGAGATCGACTTGGACTTGCCGTTTCGGGAGCTCGCGAGCAGCCGATAGAAGCATCGTTTTTCGTTTTCTGAGGTTTTGCCCAGGCTACTCCGCAGCGAGTGCAGCTTGAGCAGTGGCGTTGCGTCGAACCGGAGCCAAATCGATGAAGCTTGGGACCAGCCTGATACTGCGGTTCAGTTTCGCGGTAGCGGGCGTTCTAGCGCTAGTTGCGGCCTACGGTCTTGGCCGGCGCAACTCGCAATCCCTGCCAGGAAGCAAGGCAAACGGGCCACGTGTGCTTTATTACGTGGACCCCATGCATCCCGCCTACAAATCGGATAAACCCGGAATTGCTCCCGACTGCGGAATGCAGCTTGAGCCTGTCTTTGTCGAGAACGTCAAAAACGAGCTAACACCGTCCCTTTCGTTATTGCCCGCTGGGGCAGTCAGCATCGATGCCCCCACTCAGCAACTATTGGGTATTCGTGTGGTGACAGTTGAAAAAAGCAGCACCACCCGCAGCGTTCGCGTAATAGGCCGTGTGGTCCCAGAAGACACAAGGGTGTACAGGATCAACGCCGGCGTCGACGGATTCATTCGAGAGACTTTCCAGGATTCCGTGGGAACTCAAGTCAGGAAGGACCAAAAGCTAGCAAGCTTCTATTCTCCTGACTTCTTGTCGGTGGCTTCCGGATTCCTGGCTGCTACCGAACGCGTCCCGGGCGCTGCTGGAAACGATGGGTCACGAACGGTGCCCTTTCCCGGCGCGTTGTCCAAGCAGGGGGTGAGCAGTCTCCAAGGTTACACAGATCGCCTGCGCAATCTCGGCATGAGCGAGGTACAGATCAAGAGAATAGCCGATAGCCGCCAACTCCCCGAAAATATTGATGTGGTCGCACCGGCGGACGGATTCATTCTCGCCCGAAACATTTCGCCCGGGCAGCATTTCGATCACGCCATGGAGTTTTACCGCATCGCGGATTTGGGGCAGGTCTGGGTAGTCGCTGAGGTTTCTGAGCAGGAGACTTCGTATCTGCACTCTGGCGGCTTGGCGCAGATCACTTTGAGGGGAGTTGGTCGTCAATTGCCCGCGCGAATCACTGACAGTCTGCCGCAATCTGAGGCCGGCGGAGGGACCGTCAAGATTCGCCTGGAGGTTGACAATCGCAGATTCACGCTGCGGCCAGAAATGTTAGTTGACGTTGCGTTGCCCGTCCGCATGCCTGCGGCGGTCACCGTGCCTGTGGACGCCTTGGTCGATTCAGGAACACACACGCGAATCTATGTAGAGCACCGCGAAAACGTCTTCGAGCCTCGCGAGGTAGAAACAGGCTGGCGATTCGGCGAACAAGTAGAAATTCTTCACGGTGTTCAGCCAGGCGAACGGGTCGTTGCCGCGGCCACCTTCCTAGTCGATTCTGAAAGCCGCCTGAAAACACCGTCTTCCGGCCGACCAGCGTGGCCTAAGGACAGACCGCCCGCGCCGACCGCGCATACAGCGGCAGCGAAAACAGTGAAAGATCCAAATTGCGGAAAAACGGTGGATCCGGTCAAAGCGGCAGAATCCGGAAACACTTTCGCTTATCGCGGCGTAACCTACTATTTCTGCTCTACGCAGTGTAAAAAAGCGTTCCAGAAGGATCCAGTTGGCGCAGCAAGCAGGCGCCAAGGGGATGATGATGATTAGCCGGGTCATCGACTTCTCCGTAAAGCACCGGCTGGCTGTACTGACTCTCATCGCCGTTGCTTGTATCGGCGGATGGTTGGCAATGGTCAGCCTGCCCCTCGATGCCACCCCCGACCTGAGCGACACTCAAGTCATCATCTACTCGCACTGGGACCGCAGTCCGGATATTGTTGAGGATCAGGTTACCTATCCGATTATCAGCGCGATGCTGGGAGCACCCAAGGTCAAGACGGTCAGGGGTTTCTCCGATTTTGGATATTCGTATGTGTACGTCGTCTTTGAGGATGGAACGGATTTATATTGGGCGCGCTCGCGGATCATGGAGTACCTCTCCAGCGTTGCCACCCGATTGCCAGAAGGCGTAAAGACCGAACTGGGCCCTGATGCTAGCGCGTTGGGATGGGTTTTCCAGTACGCCCTGGTGGATACCTCAGGGAAGCACAGCCCAGCCGATCTACGATCTTATCAAGACTGGTACCTGAACTATTACCTTCGATCGGTGCCGGGAGTGGCCGAGGTTGCGCCAATCGGGGGATATGCCCGCCAATTTCAGGTGAATCTCGACCCCAACCGGCTACGCCAGTATGGTATTCCGGTCAGCCGCGTGGTCGAGGCGGTAAGAGGCGGCAACAGCGAGTCGAGCGGTCGCCTTATGGAATTTGGTGGGACGGAGTATATGGTGCGTGGCCGGGGCTACGCGCATTCTATGGAGGACTTTGAGAACATTCCCCTGAGCGTCAGCGAGAGCGGCTCGCAAATCCGGATCAAGGACGTCGGCCGAGTGGTAATGGGCCCGGACATTCGGCGAGGCGCAGCCGATCTGGACGGCACCGGTGAAGTCGTCTCCGGGATCGTCGTCATGCGCAACGGCGAGAACGCTCTGGACGTAATCGACAGAGTAAAGGCAAAAATCAAGGAGATTGAGCCCGGATTTCCGCAAGGAATGAAGTTGGTTCCGATCTATGACCGGTCAGAACTGATCCACAACACAATTGGTACTGTGAAGGAGACGATTTTAGAGGTCGTCATCACCGTTGTTCTCATTATCCTGGTTTTTCTATGGCATTTCCCAAGCGCGGCAATTCCAATTGCCACAATGCCCATCGCGGTGCTGCTTTCGTTCATCCCGCTCCACTTTCTGGGAATCAGCGCCAATATCATGTCGCTGGCCGGAGTGGCCATTGCGTTCAGCGAGTTGGTGGACGCCTCCATCGTGGTGGCTGAACAGACGCACAAGAAACTCGAACTGTGGCATAAGAATGGACGAAAAGGCGATTGCCGCGAAGTCGTAATTGCTGCCATTAAAGAAGTCGCTGGTCCCACTTTTTTTGCACTGCTAGTGATTGCCGTCTCCTTCTTGCCGGTCTTGACGCTGCAGGCCCAGGAAGGCCGGATGTTTAGGCCGTTGGCCTATACCAAGACGCTGACCATGCTTGTGGCCGCGGCCCTGGCGATCACGCTTGATCCCGCGTTGCGTGTGCTGCTTACCCGTGTCGAACGCTTTGATTTCCGGCCGGAATGGCTCTGCAGGGTTGCCAACGCCGTCCTGATTGGCAAGATCCGATCGGAAGACCACCATCCCATCAGCCGGCAGTTAATACGCGTTTACGAACCAGTAGTTCGCTGGACCTTGCGATGGAAGTGGCTCGTAATCGGCGCGGCGGTCACCGTGATGATCATTACCATCCCGGTCTTCTATAGTTTGGGATCGGAGTCCATGCCCCCGCTCGACGAAGGCGCGATTTTGTACATGCCGGCGACGTTGCCAGGCATCTCCATCGGCCAAGCGCAACAATTGCTCCAAGTCAGCGACCAAATCCTTCGTCAATTCCCAGAAGTAGATTACGTCCTTGGAAAAGCAGGGCGCGCAGAAACAGCTACCGATCCGGCGCCTCTTTCCATGCTGGAGACAGTGATTGTTTTGAAGCCGCGCACGGCGTGGCGTCATGTCGACACTTGGTATTCTTCATGGTCGCCGGAATGGGCGAAGCGCGTTTTCCGGCGACTCGAACCCGACAGTATTTCGACCGAACAATTGATTAGCCAGATGAATGCGGCGCTGAAGCTTCCAGGTGTGAACAATTCGTGGACGATGCCGATCAGGGGCCGCATTGACATGCTGACTACCGGCATCCGCACTCCTGTGGGGCTTAAAATAGCCGGCGGAGATTTGCAACACATTCAGGAAATCGGCGGGGAAATTGAATCGTTGCTGAATACAGTAAATGGGACACGCACGGTTCTCGCAGAGCGGACAGCCGACGGACACTTTCTTGATCTGCAATGGGACCGCGAACAGTTGGCGCGCTATGGCATCAGTGTAGAAGATGCCCAGAGAGTGATCGAGAATGCTATCGGTGGCGACAACGTAAGTACTGTCGTGCTCGGTCAGGAGCGTTACCGGGTAAACGTTCGCTACCTCCGCGATTTCCGCAGCGACCTCGGGGCCCTTCGTCGTCTCCCGGTCCCGGCGGGTGGCCTGCGGCAGCTGCCCTTAAGCGATCTGGCGCAAATTAGTATCACCAACGGGCCGGCGATGATCCGCAACGAAAATGGCCTGCTCACCGGATACGTTTACATAGACGTCGTGGGCCGCGACCCCGGAAGTTACATCAGCGAAGCTAATCAATTGCTGCGTGACCGCCTTAGACTGCCCACCGGCTACTCAATTGCCTGGAGTGGGCAGTACGAAGGAATGCAGCGGGTAAAGGAGCGGCTTAAGCTCGTAGTGCCGGCTACGCTCTTTCTAATCTGCACGCTCCTGTACTTCAACACCGGATCCTTACCCAAAACCATTATCGTCTTATTGGCCGTACCTTTTTCTGCCGTGGGCGCAATATGGTTCCTTTATTTTGCCGACTACAACATAAGCGTCGCCGTGTGGGTGGGGATGATCGCACTGCTCGGGATTGATGCCGAGACCGGGGTTTTCATGTTGCTCTACCTCGATCTGTCATTTGAGGAAGCCAAGCGCGAAGGCCGCATGAACACTCTGGGCGAACTGCGTGAGGCCATTGTGAATGGCGCGGCGAAGCGTCTGCGGCCAAAGTTCATGACCTTTGCCACCACCTGCGTCGGGCTGTTTCCCATTATGTGGGGGATAGGCGCTGGTTCTGACGTAATGAAACGTATTGCAGCGCCGATGGTTGGCGGCATTTTTACCTCGTTCCTGCTCGAATTGCTAGTCTACCCGGCCATCTACGAAGTTTGGAAGCGGCGCTCCTTTCCGAAATCGGTGAGAGCCAGTGAGGTCGCTGAATCCATGATCCTGCAGCCCGGTCTGGCAGGTTCACGGTGGATGTGGAAAACATCGATCCCTCCTCAAGAAACGTCCGAAGGCCAGTAAAGGTCCGGCCCCTCTTAGAAGGGCATTATATGTTCGCGACACCATACCGTCAGCGCCCGCATTGCACTGCTCTCCTGTAGTACAACAAAGATTAATCCTTCGGGTCCTTAGCTCTAGGAGGCAGCAATGAAATTCCCCCCTATCCGTTTGAGCAATGCAATTCAACTTCGGAACGGCGCTCGTTCCAGGCTTTTGATGCAGGCACCGCTCCTCCTTCTGGGACTTTTTGCGGTTTCCCCTCTTGTCTGCGCCCAACAACCCAGCGAAGCACTGGTCTCCGACAAGGAGATGATGCAGCTCTTGCTTCAGAGGATCTCCGTTCTAGAGGCTCAGGCAAAAAAGGTGGATCAGCTGGAAGCCCGAGTCAAAGAACTCGAAGGCGCCAAGTCACAGATTCCTCCCACCGAGAAAACGGCTGTTGCCGTCCCGCCCACGGCGACGCCCGAGCCCGAGAGTGAAGCTGGGGGAGAGCACTCCATGTCGGACCGAATGGACGTGAGCAAGACTCTCCTGCGAATCAGAGGATTTGGCGACACGACTCTTCACGGGGACACCCAAAAAGGTGACAGCACTACCTTCACTCTCGGGCAGCTCGACCTGTTCGTTACCTCGGACATCTCGGAAAAGTTCAGATTCCTGAGTGAGATTGTCTTCGAGGGAGGTCCTGACAACATCTATGGAGTGACCCGGGGAGAGAACAACGCTTTCAGTGTGGATGTCGAACGATATCTGCTGCAGTATTCCCACAATGACTATCTGAATATCGAGGCTGGGCGGTGGCATACCGCAATCGGATATTACAATACTGCCTATCATCATAGTACTTGGTTTCAGACCACCACGGACCGGCCCTTCCTCTTCGATTTCGAGGATCGCGGTGGAATTTTGCCAATACACACCGTAGGTGTCTCGGCTTCCGGGGCGATGCCCTCCGGAAGTCTGGGATTGCATTACGTTGCCGAAGTGGGTAACGGACGCGCATCGCGCACCCCAATAGCCGAAGAACCAGTCCAAAACATCGTCGATGAACAGAACCATAAGGCATTCAACCTCGCGCTCTTCGCTCGACCAGAGGCCATACGTGGGTTGCAGGTTGGGTTCTCCGCATATCGGGACGTCCTTGACCCTGCTAACTCGCCGAAAATTGGCGAAACGATCCTTGCTGCACACGCCGTATTTGTACGTCCGAAATTCGAATGGCTAAACGAAGCTCTGGTTGTTCGCCACTCCGTTTTGGGGACCTCCCAGGTCTTTAATACTCCTGGCTTCTACTCGCAGATCTCAAAACAGTTCGGCTCCTATCGGCCCTATTTCCGCTACCAGTATGTCAACGCTGCGAACAATGAGCCGGTATTCCCCGACGTTCGATTGCGGCAAGGCCCCTCTGTGGGACTCCGGTATGATGCCAGCGAATCTGTGGCTCTAAAGCTGCAATATGACCACACCGCTCTACGAGGGCAGGCGGCGATCAGCGCTCTTGCTCTGCAGGTCGGATTTACGTTCTAAGGAACGTGCTATGTCGCGTTGGGCAGGACTTCTGTTCATCTTGATTGGCGCTTGTCTGTTGGCTGCGGCCCTTGCCCCCGCAGCCGACCCGCCTCGCCGCCTGCCCTCAGCGCCGCCCGCGGCTTCGGACCAGAACCTCGCCGTTGTTGTCAACAAGTCTAACCCCGTCGAGAAACTCTCCATGGCCGAGCTGCGCAAAGTCTTTCTCGGAGAGCGCAGCCATTGGCCGAACGGGCGCAGAATCACTCTTGTCATGATGGAGTCTGGCCAACCCGAGCGCGATGCAGTTCTCCATATGATTTACCAGATGAGTGAAACTGATTTTAATAATCACTTTCTACGCGGGATGTTCACTGGCGAGGTCTTTGTATCGCCAAAGACTCTGGCAACTCCGGTGGGCGTTTGCAAGTTCATATTCAACGTGCCCGGAGCCATTGGCTACGTCCGCGCCACTGACGTGGACGAGTCGGTGAAGGTCATTCGAATTGACGAACGGCTTCCGGAAGACAGAGGCTACCGACTTCACGTTCCCCCGCGGCCGTCCAAATAGCATGCGCCGACAGACCAAACATCTGCTGAGACGAACCACGGTGGGCTCGGTTCCGCTCATTGACCCCCTGCTGGTCTCGATAGCCCGCTATAGTTCCACTCTGTTGCTTCTCGTGGTTTTCTGCGTGGTGACGATCGTCGGAATATGGATTATCCGTGATCTTGACACTGCCAATCTCGAGGTACAGAGAATGTATGCCGGGTCCGTACTCGGGCTTCACAGAATTGGCGAGCTGCAATATGAAGCTCAAGAGACCCGCCGAGCCACTTTCTATGCTTTAACCACCAATGACAGTAATCTCCAGTTGGAATATGCGGACGAGTCTCGCGAGGCTGATCGGCTTGTAAACGCGGGAATCATCGAATATCTTCGTCAGGCACAAACGCCTCGCGAGATCGAGATTGGGAACCGTCTCGAATCTGATTGGTCTGATTTTCTTAAGGTGCGCAACGAAGTGTTATCTTCGATTCTCGAGGGCAGTACCAAGGAAGCCGTCACCCTAGACCTTGCCGGGGGGGTCCAGTCATTTGATCGAGTCCGTCAGGACATGGAAGAAATCAAACGACTTTATGATGAACAGGCCTCGCAGCGGCTGGCAAACGTTGTGGCTACGTCTCGCCGCTTCGCGATTCGGCTAATCGCCGTACTTGCCTTTACGTTAATCTTTGCCAGCGCTTCAGTTTGGGCTATCCAGAGAAGCAAGATGCTTGCCGCGATCCAATTTGCCGAGCTACAGGTGGAATTTGTCGCCTCTGTCTCTCACGAATTGCGCACTCCATTGGCGGTCATTAGTTCGGCGGCTGATAATATCGTGGATGGCGTGGTCGACAAACAAGTGGATATTCGGAGATATGGTTCAGTCATCCAGAAGCAGGGCCGCCAAATCGCTGAGCTTGTCAACCAAATCTTGCTGTTCGCTTCAACCCGAGACCGGCGCAGTCGCTATGTCCTTCGTCCCCTGCAAATCCCGCAAGTCATCGAATCTGTTCTAGACAATACCTCGGAACTGCTGCACGACACTGGTTTCATTGTCGAGCGGCAGATTCAGGCCAGCTTGCCCTACGTCATGAGTGATCCGTTAGCGCTCTCGCAGTGTTTACAAAACTTAATTGTAAATGCCGTGAAATACAGTGGCGAGAGCCGATGGATTGGTATCCGCGCCGTCCTCACTGATTTGGAAAATCGAGCCGGCCAGGAAATCCAAATAGTGGTTCAAGATCACGGTATTGGCATCGAGCGTTCGGAACTATCCCACATTTTTGAGCCTTTTTATCGTAGTGCCGCAGTTAGTGATGCGCAGATTCATGGCGCTGGCTTAGGATTGTCTCTTGCCAAGGATATCGTAGAGGCCATGGGCGGAAAACTCGCCGTAGTCAGTGAGGTCGGCCGGGGAAGTTCCTTTACGCTTCACTTACCGCTCGCGGAAGAACGGGATTTGCGGCTGGCGGCGGCTACAATCGAACTACCTTCGGATATCCAAAAATGAATGAGAATATTCTGCTGGTGGAAGACGAAGAAGCATTGCAGATGACCTTGGGTGATCGCCTGCGAAGCGAGGGCTATGTCGTGGACTCCGCAATAGACGGCATTGAAGGATTCCATAAAGCGACTCAGCTCCCTTTCGATTTGATCATCCTCGACATAATGTTGCCTCATCGCAACGGGTTTGACGTTTGTCGCGACATTCGACTAGCCGGTCTGGCAACCCCCATACTCCTGCTGACTGCTCGGGGACAGACTGCAGAAAAGGTTGTGGGTCTCAAGCTAGGTGCGGACGATTATGTTACGAAACCCTTTGACACCCTTGAACTCATGGCACGGATCGAAGCTTTACTCCGGCGCGCACCTACTCGAGCAGGCCAAGGGTTTTGCCAATTTGGTTCAATTCGCGTGGATATTCAGGGCACGCAAGTCTTGCGCGATGGTAAACCTATTTATCTTACCGCTCGGGAATTTCAATTGTTGCGTTATTTCATCGAGCACAAAGGAGTCACTCTGTCTCGTGATGCGATCCTGCGCGAAGTTTGGGGCTATGAGGTCGGCACGTTCAGCCGCACTGTTGATGTGCATGTAGCCAGTCTGCGCCAAAAACTCGAGGAATCTCCAAAGAAGCCTGCGCTGATCGCAACCGTTCCTGGGATGGGATATAGATTTGAGGGATAGAGAACCACGGACCTCGGCCGTCTGGATTCTTCTCAATTCTCAACGCTTCTTCAATGCCTTTAAGACAGACTGAGTTCTCTCGTGGTTTTCTTCCGTATACCACCTCGGTGCATAAGCCTCCAGCAAATCGCATAGCTCCACGAAAGCCTCCGCCGAAAATTTTCCACCTCTTCGGAGGGCGTGCTCAGCCCTCTTATGGTGCTCTTGCCTATACCAAGTGGGAGCATGGCTCTCCAAGATGTCATAAAGCGCTCGGAGAACACCGGGAAGTTTCGCACTGCGCTGCTCCTTTTGAGAGCGTGCATCTAGGTTCCGCCGGCCACCACGTGCGGTGTCTTGCTTGGCGCTTTTAGCGCGATTCAAGCCTCTCGATTGATTCGTCTTCATCGCCCTGAGCAAATTTCGTAAGCCCTTCCGGAGATCCACGTGCTTCAGACTTGCTATTGTTTAGATCCCTTACTCCCTCATCACATTACCCGCATTTCTCTCCTAGCGGCGTAAAAGGAATGTAAGTTTGGCACAGTCGGATTCTGGCAATTCTGTGCCCATTGTTACTGTTCTTGGGGCTGTGGAGCGCTGCCGAGACAGGGCCATTTCGATTACCCCTGTCCGCTGCCTCCAGCCTGTTTGAGTCACTGGCCCATTGACGATGTCCGATTTACGGCCGAGCATACCGGATCTGCTAGATTCAGAAGGACTTTCTCTTGCTCCGAACTGGGCATGAGGTGTTGCGCCGGGATGACCCTTCAGCTCTTTCGGTTCTATTACTCAACATATTTTGACTGTTTGGCCTATGTCCTTTACCTGTCCACCCGTACAGTTGATTTGACATCCAACAAGGACGAGAATTAACGGCAGGTGTAGTAGGTTGAACACCTTACATAGAATTTACACGCCCCTGTACAAGATCTTCTTGATTGGAGGAATTCGGCCAGGAATTCGACCGAGCAGATCAATATTGACATGGGCTTAAGGTGCTCTACGTCTAGGTGCATACAAATCTTATGCTGGCTGTTATTTCTGTCGTGGCCTGCTGCTGCTGTAGCTGCGCGGTCTGAAGCGCAGCGGGAGACCACGCGCAGCCCACATGGTCCTTTAAAAATACCTTGTGAGGACTGTCACACGGCGGCGGGATGGAAGCCCATTCGGGCGACGCCGGAGTTC
>Ga0075029_100002335_pt1 | contig 10777 bp, 8 predicted proteins | sample LitLauG_LLR_2013_FD_71391 | JGI IMG/M metagenome (GOLD analysis project Ga0075029, IMG submission 71391) | Freshwater sediment microbial communities from North America - Little Laurel Run_MetaG_LLR_2013 | ecosystem: Environmental > Aquatic > Freshwater > Creek > Sediment | place: USA...
CAACACAACACCCCCGAGAAACATCCAGCGGCGGCGTGCGTCACGGATCAGCGGGTTCATGATCCGGCGGTACAGGCGGGTGGTCCAACCTTCGGTGTCGTGCCCGGAATGGTCACTACCGCCCGCATATTTCCTCAGCAGCCTCAATGCCGCCCACGGCGAAACGACGAAAGCCACCATCAAGGAAAACAGCATGGCTGCCGAAGCACCCACCGGGATTGGGCGCATGTAGGGACCCATCAAGCCGCGTACAAAAGCCATGGGCAGGATTGCGCCGATCACTGCGAACGTGGCAAGAATCGTGGGATTGCCAACTTCGTCCACCGCCTCGACCGCGACTTCAGATAACGATCGCCCTCGGCTTTCCGGCAACCGAAAATGGCGCACGATGTTCTCGACCACAACGATGGCGTCGTCGACAAGGATGCCGATGGAGAAAATCAGCGCAAACAACGTGACCCGGTTCAGGGTGTAGCCATACAGGTAGAAGACGGCGAGTGTGAGGGCCAGCGTGACTGGCACTGCAAAGAGGACGACGCCTGATTCCCGCCACCCAAGCGCCAGCGCAATCAGCAAGGTGACCGACAATGTTGCGATGAGCAGGTGTTTCAGGAGTTCGTCGGACTTGTCCTTCGCGGTCTCGCCATAGTTGCGCGTGACTGTGATGTTCAGATCATTCGGAAGCACATATCCGCGCAGAGCGTTGACTTTGTCCAGTACATGCTCGGAAATGTCGGTGGCGTTCGTACCTTTGCGCTTCGAAAGCGTGATAGTTACGGCGGGATATTCCGCGCCCGCGGTTTGCCCCTCGCCGCCGCGAGCGTTGGCAAACAACACGTAGGTATTTGCTTCGGCCGGGCCGTCTTCCAGTTTCTCCGCTACGTCACGCAAGTAGACGGGGCGTCCGGCGTGAACCCCCACTACAACCTGACGCAGGTCGTCGAGACTCGTGAAAAAAGTTCCGGCTTCGACCTGAAACTCGCGATCGTCACGCGCAAAACTGCCAGCTTGGCCACGGCTGTTCGCGTTCTGGAGTTGCGCTACGATCGCGCCCGGCGTAAGGCCGTATGCCGCAAGCCGTTGAGTATCTAGCACGACTCGTATTTGCCTAGGCTGTCCGCCGATGATCTTGGTCTCAGAAACGTCGTTGAGCGGCTTCAGTGAGTTTTCCAGCTCACCTGCGATTCGCCGCAGGCGATAAGAGTCATAGTCCTTCCCCCACAAAGTCAGGGCCATAATCGGCACGTCGTCAATGGAGCGGACCTTGATGATCGGTTGTGAGACGCCGGGGGGAATGCGATCAAAGTTTGAGTAGAGCTTGTTGTAAGTCTGTACGATCGCATCTTCTTCTTTGGCGCCAACGTAGAAACGCACGACAAGCATGCTCACGCCGGGATGACTGATTGAGTAGATGTACTCGACGCCCGGCACTTCGCGCAGTAACTTCTCCATGGGAAGGCTGACGCGCTGTGCCACCTCGTCAGCCGACGCACCCGGCATCTGAACAAAAACGTCGAGCATGGGCACAACGATCTGGGGCTCTTCCTCCCGTGGGGTCTTGAGAATGCTGAAAGCCCCCAAAAGGAGCGCAGCGACGATCACCAGCGGTGTCAGTTTCGAATCAATGAAAGTGTGGGCAATGCGACCGGCCAGGCGCAACCCTTTCGGGGGCTGTATCACCGACTTGGATTTGCTCTCAGCCATTACTGGACCTCAATGCGTTTGCCATTCAGGTCGACTGCACCCGGTTTGGCCACGAGCCGCTCGCCGTCCTGGAGGCCCGCCAGCACTTCCACGTTGGCGCCTGAAGGCTTCCCCAACGTGATGTAGCGCAACCCCGCGACCTTGTTTTGGTCCAGCACATAGATGCCCTGCAGTTGGCCGCGTTCGACGACCGCCGAACGCGGAATCAACAGGGCCTGCCGCTCGCCGCGAGAAAACTGGGCCCGCCCGAAGAGCCCCGAACGCAAATGCGTGTCTGTGGTCAAATCGATCTTCACCAGGAACGTGCGACTCGCGGCGTCCGCGGCTGGAACGATTTGCACTACCTTACCTTTCAGATTCGCATTGTCGAGGGCGTCGATGACGACCGAAACCTGCTCTCCTGTTCGTACGTACTGGAGATCGTTCTCGTTGACCGTGGCCTCCAGTCGATAGTGGCGCACGTCCTCAACGGTGAAAATCGGCATGCCGGGTGAAGCCAGCGTGCCGGGATCGGCTTTCTTCTCCGTCACCACGCCGTCGAATGGCGCCCGAATCCGCGTGTAATCGAGAGACGTGCGTGCCTGGCTCAATGCTGCCTGCGCCTGGGCCTGGCCTGCCTTTGCCATATCGCGACGCGCGAGAGCCCCTTGTTGACGGGCTTTCACCTCGTCGAACTCCTGCGGACTCACCGATTTCTTTTCGTAGAGGTTCTGGTAACGCTTCAGCGTTGATTCCGCCAGGGCCAGATCGGAATCTGCTCCGACCAGTTGCTGTTGGGCGGCAAGGTCGGCTGCGGTCGAGCGGTCTACTGCGGCTCGCGGCTGGGAGTCGTCGATTACGGCGAGCACTTGACCGCGCTGAACGTGGTCTCCTTCGTGAGCCCGGATCTCGACGATGTTCCCCATCATTTGGCTGGCGGCGTCACTGGTTTGGGCGGCACGTACCGTCCCTACCGCTTCCAGCAGATCGGGCACGTTAGCCTGCTGCACGGCGAGCACAGGAATGTTCCGCACGGTTTCCGGAGAAGGAGTCGTGCGGGTTTGCTCGCTAGAGCAACCGACGAGGCTAAACACTGCCGGCAGCATCAGAAAGAGAAAACTGAGTCGGATATTCATACGATTCATGGCATCACCACGGGAGATTGCGGATTCAAGCTGCCGCTGGCTAACTCCAGGTTGGCGTAGCTGGTCTGGAAGTGATAAACGGCTTCCCAGTAGTCGGTCTGGCTGCGGCGCGCCGCATCTTCACCGCCCAACAGTTCGGTAATCGTGGTCAATCCGCTGTCGTAGCGGTCCTGGTTGATGCGCAGACTCTCCTGTGCCTGGGCGATTGCCGCTCGCGCCACTTCGATCTGTTGTCGGCTAGCATCCGTCTCATAGTAGGCTCGTCTCACTTCGAGTCTGACTGCATCGCCCGCTGCCTGCTTCATTGCCACAACCTTCTCTTCGAGGGCCCGCTGCTTGGAGAGTTCCGCGCGTTTCGCTCCGCCTTGAAAGATGTCGAATTGCACTTCGATCCCGCCCAGCCAATTGTTGCCCCCGCCACCGGCGACGAATGTAGGGTTATCCATTTCCCAACCTGCAAAGGCGTTCACCCGCGGACCGAATGACGACTTAGCAATCGAAACGCTCTGTCGTTGCGCGGCCTCCTCGGAGGCAATGCGCTTCAAGTCTGGACGATTTGCCAGCGCCTGTTTTTCAAGATCCGGCATGGCCGGGATCCAAAGTGTGCGCTCAGCCAACAGTTCGGTAGTCTGGAACGGAGAATCGAGTGGCACACCCATCACCGTGTTCAGCTGTGCCCGCGCCACTTCCAGATTGTTCCTCGCGCGGATCACTTCCTGCTCTCGCGCCGCCATGCGAACCTTCGCTGTCAGCAGATCTGACTCTACAGTCAGCCCGCTGTCGAATCGCGCTTGGCTGCGGTCCATGATCGACTGGGCAGTTTTGGCCGCCTGCTCGGCAACTTCCAGTTGTTTGGCCGCCAGCAGAACGTCGTAGTAGGAACTGACCACCCGGAAGACAATCTCCTGATCCGTGCGGTCTAACTGGTGTTCGGCAGCCTCGTTCATTTGTTTTGCCTGATTTACCCCATGCCAACTGGCAAACGAATCAAACAGGTTCCAGGTTCCCCCAAACCGCGTGGCAAAGTTGCCGAAGGGCAGAGGCGTGTTGAGCTTGTTCAGTGTGAAGTCGGCCTGGGTAAAACGCTGCTGTCGTAGCTTGCTCCCGAACACGTACACCGGGTCATCACCCCGAGTCGCCGTTTCAGAAAAACTCAAATGGGGCATGAGGAAGGAACGCGCTGTGCGAACACCCGCAGAGGCCACCTTCGTATCCGCAATCGCCGCCTTGCGCAGTGGATTCTTTTCCAGCGCGATATTCACCGCCTCCTGCAGAGTGAGGGACGAAGGCTGCGCCTCCTGTTGAGCTGAGGCTGCCCCTAAAGACAGCCACGCAACAGCGACGGTCAGAAGCGCTTTGAATAGACCTTTCAACCTTGCACTCCCGCGGCCTGAGCTGGCTTCATCCATTTGGTCTTGTCTTCAACGATTTCGTAAGTTGTATGAAAACTCGCGGTCTTCTGCACCATCGCCCCAACCGAGCAATACTTTTCCTCGGAGAGACGGATAGCCTCCTCCAGCGCCGCCGGGTCAATTTCAAAGCCGGTGACAACATGGTGGATTCGCACTGCCGTGAACACCTGAGGTGGGCGTTCTGCTTGATCGGCTTCCACCCGCACTTCGTAACCGGTGACTTTTTGGTGATACTTCTGGCGGAGGACGGTGACGACATCGAACGCCGTGCACCCGGCCAATCCGGCAGCGACCAGTTCAATCGGCTTTGGGCCGGTACCTCCGGCTGCATCGTCCAACAGGAGGTGATGGCCGCTTCCGGTCTGGGTCACAAATTGGCGCTGCTGATTAAGTGGTTGAGTCAGTTCGACTTTGGCTGTGATCATGATTGCCTCCTGCTTGGTTCTATCGACTAGGCACACGAATAAATGCAGGAAGTTGGATTTTGTTACAGAGAAAATAGGCCGGGTAACCTGGTTGGCATAAGGAGGACTACTACTTCGTTCTGACCGCCGCGAGGGCCTGTTCGTAATTCTTCAGCAGTTGCTTGCGGAGCCGGACGGCCTTCTTACTTGAAGGACACTCCGCCGGTGAGGTTCGGCACTGCTGAATCGTTGCTTCGAGACTGGAGAGGAACACCTTGCACGGTTCGCAACCGCCCAGGTGCCGCTCCAGTTCTTCACAAAGCGAATCATCCAACTGCTCGTCGAGATAGTTCGAGAGCTCCGCGAACATGGCCTTGCAGCGGGCAGGTCTGGGTTGTTCTTTGCTTGGCTGTTCTGGGGAAGACGCCCGCGAAGCGACGGCTGCTCTCCCGGAGCGTGGTTTCAACCCTTTCATCAATTCCTTGCGGACAAACAACCTCGCCCGGTGCAGACGAACCCGCACTGTTCCAGAACGTAGCCCTGTGATCTCGGCTACTTCCTCGTCGGTTAGCGCTTCCATATCGCGCAGCACCAAAACAATACGATATTGTGGCGGCAGCCGCTGAATCGCGTCTCGCAACCGTCCCGCTTCCTCACTCCGAATGGCGAATGCTTCAGGGTTGATGCTGCCATCATCGCCCAGTTGCTCAAGTTCCTTCCGATCCGGCATGAGTTCTTCCAGAGAGAGATCTGGATGGGGAGCAAATTTGCTCCGACGCCGACTCATCAGGCAGCGGTTCTTTGCCACTTTATAGAGCCACACGACGAGGGCTTTGGGACTGTCGAATTTGGGCAAGTGCGGAATCGATTTCAGCAACACTTCCTGCATCGTATCTTCCGCGTCCTCGCGCTGACCGCAGACGCGCATACTAAAGGAGAACACGGTATTTTGGAGCAGAGCTAGAGCCTGCTCCAGCGCCGCATCATCACCTCGCTGCAGGAGTTGCACGGCTTGTTCTATCTCAGAACGCATTGTCGTAAATGTAGCATGTCAAACTTCGGGCTAACTCGATGCTGAATTCCCTTCCTCTACACAGACCAGGTGGATTCACTCAACGGCTCCTATGGGAAACCTGGGGGTTTTGACCTTAGCTTGCTCTGCGCAACTTTCGATGGACACAGTGAAGAACGGTCTCAGGCACGACTTCGGGCCCGCAGGTGGGAGTCCCTCCTCGGGTGAATCTTCCGGTTTTACCTTGATAACTTCGGAATTCATCTGGAAGGCTACGCCCGATCCGCGCGGCTGACACCGTATGAATCCAAGACATCGTGGAGCGTGACAATACCTAGAAGCTGATGAATATCCGCGCGGCTCACGACCGGCAAAATGTCTACGTGGTTTGCACCCATTCGCTCCAGAGCCAAATCCAGTCCTTGGTCGGGATGGACGTGCGGAAAGGCGCGGGTATCGAGGATCGCATCCAATTGCCTCGCATCACCTTCCTCAGCTGCTCGTTCGAGCGTCGAAAGGCCGATCAAGCCTGCTATACCTCGCGGATTCGTCACCAGCCAAGTTCGGAATTCACTCGGCCGGACGCGCTGCAGGGCTTCCTGAACGGTAATCTCGGCGGGCAGAGATTCGGTCGCAGTGCGCATGAGCCGCACTACTTGCTTCTGACCCTGCCGCTGGCGAGCCGCCGCACCCGGTAGGTGGATGCCATCCTGGACTGCGAGTTCTTCGTAGATTGGCTCCCGCTGTAGTCGCGAAGAAATGAAGAGACTGACTAGGTTCGCGATCATCAGGGGAACAATTACAGCGTAGTCCTGCGTCATCTCGAAGATCATGACGACCGAAGTCATTGGAGCGCGCACGATGCCCGCAAAAACTGCGCCCATTCCGACCAGCGCATAGGCACCGGGCGTCGCGGTGTAAGCGGGCAGCAATAGATGAGCCACAGTTCCGAGAGACCCTCCTAACATAGCGCCGATGAACAGCGCCGGCCCGAAGATGCCGCCAGCATTTCCAGATGCGTAGCTAGCGGTGACGGTGACGAGCTTGAGGACGATCAACAAGGCCATTACTTTGAACGCCATCGTGCCGTTCAGGGCGTCGCCGACGTAGCCGTATCCAACGCCCAGAACCTGAGGAACAAACCAACCGATCAAACCGACCAGCAGTCCGCCGACAACCGGCTGGAACCACAGCGTCTTCAACGGAAAGCGCAGGAATCGTTCCCGCATCCCCAACAGCAGTTTGGTGAACGCCACCGAAATCAGACCGCCCGCGACGCCAAGCACGGCATAGATCGCAAATTCAAGCGGGTGGACTAGTTGGTACTGCGGCACCTTGAACAATGGGCTATTGCCAAGGGAAACGCGGAGTACCATCCACGCAGTAGCCGACGCCAGCACTACGGACCCCAAGACTGGGGCGTGCAGGTCGCCGACAATCTCCTCAAGTGCGAACAGTACCGCTGCTAGCGGCGTATTGAACGCGGCTGCGATAGCTGCCGCGGCTCCCACCGGAATCAAAGCCTTCACTTTTTCGGGCCGCAACCCCAACAGCCGACCCAGCACTGAGGCAATGCCCGCACCGACCTGGACCGATGGTCCCTCGCGCCCTAGCGGGATTCCGCTAGCGAGCGTTGCTGATGTGCAGAAGAACTTGCCGAGCACAGTCCGCAACGTGATGCGCCCATCGCGGGCAAATAGCGCGGCCTTGGTCTGTGGGACTCCGCTGCCTCTGGCGTACGGGAAGTAGCGATACAACAGATATCCGATACCGAGCGAGCCTGCCACCGGGAACAGCAAACGTCGCCACGCAGCGCCACCCGCGGGATACAACCGTGACCCGAGCCGTTCGGTCAGTAGGATGAAAGAAACGACCGCCAGACCGGTCAAAGCGCCAATCACTAGCGAGAGCACAAGAAAAACCTGATCTTCACGTTCCCGCAGCTGTGCAACTTGATCTAAGAGCGGCGTTCGCCACCAACTTCTGCTCGTATCGCCGCTTTCACTCACTTCGGGGGAATGTCCCATCAGACGCATACCTCTCTGATTGCACTTTGTAAGGCGGAGGGCGAGATGGAAGCCGATTGCATCCCGTATAAGTAGGACGCATGTCAAGCCACATTCTCCACTTCGGCCCGCTGAAATCGAATTGAAAGATTGATTGGTTCTAGAACGACAATCCAGAGAGAATCAGCAACGGAGGATGGTGTTGTACTCGGGCAAGCCAACTGAGCGAAATTCAGCCTGTGAAAGCAACACCCAAGAGAGAATGACGAGGGGAGAAATCAGGAAGCTTCCCAGGGAATTCAGGGCGCCCTGCACGATGACGATCCGCAACCGAGCCGCGGCTCGCGCCGCCTGAAAGACAGTGGTAGGTCCGTTTACCACGGAATACGGCCCCTGCATCAAGGGAAAGAAGAAAATCATCAGGACGCAGAGAATGGTCAGTACTGCTAGTTCGCATCCAATGCGTCCAGGAATCATTGAAGTGTGGTTGTGATTATATCGGAGGATTCCGCGCGATCCAAACGTGTCGCTACCGCACTCCGGGCAGGAAGCATCGACCAGAGTCTTGGCGGGACTTAGTATTCGTTTAGGCTCGACCGTCGGCAAGGCCCAGGACCCTAAGCAATGGCTTCACCGTGAGGCCTTGCAGCAGGATGGAAAAGACGACGACTCCAAAGGTCAAATCCAGTATCCGATCTCGGTAGGGGAAGGTATTGTCGAGGCTGAGTGCTAAAGCCAGAGCCAGAGCACCGCGCAAACCACCCCAGACCATCACATGCTGCCAACGAATGGGAATGTTCTCGGCAAACAGGTTGCTCACCGGAACCAGAAGATAAACGGAAAGGGACCGGCCGATCAGCACGGCCGCGATTGCGAAGAGTACAGGACGCCAAGCGTGAGCCAGGGCATCGAGGTGGACCTCCAGACCGATGAGCAAAAATATTAAGGAGTTCATCACAAAGGCGAGGTATTCCCAGAACGATTCCAACGCAGTTCTAGTCTGGGCACTCATGCCTTTCTTAGCGCCAAAATTTCCAATCATCAGCCCCGCCGATGCGGTCGCAATGACACCCGATAAATGCAGATGATTGGCGAGTAGGTAACTGCCGTAGGCAATGATGGTGGTCAACGTGATCTCAATTTGAGGATCGTCGATCGTTTGCGTGATCTTGCTTCCCGTGTACCCCACGCCAAACCCAAGAGCCGCTCCCCCTAGGACTGCCAGGAGAAACTGCCCGATTCCCTTTCCTCCACCGAGTCCGCCGACAACCACGCCAGCGAAGAGAATCTGGAAAACGACCACCGCCGTCCCATCATTCAAGAGACTCTCGCCCTCAATGATGACCGATAGCCGCTTGTTCATTCTGAGGTCTTTGAAGATGGCTAGGACGGAAATAGGATCCGTAGCAGAGATGATCGCTCCGAACATCAGTGCTATCAAAATCGGTAAGCCAATCGCCCAGTGAACTAGGTGACCCGTCACAAGAGTAGCCAGCAGAACCCCGACATTTGCTAAAACTAGAAGCGGCGCCCAGTCACGCAACAGGTCTCGCACCTGAATCTTGACGCTTCCTTCAAAGACAAGGGCAGGCAGAAACAGAATCAGAATTACATCGGGGGTTAGCCAATGCGGACGCTGGTCCGGTTGAAGCGGCGACAAAAACGGTAAACGAAGCAAGCCCAGGAGTAGTCCCCCGAGAACAAGTGCCACGGTGTAAGGAATTCGTAGGTACTTTGCCAACACCGCGATGGCCGACGCGGCGATCAGAAGCCAGATTAGGAATTCCACACCAGAGATCGCCGTCATGGCAGAGGGGTCCCATTAAAGGTCGCTCTCACCGCTGGACGTAAGAGATAAAACAAGAGCGCGCTCGCAATGCTGAAGCCAACCCCGCCTCGCCAATAATCGCCCCTGAAGAAATTGACCAAATCACCAAGCACCTGGGTTGCGATAACAGCCACGGCCAATCTCCACCCCCAAAGGCGCTGTTTGAACCAGCCCGTCGCCGCGAGCGCCAATGTTGCGGCAAGTAGCAAAAACAGAACCCCCGCTGGTTTGGCAAAAGTCGCAAGCTGTTTATAAGTTGCGGGATTGAGAGCCCACAGCCTATCAAGGAATGTGCCGGGCCAAGTCAGTGTCGTCCCGGCAAACGATGCCATGGTTGCACCGAAGAACAAGAAAACGCCTACGGCAGCTATCCCGCGCGGCATCTGGTGCCCAACAACTTTGTCGGCGCCAGAGCTGGGGCGGTCTCGCATCTGTTGACTATACTAAAAGTAGAAAACGCGGAAGGCCGCCCGCACTAGGTTCTCGATGCCGCCTTCATCGGGGGACCTTGTGTTGTGGTTCATTGCCTCTGAAGCTCGACGACCAGTTCGAGTTCTTCTGATTCTTCGCGTTGTTGCTCGACGGTATCAGTGGTCAGCAGCATCACCTGCACCGCACATAGCAAGCCCAAGTATATGAGAAGCATGCACGGAGGCAGAGCCGTAGCCACCAACGAGGCCGGTAGTGCTGCCAAACACAAAGCAAAGTGGACCGCCCACCGCACCAAGGTTGGGCGTCGGATCTGAGAGTCATCGGATGTGAATCCAATGATGGTGAGCGTTGTCATCAAAGTTGCCGCAGCCCCAGTGAGGATCCAGGCATCTTCTCGGTGCAGATGCACACCCGGTGGCAAAGAGATTACGTGCTCGACTCCCACACCGACGACTGCGACACACAGATAGAGCGGAAGGTGTGCATAGCTCCATATCTGGAACAGAAGTGTTTTGTGATCTGATGTGACATGACGCTTAGCAGCGCCGCGTGCTCCATCGAAATACCACCACCAATATCCAAACGCCAAACTGAGACCCGTGAAAGCCGAGACTGCGGCTGACGGACTCCACATGTCCTGGCTTTCCATACCGTGCATGACGGAGGCCACGGACTCACCCAGTAGAATGATGGTGAATAAGCCGAATCGTTCCGGAAGATGCTCCGCATCAGGTGGACATTTGTGCGTGTGCTGAACTGCAAGCCAAGGTGTTCCTAAATCAATCAGTAGCGCTGCAGCCCAGAGCCAGAAGCGAATGGGAGCGGGAAAGATGGCGGCTACCGCCCAAAGGAAGG
>Ga0075029_100002336_pt1 | contig 10776 bp, 10 predicted proteins | sample LitLauG_LLR_2013_FD_71391 | JGI IMG/M metagenome (GOLD analysis project Ga0075029, IMG submission 71391) | Freshwater sediment microbial communities from North America - Little Laurel Run_MetaG_LLR_2013 | ecosystem: Environmental > Aquatic > Freshwater > Creek > Sediment | place: USA...
GACCAGTTGCGATACGACGGCGCGCACGTAGGGAAACAGCACGCCCGGGCAGACGATGCCGGCGGCGCGCCTGAAATCCAGCTCGGACAGATTCTGCATCAGGAACGCGCCGGCCTGCTTGACCTCGACCAGGAATGCGGTCTGTTCGCCATGCTTGGCCGAAACCGTGACGGTCAGCAGCACCTCGCGCAGGTCGCCCTCGAGCGTGGTGATGGCCGTGTTCAGATCCAGTCCGATCTGCGGATTCCAGTCGCCGGTGATGCGCGGCCCCTGCGGCGCTTCGAAGGAGCAATCCTTCAGGTACACGGCCTGCAGGGCGAGTTGCGCGGCGGCAGCGCCGCTGGCTTCGGCGCCGGGCTGGGGGGATTCAATGGCCATCGTGGAGACTTCCTTGAGGTGGGTAGGGTCTTTGCATGTACGGTCTGGTGCGGGCGTGGCGGATCGGCCGCCGGCGTTCAGGGGCCCTTCAAAAGCGCGTCCAGCGCGCCGGCGTGATCCAGCGCATGCAGGTCGTCCGAGCCGCCGATGTGCTGGCCGCCGATGAATACCTGGGGGACCGTGCGGCGTCCGCTGCGCTGGATCATCTCGGCGCGCCGCTCGGGGTGTTCCTCGATGCTGATCTCCTCGAACGCGACGCCCTTGCCGCGCAGCAGCTGGCGGGCCCGTTCGCAGTACGGGCACCAGGACGTGGCATACATTTCAATCCTGGGCGCGGCCATGGGCGAATCGGCCGCCGTCAATCGCGGGCAACCGGCAGCTGCTCGGCCCGCCAGGCGCTCAGTCCGCCACGCAGATTGACCACCTTGCTGAAGCCCTGCTGCACCAGCTGCCGCATGGCACCGGCCGCCGACATGCCACGCTCGCAGTAGACGATGATCGGCCGGTCCTTGAGGCGCTTCAGGCCGTCGATGCCCTCCGCCAGCCGCTCGGTGGGCAGATTGCGGGCGCCGCGGATATGGCCGGCCGCAAAGTCCGCGGCGCTGCGCACATCCAGCAGCGTCGCGCCCTGGTTCATCATGCGTACCGCATCCTGCGGGCTGACCGCGCCGACGTCGCGCGAGCGCTCGCGCAATTCGTAGATCAGCACCGCAAGCGCGGCAACCACGAGGAGCAGGCTCATGATGCGGTGGTGGGTGGCGTATTCGAGCAGGCGCTGCATGGTGTGCGCGGGTTCCTGTGGCGATGAAACGGGTGCCGGCTCCGGGCGGGCCGCGCATTATAGCCCCGCTGCGTTAGACTTTTCCGCATGGTCCCGCCCCGCCTGGTTCATTCCCGCATGCCCGCCGTGCTGCTGCCGGCGCTGCTGGCCCTGTCCGCGCTCGCTGCCGGTGCCTCGCCGGGGCGGACGCAGGCCCAGCTGCGCGCGCTCCGGGAGCGCATCGAACGCATCAGCCAGGAGGTGGGTCGGGATGCCGTGAAGTCCGACCAGCTGGCCCGCGATCTGCGCAGCGCTGAAATGGCCGTGGCCGCCGCCCGCGCCGAACTCGATGCGCTGCGCGTGCAGGAGGCCGACCATGCGGCCCGGCGTGCCGCCCTGGCGGCGGAGCGCAGCCGTACCGGCGCCGCGCTGGCGCACGAGCGGGCCGGGCTCGCAGGCGCCATGCAGGTTGCCTACCAGATCAACCGGCACGAGCCGCTGCAGCTGCTGCTCAACCAGAATGATCTGATGGGCGCAGCGCGGCTGTACACCTGGTACGGCTATTTCGCGCGCGCACGTGCTGCGCAGATCGCCGGCATCACCGCGAGGGCCAAGCAGATCGACGCGCTCGATGCGGCCCTCGCGGAGCAGGACCGGGCGCTGGACCAGGTGCGCAGCGCCCGGCAGCAGCGGCTGGCCCAGCTTGAGGGCGGTCGCGCCCAGCGCCAGACGGCGCTGGCCAGGCTGCAGACGGAAGCCAGTTCCCGCGTCGCCAGCCTGGCGCGGCTGCGAGCCCAGCAGGCGGACCTGGAGCAGCTGCTGCTGCAGCTGTCGCGGGCCGCACGTCCCGCCGCGCCACCGGACTACAGCAGTGCATTCGGGCGCCTGCGCGGGCGGCTCGAATGGCCGGTCGCGGGCCGGGTGATCGCCAGTTTCGGCCAGACGCGCGCCAGTGGCGTCACCTGGGACGGCATGGTCGTCGCCACCGAACATGCCGCCCCGGTGCGCGCCGTCGCGGCCGGCCAGGTCATCTATGCCGACTGGCTGCCCGGACTCGGACTGCTCGCCATCGTGGATCACGGCGGCGGCTACCTGAGCCTCTATGGCTACAACGATCAGCTGCGCAAATCGGTCGGCGAGGCGGTGGCGGCCGGGGAAACCATCGCGGCCGCGGGCGATACGGGAGGCCGCCCCGGCCCGCAGCTGTATTTCGAGATCCGCCGCGGTGGCAAACCCGTCGACCCCCGCCCCTGGTTTCGACAGCGGCAACCCTAGAACCGGCAGCCGCCGCCGGCGATGCGGGACAGGACGCGGCCGAGGCCCGGGAAGGATCGGAGTGTGAACCGCGTCGCATTGGCGCGGCGCAGCGTGGGCGCGCACGGTTTAACTAAACCGCGAACCCGGTCAAGGCCCCGAGCGGGCTTTTGCCCGATGCTGTGTCGTGGCCTGCTGCCGATGACGACACCCACCAAACCTGAAGTGAATGCTGCGAACGGGACCGATCTCGAGTCCTATGTGCAGCTGTTGCGCGCGTTGCTGCCGCGCATGTCCGGCGTCGCGATCTTCAACGCCGCGGGCGAGGTGTACTGGTCGGCCGAGATCGCGGTCGAGGGGCGGCTGCCGAAGCTGGTCGGCGAATCGATACGCTCCGCCGGCGAAACACCCGGCGCTGCGGGCGTGATCATCAACGATGACGAGCCCAACTATGTCTTCTGGCTGTGGCGCAACGCGCCCGCCAGCGCGCCCGGCAGCGCGCCCGGGAGCCCGCCGGCCCCTTTTGCCGCGGTCCTGATCCGCTGCCGCAACGGCAGCGAGAAGGAATCGCGCAGCCTCGCCTTCGTGCACGGCCTGGTGCGGCCGGCGCTGGAGATCCTGGGCCGCGAGCTGCAGAACCGCCAGCTCATCGTCGACCTGAGCGGCTCGCTGGTCGAGCAGGACCAGGACCTGGACATGCTGCTCGCCGTCAGCGGCAACGACGGCTCGGGCGATGACGGCGGCGGCGACGAACTCAAGACCATCCTGCGTGCGGCCATCGACCACATCCAGGGCGGCCTGGCCGCCATCATCGTGCCCGAGAAGGGTCTGGTGCTGGTGCGTCAGCAGCCCAATCACGCCATGGAAGCGAGCCTGGTGGCGCGCGCTCACCGCCACCTCATGTCCACCGCGCAGCTGCGCCGCGAAGCGGTGATCGTCAACCGCATCCAGCTGCAGGGCAGCGACGAGCGCAACGCCTATCGCATCCTCTCCTGCCCGATCACGCGGCCCGACGGCCGGGCCATCGGCGTGCTGGCGCTGTTCCGCCCGCTGTCCATGCCGGAGTTCACTCCGCGTCAGGCGCGGCTGTCCGAGTTGCTGGCGCGCCGCGTAGCGGCGGTGATCGCCGGCAGTTTCGACGCGCTGACCGGTCTGTTGAACCGCCCGGCCTTCGAACAGCGCGTGCACAGCGCGCTGCGCGCCCGGGACAGCGTGCAGCGCTGGTGGTCGGCCCTGGCCATCGACAGCAACCGCACGCATGTGATCAACGACACCTACGGCATGCATATCGGCGACAAGGTGATTGCGCAGATCGGCGAGCTGATCCGCCGGCGTCTGCCGCCCAACGCGGTGGCCGCGCGCATCTCCGGTGACCGCTTTTCGGTGCTGCTGCCGGCCGCACTCGACGATGCGACGCGTTTCGCCGAAGCGCTGCGCCAGGGCGCCGAACAGATCGGCCTGGGGCTGGGCGATGGCTCCCTGGCAGTCTCGGTCAGCATCGGCGTGGCGGCCGTGGAGCCGCGCGCACAGGAATTCAACCATGCCTTCGCCGCGGCCGAGACCGCCTGCAAGGCCGCCAACGACCGCGGCCGCAATCGCGTCGAGGTGTTCCGCGAGGCCGACGAGAGCATCATCCGCCGCTTCACGGACATCAACGTGGTCACCGACCTGCGCTCGGCCATCAGCGAAGGGCGCCTGCGGCTCGTGGCGCAGCTGCTGCTGCCGCTCGGGCACAGCCATCACCGTCCGCATTTCGAACTGCTGCTGCGCATGCGCGGCCCGGACGGCGAGACCATCGGCCCGGACCATTTCATGTCGGCCGCGCATCGCTACCAGCTGATGCCCGAGATCGATCGCTGGGTGGTGCACGAGGCGCTGCGGCTGCTCAGGCCGCATGCCGGGCTGCTCGCACACGATCCGGTGGTGTTTACGATCAACTGCTCCGGCCAGTCCCTCAAGGACGATGCCTTCACGGAATTCCTGGCCGCCGAAGTCATCGCCAGCGGTATCAATCCGGAAGCCCTGTGCTTCGAACTGACCGAAGGGGCGGCGGTCGGCAACCTCGCCCATACCGAGGTGCTGATGCGGCGGCTGCGCAAGCTCGGTTGCGGCATTGCACTCGACGATTTCGGCACCGGCCTCAGTTCCCTGGCCTACCTGCGTTCGCTGCCGATCTCGATGCTGAAGATCGACGGCAGCTTCGTGCGCGACGTACTCAAGGATCCGAAGGCCGAATCCACCATCCAGGCGATTGCGCAGCTGGCGCGCGCCATGTCGCTGGTCACCGTGGCCGAGTACGTCGAGACCGACGAGATCCGCCAGCGCATCGCGATGCTCGGCGTCGATTACGGCCAGGGCTTCGCGATCGCACAGCCGGTGCCGATCGGCGATGTGCTCGAGCAGCTGCCGCTGTACGCGGCCGTGGCCTCCGGGCCGGTCGAGAACATCATCCTGGGCGAGACGGCATCCACCGCCATAGCCGTGTAAGATCCGGCGGCATGAGCCCGAGATTCCGCCTGCTGTTGACCCTGGGCACCGGAGCCCTGCTCGGCTTTGCCCTGTCCCTGGCCGGCCGGGTGCTCGCCGACCGCGCCGCTGCGCCGGCCGCCGTGCCGGCCGCGGCCGCGGCCGGCAGCGCGACGCTGCCCTGGCAGGATGCCCGGCTGCTCGCCGAAGTGCTGCAGCGCGTGCACGAAAGCTACGTCGATCCGGTCGACGATCACCAGCTCATGCGTCAGGCCGCGCATGGCATGGTCGAGGCGCTCGATGAGCATTCCGCGCTGCTCGAACCGGACGACTACGCGGAGCTGCAGACGGCGACCAGCGGTTCCTACGCGGGCATCGGCGTCGAGGTCGAAGGCGTTGCCGACGGCGTGCGCATCCTGCGTTGCCTGCCCGACTCGCCCGCGCTGCGCGCCGGCGTCAGGGTCGGCGATCTCATCGTGCGCATCGACGACCTGGACGTGAGCGCGGCGAACATCGATGCGGCCACGCGCGAGCTGCGCGGCATGCCCGGCAGCGAGGTCCGCCTGCAGATTCGCCGCGCGGGCGCCGGAGCCGCGCCGCTGGTCTACAGCCTGCGGCGCTCGCAGGTCGAACTGCCGAGCGTGGCCGCGGAGCTGGTCGCGCCCGCGGTGGCGTATCTGCGCATCAGCGAGTTCACGGACGCGACCGACAACGAGGTGGGCGCGGCGCTGCCGCGGTTGCGCACGGCCGCGGGCGGGCACCTGCGCGGACTGATCATCGACCTGCGCAACAATCCGGGCGGCGTGCTGGAAGCCGCAGCGGCCGTCGCCGACGATTTCCTGGATGCCGGTACCATCGTCAGCGCGAGCGGACGGCTGCGCGAGGCGAGCTTCCGCATGGAGGCCACGCCTGGCGACATCGCCGCGGGCGCGCCGATCGTCGTGCTGGTCAACGGCGGCTCCGCATCGGCGGCCGAGATCCTCGCCGCGGCGCTGCGGCAGAACGGCCGTGCGACCCTGATCGGGCGCAGGACCTACGGCAAGGGCACGGTACAGACCGTGATCCCGCTTTCCAACGGCCGCGCGCTCAAGCTGACCACCTCGCGCTATTTCACGCCCTCGGGCGCCTCGATCAACGGCATCGGCATCACGCCGGACGTGGTGCTGTCCGGCGCCGAGCCGCCGCCCGCGCCGCTGGATGCGGAGGGCCGCAGCGCCACGCTCGCGAACCGCGACCCGCAGGTGGCGGCGGCGCTCGACCAGCTGCGCGGCGGACGCCTGGCCGGCGCGGTGCCGCGTGCCGCGGTCCTGACTTCGCTGCACCGCTGATGACGGGCGTGCATTTCGTCGCCGACCTGGTGCTGCACCTGGACCGCCACCTGGTCGCGCTGCTGGCCAGTTATCACGACTGGGTCTATGCGATCCTGTTCGCGATCATCTTTGCCGAGACCGGATTCGTGGTCACGCCATTCCTGCCCGGCGACTCGCTGCTGTTCAGCGCCGGGGCGCTGGCCGCGGTCGACGGCAGCGCGACCCTGCGGCTGCCGTGGCTGCTGCTGCTGCTCGGCGGCGCGGCGATCGCCGGCAACAGCGTGAATTACGCGATCGGCAGGTGCATCGGGCCGCGCGCCTACGACGGCCGCCATCGGCTGTTCAGGCTCGAGCACCTGCGCCGCGCGGAGGCATTCTTCCTCGAGCATGGCGGCATGGCGATCGCGCTGTCGCGCTTCGTGCCGATCGTGCGCACCTTCACGCCGTTCGTGGCGGGCATCAGCCGCATGCCGGCCGGACGCTTTCAATATTTCAACATCCTGGGCGGCATGGGCTGGATCGCGCTGTTTCTCTGCGGCGGATTCCTGTTCGGCAACCTGGCTGTGGTCAAGAGCCACTTTGGCCTGGTCACGGTGACGATCATCGCGCTGTCACTGCTGCCCCTGGTGTGGGTGCTGTGGCGCGATCGCCGCGGCCGGAGCGGCGCCCGTGGCTGAGCGTACGCGCGGTTACGCGCATCGCGTCGACGTCAAGGCGCCGATGGAACTGCTGTGGCAGGGGCTGGTCGCGCCGGAGCTGCTGGCGCTCTGGTTCGGGCCGGGCGCGCGCGTGGATGCGCGCCGCGGCGGACAGTACTTCGTGCGCGCCGATCGCGACCTGGAACGCGAGGCCCACATCGACGTGTTCGAGCCGGGGCGCCGCCTGCGGCTGATCTACATGCCGCCGCGCGAGCTGCCGCCGAGCGATGCGGTCGTCGTCGACGACTTCATCCTCGCGACCGAACAGGGCAATGCGGTGCTGCGCCTGCTGGGATCCGGCTTTCCCGAAGAGGAGTCGTGGGACCTGTACTACAACCGGCTGCGTGCCGGCTGGGCACAGGCGCTGGCACGCCTCAAGGTCTGCGTCGAGCACAGGCACCGCATCGCGAGCCAGCCAGCGGCCGAAGCCGGCGCGCAGCGCGGTGCGCGTCCCGACCGTGCCGGCGGGGCGCCGGAGTTGCCCTCCTACGGCCCGCCGCGCGCGTCGCGCGATGACGGCGAGGACTCCTGGGAGCTGCTGCCATGACCTCGTTCATCCTGCGTGCCGCGGTCGTGGCCCTGGGCCTGTGGCTGGCGAGCCAGTGGATCGACGGCTTTCATTTCGCCGATCAGATGACGCTGATCTATGCCGCGCTGCTGCTCGGCGTGGTCAATGCGCTGGTGCGCCCGCTGGTACTGCTGCTCACGCTGCCGCTGACGCTCGTGACGCTCGGCCTGTTCGTGTTCGTCGTGAACGCGGGCATGCTGGCGCTGGTGGCCTGGCTGCTGCCCGGCTTCACGCTGCACGGATTCCGCGCGGCGCTGCTCGGCGCGATCGTCGTCGGGCTGGCCGGCTGGGTCGGTTCGTGGTTCATCGGTCCGCGAGGTCGCGTGGCCTTCGTGGTTCAGCGTGGACCGCCGCCCTGAGGGGCCGAAGTGAGGCGGGCAGCCCAGCGATACAGCAGGAAGACCGTCGCGGCGAACACGCCGCCGCCGATCCACACGGCGGGGCCGGCGGCAAAGGCATCACCGACCAGTCCGAGCGGATAGTCCGTGCCTGAAAAGGCGACGCAGGCGGCGATCAGCACGCCGACCAGGCCCTCGCCGACGATCATTCCCGAGGCCAGCAGTACCCCGAGCTGCTTGGTGGCTTCCGGCCGCGGGCCGCGCGCGGCGCGCCGATCGAAGTACCAGCCCGCGCATGCACCGACGACCACCATCAGGGTGCTTTGCGTCGGCAGGTAGATCCCAAGGCCGACCGCGAGCGGCGACAGGTGCGCAGAGGGCGTGAAGCGGCGCAGTGCCTCGTCGGTCACGACCACGACTGCGCCGATCAGCGCACCCATGCCGATCAGGCTCCAGTCGACGTTGTTCTGGATCACGCCCTGGGCCAGCGCCGAGATCAGGCCGGCCTGCGGCGCCGGCAGCGGGTGGTCGTGATGCATCCCGGGCGCGCCCGCATAACCGTAGGCATGGTTGAGCAGGTCGAGAATCGGCGGAATGATCGCGGCGCCGGCGATCACGCCGATCACGAGCGCGACCTGCTGCTTCCACGGCGTGGCGTCGACCAGCTGGCCGGTCTTCAGATCCTGCAGATTGTTGTTGGCAATCGTCGCGACCGCGAATACGACCGAAGTGACGAACAGGGCATAGGCCACCAGCGCCTTCTCGCCACCCGCCGGCACGCCCGAGCGCACCCCGAGCACCAGCAGCAGCGCGGCGCCGATCACCACCAGTATGCCGATGCCGGAGAGCGGGCTGTTCGAGGAGCCGATCAGGCCTGCCATGTAGCCGCAGACCGCGGAGACGAAGAAGCTCATCAGCGCAATGTAGATGAGGCCGCCGGCCACCAGCGCCAGCGCATGCGCCCCCAGGCCGCTCGTGAAGCTGAAATTCGCCAGCAGTGCACCGATGGGACCCAGGCACACCAGGGTGATCAGCCCGACCAGGCCGATCGGGATGTCGCGCTCGGTGCGCGGCAGCGAGGCGGCCTGCCCGGCCGCGCGCGCGCGCGAGGCGGCCATCGCCGAGGCGAGCCCCGCGATCACCGGCTTGATCAGTTTGGCGAGCGTCCAGACCGCGGCGACGGCAATGGTGCCCGCGCCGACGAAGCGCACCTTGTGGCTCCAGGTGGCCTGCGCCAGGCCGGCCAGCGCCGCGGCGTCGCCGGCCAGCGCCGCATGCGCCAGGCCCGAATAATGCGGCACGCCCCAGGCCCAGCCGATCAGGGCGCCGACTGCCATCGCGATGCCGACCCACAACCCGACCAGGTGTCCGACCGCAAACAGCGCGAAGGACAGGAACAGGTCGAAGCCGGTCACGCCGCCCGCACCCTGCCGGTCCCCGCCGACGCGGAAATAGTGCACGACATCGCTGGCGAACAGGCGCGTGGCGACGATCACGGCGAAGGCGGCCGAGACGATCGAACCCCAGATGACGGCCCGCAGGCCGGCGTGGCTTGCCTCTACCGCCTCGGCCCCGGCGTGCTCGCCGCCGCCGACCTTCAGCACTTCGGCGCAGGCCACGCCCTCCGGATAGGGAAGGTCCGACTGCGTGACCAGCGCGCGCCGCAGCGGTATCGAATACATCACGCCGAGGATGCCGCCGAGGGCGCAGACCGCGAACGACACCCAATAGGGGAACCCCGTCCACCAGCCGATCATGACCAGGCCGGGCAGCACGAAGATGATCGAGGACAGCGTGCCGGCCGCGGAGGCGACCGTCTGCACGATGTTGTTCTCCTGGACCGTCATGCCCTTGAAGCCGCGCAGCACGGCCATCGAGATCACCGCGGCAGGAATCGAGGTTGCGAAGGTCAGTCCGGCCTTGAGTCCGAAATACACATTGGCGGCCGTGAACACCACCGTGATCAGGATGCCCAGGACCAGGCCGCGTACGGTCAGCTCCGTCCGCACGGGCGGGGGCGCGGCCGGCGTGCTCACGATTCCTCGCCGTGCAGGGCCCGGTGCTTCTCGCGGCTGCGGACCACGAGGCGGGCGAACAGGATTCCGCCTTCGTACAGCAGGTACATCGGCACGGCCATGATGGTCATCGACATGGCGTCGGGCGGCGTGAGGATGGCCGCCACGATGAAGACCGCGATCAGGATGTAGCCGCGAATCTGCGTGAGCTTGGCGAGCGGGACCAGACCCATCATCACCAGCAGCACCACCGCGACCGGCACTTCGAAGGCGACGCCGAACGAGAACAGCAGCATCAGCACGAAATCCATGTAGGTGGTGATGTCGGCCATCATCTGCACACCGTGCGGCGTGGTGTTCACGAAGAAATTGAACATCAGCGGAAACACCAGGAAATAGGCGAAAGCCACGCCCGTATAGAAGAGGATCACGGCCGAGACCAGCAACGGCACGGCGAAGCTCTTCTCATGCTTGTAGAGCCCGGGCGCGATGAAGGCCCACAGCTCGTAGAGCACATAGGGCATGGCCGCCACCAGCGCCACGACGAACGAGAGTTTCAGCGGTGTCGTGAACGGCGCCGTGATGCTGGTGGAGATCAGCATGCTGTGGGCCGGCAGCTGCAGCAGCAGCGGGCGGGACAGCCACTCGAACAGCTGGTTCGAATAGAAGGCGCAGGGCACGAACACCAGCATCACGGCGATGAAGGCACGCATCAGGCGCGTGCGCAGCTCGAGCAGGTGCGAGATCAGCGTGCCCTCGAGCAGCGGTTCACTCTCGCCGGGCATGCGGCGCGTGGTCCTCGGTGGGCGCGGTCGACGAGGCCGGTGGGTGCTCCGCCGCGGGCGCCGCAGCGGGTGCCGCAGCGGGCGCCGGCGGGGGCGCCGGCGGGGGTGGCGGATTCAGGTCGACCTTGAGGCCGTCGGCCTCCGCTTCGAGCTGGTCGCGGAACTGTCGCGCCATGGCGCGCGCGCGCCCGGCCCAGCGGCCGA
>Ga0075029_100002339_pt1 | contig 10773 bp, 8 predicted proteins | sample LitLauG_LLR_2013_FD_71391 | JGI IMG/M metagenome (GOLD analysis project Ga0075029, IMG submission 71391) | Freshwater sediment microbial communities from North America - Little Laurel Run_MetaG_LLR_2013 | ecosystem: Environmental > Aquatic > Freshwater > Creek > Sediment | place: USA...
ATCCGGTTAGCTGGCGGCCAGCCCTTTGCGCCTTGCGATCCGGCGCGCGAAAAACCCGCTCCGGGAAGCGCCTTGGCTCACTGGACAGTGCTGGCGGCCCGCGCTAACCACTGAAAAATCATACGATTTGAGCCGACCCCGCCATCGATACGAGACGATCGGATGACCGCAATCGACCCCACCGCGCGAGTTGAGGATGGCGCCGTGATAGGTGAGGGCACATCAATTGGCCCCTATTGCACCATCGGCCGGCATGTCGTGATTGGGGCAAACTGCAGGCTGATTGCCCATGTTCACGTTACGGCGCAGACCAGCATCGGTGCCGGCTGCACGATCTTTCCCTTCGCCTCCCTGGGTACCCCGCCGCAATCGCTGAGTTATCGCGGCGAGCTCACCAGGCTTCAGATCGGGGAAGGCTGCACGATCAGGGAATCGGTCACGATGAATGCGGGGACGATGGCGGGTGGCGGGATAACGCGCGTTGGCGATCGCGGTTATTTCATGAATTGCAGTCACGTCGGTCACGACTGCCAGGTCGGCAACGACGCAATCTTTGCGACCTCAGCCACGCTTGGCGGACATTGCGAGATCGGTGATTTCGTCTTCATCGGGGGCTTGTCCGCGGTTCACCAGTTCACGCGGATCGGCTCGCAGGTCATGGTGGGCGGCGTTTGTGGTGTTCGCAATGACGTCATTCCATTCGGTCTCGTCAATGGCCAGTACGCCAGTCTCGAGGGACTCAATATTGTCGGCATGAGACGGCGCAAATTCACCCGCGAGCGCCTCGTCACGATACGCTCGTTCTATCAACAACTGTTTCATGGACCCGGCGTGTTCGCCGAAAGATTGAGCGCCGTGCAGCCGCTGGCGGATGCCGATCCGGCGATTGCGGAAATCCTTGCGTTTATCGGCAACGGCAAGCATCGCTCGCTGTGCCTTCCTGCCGATCGGCGCAATGGACAAAGCACGGAGCTGCCGGAATCATGACCGCAACGGCCATGCAAGTCTCCTCGCCGGTTGGAGTGATCGCGGGCGGCGGCGTGATGCCGTTCGCGGTCGCCAATTCGCTGACGGCGCGCGGCATCGATACCGTCGTGTTCGCGCTGAGGGGCGCCTGCGATCCCAAGGCCGCGGAGAGCTTTCGGCACCACTGGATTTCGGTCGGCCAATTGGGCAGGGCGGAGAAGTTGTTCCGCGCCGAAAACTGCAGGGATCTGGTCTTCATTGGCACGTTGGTTCGGCCGGCTCTTTCGGAAATTCGCCTCGATTGGAAGACCCTTCGTCTTCTGGGGCGGATTTGGAGCGCCTTCCGGGGCGGCGACGATCATCTGCTGTCGAACATAGGCCGCATGCTCGAACGTGACGGCTTTCGCATGGTCGGCATCAAGGATGTCGCGCCGGATCTGTTGATGCCCGAGGGGTGCATCACCCGAAAGGTGCCCGACGGAGGCGCCGAGGCCGATATTGCAAAGGGACGGGACGTGCTGGCCGCACTCGGTTCCTTCGACGTCGGCCAGGCGGTTGTCGTGATCGACGGTCATGTGGTCGCGGTCGAGGACATCGAGGGCACGGACGGATTGTTGGCGCGCATCGTGCGGCTACGTTCCGAGGGCCGTATTCGTGCCGCCGCGGCGCGCGGCGTTCTGGTCAAGGCGCCCAAGAGCAGGCAGGATTTGAGGTTCGATTTGCCGGCAGTCGGGCCACGAACTGTCAAAGGCGCTGCGGCCGCTTCGCTCGCGGGAATTGCGATCGAGGCGGGAAACACCATTGCGATCGAGCCACAGGCCATGATCGAGTCCGCTGATGCCGCCGGTCTGTTCGTGATCGGCTTGCCCGCCTGATGCCGACGCGGACAAATGGCGACGTCGCGCGCAAGATATTCCTGATCGCGACGGAAGAATCGGGCGACCGGCTCGGTGCGCAACTCATGAAGGTACTGCGCCAACGTCTTGGGGGAGCCGTTCGCTTCGAGGGCGTCGGCGGGCACGCGATGGCTCGCGAGGGACTGACTTCCCTGTTTCCCATCGAAGAGCTTTCGATCATCGGCTTGACCGCGGTGCTGAGGCAACTGCCGAAAGTGCTGCGTCTCATTCGCAGAACTGTCGACGCGATTCTGCACGAAAGGCCCGATATTCTCGTAATTATCGACAGCCCGGATTTCACCCATCGCGTGGCCCGACGGGTCCGCGCCCGCGACCCGACGATCCCCATCATTGACTATGTTTCGCCCTCGGTCTGGGCCTGGCGGCCGGGCAGGGCGCGTTCGATGCGGGCCTATATCGACCACGTGCTGGCGTTATTGCCGTTCGAACCGGATGAATACCGCAGACTACGCGGGCCGCCCTGCAGTTATGTCGGCCATCCCTTGACCGAGCAACTGTCATCGCTGAGACCCGGCGCCGAGGAAACAAAACGCCGCAGCGAACAGCCGCCGGTATTGCTGTTGCTGCCAGGAAGCCGACGCAGCGAACTCAGGCGTCATATGACCATTTTCGGCGAGACGTTGGGGCGGTTGCGGGCGGAAGGCGTGGAATTCGAAGCGATCCTTCCTACCATGCCGCATCTTCAGGAAATGGTCAGGCAAGGCGCGGAATCATGGACCGTCAGCCCCAGGATCGTGGTCGGCGAGCAGGAAAAGCGCGCAGCATTCCGGATCGCAAATACAGCGCTCGCCAAGTCCGGCACTGTAACGCTCGAGCTTGCGCTGGCAGGGGTGCCGATGATCGCGGCCTACCGGGTCGGAGCCGCGGAGGCCTGGATATTGAGGCGCGCCATCAACGTGAAGAGCGTGATTCTCGCAAATTTGGTGATCGGCAAAAACGCGATACCGGAATTCGTTCAGGAGGATTGCACACCGGACAAGCTTTCAGCCGCGTTGCGGGAGGTCCTCGCGGACTCGCCGCTGCGGCAGCGCCAGCTTGCAGCCTTCGCCGGGATTGGCGAGATCATGTCGACCGGCAACCAGCCACCTTCCGTCCGCGCCGCGGACATCGTGCTGGCGACGTTGCATAAATCCCGCGGGATCGGTTAGCCGTAGTTAACAGCCGCGTGCCTGCACCCGCCGATCGGAGAACTATTTGCGCTTGTCGATAGCGACGTAATCGCGATGCGCGACGCCAGTATAGAGCTGCCGCGGCCGGCCGATCTTCTGGTGCGGATCCTCGATCATTTCGCTCCATTGGCTGATCCAGCCGACGGTTCGGGCGACCGCGAACAGCACCGTGAACATCGACATCGGGAAGCCCATCGCCTTGAGCGTAATACCGGAATAGAAGTCGACGTTCGGATAAAGCTTGCGTTCGATGAAATATTGATCGCTCAATGCGATCTTTTCCAGCTCCAGCGCGACCTTCAGCATCGGGTCATCGCCATGGCCGGTTTCCTTCAGCACGGCGTGACACATCTTCTGCATGATTTTGGCGCGGGGATCGTAATTCTTGTAGACGCGATGGCCAAAGCCCATCAGCCGTACTTCGCTGTTCTTGTCCTTAACCTTCTTGATGAAGTCGGGAATGTTTTCGACCTTGCCGATGCCGTAGAGCATGTTCAGCGCGGCTTCGTTGGCGCCGCCATGCGCCGGTCCCCACAGGCAGGCGATGCCGGCCGCGATGCAGGCGAAGGGGTTGGCGCCGGACGAGCCGGCAATGCGCACGGTTGAGGTTGAGGCATTTTGTTCGTGGTCGGCGTGCAGGATGAAAATTTTCTCGAGCGCGTCCGCCAGCACCGGACTGACCTTGTATTCCTCGCAAGGAACTCCAAAGCACATGTAAAGGAAGTTTTCGGCGAACCCCAGCGAGTTCTTCGGATACATGAAGGGCTGACCGATGGTGTATTTGTAGGCCATCGCCGCCAGCGTCGGAATTTTCGCAATCATCCGCATCGAGGCGATCATGCGCTGCTGCGGATCGGTGATGTCGGTTGAATCGTGATAGAAGGCCGCCAGCGCGCCCACGGAGGCCACCATGACTGCCATCGGGTGCGCGTCGCGGCGGAAGCCCTGGAAGAACCGCGCCATTTGCTCGTGAACCATTGTGTGATGGATCACGCGAAAGTCGAAGTCCTTTTTCTGCGACGCGGTCGGCAGCTCTCCGTAGAGCAGAAGGTAGCAGGTCTCCAGAAAGTCGCCGTGCTCGGCAAGCTGCTCGATCGGATAACCCCGGTATTCCAGGATACCGGCATCACCGTCGATGTAGGTGATCTTCGACTGGCAGCTCGCGGTCGAGGTAAATCCGGGGTCATAGGTAAACATCCCCGTCTGCGCATAGAGTTTGCCGATGTCGACGACTTCCGGCCCGACGGTGCCCTTCAGGATCGGTAAATCACAGTTCTTGTTACCTACCGTCAGCGTGGCGTTTTTGTTCTGGGAGGTTGCGTCCATCGTGAAGTCCCCGATGAGATCGTTTGCGAAACCGGCGGCAACGCCATTTCCGGGAGGGGTGGCGAATGGCCGGTTCTTCTAAAGACACCGAATAAATGCGTAGCTTATTGCTGTGTGCGCTGCAAGATGCCGATACAAAGGTGTCAGGCAGTTACCTGGTCACCGAGTCGGGCCAGGCATTCCTTTCGCCCAAGAACGGTCAAAACGTCGAATATGCCCGGTGAAGTGGTCCGTCCGGTCAGCGCGGCGCGCAGCGGCTGGGCGACGGCACCAAGCTTGAGGCCGTTCTGATCGGCAAAGGCGCGCAGTGCCGCTTCAGTGGTGCCGGCCGTCCAGTCCTTGATGGCCTCAAGGGCCGTGCGGACCTTGCCGATGAGTTCGCGATTTTCCGGCGTCAGCAAGGCGGCGGCCTTCGGATCGATCTCCAGAGGCCTGTCGGCGAAAATGTAATAGGCGCTGTCGATCAGTTCTATCAGGGTTTTGGCGCGTTCCTTCAGGCTCGGCATCGCCTGCAGCAGTTGCGCGCGCGTCGTATCGTTGAGCTTCGCCTTGAGGTCGGTTCCGTTGGGGACATAATCCAGTACCCCCTCGAACATCTTCACGAGGGATTGATCGTCGGATTGGCGGATGTAGTGGCCGTTCAGGTTTTCCAGTTTGGCAAAATCGAAGCGGGCGGCCGAGCGGCCGATGCCCGACAGGTCAAACGCGGCGATCATCTCTTCGGTGGAGAAGATTTCCTGGTCGCCATGGCTCCATCCTAGCCGAACCAGGTAATTGCGCAGCGCAGCCGGCAAGTACCCCATGGCTCGATAGGCATCCACGCCCAGCGCGCCGTGGCGCTTGGAGAGTTTTGAACCGTCGGGCCCATGGATTAAGGGAATATGGGACATGTTGGGGATGTCCCAGCCCAACGCATCATAGATCTGCTTCTGGCGTGCGGCGTTGATCAGGTGATCATCGCCGCGAATGATGTGGGTGACGCCCATGTCGTGGTCGTCGACCACGACAGCGAGCATGTATGTCGGGGTCCCGTCGGCGCGCAGAAGCACGAGGTCGTCGAGGTTTTCGTTTTGCCAGACCACTCGGCCCTGAACCGCATCCTCGATCGCGGTCTCGCCCGTCAAAGGCGCTCGCAGCCGGATCGTGGGCTTGATGCCCGCGGGCGCCTCCGAGTCATCGCGGTCGCGCCACATTCCATCGTACAGCCGCGTGCGGCCTTCGGCGCGGGCCTTCTCGCGCATCGCCGCGAGTTCTTCGGGCGTGGCGTAGCAATGGTAGGCTTTACCGCTTGCGAGCAGGGCTTCGGCCACCGCTCGATGGCGCGCTGCACGGCTGAATTGGTAAATGACATCGCCGTCCCAATCGAGTTCGAGCCATCGCAGCCCATCCAGGATTGCAGCGATTGCCGCTTCGGTGGATCGCTGGCGATCGGTGTCCTCGATACGCAACAGCATCTTGCCGCCGCGGCCGCGCGCATAAAGCCAGTTGAACAACGCCGTGCGGGCTCCCCCGATGTGAAGGAAGCCGGTCGGAGAAGGCGCAAAGCGTGTGACGATCTTCTCGGGCATCTATGGCGAGGGTGCTGAAAGCTTGCTAGGCCCTTGGCGGCGCGAAGGGTGTATAGCAGGAACCGTGCATAACTAAAGCCTTCCTTCGAACCGGCAGATTTGGCAGATAGACCGTTGATTCCAGACTGGGAAGGGCGAATGACCACGGAACAGGCGGCGGCAGAGGCAGGGCGCGATTTCATTCGCGACATCGTCCAGGCCGATCTTGACGCCAAACGACACAAGCTGATCGTGACACGATTTCCGCCGGAGCCGAATGGTTACCTGCATATCGGCCACGCCAAGTCGATCGCTCTCAACTTCGGCATCGCGCAGGAGTTTTCCGGGCGCTGTCACCTGCGGTTCGACGATACCAATCCGACCAGGGAGGAGCAGGAGTATATCGACTCCATCCAGGCCGACGTGAAATGGCTTGGCTATGACTGGGGACGGTACCTTTTTTACGCCTCGGACTATTTCGAGCAGCTTTACGAATGGGCGGAAGGCCTCATTCGCGATCGCCTTGCCTATGTCGATGACCAGTCGCAGGACGAAATCAGGGCGACCCGTGGCACGCTCACCGAGCCCGGCAGCAACAGCCCGTTCCGCGACCGCGGCGTGGAGGAAAATCTCGACCTGTTTCGCCGCATGAAGGCAGGCGAGTTTGCCAACGGCACCCGCGTTTTGCGTGCCAAGATCGACATGGCCTCCCCCAACATCAACCTGCGCGACCCCGTATTGTACCGCATCCTGCACGCCACGCATCCGCGCACCGGCGACAAATGGTCGATCTACCCGAGTTACGACTATGCCCACGGCCAGTCCGACGCCATCGAAGGCATCACCCATTCGATCTGCACACTGGAATTTGAGGACCACCGGCCGCTCTATGATTGGCTGCTGGACAAACTGCCGGTGCCGTCAAGGCCGCACCAGTACGAATTCGCGCGGCTCAATCTGACCTATACGCTGCTCTCGAAACGTGTCCTGACGGAACTCGTGCGTGGCGGCCATGTGGCGGGTTGGGACGACCCACGGATGCCGACCATCGCCGGCTTGAAGCGGCGAGGGGTTCCGCCGGCTGCCATCCGGGAATTCGTCAGGCGCATCGGCGTTGCCAAGGCCAACAGCGTGGTCGATGTCGGCATGCTGGAATTCTGCGTCCGCGAAGTTCTCAACAAGACGGCCCAGCGGCGGATGGCGGTGCTGCGGCCGCTGAAGGTCGTGATCGAAAACTATCCGGAAGGCCGCGTCGAGGAGATCGAAGCGATCAACCACCCTGACGATCCCGCGGCCGGCAAGCGCCGGATCGCGTTTGGCCGCGAACTCTACATCGAGCGCGACGACTTCATGGAAAATCCGCCGAAGAAGTTTTTCCGGCTCTCGCCCGGCAGTGAAGTTCGCCTGCGCTACGCCTACTTCATTACCTGCCGGGACGTGGTGAAGGATGCCGCCGGCGAGGTAGTCGAGTTGCGCTGTACCTACGATCCCGCCACTCACGGCGGCAACGCACCTGACGGCCGCAAGGTCAAGGCCACGATGCATTGGCTCTCGGCGACGCATTCGAAACCAGCGGAAGTCCGCCTGTACAACCCGCTCTTTGCAAAGCCCGATCCCGATGCGGCCGATTTTGCAGCCGATCTCAATCCGCAGTCGTTGGAAGTCTTGAAGCACGCCAGGGTGGAGCCGGCGGTCGGAGAGGGCAGTTCGCCCGAGGCCATACAGTTCGAACGGCAGGGCTATTTCGTCCGCGATAAGGATTCGACACCGGATCATCCGGTGTTCAATCGAACGATCGGCTTGCGCGATACCTTTGCAAAGGAAATCGGCAAAGGCTAACGCGGCTCGTACCGGAAAGAATGTGCAGAGCAGGTGAGCCGATCAGGCGAGGCGCTGACGGATCTCGTCGCGCATTTTTTCACGAAACTCCTGCCTGCGGGCGGGCCGCTCCATTTCATCGATGTCCCAGCGGTCGAAGACATTGAAATTTTCCAGGATCGGATAGCGGTCGCTGGCCATCGCGAGAATGAGAAGCAGCTTCGCTGCAGGCCCGCTGGGCCCTGTCACTTCCCATCTGCGTATGGTGTCGGCGGCATCGTGCGCCTCGAGCCCGCAAAGCTTCGCCATGTCGGCGACCGAAAGGCGCCGACCAATCGCATCACCTAGATCCTGTCGAAGTTTTTTCAGTTCGGGACCTGTCACCTAAGCTGTTCCTTGTCTCGAGTGAAGGGGCGTCGTCGAATTCGCTGGGCATGCCCGGCGAGTTGGGATGCGGCTTTTAGCAGAATCGTATGGTTTTGCGATACGTGCCGACAAAATGCGGCCGGCGGCAATTTCGGTCTCTGCCAAAAGGATTGAATTTTTCCTGCGAATTCTGCTTCCGTTCGCCTTTCTTCGACAACACGCCAAGGTAGCATGGCTTTGTTGATAAGGCGCAGGGTAGTGGATGGCGGAGCGTGGGGCGGCGGGGCGGGCGCATGGCATAGCGGGAACCTGGCCACCGCGGGGCGCGGCCCAAGCCGGTGGCTTTGCGCCGTCGAGCTTCAGGGCGTGGCCGGCCTTCCTCGAAAAACTCCGCGCCTGGGTTCGCGCCGAAGCTGGCGCGAGCCGTCTGGTGCCCTGGGTGCCGGTCGGGTTTGGTACTGGCATTGCGCTCTATTTCTCGGCCGATCATGAGCCCGTCCTGGCGGTTGCCTCGGTCACCGCGATCGGACTTTGCCTGGCGGCGGTTCTGCTTCGGCGGCGAAAGATTTTTCCGGCCGCCGTGCTGATTGCAAGCCTTGCTGCCGGGTTCGCCACGGCGACGTGGAAGACCGCGCTCATTGCCCATGGCGTATTGGCAAAGCCCGCCTATTCGGTTTCGCTTTCGGGTTTTGTGGAGGCCCGCGATATCCGCGAGCGCACCGATCGTTTCGTGCTGCGTGTCACGAAGGTGGACGGACCGCGCCTGCAAACGAGATTGGAGCGGGTTCGGCTGTCGGTCCGCAAGGGCACGGCACCGGCAGTCGGCAGTTTCGTCGAATTCAAAGCCCGCCTGCAGCCACCGCTCGCGCCGATGCGGCCCGGCAGTTATGACTTCAGTCGCGATCTGTTTTTCCAGGGCATCGGCGCTTCGGGCTTTGTCACCGGAGCCATCAGGACGGTCGCACCACCTGTGGAGGGGGGTCTGTTCCTGCGCTATGCCGCGGTCATGCAAGACATGCGCGATGCGATCGATGCGCGGATTCGAACGACACTTGAAGGCGACAAGCGGGCAATCGCAACCGCGCTTCTGACCGGCCGCCGCGATGCGATCACGACGCCCGTCAACGACGCAATGTTCATTTCCGGTCTCGGCCACGTGCTCTCGATTTCAGGATATCACATGGCGGTCGTTGCCGGCGTCGTCTTCTTCGTCATTCGCGCGCTGCTGGCGCTGATCCCCGCGCTGACCGTGACTTTCCCGATCAAGAAGTGGGCGGCGGCTTTTGCTCTGGCCGCCGCAGCCTTTTACCTGCTGCTGTCGGGTGCCGAAGTCGCAACGCAAAGGTCGTTCTACATGACGGCCGTTGTGCTGATCGCCGTAATCGTCGATCGCCGCGCCGTGACGATCCGAACCCTGGCGCTGGCGGCGATGATCGTGCTGGTGCTGGCGCCGGAGGCGCTGGTGCATCCGAGTTTCCAGATGTCATACGCGGCTACCCTCGGGCTGGTAGCCCTGGTGCAGATCGGCATGCCGCGCCTGTTCGCGACGCCGGAGAATTCGGCCGCCGCGAAGCTTGCGCTCTGGGGCGGTCGCGAGCTTGTGACGCTGACGCTCGCCTCGCTCGTGGCGGGGTTTGCGACCACGCCTTATGCGGCGTTTCACTTTCACCGCGTGACGCCCTATGGCGTGCTCGCGAACCTTTCGGCGATGCCCGTTGTTTCAGCGGTGGTCATGCCCGCGGGCATGCTCGGTCTGATTGCCATACCTTTTGGCTTCGACGGTTTCTTCTGGTGGCTGATGGGGCTCGGCATTGACTGGATGATCCTGGTAACGAAATGGGTGGCCGGACTTCCGGGCGCCGTCGGCCGCGTAACTGCGTTCGGCACGGGACCCCTGATCGTTTCCAGTCTCGGAATTATCCTCCTCGGTTTGTTACGAACGCCGCTGCGCTGGAGCGGCGCGGTCGCGATCGCGCTTTCGGTCATCTGGGCGGTGGCGATACCGCAGCCGGACATCCTGATTTCGGGCGACGGCCGCAATGTCGGGGTGCGTGGCTCGGACGGGCGGTTGCACGTGATGAAAACGGCCAAGGACACGTTCTTGATCGGCGAGTGGCTTGCTGCCGATGCCGACGGAAGGCAGGCGGGCGATGCTGCCCTGGCGGATGGCGTTTCCTGCGACGACGAGGGCTGTGTGGTTCAGATGGCTGACGGCGGCTTCGTAGCCCTTTCGCACAAGGCCGACGCGCTCGCGGACGATTGCGAGCGCGCGGCATTGCTCGTCACCGCAAAGCCGGTGCCGCATGGTTGCGCGGCCACCGTCATCGATCTGGCGCGCCTGCGAAGTCAGGGCGCAATGGCGCTTCGGCGGACCAGTCGCGGCTTTGCGGTCGAGGCCGTCAGGCCCCGCGGCGTCAGCCGGCCGTGGGCTCCAGCGACGGAAAACACCGCCGAGGCCGAGCCAGCCGGCGCAGCCGCACGCATCACCCCGCCGCGGGCGGTGGACGCAACGCCTGCGGAGTCCGACCTCCAGGCCGAGGACTAGTCTTACTGCGTCATAAGACCCTCATGGTGAGGAGGCGCCCTTGCGCCGTCTCGAACCATGAAGGCCACGTTGCCTGTTTCCGGGCCTCGTCCTTCGAGACGCTTGCTCGCGCAAGCTCC
>Ga0075029_100002345_pt1 | contig 10756 bp, 5 predicted proteins | sample LitLauG_LLR_2013_FD_71391 | JGI IMG/M metagenome (GOLD analysis project Ga0075029, IMG submission 71391) | Freshwater sediment microbial communities from North America - Little Laurel Run_MetaG_LLR_2013 | ecosystem: Environmental > Aquatic > Freshwater > Creek > Sediment | place: USA...
TTGACGATCACAGGATCCGGTCTTCCATGGCCGGCGAGGAAGTGCGCAACCTCTTCAATCGGCTTCTGCGTGGCAGAAAGGCCGATACGCACGGGCGGGCGCTCGGTGAGCGCATCGAGTCGTTCCAGCGAAAGGGAGAGATGCACTCCGCGCTTGTCGTCTGCGACCGCATGAATTTCATCCACGATCACGGTTTCAACGTCGCGCAGAATCGCGCGGCTCTTCTCAGCCGTCAGCAGAATGTAGAACGACTCCGGCGTGGTCACCAGAATGTGCGGCGGACGCTTCAGCATCAGGCGCCGGTCTTTCATCAACGTGTCGCCCGTGCGCACCGCCGTGCGAATCTCCGGCATCAGCAGGCCGCGATCGCTGGCCATTTTCAGAATCTCGCCCAGCGGCACCTCGAGGTTTTTCTGAATGTCATTGCCGAGCGCTTTCAGCGGCGAAACGTAGAGCACTTCAGTGCGGTCCTGCAAATCTCCGGCGAGCGCTTTGCATACAAGACGGTCAATGCAGGCAAGAAAAGCGGCGAAGGTCTTTCCAGATCCTGTGGGAGCGGAGATCAGCGTCGTGTGTCCGGCGAGAATGTGCGGCCAGCCCTGCTCCTGCGGTTCCGTCGGCGTCGAGAAGCGCTCGGTGAACCATTCCTGCACCAGCGGATGAGCCCAGGAAAGGGAAGGTGACACGGCGGACGGCATGGGAAAGATTGTAGCGAGAATCAGGAGTTTCGTAAAATGTTCGCCCATACGAGAGGTCCGCTGAAAGGAGATTTAAGCGGAGAGGAAGACGCTCCGCTACTAGAAACTTTCCGGTAAGATCGGGGTTATTGCTGGGAGTCCTCCGCCAGTCGTGAATCCCGTCCGATCCGGATATGGCACGCAGGGTGCGGAGAAGAGAAGACGTATGAACGGCAAAAGTGGCGTGGCTTCTGCTTTCCTGGTTTCGATCGTCGTGGTTGTGGTGCTTCTGTTCCGGGTCGAACCTGCGGCGGGGCAGACAGTTACTTTCACCGAGCTTTACCCGTTCAACAGCAGCGGCAACCTTTCGGACGGGGGCTGGCCCGAAGCTGGTGTGGCCCGGGATGCGTCCGGCAATCTTTACGGAACCACTTTTTTCGGCGGTACCGGGACGGGCTGTGACCTATGCTTCGATGGCTGCGGAATGGTCTTCAAGCTCGATACGTCCGGTGTCGAAACCGTGCTGCACAGTTTCGGTGCTCCACCCGATGGATCGAATCCCACCGCAAGAGTAGTGCTCGATGCATCCGGCTCCGCATACGGAACCACCCCATTCGGCGGCGCGCACGGGCACGGGACGGTATTCAAGGTGGATGCCACCACCGGCGCTGAAAGCATCCTCTACAGCTTTGCTGGCGGCACCGATGGCGCGAGCCCGAGCGCCGGACTGGTGCAGGATGCAGCCGGAAATTTCTATGGCACCACGCAATATGGCGGCAAAGGGTGCAACCACCGGGGCTGCGGAACGGTCTTCGAACTGAGCGCTGCTGGACAGGAGAGCATTCTCTACCGATTCGGCGATGTTCCCGATGGCGCCAGTCCTCTCGGCGCCGTCGCACTCGATTCGTCAGGAAACATCTACGGCACCACATGGCTCGGCGGAGTATATAGCTTCGGAACGGTATTTAGCTTGGACAGCAGCGGCAACGAAAGAGTGCTGCACAGCTTTGCGGGCGGAAATGATGGAGCCAATCCCATGGCTGCGCCAGTTCGCGACCGGGCCGGGAATCTCTACGGAGCGACATCGGCGGCCGGGACCTACTTTTACGGAACCCTGTACATGATCGACGCGACCGGCAACGAGACTGTCTTGCACAGTTTCACCGGCGGGACCGATGGCGCGTACCCCTATGCGCACCTGCTCGTGGATGCTGCTGGGAACCTCTTCGGCACAGCCTCGCAAGGCGGTTGCTGCGGTCAGGGATCGGTATTTGAGTTCTCCAATGGCGGATTGACATCCTTGTACGGATTTAGCGGCGCCCCCAACGGCACAAACCCCGACGGACAGGTTCCGATGGGCGGTTTGATCACGGATTCCGCGGGAAATTTCTACGGTACAGCGGCATTGGCTGGCAGTTACGGCTGGGGCTCTGTGTTCGAACTCCAGCTTGGTGGGCAGTCGCTTCGTGGTCAGTTTAAAGATGATCGCTCGGTTGAGAGTATCCCTGCTGCCGTTTCGGCTCAGGCGACCATTAACGTTGCGCCGCCCAACGCATCGCAGCTGCAGCCGATCTGCGATCCTACGATCTCAGCGCCCATCGAAGTAGCTACTTCCCATCAACGATACATAGCCGGCACAAAAGCACAGCCGCCGCTGACCGATGGTTTCGATTGGCCAGACGGACAGCTCTCGGTGCTCAAAACCAGCGGCGGCTATATGTTCTTCAGCATTGACGCCGGCCTTCACAGCCGCCAACTCTGGCACAGCAAGATGGTGGGAAACAACAATTCCGGATCCGTCGTCCGTACTTTCGGTACGCTGGATAATCCGCTGGGCTCCGCTCCACCTGTCGACGTCGTCATCGATCCCAATCCCGATCCCAAAGTGAATCCGCACAACTGCGACCCCACAAGATACCCACATCACTTTTGCTACACCTACATCGGCGGAGGTCCAGTCTATCAAGTGCCACAGGGCCACGTTGGGGCCGGCAATTGGCTCCTCGTCTACCACGCCGAATACAATAACCCCTCCTATTTCATGCTTGGTCTCGCCATCTCATCCGACCAAGGTTTGCACTGGACCGATATTGGTGAGGTCATCCGGTACAACATGCCCTTCAGCCATAAGGGCCAGTCGGCGCCCGGAGCGATCGGAGACCCACCCCTAGTCATTTCTCCCGACGGCAAGTACTTCTACATTTATTTCGGAGACTGGCTCAAGACTGGCGCGACTACGAATACCTCTATTGCGCGAGCGCCCATCGCCGAGGTGTTGCAAGACGCCTTCGGAGGCAGCGTGCACTTCGCAGCGCCGTTTCAGAAGTACTACAACGGAAAGTGGAATGAAAGAGGCATCGGCGGTGTATCCACGGACCTCATTCCCGAAGCTCACTACGGAGGCGGGAACAATGTCGCCTACGATACCTACCTCCATCGCTACCTGATGCTCAACAGCGACTCGCAAAACTACAGCTATGCTGAGTCCGTTGACGGCCTTCAATGGACGAACACGATCTTCCTGGGCATGTTGGGCGATTACCCGAACGTCGCAGGATACTCAGGGCCCATAGGAACGGGCGACGACCCGTCCATACTCGGAAAAGAGTTCTATTTGTATTACACGCAATTCCGAGGGCCGTGGCCCGGGGCACAATCCGTCAAGCGATTCACGATCTCTTGCCAGTGATGGTTTGGCGACCCGGTTCGCCGACGGGCTGGCTGCCGCTCACGAATGCTAGAATCTCGCCAATGCCGAAACCATCTGCCACAGCCCGCGCCCGCAAAATCAAACTCATCATATTCGACGTCGATGGCGTCCTGACCGATGGCAAAATCTGGATCTTCCCCGCACCCGGAAACTCACAACCCGGAACGCAGCAAAGCGTGCTCGAACGCTCTGCCCAGCATCCTGGACAGAGCGGATTCGGACTCCAGAGCGCGAGCCTCATCGAAGCCAAGGGCTTCCATGCCCATGATGGCACCGCGATTTCGTTGGCTCGGTTGGCGGGAATCAAGACGGGGATTATCACCAAGCGTATTTCTGAAACCGTCGCCTTACGCGCGCGCGACCTCAAAATCGACCACGTGCATCAGGGCATTCAGAACAAGGGATTGGTGCTGGCGCAGATACTGGAAAAAGACGGCATCACCGCCGCCGAAGCAGCGTTCGTCGGCGACGACGTGATTGATCTCCCGGGCATGCGGAAATGCGGCTTCGCGATTGCAGTCAAGAATGCGCGTCCCGAAGTTAAATCCGAAGCACACTGGACGACGCCTCACTCCGGCGGGGACGGGGCAGCGCGCGACGCAGTCGAATACATCCTCAAAGCGCAAGGAAAATGGAAGCATGTAGTCGAAGACTACATCTCAGAAAGAAGCTAAGGCATAAGAGCTGAAGGCTGAGTGCTGACGGCTGAGTGCTGAAATACACCCACCGGCCGCATGCTTGGGGCGTGCTCGGGTTAGCAGCCGGTGGATATACGTTCTCCCTACTCACCCTGTTGTTTTCGGGAGCAGTACCGGAACAAACCCTATCCCGAAGAGAAAGTTTCGGAATCGCGGCAAAATTCGATGCTGCGGCTCTAACCCCTTTAACAAGAGAAACCTGCGGAGGAATCAGCGTTACTCCTGAATGGGCACGGGTTTGGATGCCATGAGTTCAGCGAATCGCGCGTCCTTGCGCAGCGTGCTGAACTCGTTGTCCCTATAGACATCGTTGATGTCCTTGTAACCCTCTTCCATGGCCTTTTTCAGATAGTGCAACGACCGGTCGGGTACGCCAGTGCGGGCGTAGAGTTTAGCGAGTACATAGTCGTAATGCGCGCGGTCTGCCGGAGAAGGAAGCTGTGCCTGCACTCCAGCGTGCGAGCTGCGCTCGAATACATCCGGGTCAAGTTGCACCGCCTTGGAGTAGTTCTGAATCGCTTTTTCAAATTGCCTCTTGGCGAAGTAAGCAGCGCCCAGGTTGTTGTAAAACGATGCGGCGTCGCCTCTTAAAGAGACGGCCTTTTCATAGTTTTTGATCGCGCTCCCATAGCTATGTTGGGAGTAATAGATAACACCGAGATTGTTGTACGCGTCGGCGTGCTTGCGGTCTGCTCGAATTGCACGTTCGAAGCTCTTCTTGGCATCCTTGTAACGCTGCATCATCAGCTGGCAGATTCCAACTTTGTTGAGCGCCGATGCGTTGCCCGGCTCGGCCCTAAGAGCGGCCTCATAGTAATCGACCGCATCCAGGAAGTACTTCTCCACCCGCAGTTCGTCGCCACGATTCTCGAGTTGCTCGGGAGTCGCGCCCGGGGCGGGAGGCTCCGCCCGGTGTAGCGGTGGCGGGCCAACTTCAAGCTGTTCGGAGTTTTGAGATTGTGATGGTAGAACGAGAAGACCAGCGAGGAAAAGTACCACGGAGCAAATGCGAATCCAGGAAAGCATACCTCACCCCCGGCCGGACCTACAAAAAGTCAGAGTTTCCTGGCATTTCAGGGTACGGCGCTATACCGACTGCAAATTTAATGCCATGGAACCGGGGTTGCGATATGAATGCGCTCCGCAATGATTAGTCTTGCAACGGTTACTTCGTTACTACTGCGGCGGAGTACTTCCACTGTTCTTAGACGGCGGCGGCGTGTTTTTGTCACTTTTAGTGGCCGTCCCGCTGTCCCCCTTGAAGGCCCCTACAATCTTGCCGAAGAGGCTTTTCTTCTTCTTGGCCTCGTCCTCTGTTTGGACACCGGTGGCAGGCTGCAGGTTCCCGTTCGTGGTCGGTGGAGGCAAAGCCTTTTCCGTATTCCCGCCAAAGATCCTCGAGAAGAACCCTTGCACTCCACCCGTCTGGTCGCACGTATCGTGGGGCTCGGTACCGGCCACGAAGGCAATCGTATAGTCGTCAGGACAGCTCGGCGTCGCCAACCGGTTCGTCACTTTGTCGAGTTCTACATCCACGACGCCTTCGGGCTGAGTGAACGGCTTCACGTCGGAATACTGCTGCAGCGTCACCGCCTTCTTCATGAATTCAGCCCAGATGGGAGCGGCCGTATGCGCGCCTTCCAGGTGAATGTCGCTGTAATCGTCGTATCCCACCCAGACGATGCAGAGTAGATTGCTAGTGTAGCCGGCGAACCATCCGTCGTGCGATGTGCCCGTCTTGCCCGCCGCAGGAGCGGTGAATCCGCGCCCGCGAACTCCTGCGGCCGTGCCGAAGTTCATGACGCCCTCCAGCATGTTGGTCATGACGAAAGCGATGCGTGGATCCAGGACCTGTGCCTTCTCGGTGCCGAAATTGACGATCACGTCGCCCTTGGAGTTGCGCACCGAATTCACGAAAACGGGGGAAAGCCTCACGCCACCGTTGGCAAAGCTGGTATAGGCAGCTGTCATGTCGAGCGGCGTGGCGTCGTAGGCGCCGATCGCCATCGCTGGAGTGGCTTTCACCGAGGCGATTCCAGCGGAGCGGGCCAGATCCGCCACCTTGTCATACCCGACTTCTTCCGCCAGCTTTACCGTCGCATTGTTGAGCGACAGTGCCAGCGCATACCGCAACGTGACGTCGCCGTGATACTCCTCTTTATAGTTTCGTGGCTCGTAGATCTGGTCGCCGTAAGAGAACGTCGACGGCTGGTCAGGCACGGTCGACGCCGGAGTGATCACGGTCGTCGAGCCGTCAATGGCGGTATTCATCGCCGCGGCATAAACGAATGGCTTGAAAATTGATCCTGTCGGGCGCTTGGCGAGCGCGTGGTTCAACTGGCTCGCACCGTAGTTTCGGCCGCCCACCAGCGCCTTGATTTCTCCCGTGTGCGGATCCATCGCCACGAGCGCCACCTGCGCCTGCGGACCAGGCGCCACCGTCGTCTCGAACTTGTTCTTGCCGACCCTGACCTTCTTCGTCCGCATCTTCGTGACCTGGTCGTCGACCAGCTTGATGCCGATTTCGACCGCTTGCGCGGCTGCCTGTTGCAACGCCGGATCAAGCGTGGTGTAGATGCGGTACTCCTGGTCGTTGACCTCGTGCTCGTTCAGCTTGTTGACGATGGTGTCACGGACCATGTCTACAAAGTATGGAGCGTCGCTGGCCTCCACGTTCGGAGGCGCCAGTTTCAGAGGCATCGCTTTGGCTTTGTCTGCTTGCTCGCGCGTGATGTCATGAGTCTCGACCATCGACTCGATCACCGTATTGCGGCGTTCGAGCGCGCGCTCGGGATGGCGATACGGAGAAAGAGCGCTCGGGGCTTGAATCAATCCGGCAAGCAATGCCGCCTCGGGCAGCGTAATGTCCTTGAGGTCCTTATTGAAGTACGATCGCGACCCCTCGGCTAAGCCCGAGATCGTGAACGATCCCCGTTGTCCCAGGTCAACCCGGTTGGCGTAGAACTCGAAAATCTGCTGCTTCGAAAATTTCTGTTCCAGTTCGACCGCGATCAGCATCTCGATCAGCTTGCGCTTGAACGTCTTCTCCGGACTGAGGAAGAACGCGCGCGACAGCTGCATGGTGATCGTCGATCCACCCTGCTGATGGCGTTGATGCGTAAAGTCGATCCAGGCCGCCTGGGCAAGGCGCATGAAGTTGACGCCGCTGTGCTGGAAGAAGCGCCGGTCTTCGATCGAGAGCACCGCGTCGACCATCACCTTGGGGATCTCGTCGTACTTAACCACCTGCCGCTTCGACCGCTGCTCGGCGTCGAACAACGACGTGAGCATCTGCGGCTCCAGTTCGTAGGCTTCAAGCGCGGCGGAACGGCTGGTGATGCTTGCCACCGAGCCGTCGGCTATGGTGATCGTGGCCGGTTCGGGACTGTGATACGACTCGGGGCCGGGAAGGACTTCGACTGAATTCCCGTGCAGACGATAACTGCCCAGCTGCGACTCGCCCTCTTTTTCCGTGTATCCGGCGTGCCGGAGGTCCGCGGCAATTTCCGAGGTGGTCAGCTTCGAGCCAACTTTCACCAGTTCCGGAGCGGCAAAAATCTTGGCCGAACTTGCAAACACCGGACTGCGGAACCGTTGCTCGATGATCCGGTCATACTTTACATACCAGTAGGCAAAAAAACCGACCACAACCAGCGACAGAGCGAGAAAAGCGGTCAGGGCAAAGCGGACGATCGGATCGCGCGAACCCCGCCCTTTTCCGCGGCTGTTTCCGCCGCCCGTTTCTCTTCGTCCTGTCGGGATTTTCAGCTTTATAGCCATGATTTAAGACGGTGCATGATACACCGCAGCAATTCGCAGTCCGAACCGGTTGTTGTGGTTTTAAGGTGCGCTTGTACTTGATTTTAAATCACAAAGCGATTCCCGCGATCATACTTTGGATGCGTGTCAAACGGGTGACGGGTGTGGGCTCGGCGCGACAACCCCGACCTTAACAAAACACCTCCAACTGTCTTGGGATGAAGGGTTTTTCCCAAGATTGAATTGACATTTACGGACTCAGCCTCTTATCGTCAAGTGTTCACTCCGCAAGCCTACGGGAAAAATTCTCAGGAGATTACTCATGATTAAGAAGCTGTATATCGGGATTGCTGCGGTTCTAGTGCTGGTTTCAGCCATGTGGGCGCAAACCGCGGATGAAGTCATTGCGAAAAACGTTCAGGCGCGCGGAGGCATGGACAAGCTGAAGAGCGTGCAAACCATCAAATCCACGGCGACCATGGCCATGGGACCCGGGATGGAAGCTCCGGGAATGATGATTCAGAAGCGCGGAAATCTGGCGCGCCTCGAGTTCACGATTCAGGGCCTGACCGCGGTGCAAGCCTACGACGGCAAGAACGCGTGGGCGATTATGCCGTTCATGGGTAAGAAAGATCCGGAGCTGATGTCCGGCGACGAGAGCAAGGAACTCGAAGAGATGGCGGATATCGATGGCCCGCTTGTTGACTACAAGAGCAAAGGACATCAGGTCGAGTTGCTCGGCAAAGAGAAGATCGAAGGCACCGACGCCTACAAACTGAAGGTCAGTCTGAAGAATGGCGACGTGTTGACCGTCTACATCGATGCCGATTCGTTTCTTGAAATCAAGGATGAGATGAAGCGCAACGTGCGCGGCACCGACCAGTTGGTGGAGTCATCCATCGGCGACTATAAGGAAGTGGGCGGAATCATCTTCCCGTTCGCTATTGAAAGCGGTGTAAAGGGCAGCGCAGAGAAACAGAAAATCACTATGAACAAGATCGAGCTCAACGTTCCGGCCGACGACTCGATTTTCAAGATGCCGCCTCCAGCTCCCAAGACCGATGCCCCAAAGCCGGAAGAGCCCAAGAAATAGTTGTGAATCCTGTTCGAGCGGTGGGGAGCCGAGCCGTTGCTCGGCTCTCGCCAAATCCACCTTGCTAAGAAAACTGTGAGTTTCACCCAGAGGAAACCATGATTCATCGTCCGCGAATTTTGTGCGTTGTCGTCTTCGTCGCTTCGCTTCTGATCGTCGCCCTCCCCATGATTGCCTCCGCGCAGGATGTCACCCTCGACTCCGATACGCTAAGCGGCTTGCCGATCCGCGCCATTGGCCCGGCGGCCATGGGTGGACGTATCGCCGATATCGCGGCGGTTCACGAAGGCCAGCGGCTCACCGTTTATGTGGGAGCTTCCGGTGGCGGCGTTTGGAAGTCCGTGGACGGCGGTACGACTTTCAAGGCGATTTTCGACAAGCAGCCTTCGCAATCCATCGGCTCGATCGCCGTTGATCCTTCCAATGCGCAGACAGTGTGGGTGGGAACCGGCGAATCCTGGGCGCGTAACAGCGTGTCGGTCGGCACCGGTATTTACCGCTCGCGCGACGGCGGCGAGAACTGGGACAACCTGGGATTGAAGGATTCCGAGCACATCAGCCGCGTGGTCGTTCATCCGAAAGACAGCAACACTGTCTATGCGTGCGCGCTGGGACATCTCTGGAATGCCAACACCGAACGCGGCGTTTTCAAGACTACCGACGCTGGCAAGACCTGGAACAAGCTCCTCTACCGCAATGACAGCACCGGGTGCGCCGAACTGGTGATGGATCCGCAGGACTCTAACGTGCTCTACGCAGCCATGTGGGATGTGCGCCGCGAGCCGCACAATTTCCGCTCGGGCGGCCCCGGCAGCGGATTGTTCAAGAGCACAGACGCGGGCGCAACCTGGCACGAATTGCGAAAGGGCATGCCGGAAGGCGACCTGGGACGCATCGGCATCGCTGTGGCTCCAACCCAGCATAGCCGTGTGTACGCCGTGGTTGAGGCTAAGAACCATACCGCGCTGTTCCGCTCCGACGATGCCGGCGATAGCTGGACTGAGACCAATAATTCATTCAACATCAGCGGCAGGCCATTCTATTTCGCGCGGCTGGCGGCTGATCCCAAGAACGCGGACCGCATCTATAAGCCCGGATTTTTCCTGACCATCAGCGAAGATGCAGGAAAGAGTTTCAGTGCGGCATTCGCCGCCAACGAAGGCCCGGGCGGCGGAAATCACGGCGATCATCATGCGCTGTGGATCGACCCGGAAAATCCCGACCAGATGCTGCTGGGCACCGACGGGGGCGTCTATCAATCGCTTGATCGCGCGTCGCACTGGCGGTTTCTCGGCGATCTCCCCGTGTCGCAGTTCTACCACGTAAGCGCTGATATGGCCGAACCCTACAACGTCTACGGTGGGTTGCAGGATAACGGGACGTGGATGGGGCCATCCCAGGCGAATGACGCAATCGCCAATCGTCACTGGCGCAACATCGGTGTGGGCGACGGTTTCTGGGCGTTCCCCGACCCTTCCGACTCAGACTACGTTTACGTCGAATATCAGGGAGGAATGGTTTCACGCTTCCGCAAATCCACCGGCGAATCGAAAGACGTCAAGCCCTTGCCCCGCGCCAATGAGCCGGAGTTTCGCTTCAATTGGAATACCCCTATTCACCCGAGCCCGAACTACAAGGGAACGATCTATCTGGGTGGCCAGTTTCTTTTCCGCTCGAAAGACCACGGAGAATCCTGGGAGCGAATTTCGCCCGACCTAACAACCAATGATCCAGCACGCCAGCACCAGGAAATGTCGGGCGGCCTGACCATCGACAATTCCGACGCCGAGAAGTTCGAAACCATCTACACGATCGCCGA
>Ga0075029_100002346_pt1 | contig 10753 bp, 13 predicted proteins | sample LitLauG_LLR_2013_FD_71391 | JGI IMG/M metagenome (GOLD analysis project Ga0075029, IMG submission 71391) | Freshwater sediment microbial communities from North America - Little Laurel Run_MetaG_LLR_2013 | ecosystem: Environmental > Aquatic > Freshwater > Creek > Sediment | place: USA...
ACTTTGAAGGAAATCATGGCCTCCAAGAGTGGCGAACCCGTCTCAACATCGGAGGCGGCAAAGCAGCTCCTTGAGTCCTCTAAAGAGGAGCGATTAGAGTTCGTAAATCTACTCTCAGAGCCAACCGATTCCCTGGTGAAGATTCGCGGGAAGGTAGACGCAAAGCTGCCACTTTCGCAAGCCGAATGGACCCTAGTTGCTTACTACTGTCAGCAGGGTGCGGAGTTATTTGCAAATACCGGCCAGACGGACATTTCGTTTGAATCTCTCGCCGGAATTCTCGAAGCTTTCCTTGCCGTTTATGGACTTGTATCTAAACAGAGAAAGAGGGGCCCGATGGCCCCTTATCTCCTCACCACTCTGCCGTCACAAAAGCAAACTGAGGCGAAGCAGTCAGAGGAGATCTTAAACGATGATGTGCAGCGGGCCGTGAACCGAACCATCCACACGCTAAAGAACGCTGACAGCGAGACTGACCGACCAATTCATACCGCTCGACTTCTCTACATGGTTCTTGACAACGAAAAGTTTCTAAACATCGAGAAGCTGAACGAAGCGCTGCGACCGTACTGGCCGATTCTCTGGCGCGTGTGCGCCCGTGGCCATTACCTCCGCCATGAAGAACCCTTACGCGATGGTGCATTTTGGGGTGCCGATTCTAGGTTGAGAAATCCTGGGCCATTGCCTTCGTTTCAGGAAGGCGAATACCGTCTCGAATTTCACCGGGGGCCGGAGACGGAATTTTCTACCTGGTTGTATTTTCCCGGAAGATTTGCTCTGCAATATCCGCTCTTCGATTACCCGAGAATTGCGGAACTTCGGACGATACTAGAAGGGTTGTCGCTGCGCGACACACTGATCTTCTGGGAAGGTCGCTATTTCCTCGCGTCTACGTGGTTCGACGAAGAAGAAAAGGTCGGCGTCGTATTTCGCTCTCGGGACCACGGGATCGCCCTCACATTTCATCATGACGATTGGCAGGCTATTAAGAGTCTGTTCCGCCGCGGCTGGCAGGCGCCGGAAGTGGTCCGTCTGTGGAATGCGTTGGCGAGGGAGTATGGCGAGCTGTGAAAGGCGCGGTGCTTCGCACCGGAAGAATTTTGACACTCCACCCCTTCGAGGGAACTGTAGGGAAACTTGACATCTTTCTGGAGGAACCATCCTGGCATCCAATAGATAGCGTGGGTGGGGGTTCCGTAAGGAAACCCGTGACTCCTTGCGTAAACGCGGGTGCTGGGAGGTTGGAGCGATGGCGCTGCTCGATGAGAAGAACCTTGCGGCGGAAGCGGCAAAGCGGGCGCGGTTCCGGGTGCATCACGTGGGGACAAAGCTGAACGAGGCGGAGCTGCACGAGTTGGAGGGGCTGGCGGCGAAGCGGAACGAGACGCAGGCGGAGCTGATCCGCGGGCTGATCCTGCGCGAGATCGAACAGGACAAGACGGGGCTTCGACCCAGTGCGGAGATGGTGGAAATCACGGCGTGCCGGCTGTTGTTGGTGAACCTGCTGGGTCCGCTGGCGAAGGGCGAGGCAATGACGCAAGAGGGGTTCGACGGGATCGTGGACGAGGTCAAGAAGCAGAAGGCGCGTGTGGCGCGGGACCGCCTCAAAGACCACGAAGCGCGGCGCTGAGCAGCGGTGGCCGATGAGAAGCTGTCCGTCACCCGCAAAGGCTGACCTATGTCTCCGTCTCGCGTGGACGCTATGACGCGCAGATTTATACGAATAATGCAGCGACGCTGGGGCAGGAACCCAGCCCCGATGTGTCCCCTTCCCACGCGATTCAGCAAGAGCCAGCGATGCATAAAATAGAACTACAAACCACGCACACGAATCAGATCAGTCAGGTTTTCGGTTTAGGTCTGTGATGCAGCATTCCCGAATGACATGCCCCGGATAGCCAGAGCATAGCCGAGGCCCGGCCAGTGTCAAGGCCGCGCTTCGCGCGCCGCCTTCGCGGTCGAAGAGCCTTGACACTGGCCTTTGCGCCTCGGCTTATTCTTCAGCTATCCGGGGGATGTCAGATTTCTGGTTCTACGAAACGGGCTCCGCCCAAGGTTGAATCGCTGTTGATGGCAATTGTCCTCTCACACATCGAGACAGTGCAAAAAACCGCGGTCGGAGGAGATCTAGCACTTGAGAAAGACGGGTTCAAACAAGGGTTCTCTTACGAGCATGAGAATCATTACTTATAGCGACCTGCATCTTGAATTTGGCTCGGGCTGGATGTTGCCGCCAGATGCCAACGGAGATGTCATGATCCTGGGAGGCGATATCGTCACGCTCAGGGATTATGAGCCGCTCGACCAGATTCTGCGGAAGTGGAAGAAACCAGTCCTCTATGTGACCGGAAACCACGAATATTACACACGGCGGCCAATGAACGAAGAGGACAATAGATTCAAGGCGTGGCTCGAAGACAGACATCCGCGTGTGAAACTGCTACTTGATGAAGAGGTCAGCATCGAGGGTGTCAATTTCTTCGGGGGCACGATGTGGACGGATTTCAACGGCGGGAACTTGCGCGCCATGGAAACCGCTCGCTCTCAAATGAATGATTACCGCCTCATCTATAACCGCGACGAAACGCCTTTCACGCCAGCAGACTCGATTGCGCTACATAAACACTTCGCGTCGAAATTGCTGAAGTGGTTTGGCAAGAATCTAAATGGTCCGCGCGTGGTTATCAGCCATAATGCGCCGGTCATCAATCCCAACTCCAAATACAAGGGCGGCCCACTCACGCCGGCCTTCAATTCCCTGGACATGGTGGAGATCATTGAGACCCACCAGCCTGCCCTCTGGGTGTATGGCCACACGCATGAATGCGGCGATCAGATGATCGGCCGGACCCGGATCATTTCAAATCAACTCGGATATCCGGACAACTTTGGCGGTTTTGAATGCAAGGATTTTGATGAAGCGGGTCTGCCAGTCGAGATACCGTACCATCCGGGCAGCGCATGCTCCAAGGGTAGAGTCGGACGATGTTGACTAGTATTGTGGCGCTCGGCTACATCTCTCGTGCTGAGGCTCTCAAGAATATAGATCGTTGTGTGACGACCAAGCCTTCTTTGAAGCGGCTGCTGACGACGGCGTCGCTCTGCCCAAACATGACCTTTTTGACCGAATGTCGCGCGGGATTGCGGCGACTTGCAGGTGGCTTTGGACTTTCGGGAACTTCAAAAATCAAGCGTGATCTCCTGCACAACGCTCTCGCTTGCCGCTCTCATCTTCTTCTACTCGAGAAATGTCTTGTCCTCGACAGCTCGGGCCTTTATCTCTTTTTAGTACTGTCGGGCATTCAGCACCAACAGTCTCAAGGAAAACTCGCGTTTCTGCACTTTTTGAGATCATTCGGGATGGCACCTTGATTCTCATCCGTAATTCCTAGAGCCAACTGTACGCTTTTTCTCTTCGCCTCGTGGCGTCATCGAGAATTGGAACTCTATTTGCTTCTCCTGAGCTAGAACATGGCCGCGAACCGCGGATGTGGGAGGTCAAAATGTGGGATGCGGTGTTGTGCAGCTTGCAGACGGGTACTCAGGAAAGCCAGTCTAGCCCATCACGCTCGCTGCGAGTGCGGCTGGGAGTGGTAACGACAGTGGTAATCCAAATCAGCATCTCGAATATCTCATACGCACCTATCTGCTCCGCTACCGATGCGTGACATCAATTTGACGGTGCTGCGATGAGGTCCCGCAGCGTATCTTCGTCGGGATATGCAATAACCAACCGTTCACGAGCAGGCTCGGACCGAACGCTGATTACCGCGTACCGCCAAGTTGAGGTTTCGACCGACTCGCCCACGACATCACCTCGAGCCGCGCATGTTCACGCGGCTCATGCGACTGAGTCGTAGCACGTAATAGTCCAACTTATCAGGCTCTCCGATTTACTGTTCTAGCCAGGAGTTACGCCCGCGTTCCACGGGGTTTCTTCTCAGATCATCTGGGGAGATGATGCCGGGCGCTGTTCCACGAGTCACCTCTCAAGGAGTCAAACTACTTGTGCAGCCGCTTAGGTCTATGACGACCTGGTGCAAGCACTGGCCGCATGTGCCGCGAAAGTTTTGCTCGCGCGCGTGCCAGCTGCGCCTTGACCGTTCCGTGTGGCACTCCCAGGATTCGGGCTGTCTCAAAGATTGAGAGACCATCCACGACACGCAGCTGAAATGTTCTTCGCAAGGTAGGCGAGAGCAGTGCTGCGCATTTTCGCAAGCGCGACGTTAGTTCGGAATTTCGAAACTCGTCTTCCGGGCTGGGCCGCTCATCCGCGAGCCCTTCCCATAGAAAGCGCGGTTGTTCCTCTCCGAATTCCTCGTCCAACGGGAGATGAATTTGGCGTCGTCGTTTGCGCAGTTGCATCAAAGCGCAGTTGCGGACAATCGTCGTTATCCAAGTGGAGATCTGCGACTGCCCCCTAAACTGGTTTATATGTTTGTAAGCGGCCAAAAGGGCTTCCTGCACCGCATCCTCTGCGTCAGCCGCGTTGCCCAGAACTCGGAAGGCACAGCGATAAAAAGACGGTAAGCGGAGCGACAGAACGTCCTGCAATTTCCGAACCGCGGTTTGATGGTCCACCACCGCAAGGTACTGATCACTCTTTGTGCGTACGGCTGCTTCCAGCATGCTGTTTCTCATTCCACGAGAGTAAAAGCACGTAACCTGCCAAAACTCAGATTGCCGGACCATTCCTTCATCTACGGCAATAGGACGGAACAAAAGATCGAATGGAAGTTCGAGTGCAGAGAGACGGGTGTTGATGCGTGAACTTGGCTTACGCCACGGTCAACGTCAGAGAGATCGCTAGTGACTGTCTGGCAAAGTGTCACCGTATTGACACTTCGAGAAAACGAGCTTTGCAAGTACGTACTGCTCTTCTTAAGGCAAGGTGGGCTTTCATGAAAATCGTCTGGCGTAATCCAAACGCGATCAATCGTATGTCGTTCTCGATAGTGAAGGCGTTGACTGTAGAGCAACCTGACGAATTGCGTGTGTTCTATCGCAGTTCCCGTGGCCCGGGGGCACTGGGTACCTTATTTGAGCTACTGGTCAATCGTGACGCGGTTTCCGGCGCGGCATAGTCCACGCACTGGGTCCTAGACGCTTCGCATCACGTCTTTACTTGGCCTTTGTAAGCTGCGAAGAGCAGATGGAAGGATCGACAATCGAGATGCGAAGGCAAAGCGTAATTCGCGAGGACATCTGCTTCGCCGCCATAGAAGTCGCCGTGATAGCTCCCCGGTTCCGGCGCGGCTTCTTCAACTCCCCACCGCGCGGGTCCGAGCGCACAAGACCCGGCCGGAACCTTTCTCCCAACCTCGCCCGCTGCCGACTGGAACTGCTAACGGGCTTGGAGACGGCCTATGCAGTCAGGAAAGAGATCGGGTAATGGTCCGATGCTTTAACATTGCTGTGTACGTGGCCAGAACTCGCCCGTAGTGGTCCACGAATGAAAGCCCAATCAATCGGGCGACGGCCTTCAAACAGGCCGTGTGCTGGAGTGGTCGGTGTGCGAGGGAAGGCCACCGCGTCTTGAAACCCAGCCCTCGCGAGTTGCAGCGCCACTGCCGCTTTCGAAGCATCCGTATTGAGGTCGCCTGCCACTATGACCGGACATTCAGCGTCGTAGCAACTCGCGTCCGACAAGACTTCCCCCAACTGTGAAATTCGCAGCGCATCAGTTCCGCGGCTCTCCAGATGCAGGTTGTAAGTCACGAGCTTCCGTCCGGCAACATTGATGTGCGCTACCAGTGCGATTCTTCCTCCGAGCCGCTCCTGAAAGGGCTCTCTATTCGGCAGAAACCAGCGGGGCTGCCAGAAGTGTGACTGTCGAGAGAAGCGGATCAGCCGCGGCTTCGCAATAGGCCACTTCGAGAGAATCGCCTGGCCGTGGTATGCCGGAGAGTCTTTGGATCCCTGGGCTAACTCCTGAAACTCGCGGCCAAACACATAGTTCATTTCCAGCTTGCGCGCGATCGTCTCGGCAATGTTCAGGCGGTGCGTGCGTCGCGCGTTGAGATCCACCTCCTGCAGGATCAAGATGTCAGCACTCACGCCGACGAGGAAGTCTGTGATACCTTGCAGTTGCTGGCCTCGGTCAATGTTCCAATCCACCACCCGGAGGGACTTCGGAGCCGAAACGATCCACCGGGGTGGCGCGAAGTTACCGGTTACGATGTCGTTCATTTCCATATCTACACTGTTGCCGTTACGGCGAGCGGTGGACGCGCATTCGGGGTTCGCCCTAACCGAGCGAGGTGGAGCTTTGCAGTCCTGTCGTCCGGGATGGATTGAAAGTCAGATAAGAATAAAGAGTGACGATCCAAACGATGTTCGCGCCCACCGTCGCACCAATCAAAAACCAGTTCATGACGCCGAAAAGCGCAAAACACAGGATGGCATAGGGCAAGAAGCAGCGCCGTATTATAAATTCCGTGTGCCGCCCGAGATACAAGAGAGGATTCGAACTCCGGCTATCCGCTTTCTTGTGCCACTCTTGCAAATATTTTTCCGGCTGTCCGTTGGTCATCTGATGACGTTGGAGGCCCGTCATGAGAAAACTCATGATCGCGCCGAAAACCAAGAGGCCTCCCCATACCAGATAGGTCCGATTGCCTGAACTTCTCACCAGACCGATCGTCAAGCCACTCAAGGTGAACAAGTAATAAAGATTGTCGCAAATCGTCTCCAGCCAGCACCCGAAAGCTGATTCCTGCAATTTCAGGCGAGCAACTTCACCGTCACATCCATCGAGCACGCTCGAGAACCAGGAGAGCATCGCGCCCATCAAAATGTTCCAGTAGCCACCTAACCCAAGGAATACACCTCCAGCAAGGCTCACCCCCAGCGTGAAAAGGCTGACCATGTTGGGCGTGATCGGGTATGGGATGATTCGCCGGCTAATGGGTATGGAGATTCGACGGTTTGCTCGCGCATAAATCCCGTCGGTAGGCTTGACCAGCCAACCGTCTAACTTTCGTTCGGCCAGGACGCGTTGCTGCTCGTTGAGAACACGTTGCCATTGCTCGTCCGCAACGGCTTCGCTCTCCACAGCGTGTGTCTTAGTCAGCCAGTGCTCAATGTCTTCGAGGGATCCAGAGGTTGTGGGGTTGTGGATTGCGAGGTCGACCGCCACCTCGCGAGACAGCGAGCATATGCCGACCACGTCACTGCCGGTCACGAGTGTTAAGGCGTCCGCTCCTCCATCCCATTCAGCGGCTCGCTTATGCAATGAAGGGTGGTAAACCCGGTCGCCGGCGATCAGGACAAGATGTCCATCAATCTCGGAAGCGAGCTGCCCGATCAGGGACGGAACGGAATCCTCCCCGTAAGTCACCCCACACCACTCAACATGATTGGGCACACGCCCGGTCTTCAGCAGCTCTTGTCGCACCGGCAGACCCTGCACACGGTCAATAACAACTACGATTCGCGCGGCGCCGGCTTTTGCTGCTCCCAAGATGTTTCGAAGCAAAATTGGCAAGGAGCCGACCTGGGGCAGCGGAGAGCCGAAGCCCGGATTGTTGGCAAGAACAACGGCCAGGTGAGAGGGGCGGCGCTGCGATGCAGAAGTAACCTGAAGTTCTTCTGAAGAAATCTGTTCGGGTGCAATCTCCATAATGTCCTCGTTACCTTTATTGATCTTTTCTCGCTTTGTATGCTTCGACAAGATGATCAGGCAGAGAAAACCCACACCAGTCCAGAATAGAGCGCGCAGTCGACGGGCAAGAGCCAGCGTCAAACCCGCTGCGGCTGTGAGGCCGAACATTTTCGTAATAAGCATGTTCCCGCCTTCATAGGTTCCGATATTTCCTGGATTGAATGTGCCCGCAATGTTCACCAACTTGGTCAAGGCCTCAATTGCGAGTGCGCCGAACAAGGTGAGTTTGGTGCCCATGAGCCACACAATCAGATAAACCTCGACGATCGCGGCGGCGTGGCATGCAAGGTTCAGCAGGAGGCTTGCCCAAAACACTTTGGGCGTACTGTGATAGAAGTCGAGAAGACTCTCCTCGACCGAGTGAATCAGTGCGCGCTTACGGTCGATCAAAGGTCTTAGGTAGCGAATCCGGCCTAAGACATCACCGGTTCGTGAAAACAGCGGCCAGCGGTTTCTGATAGCAATTGCACTCAGAAGAACAAAGCCCAGGAGAATGCACGCAAAGACAATCGCGTAAAGAATGAGCTTGTGGGGCAGTGGTAACACCATTAGGACCGCAGAGAGCCCGAGAAAGCTCACGACGGCAGCGCTGACGACGAAGAACGCACGGTCAATCGTCACTGAAGCAATACCGTTTGAGAGTGGAATTGCCGGGCCCAGCAGCGACACGCGCAGACCTTCGGCGAACAACTGTGCCAGGCCGCCAAACTGCCCGACCGCCTCAGAACTGAGCCGCAACCCCAGCATGCGCGCGAACGATACCTGATACTTTCCATCGAGCAGGGTAAGCCGCCAAGCCCAAGTCTTAAGAATGTGGGCGACCCCACCCCAGGCGATTACCAACACGAGTCCCCAACCCAAAGCGACCATGCTTGCGAGGAGCTTGGCGGGACCGGCCCGTTGGATCAGATGGACGAATAGCAGAATGCCAAGTATGACTCCGAGCATGCGGACAGGGAGTCGCGCTCTTTCCAACCTGGTCCTAGACACGGGCCACGCTCTCGTGACTCCGGTCGTTGTGGAGATACGGACTCTCTGCTGCACCCTTGTTTTGAGACATCACCTCCTCCTCTCTCTAAAGCGACCGGGGTGGTTCTTGAAGGCGAACACCCTGCTCTCTGCCGCACAAAAATAGACCGCACCTGGCTGCGGTCAGGCATCAGGCAGCTTTGACTGCCGCGCCTTTAATGAATGCGAGGATGTCCGCATTGATCACTTCGGCATTCGTGGTCATCATGCCGTGTGAGAAGCCGGGGTAAATTTTGAGCGTGCCATGCTGGAGCAGCTTGGCCTGCAGCAAGGAAGCGTCTTTGTACGGTACGACTTGGTCGTCGTCACCCTGCAGTACGAGGGTCGGTACCGAGATCGCTTTCAGATCGTCGGTTTGGTCTGTCTCGGAGAAAGCCTTGATGCCTTCGTAATGAGCGAGTGCGCTGCCCATCATCCCCTGACGCCACCAATTCTCAATGGTTCCCTGCGAGGCCTTCGCGCCGGGCCTATTGAAACCGTAAAACGGACCCGAAGCCACATCAAGAAAGAACTGAGCCCTGTTCTCAGCCAGAGCCTTGCGGAAGCTGTCGAACACTTCGATCGGAGTGCCGCCCGGGTTTTTCTCGGTCCTGACCATGAGCGGGGGAACAGCGGCGATAAGCACGGCCTTGGCTACGCGGCCTTGAGGCTCACCGTACTTCGCGACATAGCGCGCTACCTCGCCACCACCCGTCGAATGACCGATATGGATCGCATTTCTCAGGTCGAGATGCTCGACCACCGCCGAGGCGTCGGACGCATAATGGTCCATGTCTTGGCCAGTGGCCACATGCGAGGAGCGACCGTGACCACGCCTATCGTGCGCAACGACGCGATAGCCGTTGGCAAGGAAGAACAGCATCTGCGCGTCCCAGTCGTCCGACGACAGAGGCCAGCCATGGTGAAACACAATGGGCTGGGCATCCTTCGGGCCCCAGTCTTTATAGAAGATCGTTGTGCCATCTTTTGTCGTGACGGTTGCCATGGAATTGTCTCCTTTTGTGTTATTCAGCGATAGTGAATCCGTTACTGATCTCGAAAGTGCTACGGCCGGCAATACGGTTGCCGCTAACGCCGCAGCTCTGCCGATCAGCATGTCACGTCGGGTAAACTTCGCCATACATCCGCTCCCCAGCGGTGCCTAATAAGGACCCGGCTTTTGCGCGCTCCGTCGAATCAAACACAGCTTCGGCGTGCGCTAATGCCTCCGGTGTGTCCAGGTCCTGCCATTGTCCCTCGCCGATCTCAAGAGCGCGCAAGCGCCCTTCCACAATCAGTTGCCGCATGCCGTCGGAAAGAGAACAGTTGCCTTCTTTGGCTGCAAGTTCGAGCCGGTCAAACAAAGGCGGACTACAAAGGAACATTCCAGTATCTAGGGCGTCGTAGTGAGCGATCTCCTTGCCAATATCCACAATCCGGTCGCCGTTTCTTAGGACTTTGGTGGCATCATCCAGGTCAAAAACGCGGTCGATGTTGGGATCTACTGCAAGAATCACTTCGTCGGACGCGAGTGGTTGCCGTATGAGTGTCTTTGCTGTTTCCGGCTCAAAAAGATGATCCGCCATCAGCAGCAAGAAATTGTCTTGCATTTCGTTTCTGGCTTTTAGAGCGGACACGCCATTAGCTTTGTGGTAGTCCGGATTCTCCACAAACGTCACAGATACACCGAGGGACCGGCCTTCAAACCAGTTGCGGATCAAGTCTGAGCGATATCCCACGACAATCACGAATCTCTCGATGCCCGCCCGGTGCGCACGCTGAACGATGTGCTCGATGATGGGTTTGCCGCGAAAGTCAACCAAAGGTTTGGGAAGACCGCCGGAGATCGTCCTGATTCGCGTCCCGTTACCGGCCGCGAGAATGAGACACTGGTTTACTTTTTTCATAGGACACCTTCACATCGAACCCCGAAGACCTGCGCTGACCACTAAAATCCGAAAACTAGCTTCCCCCGAAAAGTGCGGACGGCACTGTTAGAAAATTGCCCAAAGCGGTAGCTGTCTAAGTCGTTTTGAACATCCCGCGGATTGGCGTGATTGAACAGGTTGAACACCCCAAACC
>Ga0075029_100002347_pt1 | contig 10747 bp, 8 predicted proteins | sample LitLauG_LLR_2013_FD_71391 | JGI IMG/M metagenome (GOLD analysis project Ga0075029, IMG submission 71391) | Freshwater sediment microbial communities from North America - Little Laurel Run_MetaG_LLR_2013 | ecosystem: Environmental > Aquatic > Freshwater > Creek > Sediment | place: USA...
TAGGCCTGAATTTCAGTTTTCTCGAAAATCGCTGCGATCTTCTCCTGTCGCCTGCTCTTCGGGAACAAGAAGCCCAGAGCACTGCGTCCGCCCTTCTGGCCTCGGCTGTCACCGTTTACGACAATTTTGAGTTGGATGAAATTCCAGTCGTTGCTGGAGACAGCGCAATTCCCGGCCTTCTGAATTTAGGGGCGCATTTTATTCGCCAGTACTGCCAGTGCATTTGGTTGAGAGACGGCTATCCGCGCGCCTACAGGCACGTTGACAGCTTCTATTCCAAAGTATTAGTCCGGGCCGAAAGACGTGGGTCGAATTCACTCTTCGCATTCGAGAATTCATGATGACAAAACATAAATTGCAAACAACGAATACCATATCGGCTACTTGGAAGAGTTTGGTCGGGCGGCGTGCTGACACATACTCTGACAATAAAGCCGAAACTCGATGGGCCGGGTTCGAGCCGCGGAATCGCGCGCGCATTGTCAAAGGCGCCATCGGTTTCGCGAGGCGCACTCTAATCACCGCTTTCGCGGCCATACTCGTCACAGGCAGCATGTGGGCCCAAAATCTTGTCGGCCCTGATGTCACCGCGATGAGTGTCGAAGATCTAATGAACCTACAAGTCAGCTCCGTATCGAAACGCAGCCAGAAGGTCGCGGACGCCGCTGCCGCCGTTTTCGTAATCACACAGGAAGATATCAGGCACAGCGGCGCCAGGAGCATTCCAGAGGTATTGCGAATGGTTCCGGGTCTGGAAGTGGCGCGCATTGACGAGAACAAATGGGCCATTGGTTCGCGAGGTTTCAACGGCCGTTTCGATAACAAATTGCTGGTTCTGATTGACGGCCGAAGTGTGTATACCCCGTTGTTTTCCGGAGTGTATTGGGATGTAGAGGACACTCCAATGGAAGATATCGATCGCATCGAAGTGATCCGCGGGCCGGGAGCGACATTGTGGGGAGCAAACGCGGTGGATGGCGTGATTAACATCATTACAAAGCCCGCGCAGGCGACCCAGACAGGACTTGTAAAAGTCGAAGCGGGAGACGAACAACTCAGCGCTGATAGCGCTCGATATGGCGGCAAGATCGGCGACAAGGGTTTTTACCGCATCTACGGAAAGTATTTTGACTGGCAATCTGGGAACGACTTTGCCGGCCAGAATGCAGCCGATGGCTGGCACCAGGCTCGCGGCGGTTTCCGATCCGATTGGAATTTGTCCAAGGCCGATTCTCTTACCGTTCAAGGAGATGTCTACAACAGCCGCAACGGAGAGACTCTGACACTGCCAACGCTTTCGGCTCCATACTCCACTACCTTCGAAAATGTTGGCTACTATAGCGGCGGAAACATGTTGGGCCGTTGGACGCACACTTCCAATGACAACACGATCACGCTGCAGGGATATTTCGATAGAACTAATTATTCCGACAATAACCTCTTTGTAGACCACGAAAACGTTTTTGATATTGATTTCCAGAACGACTTTCATATTGGGGACAGGCAGGATTTTGTGTGGGGAGCCGGCTACCGCTCCATTCAAGACAGCAACGCCGCCAGCGCCACGGTTTCCGTTTTGCCCACGCGTGCTCAGTACAACCAGTTCAGCGCGTTCGTGCAAGATGAAATCAGCTTCTTCGATAAACGCATGCGCGTTACCATTGGTTCCAAACTGGAGCACAATGACTTTACAGGCTTCGAAGTGGAACCCAACATCCGCTTCCTTGGAAATATCAGCAAGGTTCAATCGGTTTGGGCGGGCATCTCTCGCGCCGTCAGGACTCCGGCGATAACCGAAGAAGGCTTGCGCTTAAGTGCCGCGGTTGTTCCGCCTGGGGCGCCGCCTTTCTTTAGTCCATTGCCGGTCGTTGAGACAGTTTATGGCAGCAACCAGTTTAAATCCGAGGATTTGATTGCCTATGAACTTGGCTATCGCGTGCAGGCAACCAGTTCGTTTTCCGCGGACATCTCGGCTTTTTACAATAACTATACCAATCTACGCACAGCGGAACCCGGCACGCCCTTTGTCTCCGGAAGCCCTGTTCCCAACGTAGTTTTTCCTCTCATCGCGGAAAATAACATGAGCGGAGGCACCTACGGCATCGAGCCGTTCGCGGATTGGAAACCGCTTCCCATGTGGAAACTGTTCGGTTCCTACAGCTTTCTTCACATGAATATCCATAAGAACAGCAACAGCATGGATCCAACACCCGATCTACCCAATGGGGAAAACCCACAGCATCAATTCTATTTCCGATCTTCTTTGGATCTGCCTAAGCATGTCGAACAATACGTTTCTGTCAGGTATGTGAGTCAGTTGACCAGCTATAACATCCCCGGTTATGCCGCCGTAGACGCGGGCGTTCGCTGGAAGCCAATTCACAATTTGGAATTCTCGTTTGATGGAGAGAATTGGCTCAACAATCATCACATTGAATTTATCCCGGACTTCATCAATACGACGCCTACCGTTGTTGGTCGCAGCTTTCATGGCGGGATCACTTGGACATACGGAAAGGAATAAGGGCTAATTGAATCTCTTGGCGAGCCCGAATTCAAAGCGCAAACCTAACGGGACCATGAAGACACTGCGATTCATCGCCGGCTGCCTCCTCTGCGTAACTCTGGCTACTGCCAGTTATGCACAGTCCCCCAATTCGTCGAACTCGTCCGAATACCTGATTAAGGCTGGCTTCACATACAACTTTGCCAAGCTCATCCAATGGCCTGCCAATGCGTTTCCGCAGCCAAATTCTCCCGTCATCATTGGAATCATAGGCAACGATCCGTTTGGTGGCACGCTCGATGAAGTGCTTGCGGGCAAGAATGTCAATGGAAGGGAATTAGTGATAAAGCACCTGAAATGGGGCGCGGACCTGAAAGCATGCAATATCCTGTTTGTGAGTTCATCCGAAGCGCTGCATATAGACGAAATATTCCATATTGTTAAGGGCCTGCCCATTCTGACCATCGGTGAGACCCCTAATTTCGCCCGGCGCGGCGGAATCATTAACTTTATTCTCGAGGATGAGAAAGTTCACTTCGAGGTGAACGTCGAAGCCGCCAAAGATGCGGATATCACCATAAGCTCGCGGCTGCTATCCCTGGCCAGAATCGTCCCGCGCACGGTTGCGGATGGGAGCAAGGCGCAATGAAACTGCAAAACCTATCCATCAAGCGGAAATTGATGCTGATCACGATGTTGACCAGCACGGTTGCGCTATTGCTGTTCTCAGCCAGCTTCCTTTTCTACGATTTGATCTCCTTCCGCCATTTCCTGAGCCAGGACTTGGCTACGCAGGCTGAAATTATCGGATACAACAGCGCCGCGGCCATGGCCTTCAAGGACGAGGCCGCAGCCAGCGTAACCCTTACGGCTCTTAAGGCCAAAGAAGACATCACCGCTGCAATCCTGTATACCCCGGACGGGAAAGCATTCACACGCTACGTGCGCGCCAATCTAGTGGACCCGTCCCTCAACGGCAATCAACCGCGGTTTGAGGGTATCCGTTTCAGAGACAGCCACCTGGAAGTTGTTCACGCGGTCTCCTTGAACGGGGAACCCGTTGGAACATTGTTCCTGCAATCCGATATGAGTCAGTGGTACTCGCGCGCCAAACGTTACGCGATCTTCCTGCTGGTCTTTATGTTGGGGTCGGATCTACTGGCACTGTTGATTGCCTCCAAGCTGCAGACCTTGATTTCAGGGCCCATTTTGCGTCTGGAAGACACCATGCACATGGTTTCCGCGCAAAAGAACTATGAAGTCCGCGCCCTGAAGTTCTACGACGATGAAATTGGCAGGCTAATCGATGGCTTCAATACCATGCTTTCTGAGATCCAGCAGGGGGATAGCGCCTTACAATCCGCCAACGACGCCTTGAAGGCGCAGACACTGGAATTGGAAAGCGAAATCCTTCAGCGCAAGCAGGCCCAGGACGAGTTGCTTTCCGCGAAGCGAACCGCCGAAGATGCCAGCCGTGCCAAGAGTTCCTTCCTGGCAAACATGAGCCACGAATTGCGCACGCCGCTCAATGCCATCATTGGCTATAGCGAAATGATCGAGGAAGAAATTCAGGATACAGGAAAATTTGAGAACGTTCAGGACGTGAAAAAAATCCAGTCGGCCGGCAAGCACCTGTTGTCTCTGATCAATGACGTTCTGGATCTTTCCAAGATTGAGGCGGGAAAGATGGGCCTGCATCTTGAGAGTTTCGACGTCGCGCAAATGGTTCAGGAAATGGTTTCCACGTTTCAACCCACAATCACCAAGAACTCCAACACCTTGCAGGTTAATCTTGCGCAAGATCTGGGCCTGATGCGAGCTGACGTGACCAAGGTCCGTCAGATTTTATTCAATCTCATGAGTAATGCCTGCAAGTTTACCAATAACGGAACGGTTTCACTGGATGTTCAGCGAACAACGAAGGGTGATCGGGAGTGGCTGAAGTTTCAGGTCAAAGACACCGGAATCGGGATCAGTGCGGAGCAGCAAAAGAACCTGTTCAAGGAATTCGTACAAGCGGACGCTTCCATCTCGCGCAAATATGGCGGCACGGGATTGGGGCTTGCGATCAGTTATCGGTTTGCCCAATTAATGGGAGGGCATTTTACCGCAGAAAGCGAACCTGGAAAAGGTTCGACTTTCACTGTCCACCTACCCTCCAAGGTCAGTGCGGATGTCGTGGAAGCCGTTAAGGCAAAAGAAAACAATGGGCCGCTGGCGGAAGCACCCAAGCCCGCCACACAGGCCGATACCATTCTCGTCATTGACGACGATCCGGCAGTGCGCGATTTGATGTTTCGCCACCTGGTCAAATCGGGTTTCCACGTAGTGGTGGCAGCGGACGGAGAGGAAGGTCTTAAGATCGCCAAGCGTATTCAGCCGCGTATTATCACGCTCGACGTTTTAATGCCGGGGATCGATGGATGGGAAGTTCTGCGGCGCATAAAAGCGGACCCTGAGTTAGCCGAGACGCCCGTCATCATGGTCACAATTGTGGACAACGAAATCATGGGCTTAAATCTGGGCAGCTCAAACTACGTTATGAAACCGGTGGATCGAACCCTGCTTACGGATTTAATTGAAAAGCACCGTAAGGCTCGCCCATCAAGTTCTTCGGATGTACCAGTTGCCGTGTAGTCTTTGTTTCAGAACCGCCTGGACCGTTTCCCAGCCCGGTCCGTTACTTAGGAGAAAGTGCTCATGTCCACAATTTTACTGGTCGAAGATAACGAGATGAACCGGGACATGCTAACTCGAAGGCTTCAAAAGAAAGGCTTTAACGTGCTGGTCGCGACTGACGGAGTCCAGGGACATACGTTCGCGTGCGCCGCGATTCCTGATCTCATTCTTATGGATATCAGTCTCCCGGAAATGAATGGATGGGAAGTTACCCGCCTTCTGAAGTCTAATCAAGCCACACGTCACATTCCAATCATCGCCCTGACGGCACATGCGCTAGCCAGTGATCGGGAAAAGGCCTTTGAAGCAGGTTGCGATGATTATGATACAAAGCCTTTAGATTTTGTGAGGCTGATGGGGAAAATCGAAACCTTGCTTGTGGTGAAAAAAACATGACGAAGTCTCGTTCAAATCGCGTTCTCATCGTGGATGACAATGAGATGAACCGCGACATGCTGGCGCGTCGTTTGGAGCGCAAAGGTTACCACGTCGATGTGGCCGAAAGCGCCAATGAATTGATGGAGCGCGTCAAGAAGGATTCCCCCGATATCGTTCTCTTGGACATCGAGATGCCCGGAATCAATGGCCTCGAAGCCCTTAAGATGCTTCGCGAATTGCGCTCTCCCCTTGAATTGCCGGTCATCATGGTGACCGCCAGGAACCAGAGTGACGATATTGTTCAGGCTCTGAGCTTGGGAGCCAGCGATTACATGACCAAGCCTGTGGATTTTGCCGTAGCTCTTGCGCGCATTGGCACGCAGCTTTCGCACAAACATGCCCAGGAAGGATTGAAAGAGAGCGAAGAGCGGTATGCGTTAGCGGCCCGCGGCGTAAACGACGGCCTTTGGGACTGGAATCTGCTGACCAACTCCGTCTACTTCTCCGCCCGCTGGAAGGGCATGTTGGGCTATCGTGAGGATGAAGTTCTGGACACCCCGGAAGAATGGTTTGAACGAATCCATGAGTCGGACCGCCAGCGTGTGAAAGACGAAATCGCTGCTCACCTCAGTGGGCTAACTCCCCATTTTGAGAGTGAGCATCGCGCGCGTCACAAGGACGGAACGATTCGCTGGATGCTCAGTCGCGGGGTCGCAATTAACGATGCCTCGAACACGCCTGTTCGCATGGCTGGATCGCAAACAGACATTACCGAAGGGAAAGTGTCGGACCCGCTTACCAATTTGCCCAATCGGCTTCTCTTTCTGGACCGTTTGGGTCGCTCCATGCGGCATTTGAAGAGGCATCCGGGGCAGTTACTTGCCGTGCTTTTCCTGGATCTGGACGGTTTCAAGGTGGTCAATGATTCCATGGGCCACTTCGTCGGAGATCAACTCCTGCTGGGCGTATCCAAACGCCTGGAGAGTTGCCTGCGGGCGTCCGACACTGTCGCGCGGGTCGATCAGCAGCTGTACACGCTTGCGCGCATGGGCGGCGACGAATTTACTGTGTTGCTCGATGAGATGAAAGACCCCGCAGACGCGAGTCTCGCCGCGGAGCGGATCTTGAAGGAGCTTTCGACGCCTTTCATGGTCAGCGGCAAAGAGGTATTTACCTCCGCCAGCATCGGGATTGCTTTGAGCAACTCATCCTACCAAGACCCGGAAGAAATTATGCGGGACGCCGATACCGCCATGTACCGTGCCAAGTCCCTGGGAAAATCGCGATACGTGGTTTTTGACTCGGATATGCGCGCAAGTGTGATGGCGCGCCTTGAGCTGGAGACCGATTTGCGCCGCGCTTTGGAGCGCGGGGAATTTCGAAATGTCTATCAACCCATCGTTCGCCTGGACACCGGAGAAGTCACCGGCTTTGAGGCCTTGTTGCGCTGGGATCACCCGACCCGCGGGTTACTCCTACCGGACAAGTTCATCCTTGTTGCGGAAGAAACGGGCTTGATCCGCGAACTGGGCTGGTGGAACTTGCGTGAAGCGTTGCGCCAACTTGGGGAGTGGAGAGCGAACGTTAGTCCGGATCGAGAACTGGTCATGAACGTCAACCTCTCGATTAAACAATTTATGCAGCCCAACCTTGTAGAAAACATTGACGCGCTGCTGACTGAGCTGAATATTCCGCCGCGATCGTTGAAGTTGGAAATTACCGAGAGCACCGTCATGGAAGATCCGACAGCAGCGGTGGAAATGCTGAACCAATTGAAGGCGCTGGGCGTCCGCTTGGCCATTGATGACTTTGGTACCGGCTACTCATCGCTTAGCTATCTGCATCGCTTTCCGCTGGACACACTTAAGATCGATCGTTCCTTCATCAGCGGCACATCTGAAGGGATAAATGGAATGGAAATTGCCCGCACAGTTATGCCCCTGGCCAAAAATCTCTCCATGGATGTGGTGGCCGAAGGCGTGGAGACCGCTGAACAAGCGGATGAGCTGAGAGGGCTAAAATGCAAATACGCGCAGGGATATTATTTTTCGAGACCGGTGTCGCCGAAAGAAGCCGAAGCGTTGATTACCGAACATGTGGCATGGTGACGCCTTGCAAACAATTAACGCTCCTCATAGGATTAGGATAGCGAAATGACAGACACGCAAACCTACATAATGGATGATCCCAGGGAAGGACAGCGTCTGCTTGATAAAGTGGATGCCGATGCCTGGATTTCCAAATTTCTCGAGCCGAATTTGCCCGCGGTCAGGAGCCTGCTATCTGTCGGTTGCGGCCCTGGGGTGTTCTTGCGAGAAGTGGCGGAAAAAAATCCACATATCAAAGTGGCCGGAGTTGATATGAGTCACTCTCGAATCCGGGATGCCGAACAGCGCCTTCGCGGGTTGCCCAACGCGCGTGTTTGCACCGGTAATGCCCAGGAACTCCCATTCGAGGACAACTCTTTTGACCTTGTTTTCTCTCGCTTTCTTTTGGAATACCTTCCCGATAAGCAACGTGCCGTCAAGGAAATGAAGCGCGTTTGCAATCGCGGTGGAAAGATTTTGCTGCAAGATCTCGATGGCCAGCTCGTATGGCATTTCCCCGAGGATGCGGAACTTCAGCGCACCACCGAACGAGTCCTGAGCTATCTGGCTACCACGGGTTTTGACCCTTTCGTTGGCAGGAAGCTATTCAGTCTGTGTTTGGGAGCCACACTCACTGATATAGGTGTGCAGATGGATTCTTATCATCTCTATGCAGGTCGTATCAGCGAAGAGGAATTCTCGCAATGGCAATCCAAACTGGAAATCGCACGTCCCCAGATCGCGGCCGCATTGGGTAGTGAAGAGTCTGCTCAGGAATATTCGGGCCGATTTCTTGAATATTTGAAAAGCCCCGGAACACTGACGTACTCTTGTCTGTTTACAGTTGCCGCGACCAAACCCTAGTGTAACTGTGAAAAATCAGTTCCCTCGAATGTTGTGGGCTGTGATCGCCACAAGAGACTTCCTCCCGTGAAGAAGTTTCGTCCTGTTTCGCCAGGGAACCCATCGCGGTAGGGTTCATTTGGCGAAAAGAATGAAGTCCCGAGAAGACTGCGTGTTTTTCGCTTTTGGCGGCAGCTTCCCGTGAGTGGAATCGGGCCGGGCTAATTGCCACGATCGCGCTGGTTGAACGCGTAGAGGATTAACTCCACACGGCTGGAGACTCCAAGCTTGTCGAAAATTCGATACAGGTAATTTCGAATAGAATGTTCGGCAACACCAAGACTCTTGGCAATTTCTCCGTTCTTCATGCCATCGGCAACCAGCCGCACAACTTCTTCCTCCCGGGGCGTCAGAAGCGGCATTCCGTCCACATTGTGAAATTGAAGCGCTTTGCGCTGGCTGAGAGCGTGCATGATGTGCCCGAGGTCCTGATTATTTGCCCAATATTGCCCCTGGTGCACTGTGCGGATGCATTTAGAAAGCGCCTTCAGCGAGAGTGCGCGGCTGAAGACTCCACGCGCGCCCTCTCGAAAGGCCTCCACCACGCAGTCGGGCTTGCAGGATTGCAGGAGCATGACCGCCGCCGTATCGTGATGAGATTCGCGCAGCTTTTGCAGAACTTTAAAACCAGCAAGAGGGCTGTCCTGAAGCTCATCGCAGATCAGAGCGACCTGCGGCTTGTGAGCTGTCAATTTGCCGATAACTTTTTGTGAAGTTCCCGTCAACATTTGCACAGCGAAACTTTTTTTCCGCTCGTGAGTGAAGGCGCTCTTCAGCAATTCAGCCGTAATGTTGTCTGGAGTGATGACGAGTACGGAGATACGTTCGTCCTGTAGTTGCAAAGGCTGGGGCATAATGGATTCTCCAACATGGCTAAGGTGGCCTGTCGGGGGGACACCGAACAGAGGTCAAACCACCTTAGTAATTAGCCAACTCAATTTTCCGCCAATAGGCTGCCACAGCTGTGCAGCCAATGCAACATTGTTCTTTCATTGAACTGTGTCAACCTGTGGATAAATCGTGTCACCAATAATTCTCTCGCTGTGACAATCTGGCCTGGGAGAGCTGGGAAGTTGGCTGACAAGCCCGTCCTACTTGTGGAAGACGTTAGATTGACTAACTTCAGCTCGCATCATTGAGCTTAACTCGTAGGTACAACGATTAGCAGTAGTTTACGGCGAGCGCGGGCGAATCGTTCTCCAGGTTTAAGTCCTCATCCAGTTTTCCACAGTGGACAAATGTCTACCGCAAAGCCAATGGATGTCTCCATCGCCTATAACCATTTGTGATGCCAGTTTTGTTCCTCAAAAAGCAAAAGCCCCGTCAGCTCTGAGAATGTCACAGGAAGTAGAGTGACTTCTCTGGAGGAGGACGCAAGGCCACTTGCGGACATTTTTCCATCCTCCTAATGTTTACGATGTTGTGAACCGCCGACTTTCGGGAATGGAGAGGGAGACTCACATCACGCAAAAAATTGAATCGCCGGCGGAACGCAGAAAAGCTATTCGCTATCGGATGAGCACACCGGTAATTTTCCGCTGGAAGGGGCCGAACGACGAACTCTTTCAGGGGGAAGGTGTCACTCGAGACATGAGTGTGGTTGGGATATTTATATTGACCTCGACCTGTCCTCCGGCGAATGCCGTTGTACAAATGGAAGTTCTTCTGCCTGTTTCCGACGGAGCATCCAATGCGCGCATGAAATCGGAATTGACGGTCCTGCGTGTGGAGCATGACGTTGCGCAAAACAATCGAAGCGGGTTTTCGGCTGTGGGCGCTGGATTTTCACTGCGCACTTTTTCAAAAAAGGCGACGCGTGCGGTCACAGGCATGATTAAAGAATCGGAATCAGCTGTGGAGAAAATAATGTAAGAGGCGCAAATCAATGCCTGGAATGGTATCGAATCGATAGTGTTCCAAATTGAACAGTTTCAATTGCGCTTGCCGAATATTATCTGTGCGGTCGTAAGTTTCTGCAACGAGTCGTTCCCGATCTGATGGGTCACGAAATGGATGGATCCATAAGGGAACGAGCGCCGAGCCGACGATTTTGATAGTGAAAATGGGACTGAGGGGGCGAAGCTGTGTTCGGCCTACAGATACACTCGGAAGACAATGGAGCAAATGCCGCGCCGAGAATTGCCGCGGAAGAGCCTAACTGGTACGCCGTTCATACCGTGGCGCGGCATGAGAA
>Ga0075029_100002348_pt1 | contig 10747 bp, 4 predicted proteins | sample LitLauG_LLR_2013_FD_71391 | JGI IMG/M metagenome (GOLD analysis project Ga0075029, IMG submission 71391) | Freshwater sediment microbial communities from North America - Little Laurel Run_MetaG_LLR_2013 | ecosystem: Environmental > Aquatic > Freshwater > Creek > Sediment | place: USA...
CTGTACACGCAGGATGTTTTTGTAATCGAAATTAATGGGGTGTATTACTTGTGCAACGCAAACTATCCCGGCGTGAACATTATGCTCAGCGTCACGCTGTAGCTGCGCCATCTACCCCTAAACGAATGGGCGCGGGCCACCTTGGGCTCGCGCCTTTTGTGTCATGGACTGTACTCACTGAGATTGCCTGGGAAATTCGAAACGGGCGAATCGCGTTCGGATTGAGAGCCAGCTTCCGTTTTGTCGGAATTCCTAAGCGTTCATTGCTGCGGCCGCGGCCAAGCGCATTTTCCCTCCCTTTGAAACAGCAGGTCTCTAAATCATTGTGTACGCAGCACAATCGTTGTCGCTCACCTCGCCGTGGAATCTCCATCCGTCCCTCAATTTACGATAAGCGGAATTTTCATAGCTAGTCGCTCGTTGTGGCTTCATTTCTTGTAGGCTCACGTGTAAACGCAGGTCAGCGCTATTCGTCCGGCATTCCTTCCAGGGGCATCGGAATATGCGAACTAAGCCACGATCACGGTCAAAATAGGTTTACAGGTATTTCAAGAGGTGGTCCCATGCGATCCACGCGACTCCTGTTCCTCGCGACGTTGCTCACTCTCGCAAATCTCCTCAGCGCACAGGACTTCAAAAAGCAAATCATTTACCAGATCGTGACCGATCGATTTGTCGATGGCGACACCTCCAACGACAATCCTTCCGAAAGCGCCGGCCTTTTCGACTCCACCCATAGCAATTGGTACGCCTATTGGGGAGGCGACTTGGCCGGCATTCAGCAGAAGATGTCCTACCTCAAAGGCATGGGCGTCACCGCCATCTGGATCTCGCCGAGTGTCAATAACGAAAATTTGAACTTGAACAGCAATACACCCATATCCGCGCCCTACCACGGATATGACGCGCGCGACTTCATGCAAGTCGAAGAACACTTCGGCGACAGCAGCAATTCCTGGACGGCCTTTGACAATCTGGTGTCCGCCGCCCACTCGAACGGCATTAAGGTCATTGTGGATTGGGCCAACAATCACTCCAACTACAACGGAGGCGGCGAGTTCGGCGCGCTCTATAACAACGGCACCTTCATGGCCTCCGACAGCAACGATCCCAACGGCTACTTCCATCACAACCCAAACATCTCCAACTATAACGACCGCTATCAACTCCAGTACTACACCCTGCTCAGCCTGGAGGACCTCAACCAGGAAAACGCGACCATCGACGGCTATCTCAAAACTGCGGTCCACCAGTTTCAATCGCACGGCGTCGACGCCTTCCGGCTCGACGCCATCAAACACGTCACCTGGGGTTGGGAATATTCCTTCGCTAACTCCGTGTTCACCCAGGCTCCGAGCTTCCTCTACGGCGAGTGGTACAACAACAATTCCGGGGACCCCATGTATCACGACGCCTATAAGTTCGCGAACAAGAGCGGCATCAATGAACTTGACTTCGGTGTGAATCAGGCCGTGCGCGACGTCTTTGCCAGTAATAACAACTTCTCCGAACTCGACGGGACCATTTCCGGCGAGAATGCCAACTTCGCCTGGAACAATGATCAGGTCACTTTTTTCGACAGCCACGACGAGTCGCGCTTCCTTACCTTGAACAACAACAACAACCGCCTGCACGAAGCGATGGCCTATCTGCTGACCACGCGCGGCATTCCCGTCATCCTCTACGGCGACGAGCAATATCTGCACAACGACACCAGCGGCGGAGGCGACCCCTACTGCCGGGTCTGGATGAGCTCCTTCAACACTTCGACCACCGCTTACCAGCTCATCAACAAACTCGCAGGACTTCGCCAGAGTTCCAACGACGCGCTGGCTTACGGCAGTTATCAGCAACGCTGGATCAACAACGATGTCTACATTTACGAGCGCCAGTTCTTCAACGACGTCGTCCTGGTGGCCATCAACAAAAATGACTCGAGCAGTTACCCGATCTCGGGCCTTTACACCGCGCTGCCCGCCGGCACGTACTCCGACTATCTCGGCGGACTGCTTGGGGGTTCCGGCCTCACCGTCAGCTCCGGCAGCGGAGGCAACAATCCGGCCAACAACTTCACTTTGCCGGCCCACACCGTCGCCGTTTGGCAAACCACCGGCACGCCCAGCGCTCCAGAAGTCGGATCCATTGGTCCCACCATCGGCCAGCCTGGGATCAAAGTCACAATCGCCGGCAGAGGATTGGGCTCTACCACCGGCCAGGTGCTGCTTGGAGCGACTGCAGCCTCGATTCAATCGTGGGCTGATAGTTCCGTCACGTTCACTGTGCCCAATGTCAGCAACGGCGTTTATCAGACGCAATTGAAGAACAGTTCCGGCACGGCCGCCAACACGATTCCATTTACCGTGCTGACCGCGGCGCTCATTCCTGTCACTTTCACGGTGAACAACGCGACGCCGACCAACACCGGCGACTACATTTTCGTTACCGGCAGCACCGTCGAACTCGGAAGCTGGGGCACGACGTTCGATACCGCCATCGGACCCATGCTCGATCCCAACTATCCCAACTGGTTCCTCAACGCGGCGCTGCCTGGTGGTGCGACCGTGCAATTCAAGTTCATCAAGATTGCCGCGAACGGCACGGTGACTTGGGAAAATGGTTCGAATCACCAATACACAGTGCCGACCAGCGGCACAGGATACGTGACGGTGAACTGGCAATACTAGGAGGGCAAGGTACGACAGTGCGTCTCCAAAGCAACCTTCACAGGTTGCAGGATCTCCGCCCAGCCCAGCCGACCGCCCGGTATTTCCCATATTGGGAAGCTTGTTCGCTTTTCACATCTTCGAAATAAATTCGCAACAAAACATTCGACCTCCGTTATCATGCCTACTATTTTGACTAGTAGTCATGGTGGCCGCGCTCCATAACAAGCGCCACAATTTGGGGCAAGGTGCGCCGCAAGCAAACAAAACTCTGGCCGATACCAAAACTGCTTCAACTCCCAGGAGAAAAAAGATGCCCACTCCCAGCGGTTCGACCGTTCGGCGCTTCGCGCTGACGGTAATGTTATTGCTGTTTACCGTTTCTCTATTTGCGCAATCGGGTCCAACCACCGTACGTCGCGATGTCCACCACGACGTCTCGTTACCACTCTCAGAAATGATCCAGCACGCTCCCCCACCGTCGCTCGAGCGGCGCCCGGTCGAGCCCATGAAGCTGATTCCGCTTCCACCCGGACTCACGGGACAGGAAGATCCGGTGATTCAGCTCGCCACAGTTCCTCCGCCCACGCCGCCAGTCACGCTAAGTTTTGAAGGCCTGGGCAACGGACAGTACGGTTTCAGCATTACCGGCGCTCCACCCGACACCGAAGGCACGGTCGGCGCCACGCAATACGTGCAGTGGGTGAACACTTCCTTTGCGATCTTCAACAAATCTACCGGCGCTTTGATCGCCGGGCCGACGGCCGGCAACACACTGTGGTCCGGATTCGGCGGCGGCTGCCAGACCAACAATGATGGCGACCCCATCGTCCTCTACGACAAGCAGGCCCAGCGCTGGATATTCAGCCAGTTTTCGGTTTCGACCACGCCCTACCTGCAGTGCATCGCGGTATCGACCACGTCGGACGCGACTGGAACCTACAACCGCTACTCGTTCCAGTATTCCAATTTTGACGACTATCCGAAGATGGGTGTGTGGTCCGACGCCTACTACGAGACGTTCAACATGTTCGCCGGCGGCACCACGTTCGTGGGCGCCGACGCCTGCGCCTACAACCGCGCCGCCATGCTCACCGGCGCGACCGCCACGCAAGTCTGCTTTCAGCAGGGAACCTCGGTGGGCGGCCTGCTGCCTTCCGACATCGACGGCACCACGGCTCCTCCTGCGGGCTCGCCGAATTACATGCTCTATTTCGGCACCAACAATCTGAACCTCTATAAATTCCACGTGGACTTCGTGAACACAGCGAACTCCACCTTCACCGGGCCGACCGTCATTAATGTGGCGGCATTCAGCCCGCTGTGCGGCGGAGGCACTTGCGTCCCGCAGCCCAGCACCACGCAGCAGGTCGATTCGCTCGCCGACCGGCTCATGTATCGCCTGGCCTATCGCAACTTCGGCACGCATGAATCGCTGGTCGTGAACCACTCGGTTGTCGCTGGTTCCGGAGGTGGCGTCCGCTGGTACGAAATCCAGAATCCTTCCGGTACTCCGACCGTGGCGCAGCAGAGTACGTTCGCACCGGATTCCAACTACCGCTGGATGGGATCGGTCGCGATGGACCAAAGCGGAGATCTGGCGCTCGGCTACAGCGTATCGAGCAGCTCGGTGTTCCCGTCGATCCGCTTCGCTGGACGAGTGCCCACCGATCCGGTAAGCACGCTGGAGGCGGAAGTCAACATCATTACTGGCAGCGGTTCGCAGAATGGCGGCCTCACCCGTTGGGGCGACTACAGCGCCATGCAAGTCGATCCGGTCGACGACTGTACTTTCTGGTACACGCAGATGTACATGCTGACGACCGGCAGCTTTAACTGGAACACCCGCATCGCCAACTTCAAGTTCCCGTCATGCGGTTCGACCTCGACGCCCGACTTCACCATTGGCGCGTCGCCCAGTTCGCTCACCGTCACGCAAGGTTCGAACGGAACCAGCACGGTCACCATCACGAGCTTGAACGGTTTCAACGCGGCGACCACGCTCAGCGCTTCTGGCCTGCCCAGCGGCGTTACGGCGGCGTTCGCGACCAACCCGGTGACTCCGCCGGCGAACGGCAGCGCAACGTCAGTTTTGACGCTGACTGCTTCGTCCACGGCGACCACCGGCACGGCCACGGTGACTATCACCGGAACGTCCGGGACCACGACCCACACCACCACCATCACGCTGACCGTCAATCCTCCGCCGAACTTTACCGTCGGGGCGTCACCAGCGTCGCTGACCATCAATCAAGGTTCGAACGGAACCAGCACCATTACCATCACGAGCCAGAATGGTTTCAGCTCCGCGACCACGCTCAGCGCCTCGGGCTTGCCCAGCGGCGTGACCGCGGCGTTTGCGACGAACCCGGTGACTCCGCCGGCGAACGGCAGCGGGACGTCAGTCTTGACGTTGACCGCTTCGTCCACCGCCACTACGGGCACGGCCACGGTGACGATTACCGGAACGGCCGGCTCGCTCGTGCACACGGCCACCATCGCGCTGACCGTGAACACTGCGGCCCAGCCCAACTTCACCATTGGTGCCTCGCCGTCGTCGCTGACGGTAGCGCAAGGCGGCAACGGAACCAGCACCATCACCATCACCAGCCAGAACAGCTTTAACTCGGCGACATCGCTCAGCGCCACGGGCTTGCCCACAGGCGTGACGGCGGCATTCTCTCCCGCCTCAGTTACACCACCTGCAAACGGCAGCGCGACTTCCACGCTCACGCTGACGGCATCGGCAACTGCCACTACGGGCACGGCCACCGTGACCGTTACAGGCACGTCGGGCACGCTCACGCATAGCACGACCATTGCCCTCACCGTGAATTCGTCCGTCGGTCTGCTGACGGCGGCCTACAATTCCACGTTGAAGGCTCCGGAGTGCGCAACGACAGGCTCGGGATGCGACTCTGGTCCATCGCTGCTGTTGGGACGCGACACGCTGTCAGGTGGTTCAGAGCCGAACCAACCCAACACCATCAACAACTCCTGCGCCGATGGCACATCGGGAACGTTCCATTCCGATGAATCCAACGACCGCGTCGTGGTGGCGACGACCGATGGCAGCGCTCTCGCCGCAGGAAAAACCGTGAAGGTCAGTGCCACGGTGTGGGCGTACAGTTCTTACACCTCCGACGCTCTCGACCTTTATTACACGGCCAACGCCAACAGCCCATCCTGGACGCTGATCGGGACCATCATTCCCACGGTGGCCGGAGCGCAAACCCTCTCGGCCAACTACACCCTGCCGAGCGGCAGCCTGCAGGCGGTGCGGGCGCAATTCCGTTATCAGGGAAGCGCGTCCTCCTGCACGACCGGTTCCTACAACGATCACGACGATCTGATCTTCGCCGTGGGCGCGGGAACTCCTGGCTTCACCGTGTCGGCCTCGCCGACGGCGGTCAGCGTGCAACAGGGCAGCAATGCCACCAGCACCATTACGGTCACCAGCCAGAACGGATTCAACTCGGCGACCACGCTGAGCGTTTCCGGACTACCCACCGGTGTAACGGCTGCGTTTTCACCGAACCCCGTTACTCCTCCGGCGAACGGCACCGTCACCTCAACTCTCACATTCACTGCCTCGTCGACGGCTCCCTCGGGCACCAGCACCGTGACCGTGACCGGAACCTCGGGATCGCTCACGCAGAACGCCACCATTACATTGACGGTGGGCTCGGCCGGAGCACAGACTGCGGTGTACAACTCCACGCTCAAGGCTCCAGGGTGCGCCACCGTAGGCTCGTCCTGCGACTCGGGCCCGTCTCTGCTGCTCGGCAAGGACACCATGTCGGGCGGTGCGGAACCGAATCAACCGAACACCATCAACAATTCGTGTGCCGACGGGACGTCAGGAACATTCCACTCGGACGAATCCAACGACCGCATCGTGGTTGCATCCACCAATGGCGGCCCCTTAACCCACGGCAACACAGTAACCGTCACCGCGACCGTATGGGCTTGGAGCACTGGTTCCTCCGATGCTCTGGACCTCTACTACACCGCCAACGCCAACAGTCCGTCCTGGGTTCTGATCGGAACGATCGTGCCTTCGGCCGGTGGAGCGCAAGCGCTGTCCGCAACCTACACTCTTCCCACCGGAAGTCTGCAGGCCGTTCGGGCGAACTTCCGCTATCAGGGAAGCGCTTCGTCGTGCAGCACCGGTTCCTACGACGATCATGATGACTTGATCTTCGCCGTGAACTAGGCGATGGTCAGGAGGCAAGCTGAGCCGGTCCCTCAGGGGACCGGCTTTTTAGTTCGCGTACGATAGAAGTTTCCGATAGATCGGATGGCCGCCATTAAGACCAGATATAAAGCCACTCCTCTGTTCGGAATCCGTAAATTGAAGTGTTACGTTTCGGCGCGAACTTTGCCGTCCAGCTAACTGCCTTCCTTGGCGGCAGCAGCCTGCGGTCGGCAGTGTTGGTTTCAACGGTCGCAGCATCAACGACTTACCTCTCGGCGTCAAAGACTGCATCTGGATACTTTGTGGTCCTGGACTGGGGTGGGGTTTTTACAAAACTAGGAATTTCCACAGGCTAATCATTTTTTACCTTGACCACACGCTCGCCCGGGGGTAGCATCCGCCGCAAGTCTGCACCTCAAAGACGTTTGTCTTTCCATGCAATAGACTTGGGGCGTTTTCGCGAATGATCCCAGGAGTTTTGCTTCCCTCTAAACCGAGCATAGAAGTAGCTACGGTCAGACCGTACACGCGTCCCAATCGGACTTGGACATAAACGCCGGACTTCGTTGAAATAATTTGACCTAGGGGGTGCTGTGGGCGCTTATGAAGGCTTATCCGCAGTCTTGGGTCGGCTGGTGTGTCTCTCCCATTCGAGTTCTCGATTGTTGTGTGAACTAAGGCGGCAGCTTTCTCAGACTAAGAGTGGAGGTACTATATGTCCGCGAACAAGTTTGTGTTGAAGCACCACAAGATTGAGGTTCACTACACACTCGGCATTACTCCCGGGCTTCCGGCGCTCATCTACAAAGATGGTGCGGACCAAAAGAGCTTCAAGACTGCGGAAATCACAACCGCGAATACGGCACTCGGTTCGCTTGTCTCCGTCCCTCTGCTGAGAACCATCGACACGGGCGGCGAGATGTTCGGTTTCTTCTTACCCCAAATCGATGTCCCAAGGGGACAGACCGAGAAATTCTCGACGGTCGGCGTTTATGAAAAATTCAGTGGGCCGGACTCGATTCCGCGCCTGCCGCCTTCGTGGAATTGCATCGAGATGCACGGTACGGCGCAGACCGTAATCGTGCCGCTTGAGCAGCCCGCGGCTCGGTAACTTCGCTTTTTTCATCGGCATCATCAGTTAGCACCGCTGTTAATTCAAGCAGCCCCCAGCCTGACTGTGTGAATTATCGTCGATACGGAGGAAACTTCATGAACGCGAACGTATTTGAACTGAACAACGAGAATGTACGCATCACCTACTCGTCCCAGGGGAATGCGGGTCAACCGTTCCTTACCTACCAGGATCCAGACATGGATAAGTCGTTTCCGGCTGCTGAGATTCGGTCGCTGGTCACCGAAATTGGGGAGCTAGTCACAGTGACGCTTTTTATGGGAATCGACCAGGGCACGAGAATGCTGACCCTGCTGGTGCCGACGGTGACCGTCGCAGCCGCGGACCAGCCCGTCGCGGTTAAGACAAAAGCGATAGTGACGCGCTTCCCCAAGGTGGTCGGATCGAACCTGCCCGGCCCGGTCGAGACCTATCGGGTAGAGTCGCTGCACGGTACGGCACAATTCGAGTTTGTGAAGGCGGCGGCCGCATGAAGGGAGCAGATACAGGGGGTGTGAGGGGCAAAGGGCGGCCCTGCTGACTTAGTGGGACCTCAGCAGGTGCGATCGTTCTGGATACAGAGTTATGACCAAACTCGATGGCAAGTTATTACAACAACTCGCGTTGTTAAAGGCTGAAGGAGCGAGTGCGAGTGGCACTAAGCACCCGCTCCGCGTTCTAATCAGGTACACCGGTGGGCTAGACGTTATCCAGGCGCACGGGTTTACCTTGGAATCTGTTCTTCCTGGCAACATTGCAGCTGGGGCCGTGAACTCAGCCGACCTTGAGCAACTGGAAGCTTTGGACAATGTTGTCTATATAGAAGCGGAGAAATTTCGAACTTTACATCTCAAGGACAGTGTTCCGGAAATCAACGCGCCGAAGGTGTGGACTGGAAATCCTGCGATAACGGGGAAAGGCGTGGTGGTGGGAATTGTCGATACGGGCATCGACATTTTTCATCATTCGTTTATCAATTCTGATGGCACCACACGCATCCTGTTCATTTGGGATCAAACATTGACTCCTCGGGGAACAGAGGCGTCGCCCCCCGACCAGGATGTGGCGCATAACCCGCTGTTCCCAGGAGGCGTCGAGTTTACCGCCAACGACATCAATGCGGCACTAAAAACGCCGAATGTGGCATTCCGGCACGCCGATGTATCGAGGCACGGTACGCACGTTGCTGGGACTGCGGCGGGGAACGGATCGCAGTCGGGGAACTGTAGTGGGGCGAATACCTATATCGGCGTCGCTCCGAACGCATCGCTGATTATTGTGAAATCCCTGACCGACCACAAAGAATACGCCATCATTCCGACTCAAGCTCCCTACACCGTGACCGTTGCCAATGCCAGCCGATTTCAACGGAATCGCCAGGTGGATTATTACAGTCAGGATGACAGCCTTAACCTAGTCAACTCAAATCCTGGCAAGGGCGAATACACCGTGACTACTGCGGGAGTGTACACGTTCAACGCAGCGGACGCCGGCGCGGGAGTAATGATCGTATACGACTACAACAAGGCGCAACCGGCTGCCTCCGCGAGTAGCGTGGACATCGCTAAGGGAGTGGAGTACATCTTCAAGCGTGCTAAAGATGCCGGAATGGCAGCGGTCGTTAACCTGAGCCTAGGTGGAAGTGACGGTGCCCACGACGGGACCAGCAATGAAGAAACTAGTCTCGATGCGAATTTGACCGCTCAAGATGGACGCGCGATCGTCATTGCGGCAGGCAATGAAGGTGACACGAACAAACATGCTTCCGGGACAATTCAAGCGAATCAGGCGTTCTCTGTACCGTTTATAATTTCTCCAGACGACCACCAGCCGGACTTTATCGAGATATGGTATCCCGGACCTGGTGCACTTAGCTTTTCGGTGACCTCACCGTCAGGTACGACGCCAGTCGTTGCCCCGGGAGCGCCGGCGGTACCTCAGATAGTCGGTTCGGATCGAATAACGATTAGTTCTTCCCTGAATGCAGCCAACAACAAGAACCAGATCAATCTGATCATAACCCCAATCGCACCCGTTGTCGCACCCCCGGCACCGGGTTCAACGCCCCCGCTGCCTGCCATTACGACAGGCGTCTGGACGATCAATCTGCAAGAGACAGCGGGGTCGGCCGTCACTTTCGATGCCTGGATTCATGACCCGCATGATGACGCATCACCCTCCTTTCAGAATCCGGATAAAACGCGAACCATCACCATTCCGGCTACTGCGCGGAACGCAATTGTGGTGGGCGCGTACAACACGAGCGACAGCGAACTGGCGCCGTTTTCCAGCTGGGGACCCACTGCCGACGGCAGACTTAAGCCAGACATTTGTGCTCCTGGAATGGGGATCTTTGCGCCCAAGAGCGGAAAACGGAACTTGGGTTGCTGCTGCGACTGTTGCTACAGTTTCTATATCGATGATTCAGGTACGAGCATGGCCGCCCCCCACGTCACTGGCGTGGCGGCTTTGATGCTACAAAGAAACTCTACGCTCAGCTTCCGCCTGGTCCGGAACCAGATTCAGGTTACCGGGCGTTCCCCCGATCCGATAACGGGCCCGACTTTGCCCAACAATAATTGGGGGTATGGGAAGGTCGACGCATTCGGTGCCGTCAATTCGCTCTCCATACTGAATCCTCTTCCCAACGGCGGACCAAAGCCATTGCGAATTGTGAGTGGTGGAGGTCGAGCCGGAGCGAGAACACGCGAGGATGCGGTTACTATTCCGCTGGCTGCGATGTGGTTAACTTACCAGCCAACTCAGGAACGCTTA
>Ga0075029_100002349_pt1 | contig 10746 bp, 8 predicted proteins | sample LitLauG_LLR_2013_FD_71391 | JGI IMG/M metagenome (GOLD analysis project Ga0075029, IMG submission 71391) | Freshwater sediment microbial communities from North America - Little Laurel Run_MetaG_LLR_2013 | ecosystem: Environmental > Aquatic > Freshwater > Creek > Sediment | place: USA...
TAGCTCAGCTGGATAGAGCACCAGACTACGAATCTGGGGGTCGGACGTTCGAATCGTTCCGGGCGCGCCAGCAACTATTTGATTTTTATCTGAAATTTGTGCGCGATTTTTGGCCTCCTGACGCCGGCATTCTTTGGGGCGGCATTCTTTGGGGCAGCACCAGGGCAACACACGGAAAGTTCGTTCGCAGTCGCGGCTCGATTCGAATCCGAGCGACTCGGACTTTTTCCTCCTTGCGTAGTCTCAAACCAATTCATCATCTGCTGAATTGCTGCCTCCTTTTTTTGGGGCGTTCGGCCGCTTTTGACTAGGTCCGCGACTTCAACGTGAAAAGCCTCCCATGCAAATGCAGGAGGCCGTCCTAGCGTTCGTCTCGGAGTCTGCTGGAGGTTGGCTTCCGCAGTCTCCTTGACGAGCACTAGGTTGCCCACAAACTCAGCCGCATCGATGCCGTTCGCTGGCTCGGAAACAGCCGCAATAAGGCATCGAGGCATCGAGACATCACAATAACATTGGTCATGCGCAGTCAACGCGTTCGATACCCAATCGATTCCCGGGATCGTCCAAAAGTCCTGCGGAATGACGCTATCAACCAAGTCGTCGAAGTCCCCCCGGGAATTGGGATCAATCCATCGATGCATCGGCCCCGCCGGGTGCCTGGCACGCGGTGCGCTATCAAGAGTCGACCAGCCCTCCCAGCCTCAAGCTGGTACGGGCCTCTTGTGCAGTTTGCTGAGTTTCCTCATTTGCCTTGCTTGAGCATCGCTTCGAGTTCTTCTTCGAGCGATCGCGGCGAAATGCCTAGCACGTGAAACCCCGGCAAGTTGTCCGAGGCTGTGGTGTCGATCTGCATAAGCTCGACCTGATTGCGGGTGAGTGGGGGGTGCGGCAAGATTTCAGCGACGCCGGCCAGTACATCCCACAAGGCAAATGGAGTCCGAATCAGCACCGGCCGCAAACCCGCGGTACGGGCAATGGTCCGCAACAACTCCTCGTATGAATAGACGCGTGGGCCGGCCAGTTCGTAGATAGGAGACGGCTTTTTGCCCTGCCGCAGAATTTGCGTGATCGCCGCAGCAACGTCATCCGCGTACACCGGCTGGAGCCTCGTCCTGCCATCGCCAAATATCGGATAGGCTGGCAGCCTCCGAAGAAGCCTGAGAATTGTCGTGAGAAAGCCGTCGTCCGACGCGAACATCACCGCCGGACGGATGATGGCCGCGCCAGGAAATGCGGCCTGCACGGCCGCCTCGCCTTCGCCGCGACCGCGAATATAGGGCGAAGACGAGGCCGCGTCGGCGCCGATTCCTGATAGGTGAACCAACCGTTTGGCCCCGGCCCGCCGCGCTACGCGCGCGATTCTAGCGGCCGCTTCGACGTGCAGCGAATGGAATGTATCGCTTCGGTGCTCGACGTAGAGGCTGATCGCGTTGACCACGCCATCGGCGCCCGCAACGGCGGCCTCTACGGAGCGCTCGTCATGCGCGTCGGCGGCGATCTGTTCGACGTGGTCGCCCTCAGCCCGCCCAGGATGCCGTGAGGCGACGCGCACCGTGGCGCCGGACTCGCACAAATGGCGCACGATGCGACGGCCAATAAAGCCAGTTCCCCCAAACACGGTTACGCAGCTCATCGACTGATCGATCCAATGATCCTGGGCGACGCTCTTGATTGAGCCGTTGAGCGCCGCGCGGACTGCCGCAGCGGCCTCTGCTGGCGAACTACCTTTGTCGACATGATGCCCGACAACATCGATCAAAATTTGCGCCGCGGGGCCGACAGTTTGCAACTCTTTCATCGCTTCGTCGATCAGCGGTTCAGCTTCCGCGTACAGCTTTTGCGCCTGTTCGATGATCGGCTGCGCTCTAACGAGAAGATCGATCAGCGCCTTGCTCGCCGGCAACGATTTCTCAATTTGCCGAAGTTGTGCATCGCTGAGACCGGAAACATGACCAATGAGATCGATCAGCAAGTGCTTCAACATGGTCTACCTTGCCGGTGGCTTTACGTGTGCGTTGAACTATGTGTTGCGTGGTGCTGAACGCGAACGGCTTGGCCTTCCCATCTTGCGCCGCAACGTCGACGAAGTGCTCGTCGTCGGTAAAAGTTTTGTGCTCGAGCAGCGGTTGTCATCGTGCATCTGGGGGGTGTGCGATAAACAGCCTCTCCTGAGGAAGCGCTTCCGCGGTTGCAAGCGCATCGAGGCGCCGCCGATGCCCTGGCTGACAGGGAACTGCCGGACAGATGCGCCCCGCACGACCCCGCCGCAGCTGGAGTGCGGCGGTTGCTGTTCCAAGCGGTAGCGGAATGATAGCAGAGTTGGGTCGCTCATATCTGATCTCCTGGCCGCAATATCAGCACTCCCTGGACGTCGCGTCAGTTGGAGCTGCGAAAAATTTGCATCAGGTCGACGTTCGTCAGGACTTCAAATTCCATTCCTTGAGTTTCTTCGCAGCCGTGCCGAACGGGCCGAGCTGGTACACAGCCGCCCCTGCGGGTGAGAAGGTGAAGGGCGCAAACGGCTCGGCGAGCATCTTGTCGAGGTAATCCCGGGGTGCGACGCCGGTGCTGACGTGCGGACTGAACTGGTCGCCGGTTTGCTTCGGAACGAAGGTAGACACGTAGCCGATGAGCAAGGCGTCGTAGGCGGGATCGTCGTGCGGCGCGGTGAACGCGCCGATCGGCCCGGTCTCCACGGTAAATGGGGCTACGGCGGCAATCAGTATCTGTTGCAACGTGAGCAGTGCTGGCGTCGGCCGTGCGACGATACCCGCCACGCCGGTATCCTTGCCGGGTGCATAGTAGTATTTGAACGCCTCCAGCTGCATGCGGGTGAAGCTGGCACCCGCGAGGACTTTTTCGGCGGCGGCATAGACCTTGTCGAGGTCCGCCGTACGGACGAAACGCTGAATCAGTGTGATGTGCGGACGGTGTGCGTCATCCAGGGCGAATCCCTTCGGAAAGACCTCGAGCAACCGAGCGTTGTTGGCTTGGGCGTAACCCAGCATCGTGGCGTCAGGTTCCAGCAGGATGTCGATGGCCGTAATTGGGCTTTGAGGATCTTGTGCAGGCATAAACGATCTCCCCTCTGGGTCTAAGAGGCCGTGGGAAAAATCACGTTCCAGTCGCGCTTCATGCTGACCACGGTGATCCCGTAGGCGTCCGCCCTGTCCAGCGCTTCGCCGAGCGGACTCAGCCGGAACTCTCGGTCATAGGCGACCTCTCGCTCGGAGTCGTCGTGGTGAAGGAGAAGAGCCAAGCGCGGGCCCTTTCCGGTCCTGGAATACCGCAGCATGGCCAGGTCACCGTCCGAATTGCCGAACGCCAGGATCGGCCGCCGGCCGACGTGCAACGCGATGTTTTGCGGCTTCGCCTCGCGATCGTCGAAGCTATTCAGTTCAGCAAGCTTCATCAGCCCTGCGCCGTCCTCGTTCACTTCGAACCGCAGCTTGTTGCTCGAGCCGATGACCTGCTCGCGCGGGATGCCATAGATCTCCTCCGAGCACGCGCGCATGAAATCGATGCCACCGCCCGACACTATGAAGGTCTTGAAGCCGTTCTCCCGCAAGACCTTGAGCAGCTCGAGCTGCGGCTGGAAGATGCACTGCTTGAACAGCCGCCCGAACTTGGGATGCTTCGCCTTCGCCAACCAGTCTCGCGCGATGGGGTCGAACTCCTCCTCCCTCATACCCGAATGGGTGGTGAACACCAGCTCAAGAAGTGCCTGCTTGCCAAGACCCATCAGCGTCTTGAGGTCCAGCTCGAGCAACGCCTTGAACGGCTGGCGCTCCTTCACTGTCGGATCCTTGCCGACGAGCTCCTTGACCCGCTCTATGAGAAAAAAGACCTGCACTTGCAGCGGCTGCTCGCACCAGAGCGTGCCGTCGTTATCGAAGACGGCGATGCGTTCTGCAGGTGGAACGAAGTCTCGTCCACCTTGCTGCGTCACGCGCGCGACGAAGTCGAGGATCTGTGACTTCGTCGCACCCTCATTCCAGCTGGCAAGTGGACTGGGTTTTCCAGGACCGCCCATGATTGACTCCTTCTGAAGCGGGTCAAACGCTGCTCGACGACCTCATGCTCAATTAGTGCTCGTGCTTATGTTCGCGACGTCGATCCTCGGTCCAGTGTTGACGGAGGCTTTGCGCTCCGTTTGGCGGCCGTCGAACCTGCTCCGAACCGATCTTGCGGGCTTAGTTTTGCACGAACGGCGGCACCATCAAAGCAGTCGAGTGAAATCAAGGGCGGTCCGATCGACTGAGAAGCAGCCAAGCGCCAATTCCGAGCGCGCATAACCGAAGATGCGAGCCCCAACCGCGCGAAAAAAGAATCGAGGCGTGTCGTCGGCCATCGGTGACTCGTGACGGTGTTGCAAAGCAGGGCCGGCTGCCATTGGCTGTTGTCGTCGTCGTCGAAGCCACAAAGATGTTTCGAAGCTTATGCCGGTCAGCCACTGATCGAACGGCCTGGCTTGTCTTCCGTTCGCAGCGATGTGGTTGAACGCCCGGCGTCTGCAATCCCCGCCTGCTTGAGGCGCGTTCTTTCGCGCTCCAGAGTGAGCTCCCGCAAAGAATCGTAGATTGGCGCGTCGTGCAGCAGAGTTGGCACCAGCATGGCCATGAAACAGGCCCCCAACATCGGCAACAGCATCGTGACGTTTGACGTCATCTCGACGACAAGGACGATGCCGGTCAGCGGGGCTCGGACGACACCGACGAAGAAGGCGGCCATCCCGACAACGGCGAATCCTTCAGGCTGAATGTTCAGATCTGGAAATACAAGCCGGCAGAGCTGACCGAAGAAAAATCCCAGTTGGGCTCCCAGTACAAGCATGGGGGCAAACAGGCCCCCCGGTGTCCCCGCCGCATACGATATGGCGCCGAGCCCGAGCCTGAGTAGGAAAACGAGCGGAAGCAGGCCAAGCGTACCCGCCCCGACCAGAGTGCGCTGCGTAATCGGATCGCCGCCGCCGACAAGGTCGGGCACGAACCAAGCGAGAATCCCGACTGCCCCGCCGATAAGACCCGCACGCAGCTCGACGGGCCACCGGTCGAGTTGACGTATCGTCGCAATAGTTCCAAGCAACACGCGATTGTAGACAATCGCCGCAAGCCCGGCGACCGCCCCGAGGACAAAGTAGAGCGGCCTCGTTGCGGCACCAGCGTAGGCCAGCGCTCCAACATGGAAGTCTGCCTCGTCGCCGAGCAGCACACGTGACACGGAGATGGCGGTCGCCGATGCGCCAAGCGCCGCTATCGCGACGCGTAGCTCGAATCGCCGCACCAATTCCTCCAGGACGAAAATGGCGCCGGCAATCGGCGCGTTGAAAGCAGTGGCCAGGCCCGCCCCGGCGCCTGCGGCAAGCAACACCCTGCAGTCGGGCCAGCCGCGTCGAAATTCCTTGCCGACGAGATGTCCAATGGTTGCCGCCATCTGAACGGTTGGGCCTTCACGGCCGAGCGCCAGCCCCGAACCGATCGCCAGCACCCCCGCGACGAACTTCACCGCTATAATGCGAAACGGTGCCTGCGGCAGGTCCTCGTTCAGCACCGCCTCGACGTGTGGGATGCCGCTCCCTGACGCGGGAGGCGAGTAGCGGCGAACCAGCCAAGCCGCTACCGCCGCGCCGGCGGCACAAGCGATGCTGACGACCAAAAAACCGGCGAAAGCTTTCGAATGTGCCCAGACGATGAGGGCATCGCGAAACCTGTCCGCCCGTTCAAGCAAGAGCAGGAAGAGCGCTCCTACGAAACCTGAAACCGCGCCAACGATAAGCGCCAAAACAGCAAGTACCAGGATGCTGCCATGGTCGCCTTCTCGGTCGCTCGCGAGGTTGTGCTCGAGGCTCATTCGCATTCCGAATTGGTGAGGACTAGGGCGCGAATCCATAAATCCTTAGGGCCATGGCGGTCGTCCGCTTTCGTTCGCGGCGGCGCGCGATGCGTCAAAGACGACCTGGTCGTATTGCCACAGGCGCTCGAAGAACCGCAGGGCTCGGTGATTGCCGTCGCCATCCTGCGCTGTAAATTGTAGAATTTCGGCCAGAGTTCGGTTTCCGTCGATGGCGCCGAGCAGGCGGTCCTCGAAAGGATCGACGGTGAGAATAAGATCGGTAAATGTATGCGATCGGTTAATCAGCACCGCGACGCTCCCGGGCGGCAGACGTTCCCGAACGCACACCGTCCGTGGCAGTGCAATGGGGATGTAGTCGCGCCAACTATCGCCCGCAAAGGCGATCGGTTGGCCCGCATCGGAGCGATCGTCGCGGTAGGCGATGAAGCTGTGCGAGACCATCGTTCCCCGGAAGAGCTCGACGGCGGCGTGCTGCAGCCGGGAGGGTAGCGAGGCTAGACGCGCGGCGTGCGGGGTCCTCGCCACCACCCCGCATTGGGCGAGGTAGGGAGCCTGCTCGATCCAGCGACCAAAGGACATGCCGCACCGATCCAGCCATGCGTACAGTTCCGGAACGGTGTAGGCGCGATCTTGGGGATGAAGGAGTGCGTCTGCCATCGCTTCCGGTCGCCGGAAGTCCTTCGCCCGACCTAGTACGCCTGAAATCGGGTGGTCTGCCGGCAGCGCCTCGAGTGTGGCGCCGAGACCTCGCAGGTCATCCTCCGAGGTCTTGATGTCGAGCAGGCGACAGTACTCCTGCATCATATAGATTCCGGTCCGGCCGTAGCGTGCGTAGACCATCAGGCGCATCGCGCCGCTCGGACGCAGCACGTCGCGGAGGGTACGAAGACCGAGGTCCGGGTCAGGCAGGTGATGCAGCACTCCTGTGCAGACCACCAGGTCGAAGCAGCGCCCAAGCTCCTGGACGCGCTCGATCGGGAGTTGATGGAGCACGAGGTTCTCAAGGTTGTACTTGCGCTGAAGATCGCGCGTGTGACGCAGGCTCGTGTCGCTGATGTCGATCGCCGTGATTCGAGCGCCGGGCTCGCGGAGCGCGTACCGCGCGGCCTGAGACGTGCCACAACCAGCGATCAGGATTTCCTGGTCTCCTCGCGGTTGCTTGGCGGGCCAGATCAGATGAAACTCTGCTCGACGACGGTCCGCGTTCTCGTAGAGTTCGCGGTGTGCGTCCAGACTCGTGCGCGGGGCCGGATAGGGCATCCTCTCGTAGAAGTCGCGGACTTCCTCGCTGTGGCTCACCTCGGACCTCCTCGGATTTCCGGCCTGCGCCCGCTCAACGTCGAGCGCCACAGGCGGCAGGCCAAAAGCCTGCCGCCCGAAGCCGAATGCGGGCTCAGTGCATTCCGGAGGCGGTTTCGTGCATCATCCTCAACGCGTCGTCGAGGGTGAAGGTGTTGGGCTTCTGAACCGGCGGGAAGTCCTTGAAGGTCGCCGCCCACTGGGCGGCGGCCGCCTGCGCGCCATACAACAGGTAGATGTGATGAATGTACCACTCCCAGTAGGTGTTGGACGTCTGATCCGCCCGCTCGTAAGGGTCGGTGCGAAGATTGAAGATCTTCGGTATTCTGAGCCGGGTGAACGGCTCGGCCCAGACCTGTAGCGTGCCGTTGCAGCGCTGCTCCATGAACGCCATCTTCCAATTGTCGTAGCGCAAGCCCAGCACGTCGCCGTCATCGCTCAAATACATGAAGAACTCGCGCGGGCTCGCCTTCGCCTCGCCGGTGAGGTAGGGCACAAGGTTGTAGCCGTCGATGTGGTTCTTGTAGGTGCGGCCGATCGCCTGATAGCCCTTCTTCAACTTCTCGACGACATCCGGATCGCCGGCCATGGCGAGGAAGGTCGGGAACCAGTCGTGATGCTGGACGATCCCGTTCGAGACTTGGCCCGGCTTGATCTTGCCCGGCCAGCGCACGATCATGGGCACACGGAAAGCGCCCTCCCAGTTGGTGTTCTTCTCGCTGCGGAACGGCGTCATGCCGCCATCCGGCCACGAGTTCATGTGGGGGCCGTTGTCGGTCGAATACATCACGAAAGTGTTGTCGGCGATGCCGAGCTGGTCGAGATAATCGAGCACCTGGCCGATGTTCTTGTCGTGGTCGACCATCGTGTCGTGGTAAGGCGACTGCCAGCGTCCCGCCTGTCCTTTGTTCTCGGGCTTGGGATGGGTGTAGAGATGCATGTGGGTCGTGTTCAGCCAGACGAAGAAGGGCTTCCCCTCGTCGTTCTGGCGCTTCATGAAATCCTTGGCTGCCGCAATGAATTCGTCGTCGCAGGTTTCCATGCGCTTCTTGGTGAGCGGGCCGGTGTCGGTCACTTTCTGTTTTCCCACTTTGCCCCAACGCGGCTCATCGGTCGGGTCGTCCTTGTCGGTCGCCCAGGAATGGATCACGCCGCGCGGTCCAAACCGATTGCGGAAGTTCGGGAAATCTTTCTCGCTCGGGTAGTCCTCCATTTCCGGCTCTTCTTCGGCGTTGAGGTGATAGAGGTTGCCGAAGAACTCGTCGAACCCGTGGTTGGTCGGCAGCATGTGATTGAGATCGCCGAGGTGGTTCTTGCCGAACTGGCCGGTCGCGTAGCCCTGGTTCTTGAGGCAGGCGGCGATGGTGGCGAGCTTCTCCGACATGCCGATCGGCGCGCCGGGGATGCCGACCTTGGAGAGGCCGGTGCGATAGACGCTCTGCCCGGTGATGAAGGAGGAGCGTCCCGCCGTGCACGACTGCTCGCCGTAAGAGTCGGTGAACATCATGCCTTCCTTGGCGATGCGGTCGATGTTGGGCGTCTTGTAACCCATGAGGCCGTGCGAATAGCAGCTCAGATTAGAGATGCCGATGTCGTCGCCCCAAATCACGAGAATGTTCGGTTTATTGGTTTTAGCCATTTCATCTCCTCCTGTTGGTATTGCAGTTGCAGGTACAGTAGTGGGGCATGACTCCGTGTCTTACGATCGCTGTGCGGTAGAGGGCGGCGCGCTCGTTGGGCTGTAGCCTTTGCGCTGCTTGCCCCGAAACATCCAGTAGACGACCGCGGTGTAGGCGCTGATCACCGGCAGCACGAACAGTCCGGCGCCCCAAAACAGGAAAGATAAGGAAGCCTCAGGCGCGGCCGCCGCGGCCACCGTGACGCTGTAGGGGATCATGTACGGCCAGAACATCACCGCGAGCGAGAGAAAAGCTGCGACGAAGAGCACGACCGTCATGGCGAACGGCCACGAGTCGCGACGCTGACGAACACCCGCAAAAATGCCCACGATCGCGAGGATGCCAATCAGCGGAAAGATGAAGCCCCAGGGACGGTCGAGGAAGAGGCTTCCAGTCATGCGGGCCCGATCGATGAACGCCATCACGACGGCAACGCACAGGACCGCAACAACCGCACCTGCAAGCAGCGGTATGCGGCCGCGCGCCCAGCTGCGCAGCGGATCTTCGGACTTGAGGACCAACCAGCCCGCGCCCAGCAGGGCATAGGCAAGCACCAGGCCGATCCCGTGCAGGATCGGAAACGCTGCGACCCAGTCGAACGAGCCTCCGGAAAACTGGCCGTTCACGACAGGTATTCCGCGGATCATGGCTCCGACCGCGGCGCCTTGGACAAAGGCGGCAACGAGCGAGCCGACAGCGAAGCAGCGATCCCAGAATGCTTGTGCAGCGCCCCGAGCGCGGAACTCGAACGCGACGCCGCGGAATATCAGTCCCAAGAGAAGCAGCAGCACCGGGATGTAAAAGGCCCCCAGGAACACTGCGTAGACGGCGGGGAAGGCTGCGAACAACGTTGCGCCCACCACGATCAGCCAAGTTTCGTTGCCGTCCCAGAATGGAGAAATCGAGGCGATCATTTGATCCCGCAGCGCCTCGTCTTTGGTGGCGCCAAAAAGGATCCCCACGCCCAGGTCAAAACCGTCCAGGACGACATAGGCGAGAATCGCCACGCCGATCACGGCGACCCAGAACAGGGCTAGCGCTGAGGGATCCGTCGCACTCATCGGGGTTCCTCCGTGGAGGCTTGCATTGCAACGGCCAGTGGCCGAGCCGGAGTCATTTTCGCCCGGTCCGACGCATCGCGCCCAGGGCCGTCCCGCAAAAGTCGGTGAATGAAAAATGCACCAAAGCCGAATATGGTCGCGTAAGCGATGACGTAGCACGCCAGCGAAAGCAGCACGTCACCCGTCTTCAAGGACGGCGTCACAGCATCCTTGGTGCGCAGAAGGCCGTAGACGACCCAGGGTTGGCGGCCGACTTCGGCGGTAAACCATCCCGCCAGAATGGCGATGAAGCCACTGGGGAAGGATAGGAACGCCCCCCACAGAAACCAGCGCGTGCTCTCCAGCCGGCCGCGCCAGCGCAGAAAGGTTCCGAACCAGGAAACCGCGAGCATGATCAGACCCATTCCCACCATGATGCGGAACGCGAAAAAGGGAATGATCACCGGTGGTCGGTCTTCGACTGGGAAGGTCTCCAACCCAATCTCGCGCGCGGTCCAATTGCCGGAGGCGATGAAGCTGCCGAGCTTGGGGATTTCGATTGGAAAGAGATTCCGCTCCTCGAATGGATCGGGCAGAGCGATCAGCACCTCGCTTGCCGGCTGCTGGCTCTTCCAGCGCGCCTCGATCGCAGCGAACTTCGCAGGCTGATGCTGAAGCACGTAGAGGCCCGTCAAGTGGCCGAAGAACAGTTGGATCGGGATCATGACTGCAACGAGCCCGAGCCCCCAGTTCAGCATCGCGCGCGACTCCGGCAAATCCTTGCCACGCAGCAGGTACCAGGCGCCAGTGGCAGCCACGCACATGCCGGTGGTCAAGAAGGCGGCCAGCAGCATGTGCGGCCATCGAATCCGCAT
>Ga0075029_100002352_pt1 | contig 10738 bp, 12 predicted proteins | sample LitLauG_LLR_2013_FD_71391 | JGI IMG/M metagenome (GOLD analysis project Ga0075029, IMG submission 71391) | Freshwater sediment microbial communities from North America - Little Laurel Run_MetaG_LLR_2013 | ecosystem: Environmental > Aquatic > Freshwater > Creek > Sediment | place: USA...
CGCTTCCAAGGCACGTGTTTTCAGCAGACCGCGCTACGGGTCTCTCCTGTCTTGGACAGCAGTGATTCCAGATCGACGGCAACTTCGGCTGTGCCGCCGGCGTCACCGAAATGCTGTTGCAAAGCCACGAAGGCGCCACCCATTTCCTGCCCGCTCTGCCTGCCGCCTGGGCCGATGGCTCGTTCGCAGGGCTTCGTGCCCGCGGCGGCCTCGAGGTGGATCTCGAGTGGAAGAGCGGAAAAGCCACGCGCGGCGAGTTGCGGCCGACGGTCTCCGGCGAGCACAAGTTGCAAGCGCCGCGCGGCCAGCGCATCGATGCCGTAATGTAATGGATGGATCCCGCCGCCTGGCGCTCGCTTCAGCCGCGGATGGTGTGGCGACGGCGACGCTCCGCGCCGGACTGCACTACCAAATGCGATTCGCCTAGATCCAGGGACTTAACTCACTCTGGGCTCGCCTCGGGTCGGAGTGGCGCCCTCTGCGTCTGCAGCACGCCTTCGAATGCGTTCGTTCGATCCGGCCGCCGAACTAGTGGCCCACCACCATAGGCACGGGAATGGTTTCCCGCACCCACTCGTCCCACCTATATATGTGGACATAGGTTAGATGTGGACATCGGTGCCGCAGATGCCTGTCCTCAAGACGCGGATCAGTCGTTGATGCCGATTTCGGGGACGGCTGCGTCCTCCAGCCACAGGCCCGGCTGGCGCTTTTGACCAGAGCTTTCGTGACTCTACGATAGCGCTCTGACCGGCGCGGGAAAGGAAAACTTCAGCACTTATGGCGCGGTAGGCCATCCGCAAACCAAGTGGTGTGCTGCCACAGGTTCCTGATTTCGAATGCCTTCGACATAGTATGTGCGGCAGGCTTCCCAGGTTCGGGTAGTGACGGACGAATGACGAGCCTGCAGAACACGCTGAAGCGACCGTCTCATTTTGCGGAACTTCGTTTCTTGCGCCACAAGAGACCTTCGCGCTTCGCGGCAACGACATCGAAACCGGCTGGCTTCGTGTAGACGAGGCACTAAAGCAAGCCGAGCGCGGTGCAGCGTTCATTGGTGCCGAAAACTGTAGATTCCTACGGGTACGTGTCGCTCCCCGCGAAACTGGAGTCGGAGTTGCGAGCCCGGGTTCGCGACGAGAGCATCCCGCCCGAAGGATGGCTGTTCCCGGCCAGCCGAGGTGGTGGCCCCATTCGACCGAACAACTATGTTAAGCGCGATCTGGCGAAGTTGGCGGAAGCCGCCGGTGTCGGTCACATCGATCTCAGACGGTTGCGCCGCACCTGCGCGACCTACCTGCGTGATGAGGCAACGGCTCAGGGGCAACTTCGGCACTCGAGCGTCGAAACCACGAAGCGGCACTACCTGAAGGCAGTCCCTGCCGAACAGAAGGTGCGGGTGGCTGGGCGCGGTCGCAACTATGAGATCGGCGATGAAGGTGTCCTCGGTTTCCGCCACTTCCGGCGGAGCGCATCGTGCCTTAGATAACGGAAATTGATCGGTTGTCGGCGGTAAAATTGACGGGATGTCGAGCAGCATCGGGTTCCGTTTGGAGATGCGCCTGCCCCCGGGACTGCACAAAGCTCACCGATCGGCGGCACTCGTTTCGCCAACGCGTCCAGATTCAATGCCTGGCAAGAACTCAAGGTTGATGCTGCGTCGCTCGCGTCGCTCCGGGCGGGAGGTGAAACTGCTGAAATAGGCGTATATTTGAGGTGAGGTTCGCAACGTGGCGACGACGCCGTCAAATCGCGAGTTTGAGACAGTGCCGCCCGGCAGGTTCATCACGCTGTCGGGACGCGCGGGCGAGGTTTTCGCAAACCAACAGAAGGCCTTGGGTTGGCTGCAGACACCGAATCCCTCCCTTGGCGGCCGCACACCGCTGGAGGCCACCTCCACAGAAGAGGGCTTCCAGGAGACAGACGAAGTCCTGACACGAATTGAATTCGGTGTCCTTGGCTGATGCGGGCATTCCGATTGTGCCCGAGTTCGTACCCGGCATACGACGGTGAGGGCGTTCGCCGCGTCGGTGGCCGGTGGAACTCAAAAGGAGTTCGTGTACTGTACATGAGCGAAAACCGCTCGCTCGCGGTGCTCGAAGTTCTCGTGCACTTGTCGGGTACGCTGCCTGACAAATACCTTCTCGGCGCAGCCCACATTCCGGAGGACGTGGCCATCGAGAGCATCGCTGATAAGCATTTGCCGGAGGGATGGTCGGCACTAAGCCCTCGCGAGCAGGTTGCGACCAGGCTTCTTGGAGACGCCTGGGTTGCGCGGCAGGGATCGGCTGTTTTGTCCGTGCCTTCCGTAATCCCGGCGAACGGAACTACGTTCTGAATCCCGCCCACGCGGACTTTACGCGAACCGAGTTCGCCCAACCTGAGGCCTTTCGGTTCGATCTGTGGTTGATCTCGCGGGAGCCGGCGTTGACCGACAAAGAAGCCGGCCGCGAGCCTGTCTAGCTTGACTGAGACTTGATTTCAGCATATAGCAAGGGGATCCAACAACCTCGATCGCAGCCACGACCGTTCCGCGGGACATTCGCAGGTGCCCTGGACGTTCCCGCACCAAGTCCATCCGAAGGTTCCTAGGGGATGAAGATCTCTGTTTGACCCCTCGCGGTCCGAAATTTGCCCGCGCACATTGTCCCTGGCCAAGAGCGGCTGCTCCGAACGTGCGAGAAGTTTGCCGCCTGACCACCAGCCAGTCAACCCCGGTCGAACATGGGAACACAGCACGTGCCCGAACTGATCCGCTCAACTCCTCCCATAGGGTAAGCAAAAGTCGGGCCTATCGCTTCAAAGCAGTTCCGGCCGAGTTGCCGGCGCCTTGGCCTCGATTGTCACAGCGGCGCCGGACAGCCCCGGCGCCGTCGCGGTCAGCCGAATGGACCCGCCCTGCTTCGATGTTCGGATGACCACTAAAGCCCGCCCCTGGTAGAGCTTGCGCCGGGTGCCCTGGTAGGATTCGTTGTCCCGGCCATCTCCATTCCCCACCGCCACGATCGCGCCGGGTCCGGTGATCGAAAACTGAACCTGCTGGCCGGCATTTGACTCGAAGCGCCCGCCGGCGTCCACCGCTTCAACAGTGATGTAGGAGAGATCCTGGCCGTCTGCCTGGACTACCGGGCGGTCGGCGGTCAGCCGTAGCCGCGCAGGCTGACCCGTTGTGGTGAGGATGCTCTCCGCGACGGCGCGGCCTCCCGTAAGGCCGACGGCCTTCAGCGTGCCAGGCGCGTAGGGAACGTCGAACATCGCCTTGAATTCCTGTTCGCGGCCGGCCGGCTTCTCTCCGATAAGCTTGTCGTTGAGGAACAGGCGGACCTTCTCGACGCCCGAATACACTTCTACCTGGAGCGTCTTTTCTTCCTGGCCGGGCCACGTCCAACTGGGGGCGGTGGGAAAGACCGCCCATCCGGCGACGACAGTCTTCTTGCCTTCGGGCTCAGGCAGCCGCACCGTCGCGTACACGCGATTGCCGCCGTTCCACAGGATGTCGCGATAGTAGGATTGCGGCTTTCGATACCCGATGAGGTCGAGATCGCCGCAGTTTGCAGCATGCCAGGGGAAGCCCGGGAACAACACGCTGAGCGGCGACTCGCCGCCCTGAGGCGCGCCCTGCGACATCTGCGCGGTCATATCCACGCCGTTCGCCATCCCCAGGAACATCTTGTCCACCATGGATTGCATGCCGGACATGGCCTTGCCAGCCATCTCCGCCATCTGCGGTGTCCCGTAGGTCCACGATCCGATCCCCGATTCACCCAGGTAGTCCATTGCGGTCCAGACAAATTCGCCGACGACGTAGGGATTGTCCTTCGCCAGCCGCCACTCGGTGAACGCCTGGCCCGGGAATGACTCAGTGGTCATCATGATGCGCGAAGGTATGCGGCGGTGGTCCTCCTCATGATGCGCTGCCAGATTGTAGTTGTAGCCGGTGATGTCGAGATTGGCGATCACCGCGTCCGGGAACTCGCCCGATGTGCTGGTGGGGAAAGCCTGCGACACGGGACGGGTGCTATCGAGCGAGCGCACCTGCGCGGCCAGCTTTTTCGCCATCCCGGGGCCTCTCTCCACGAGCACTTCGGGTATCTCGTTGCCGATGCTCCAGAAGATCACCGACGGGTGATTTCGATCGCGCAGCACCATCGCCGAGATGTCGCGCTGCCACCATTCATCGAAATTCCGGCCGTAGTCGAACTTCGCCTTGTTGGCCTTCCAGGTGTCGAAGGCTTCGTCAAAGACCAACAAACCGAGGCGGTCGCAGGCTTCGAGAAACGCGGGCGACGGGGGGTTGTGGGAGGTTCGAACGGCGTTGAACCCGGCACCTTTCAAGAGTTGCACGCGGCGCTCTTCGGCGCGGTCGAACGCCATTGATCCCAACGGTCCGTTATCGTGGTGAACGCTCCCGCCCACGAGCTTAATCGACTTATCATTGAGGACGAGTCCCTTGCCGGCCGACCACGTGAGCGTTCGAATGCCGAAGTGCGTCTCGACCTCGTCCACCAGTTTGCCGCCCTTGAGCACGCGGGTCAGGGCACGGTACTGTGCCGGCGATTCCGGCGACCAGAGCGCCGGCTTCGACACCGTCAACTCCTGGTTGGCTTCTTGCTGGGCGCCCGCCGGCGCATCGATGGTCGATTTCGCGCTGCCGATCGACTTGCCGGCGCGGTCCACAAGTCGGGTCTCCACCGTTAGACCCGAGCGCTCAGACGCTTCGTTCGCGACGCGCGTACTTACCGAGATGACGGCACTCTCACTCGACGCCTGCTTCGTGGTGACGAAGACGCCACTGTCGGCCACGTGAACCGCGTCATTCACCACCACGCGGACATGGCGGTAGATGCCAGACCCGCTGTACCAGCGGCTGTTCGGCTGGGCGGAATTGTCAACCCGGACGGCCAGAACGTTCGGCCCCGAGAAATCGAGGTGTGACGTGAGGTCGAAACGAAAGCCGGTGTATCCGTAGGGCTGGTTGCCCAGTTTGCGGCCGTTCACATAGACGGTCGCGTCGCGATACACGCCGTCGAACTCGACGACTACGCGCTTGCCTTTCCACCCGGCGGGGGCGCTGAATGACCTGCGATACCAGGCTGTGCCTGCCGGATAGAAACCGCCGCCCGAGCCCGTGGGGTTGTCTTTGGCGGGAAGGCCTTCGATGCTCCAGTCGTGCGGAAGATCCACTCGGCGCCAACTCGCGTCGTCAAATGAGCGCGCTTCGGCACCGCTCGGATCACCAAGCAGAAACCTCCAGTTGGAGTCGGCGGACACTACGAGCCTGGGCGTTGTAGCCGGCACTGCGGCCATCGAAATGGATGCGAGCAAGCCGAGCGACAGTTTGAACATAAGAATGTTATTCACAAAGACCTCTTTCTTCCTTTGACAGGCTGCGGCGCGCGCAAGCCGAGGAGGATGATGCGGATGGTTTCGCGGAACAGGCGATCGATAGGATGTCCGTACTCAAGCTCCACCCGATTGCCCAACGATGCAAGGCGCCGCTGCGCTCCGACGACGGCGTTGATGACGGCGTGCATCGTAAGGTCCGGATCGAGATCGGGACGGAGCGACCCGTCGGCGATTCCGTCGCGGATTAGGGTGCTGAAGTACTCGAGCCCTCCAGGGTTGACCTGCGCTTCGAGCGACAGGAGGCGCTCAGGGGACCACTGCCGGGCGTACATGGCGTCGAACTGGGCCATGAATCGAATCTTCGATGGGCTGTTCGTGAGCCCACCGGCCATGTACTCGAACAGCGCGGTGATCTTGGCGAGCGCGGTGCCGGCGGCATCGATTTCTTTTTTGGCGCGCTTGGCCCCATCGGTAAACACGTCCGCGACGATTGCCCACACCACGTCATCTTTGTTCGAGAAGTACTCGTAGGGTGGAAGGGCGGATCCCGGCGCCGTTGACGATATCGGCGATGGTGACGCGGTCGATTCCGCGTTCGTCAAACAGCCTCTCGGCAGCGTCCAAAATGCGACGGCGCTGGCGGTCTCGATGGGAGCTGTATGCCCCTCTTCGGAGATTCATCCGTGCCGGCAGACGAGTACATGGTGTGTCGAGCTTTAATCAAAATTCGAACTATTAATACAAATTACGATATATCTTCGACCCCGGCGTGTCAATGCACATTTGCCGTACTGCGAGAAGCCGGTCCGGCACGGATGTAAATCGAGATCACGTTGCCGAACTCATCTGATCGAGCCGTTTGTTCATCGTCGTCAGGCTGAGTTGGTTCAGTTTCAGTTGCAGAGAGGTCACAGGAGTCCTTTCGGGATTGCAGAATGAAAGCGTCGTATCCAACCTGCACGACTAGTTGCGTCTGAGATGGCATAGATTCTCGGAATAACGAGCCGGACAGGGCGGGACCAAGCCCGGTACCGAAGAGCGCCATCAATTGACCGGGGGTGACCGGACCCAGCGGCATGTTGGTGAGCGCGTCCCGGGCGCGTCCAAATCGAAGGCGGCCAAGACGAAGTCGTGACATCGGATCTATTCATTACGAAATTAAGATGCAGATCTGGCTCGGGCTTAGGCGGATCCAGTTTCCGGTCCATACGAGCCTGGAAGGATGCCTGCCAAGATGGTTCTGCATCACCATTAGGCCTCGCGTCGTACGACCGGCGGAGACGCTGTCGGGGTTGTACCACACTTCAATCGCCGCATGATTCGTGGGTTCGCCATGGACAGGCTCAGCTACGTCGGAATGGTAAGCTGAAGCTACGTCATGTGGTTTCAGCCGGCGTCATTTCCGTGCACGCTCTAAACGAGGATCTGCGTGTTGAACAACTTCGTCCCGAAGGATCCCGCGTTTAAAGCCCGTGTCACAGCAAGCTTTGACAAGCAAGGGCTGATGATCACATTAGGGGCATGTATCGTGCATGTCGCCCCAGGAATGGTCGAGATTGTCCTCCAGGCAAGCCCCGCTGTTTCGCAGCAGCATGGATTTATCCATGCTGGCGCACTCGCAGCAATAGCCGACACGGCCGCTGGATACGCCGCCCTCAGCCTCATGCGGCCGGGTGTCGGCGTGCTGACCACCGAGTTCAAAATCAATCTGGTGGCTCCGGCTAAGGGCGAACGTGTTGTCGCTAAGGCGCGCGTCATCAAAGCTGGTCGGACATTGCCTGTGGCTCAGACGGATGTGTTCTCCGAGACCGAGGGCCGGGAAGAACTCGTGGCCCTTTTCACAGCGACGTTGATGGCCGTGGAGGGGCGAGAAGGCGTCAACGACTGAGTTTGCACGATACGCGGTAGTCTTCCAGCCTTGTTGGGCAATCAAGAGTCAATCTGTAACAGCCCGAGGCCCTGGTCTGTGGTTGACCGCCGAGATCTGCGCAGCCAAGGACGCGAGGACGAGCCACGGTTCCGGGTCGAGCCGTGACGGGTGCGATCGGTGCCTAACCCACGTTCCTCCAGGAGTTCCTCGGTGTTTCGTGCACCTTTCCGATAGGACACGATGTTTCGCCGTGATAGGGAATAGCGGAGTTACGGCACAAAGGATGAGCGCAGGCTCGTTCTGGCGCCATTTGAAAATCGCCGGTCCGGTTGGCAGCTTGGGGCGTCTCCAGCCTATTCAATCCACCCTCACCTCGAATTTGCATCACATCCGTTCATTGCTCCAGGCGAACTATCGTCACCGATTTGGCCGGCAGATGAATCACCAGCTTTCCGTTCGTCGCGTGCGCGGTGACAGGTTGGGGTGAAATGACTTTGGGATCGTCAAACGTATTCACCGCATCGACGTGTGGCGCGGTCAGCACTTCGCCAACCGCTTCTTTGACTGAAACGCCTTGCACACTCGTCGTGATGTCGGAGGCGATGTTCGGGTCTAGGTTCGTTAATGCGACCCAGATTCTTCCGTCCGTGGCCCGCGCTGCGATGGCGTCGATCTTGCCTACGCTCATACCGTTGAAGCTGTAATCGCCAGCCTCGATCTGGATTGGGATGAACTTTGCGTCCTGAAACGGCACGTACATCCTGTAGACGTGATAAGTGGGGGTCAGCACGATCTTCGCGCCGTCGGTAAGGATCATTGATTGCAGCACGTTCACCATCTGTGCGATGTTGGCCATGCGCACCCGGTCAGCGTGACGCGCAAAGATATTCAGGTTCAGCGACGCCATAATCGCGTCGCGCAGCGAGTTCTGTTGCTTCAGGAATCGTGGATTCGTGTTTGGAAGCGGCTTCAGCCAGACCCCCCACTCGTCGACCACAAGCGCTATGTTCTTCTTCGGATCGTACTTGTCCATGATCGCCGAATTTGTGACGATCTGCGTGTCCATGTCCAACGTCTGCTTGACGAAAGTAGCGTATTCTTTCTCGCCGAAGCCGGTGGCCGGGCTGGTCATGGGTGTGCTGCCCATCGCGTATTTGTGTAGCGACAGTCCTTCGATGCCCCAGCGCCACGGGGCGCTTCCCAGCGACGCCTTCATCACAGCTTCGGTGTACTCTGTCTTATCGTCTTCAGGTCCCACCGCAATGCGTTGCATGGCCTGCGGCCCACGCACCCAACGCACTGGACTTCCCTGAGCGGGGTTCAGGTTGTGTACGAACGTGCCATAGAGCTTCAATCGTTCCACATAGCCACCAGAGCTCATTACTTCGCCGCAGCCCCAACTCTCGTTGCCGATTCCGAGATATTTCACCCGGTAGGGAGCCTTGTGTCCGTTCGCTGCCCGCTGCTTGCCCAGTGTGGTCGGTTGGTCCGTTGTCCCTATGGCCAAGAAACTCATGCGGCCTTTCGATAGTAGTACTTGAGAAGACCACCCAGGCGCTCGTGACAGCGGATCGATGGTCCTCCCTTCAGCGTCGCCATCTCGCTATCTGGGAATAGCAGAACGTTGCCCTTGCCTTGGTGGTTGCGTTCTCCGTGGTAGTGCGAGGCGAACTCCTCCAGCGCCCGCCGTAACGAACCTTCCCCGAACAGTATCAGCTTCGACAGGCACTCTTCCTTGACCGTTCTTACCCGGCGCTCCGCATAAGAATTCAAATTTGGACTTCGCGCAGGAAGCCGCAGGCACTTCACGCTCCCGGCTGCCAGCGTCTCCCGAAATGATGCACTGAACTTCGTATCGCGGTCGTGCAACACATAACGAACCTGGCGCTGACTCAGCCAACCTTCTTCTTCCAGGGTCACATTCCGCGCCATCTGCTGCATCCAACTCTCCTCCGGTTGATCCGTGATGCCCGCAATGTTCACCCGTCGGGTCTCCAGATGCAGGAAGAACAGCACGTAGTAGGTTACCAACCCACGCCACGTCAGCACCTCGACGCTGAAGAAGTCGGTTCCCGCCAGCACGGCCATGTGACTTCCAATGAATTCCTTCCAGGTCGGGGTTCGTTTCCGCTCCGGCGCCGGCTCGATGGTGTGGCGGCGCAGAATGTTGCCCACCGTTTGATCGCTCACCGTATGCCCCAAGTTGGCCAACGCGCCGACGATCCGGTCGTAGCCCCAGCCGCAGTTCTCCCGCGCCAGCCGAACCACCAGATTCTCGATCTCGGCGCTCACCGGCGGTCGCCCGGGCGTCCGGCGCTGTCGGGAGCCGTCGAACTTGGCGGCCACCAGTTGGCGAAACCAGCCGAGAATGGTATCGGGCTTGGCGATGTGGGCGACTTGCTGCAGCAGTTTGCGGCCCAGGCGCTTGCCGATTTCGGCGAGCGTGGTTCGCTCGGAACGGTACAGCCGGAGGCCTGGCTGCAAATGGGCTTTGAGGATGCGGTTCTCCGCCAGCAGATTCTCATTCTTCAGGAGCAGTTCCTGGTTGACGAGACCGGTCACGTAGGCCAGAAGATGGGCAATGGTGGTGATATTTGGCTTCAACCTCGTGTGGTCAAAGAATCAGGCGACTCGGGAGTAGAACTTAAGCAAGCCGCCGAGTCGGTCGCGACAGCGAACGGTCCTGCTCTTGGGACCTAGCGATACGTCTGGTGAAGGGAAGAGGAGAAGGTTGCCCTTACCCTGGTGGTTCCGTTCAAAATGATGATGTTCGATGTATTCGTTCAACGCCCGGCGCAACGAAGCTTCTCCGAACAGAATGAGTTTGGACAGGCATTCTTGCCGGAGGGAACACACCCAGCGCTCGGAGAAAGCGTTCAGATTCGGACTCCGGGGTGGCAGGGCCAACGGCCGTATTCCGCTGGACCGCAGGACATCCAGAAACGCGGCGCAGAATTTCGTATCCCGATCATGAAGGAGGTAGCGTAGGCCACGGAGGAATCCAGAACTCTCGTCGGTGGCGTTGCGGGCCATCTGAAGCATCCACTCGGCGGTAGGATGCTTGGTCAAACCGGCGAGGCTGACCCGGCGCGATTCCAGATGAATGAAGAACAAAACGTAGTAGGTGGCGAGACCTCGCCAGGTGAGCACTTCGACAGTGAAGAAGTCGGTACCTGCCAGCACGGCCATGTGGGAGGCAATGAAATCCTTCCAGGTGGTATTCTGGCTTCGCTTGGGTGCCGGCGGGATCCCGTATCGGCGAAGGATGTTTCCCACGGTCTGATCGGAAACAGGGTGGCCGAGATTGGCCAGGGCTCCGACGATGCGATCATATCCCCAGCCGGAGTTCTCTCTGGCGAAGCGCACAATGAGCGCTTCCAGTTCGGGCGCGATGCGGGCCGGCCTGGAGAAGTACGTAATTTGGAGCCTGTCAAATTTGCGGGCAATGAGGCGGCGGTACCAGGCGAGGATGGTATCGGGTTTGGCGACACAGGCGACCTGCTGAAGCGCAGCCCGGCCGAG
>Ga0075029_100002354_pt1 | contig 10729 bp, 9 predicted proteins | sample LitLauG_LLR_2013_FD_71391 | JGI IMG/M metagenome (GOLD analysis project Ga0075029, IMG submission 71391) | Freshwater sediment microbial communities from North America - Little Laurel Run_MetaG_LLR_2013 | ecosystem: Environmental > Aquatic > Freshwater > Creek > Sediment | place: USA...
CCGTCGCGCGCAGCCGACGGCGGCAGGTACACCACCCCGCAGTTGAAGCGGTGCCCGTCCGCGAGGCCCTCGCGCACGCTGTTGTACACGGGAACGTTGCCGACTCGCGTTTCCAGCACCTGGCCGCGCCGGCCGGGGGAGGTTCCGAACACGACGTTGCCGCCGGAATACTCGTGTCCGACCGGCGTCACGTCGCTCGACTCGCCTCCCAGGATGTTCAGCACGCACACGCGATCCTGGCGCGTGGCGATCTGCGCGAGCGAACTGATTCCGACGTAATACTTGAAGTCGCCCACCCCTTGCTTGTACATATCTTTCTCCTGATGCGGGCGCCGCGATCGATCAGCCCGCGACCGCGGGCTGCGCGATCCTGAGCCGGGCCGCTAGCTGCTCGCGTCCGCCGGCCTTCATCCAGTCGTCGACCTTGCGCGCGTAAAGCACCACTTCGCTCATGTCGGAATCGAAGCCGAAGATGCGGTACGGCAGTCCGAGCGCTTCGATGGTGTCGCGCATCGCGCTCATCCCGCGCACCAGGTTCGGTCCGCCGCGCCCGATGACGACGTGGACGGGAGTCGGACCGAACTGGCTGAAATGCTCGCGCAGGGCGTCGGCCATGGCGCGGAACGTCTCGAAGATGTCCGTGTTATTTGACTTGCCGCCGATGATGAACAGCACATTGGTCTGCTTGAGCCAGTGCTTGAAGCAGATCGCGGCCACCTGCTTCATCTTCTCGTAGGGAGGATTGCCGCCGAAGTCGGAGGAGATGATCGCGTCGTCTCCCAGCATCTGGGTCACCAGCGAATTGGCGCCGCCGCCGAAGGTGGGCGCGAGGATCGTGCCGCTCGCATTGATCACGTAGACGTCGCTCTGCCCCTGGTAGGTGCGCAACCGGTTGATCTCCTGCTCGAAGTCGGAATAGTCGACCGCGAACAGGTGTGCCGGCAGGTCGAGGCGCTGCCAGCGCGGATCATCGCGGTCGAAGCCGCACTTGAAATCGCATGCGACCGGGGTGAGCCGCCCCTGGCGGTCGGGGCGCATCCGGATGGGATTGAGCTCGAGCGTGGTCATTCCGAAGTTGTGATAGAGCTCCCAGAGCTTGGGAAGCTGCTGCACCAGGGGAGAGATCAGCTCCTTCGGAGCGTTGAGCTCGGACAGCGCGTTGGCCACGACAAAAGCCTTCAGGCCGGTGAGCGAGTCGAAAGGGATTTGCGCCACCTGGCTCCTGTCGAGCTCTTCGATGTCCACGCCGCCCTGGTGCGTAAGCGTCATGGTCGGGGCACGGAAATGGGTCGAGTCCGTGATCGAAAAATAGACCTCGTGCTTGGCGGGCACCGCCCCCTCGAACGTGACGCCGTTGGCTTTCGCGATCTGGTTGCCGTAGCGGTGCTCGACGAAGTAAAGCCTCTCCTTTTCCTTGAGCGCGGATTTCAGGTCCTTGGCGCGCCCCACCAGTCCCGCCTTGCCTTTCTTGCCCACGCCGCCCTTGAAAACCGGCTTGACGATCACCTCGCCGTGCTCGTCGATCAGCGCCTTGATCTCGTCCTCGCTCGCGCCGGGACCGAGCACTTCGGAGCTCGGGAAACCGGCGAACCGCAGCATCCTGGATCCGTAGAGCATGCCGGTGACTTGCATTGCGTCCTCCGCGCCAGTTCAGCGGGCTACGCGAACTGGGTCATGGCGATCAGGGCGAGGGTGACCGTGATCGCGCCGCCGATGCGGGTGGCGATCTGCGCGAACGGCATCAGCACCATCCGGTCGGCGGCGGTGAGAATCGCCACGTCGCCCGTGCCGCCTTGCCCGCTGTGGCAGGCCGTCACGATGGCCGTGTCGATCGGGTACATGTTCATCCAGCGACCGACCAAGAAGCCCGTCGTGATGATGGTGCCGACGGTGGCGACGATCGTGAGCAGGTTGGGAATCGTGAAGGCCGAGACCAGCTTGTCCCACGGCGTCAGGGCCACGCCGATCGCGAACAGCAGGGGGTAGGTGACCGCCGTGGAAAAGAACTTGTAGACGACGAAGGATCCCTCCTGCAATTTCGGGGACACGGCCTGAGTCAGCTTGGCCAGCACGGCGATGAAGAGCATGGTGACCGGCGCCGGGAAGCCGAAAAGCTTGAATCCGAGCATGCCGATGAGGTAGAACGAGATGGCCGTGACGCCGGCGGCCGCGATATGGCTGACGTCCATTTGGCCCGTGATTTCCTCCTTCGTCGCGTCCATCTCGTCGTGTTCCCCGGGCTGCAGTCGTCCCTCGCCGGTCAGGTGGGGGTATTTCTTGCCGACGTAGTTCAAGGAGCCGGACAGCAGGATCGCGGTCAAGCTGCCGAGCATCACCGGCGGCAGCACCAGTGCGAACAGGTCGCCCTGCGGTTGATGCAGTATCCCGGCGTAGCCCAGCGACAGCGGGATCGCTCCTTCGCCCACACCGCCGGCCATGATCGGTATCACGATGTAATAGAAGGTGTGAAATGCGCCGAGGCCCAGCAAGGTGCCGACCAGCGTTCCGACTGCGCACGCGGCGATGGAACCGGCGGCCAGCGGCACGAAGATCTTCAGAAATCCCTTTATGAGCACATGCCGGTCCATGCTCAACACGCTGCCCACGATGATGGCGGCGATGAAGAGGTACAGGAAGCTGGTCGACTTGGTAAAGTCCGTCACGCCCTTCGTGATCACCTCCGGCAGCAGGTGGTGAAAGGCGAGGAACGAGGGGATGAAGGTCGCGCAGATCGCCGCGCCGCCGATGTTGCGCAATATCGGCATCCGTTTGCCCAGCTCGGCGCAGGTGAAGCCGAACACGGCGAGCACCGCAATCCACACATTGATCTCGTTCGGCAAGGTGCCGGTGAGCACAAAGGCGGCCAGCAGCGCCGCGAGCAGGATGAAGACCGGCAGCGGAATGATGCCGACGCGAAATTCCATCAGGCGCCACCAGCCCTCGGGCCAGAAGTGCGCGGACGGCGGCGGCGTTTGCTCTGCGGGCGTGGCCGTGGTGCTCAACATGGCGAACTCCTGTCGGGTGCTTATTTCAGCGAATAGGTGAGGACGGTGAACGTGTCCGGAAAGTAGCGGTTCGGATAGAACGGCGCGACCGCCTTGTTGATCTTTTTCGCCGGGTCGGCCGTGCCCTCGGCGGTGACCATATAGACCTTCTTTGTCTTGAAATCGAGAGCCATGGTGCGCGCGTACGGGCGTGTCGTGGTCGCCTCGACCAGCTTGTAGGTGTCCGGGGTGACCTGCTCATAGATGACCAGGTTGGCGTCGACCCCGTTGGACGTATAGATCCTGTGCGTTGCGCTGTCGTAGACGACGCCGTCGTTGCCGTGCCCGATTTCGAGCGTCGTGACCACCTTGCCGGAATCGGAATCAAGCACCGCAAGCACGGGATTCTTGCCGCGGCACCCGACGAAGATCCGCTTGCCGGCCTTGTCGAACGCGATGCCGGTGGGCTGCTCGCAGGGCGCCGTGTTCCACTGTCCGGTCAGCTTGCGCTGCGCGACGTCAATCCTGGCGACCAGATTGCGGTCGCGCAGCGCCATGAACAGGTTGCCCTGGCCGTCGGGCACCGTGCCGTCGAGCTTCTTGCTGTCCATCGGCAGCTCGCCGGTGATTTTGCCGGACTTGGCGTCGACGAAGGCGATCTTCCCGCTGTCGCCCATGGTGAAGGCCAGTTGCCTGGTTGCCGGGTCATAGAATGCCGAATCCGCATCCTCGCCGATCTTGATGCGATCGATCAATTTGAGCGTCGAGAGCTGGAAGACCGTGGTGCTGCCGTCGCCGTTGGTGGTGTAACCGCGGTCGAACTCGGGAACCAGAGTGGTCGAGTTCGCATCCTCGGACTTGTCGATATTGCGGACGATCTTCTGCGCATTGACGTCGTAGACGGTCACGCCGTCGCCGCGGCGTCCGATGAACAGGTAGCCGCGCGCCTCGTCCAGCGTGACGTAATCCCATTCGGGCTCGGCTGCCTTCAGCGTGACCGCCGACTCGAGCCGGTAGAACGGCTGTGCCTGGGCTGCCGCGCCGAGTGCGGCGATCGCAAGTGCGGCGCAGGCGGAAAGTGGTTTCATGTCGTCTCCGGCGTTCAGTGGGTTGCAGGCACGATGTCGTAGCGAAGGATCGCGCCCCCGGTGTTCGCTTCGCCGGGCGAGACGGCGACCAGCAGTCGATTCAGCTCGGGCACGAGAATTCCGGTCTTGGCGCCCGCCGCCGATCGAACGCGCGGCAGCTCCACGTAGTGATCGGGGTCCTTTTGCTGAAACACGCCGATGTAGCCTTCGCCGCCAAGCGCATAGATCCGCCGATTGGCCGCATCCCAGATGACCTGGTCGCAGCGCTCGGGAGCCTTGAACGTGGCGACCGACGCGCCGGTGTCGGCATTGAGGATGATCAGCGTGCCGGGTTTGCGCGCAATGATGAAAAGGCGCTTGTTGGGTTCGTCGAAGGCGACCGGCGCGTTCTGCTGCGCTTCCTTGATGGGCCAGGTCGCGAGCACGGCGAGCGTTTTCTTGTCGACAACCGCCATGTAGTTCTTTCCGGTGACGTTGATGTAGAGCTTGTTGCCGTTGCTCTCGATCGCCATCGCCTCGACTTTGTCGGAGTCGAATTTGAGGTCGCCGTGCCGCTGCAAGGTCACAGGATCCAGGACGGACAGATACGTCTCCTGCATCTTGGCATCGCGCCCTCCGTTGGCGACGTACAGGAGCCTGCCGCTCGCGTCGTAGCCCATCGCGTCGCCTCCCGGCGCCGCCAGCTTGATGGTTCCGGTCACCTTGTAACTGCCGGCGTCGATCACGCGGGTCAGCATGTCTCCGCCGGTATCGGTCACCAGGAGCCGGTTCTTCTCCGGTACGTACAGGACGCCATGCGGCGTCTCGACGACTCCCTTGAGGCTCCGTTGGATCTTCAACGTGTTCAGATCGAAGACATCGAGCGTCCCGTGGTCCTCGGCGGCGAGCCACAGCCGGTTGCCCTTCAGGTCGTATTCGAAGTGATCGAAGTCGCCGGTGTAGCCGGGCAGGTCTCGGCGGTCGGCCAGGCGCAGCACGTCTTCGCCCGCCGACGCAGGCGCGCTGCTCGCGCAAAGCGCGGCGCAGGCGAGGAAGGAAGCAAGTCTTGAATTCATTCTGGGTCTTTCAGAAAATGGCAGCCAGTTGGCGGGATTCATGGGTCGAGTTCGGTGAGGACCTCGAGCGAAGGAACGAGTGCTTGCAGTTCGTCGCGGACCTGTTCCGCCTTCGATAGCAAGGCCTTCTGGTCTGCGCCGCGCTGGTAGCGCAAGCTCACGCTCAGCGCGCCGATCGTCCGGTTCGCGCTGTCGCGCAAGAGCAGTTCGGCGCTGTAACGTCTTCCTTGCGCGTAGACGCCGGCAATCGGCTGGCCGGAGCTGATCACCTTCAGGTCGTCGTCGTCCGCCTTCTTGCCGATGCGCCCGAAGTTGGAAGCCAGGATGATGTTGCTCTTGCCTTTGGGCGGGGTCGCATGCAGCGCGAGCCCGATAACCTCGGGGTGCTTCGAGAGAGTTTCGTCGAGGAGCTTTTGCGCGTGGGTCTTGGTCGTCGCAAGCGGATCGTAGGGATGGTGCTCGACGAGACCGCCGGCATCGAGTATCCGGCTGGCCAGCCAGTCCCGGATGGCGGCGGCGCGCTTTTCCAGCACGTCCTTGTCATCGCCGGTCTGGTACGGAAAGACGAGTCCAAGCGCCCCGATGTTCTCTCCGGCGACGTCGCGCAGCACCAGCTCGACCTCGAACCGGGTGCCGCCATGAGCGGTCTCGAGGTTTGTCTTTTCGGTCGTGATCACCCTCATGTCGTCTTCGTCCGCAGGCTTGCCGATGCGGCCGATGTTGGATGCGACGATCGGATAGCTCGGTGGCGACGCATGAAGCGCGATCACCAGCAGCTGGGGATTTTTCGCGACGACCTGGTCGACCAGCTCCTGCCCGTAGCTTTTCACCGGCAGCTGAGCGTGCAATGGAAAGCACAGCATGGAGGCAAGCAGCAAAAGCGCGGCGCGCGTCATTCGTAACCCCTCTGCGTATTTGAGGCGACCAGCTTAGTTTCCAGGCCTGAAATCAATCTGACTGGATTGTGAATTTGTGTTCAGGGATTCGGCAGGAACGCTTGTTCCCGGTGCGAGATGCACGGGCGGTCGTCCATCCTTCGCGGACGGGGACTTGCGCCGCAGGGCGCTGCGAATCCCGGTATAGGCCAGCATCGGGACGCCGAGGATCCCGGCGAACAAGAGCAGCTGAACGGGCAAACCGCCGACCTTGCCCGTGTGCAGGGACCCGAGCCAGCGATAGACCTTGTTTCCCCGGCTGCTGGTCGCATAGGGCTCGAATCGCAGGACCTCCGCCGTGTATGGATTCAGGTAGACGTACGAGCGCGCGTTGGGATGCGCGCCGCGCTCAATCGCATAGATCTCGACGGCATCGTGCCCGCTTCGCGGATAGGTCAGGGTGATTTCGCGGGCCGTCGGGAGCATCGACAAGGTACTCCCGATGAAGGTCTCGGCCGGCAACATCGCGGCGCCGGTCGCCGCGACGGCGGGTTTTGCGACGGGCAGGCGGGAACCCGTGGCGAAGAAGAGGGCGTTTCGCGCCCAATCGAAAGTGAAGGTCAGCGAGGTCACCGCCGACATCAGCAGGATCAAAGCCGCGTAGGTACCGATGGTACGGTGAAGGCTGCGTTCGAAGGCGCGTCCGGTGAGGTGCCATTGAAATTTCAATGAGCTTCTCAGCGCGCGCAGGCTCGGGGGCAACCACAAGACGACCCCGCCGACGACCATGACGAGCGCCAGTAGAAGGCTGACGCTGCCACCGATGAGTTCCGTGATGTCGGAGTTGTCGACGAAGCGCAGACGATGCCATTGCTCGATGGTGCCGAAGAAGCCGCCCCACTGACGCCGTTGGCCTAGCACGCCAGCGGTGCAGGGATTCAGGTAAACGCCCGTCGCGTCCGCAAAGCGGATCACCGTAGCGCCATAGCCGCCTTCAGAGATTTCGATCCGCGTGAGCGCGCCATCGGGGTGGAAATGGCGGGCGCTGGCGATCAGCTCATCCAGAGGCAGGCGTGCCTGGCACGGCCCGACGTCCCGCAGTCCGCGCTCGACGACGGGTTCGATCTGCGGACGAAATACCATCAACAGGCCCGTGACCGCCAGCAAGACGGCGATCAGACCCGCCGTGAGCCCGGTCCATCGGTGGGCCTGGAGAACGGTCTTGCGAAGGGCGCGGTTCAGGATCGGCTCCCGGAGAGGTCGGGCAGACTCTATGGGCCGACTCTTGAGGCAGGCTGAAAAACGGCTGAAAGGCTGTTCAGGATCCCTTCAGGCTGAAGTCAGGTCTGTCGCGCACTGTTGAACGCAAAGCACTTGCTTCGAAGGGCGAAAACGATGATTTCGCGCACGGTGGTGGCGTTGCTGGTGGGCGCGCTTGCGGTGCCCCATGCCCATGCGGCGGGCGAAGCGGGTGATGCGGACTCCACGGAGGTCCAGGCCGCGCGGGAAAAGTGGGTCAAGAACAAGGGCTACAAGGTCTATTACAAGAAGAAGTTCGACCTGAGCGACCTGCCGCACTACAAGCCCGAGCAGAAGGTCTCCGGCACGATCCGCATGTGGGGCTCGAATTACTTCACCGACAGCCCGCTCGCGGACTACTGGATCGAGGAGTTCCACAAGTATCAGCCCGACGTGAAGTTCGCGCTGCACCTGAAGACGACGTTGCACGCGATCCCCGGGCTGATATTCGGCATGTCGGATATCGGACCGATGGGCCGTCAGATCACGTGGGACGAGCTTCTTTCCTACCAGCGCGAGCGCAATCACCTGCCGCTGGGCATCGTTGTGGTCACCGGCAGCTATGACGTGTCGGGCTGGAACCCGCCGATCGGCGTGTACCTGAACAAGGAAAACCCGTTGTCGAAGCTGTCCCTTCAGCAGCTCGACGGCATCTTCGGCGCGCAGCGGTCGGCCGCCTGGCGGGACCTGACCTGGGACAAGTCGCTCGCGCGGGGACAGGAAAAGAATATCCGCACCTGGGGGCAGCTGGGACTGACCGGCGAATGGGCCGACAAGCCGATTCACGTCTACGGCTACAACCTGCAATTCCATTTCCCGCAGGAGATCGAATCCAGAGCGTTTGGCGGCGTGTCGGGCAAGTGGAACGAGAACCTCATCGAGTACGACAACCAATTGCAGCCGGACGGCAGTTTCAAGCTCGCAGGGCAGCTGATGCTGGAGGACCTGGCCAAGGATCCATACGGGATCGCTTACTGCGCAGGGGGCAATGCATGGCTGACGCCGCAGATCAAGGCCGTCGCGCTGTCGGTCAAGGACGGCGGCCCCTATTACGAGCTCACACTCGAGAACGTGCGCAACCGAACCTACCCGATGTATGCGGACGTCTTCTTCTACATCGATCGCGATCCGAAAAAGCCGGTGGATCCCAAGGTGAAGGAGTTCCTGCGTTACGTGCTGAGCAGCGAGGGCCAGGCACAGGTGATGCGGGACGGGAAGTACCTTCCGCTTACCGCGGAGGTGGTTCGCGCGCAGTTGGAGCGGCTGGAGTAGGCACGGCATTCACGAAGCGCTGGCGGAACCATTGTTCCAGCATCCTCTTTTCGTATGCCAGCGGATCGTGCTCGTCATACCGGGGTTCCAGGGGCCGCAAATAGTCCGGGTCGCACACCCGCTCGCGCCCCGATTGCACCAGCTGGTGGTCGGTCTCGAGCGCGTAGCTAAGCTCGATGCACGGCATGTCGGCCTTGCCGGTGATGATGCGGATTTCCGTGGGCAGGTTCATGTATGGGCGTCCTGCGCGGTCCAGGTCGAGCACCTCGATTTTCAGGTCGCTTTGCGCAGGCAGGTAACGATCGCCCAGTTCCTTGAAGTGCCGTTCCAGAGCCAGCATGACCTTGCGCGGATCGCTGTTGCGATCCCCCGCATCGGTGAAGAGGTCCGGGTCGCCGTACGAGACCGTGACCGCTGCGTGAAGCGGCAGCGCGGCGAGCGCCGCGGCCGCTGCTGAGACCAGAACCCGCCAGCTGCGCATTGGGAACCGCCAGGCGCGCTACTGCAGCTTCTTCAGTTGCTCCCGAACGACGTCCGCCGTCAGGGGCAGATACTTGCCGTCGCGCATCACTTCCGCTTGTCCCTCCTGGCTCAGCACGTAGCGCAGGAACTCCTTCAGCTTCGGGTCCATCGCCGTGCCGGGCTTCACGCTCGTGTAGAAGTACTGCTCGTTGTAGAGCGGATAGGTCCGGTCCTGGACATGGTCGATGGTGTGCTCGATGCAGTCCTTGCCTGCCCCGGCAGCGACGGCAAGGCGCTTGACCTTGGGGCGGTTGCCCCTGAATCGGTTATATGCAATACCGTAGCGGTCCTTGCCCAGGTTGTCGGTGATCTGGTCCGCCTCGATATAGCGCGAGCCGTCCGGATTCACGATGTTGCCGTATCCGTGAATGTTCTCGTTCCACTTGTCGCTCGACTTGAGGATCTTGTCGGAGAAATCGGTGGCCGTGTTGTAGCGCAGGCTGAATCCGTACACGTCGATCGGTTTGTCCGCCCATTCTCCGGTCAATCCCAGCTGACCCCAGGTGCGGATGTTCTTTTCAGAACCGCGCGCCCAGTCCGAACGCCAGTTGGTCCCCGCCCAGCCGCCGTCCCGCGCTGCGCCGAACACGCCATCGAGCTGCTCCATGTTGATGCACTTGAGCGGATTGTCCTCGTTCACCAGAATCGTGACGGAATTTTCCCAGCCGCCCACGTCGAACGATCCCGTGACTGCGGTGATTTCGACCGGATCGAAGTTCAGCACCCGTTCATAGGCCAGCAGATCGTAGAAACCCGGCCTGTGACCCATGACGAGATCGGCCTGGTTGTAGTAGAGGGCGGCGAAAGCCAGCGCCGAAGTCGGCAGGAAGTACGAGATGCGGATTCCTGGCTGGTACTTCGCAAACCCCCGTTGCCATAACTCGCCGAGCAAGCCATCACTCAGATAGTTGTTTCCGTGCAGCCGAATCCACCCGGTGTACTGCTGCTGCGGCACGTAGTGCGGCAGGGCGCTCAGGTCGAACCTCTGGGTGTAGTGTGCCGCCCTGCCGCGCTCGTAAACGACCCGGGCGCGGTCCGCCTGTGCGCGCAAGGCCTTTTCGGTGTCCTCCGATTGCGCCTGCTGGGCCGATGATGCGCCGGCGGCCATCGCCGCTGCCAGGGCGGCGAGGCCAAAAGCGATGCTCCGGGCTGATTCGTTCATATCGCCTCCATCGGAAATGCGCCGCGACGAACAGGGCAGGTCCCATCCCGGAAACCCGAACTTCGTCATTCCAGCTTGCGCAGCTCCTCCTGGACGACCTCCGGCAGCAGGGGGATGAACACGCGCTCGTCGGCGACCACCTGCTGGCCTTCCTTGCTCAGCACGAGCTTGAGGAACTCCTTGACCTTCGGCGGCAGGGGCTTGCCGGGCGCCTTGTTCACGTAGATGTAGACGTAGCGGCTGAACGGATACTTGTGGGAATAGACATTCTCCACATTCGGCGCGTAGCAGGTTCCGCCTTCCTTCCAGGAGAGCTTGAGCACCTTCACGTTGGGTTTGACGTTCGCGAGCAGCGCGTACGTGAGCCCTCCCGGGTGCGTGGCCATGTCTTCGGCAGCCACGGTGAAGGCGTGCGTGAAGCCTTTGCCCTTGACGAACTGGATGTTGTCCTTGTACTCGCCGCCGTCCATCG